>Ga0179593_1436916_pt1 | contig 18943 bp, 21 predicted proteins | sample CZODoug2_1_08_16_FD_185931 | JGI IMG/M metagenome (GOLD analysis project Ga0179593, IMG submission 185931) | Vadose zone soil fungal communities from Angelo Coast Range Reserve, California, USA - CZODoug2_1_08_16fungal (PacBio error correction) | ecosystem: Environmental > Terrestrial > Soil >...
GCCTTCCGCCGGAACTCGTTTGAGCATAGGACAAAGGAAAAGCAGGAGAGTTGGAAATGGCAAAAGGGGGGGAAGAGAGGGGAACACAAACCTCCCCTACGTAAGATGAGGGGGGAAGGTAGGTGGCGGGACCCCTGCCGCCCTTCACTGCGAAACGGGGACTCCAATTCAACGAGTGAGGGAGGAGAGTAGACTGATCGCGGGGAAAAGAATCAACTGAAATACAGCCAAGAAGAAGAAATAAATGGTGGGGGGAAAAAGGGGGGCCCGTCCTTCCGTGGTATCCTCCAACGAAGAAATCCCATAGGCAGGGTTTTCGATTCCTTCAACGGGGGGGTTACAGACCCAGAGTGTGAATATCCGCCAGAGGAGGTCCTATTGCCTCTATCTGTTCGAGAGGATGCGTGAGAAGAGAACACGACATGGTACCCGGGCAAACTGTATAGGGAAAAATATGTATCGAGCTCATGATCTATAAACCACAAGGGGCGACTGAAGGGGCAAAAGTTGTGAGGGGTCAAAGACGCTGGGGGGTGAGGACCCGGGGCCTAGGGGAAAAAAAGAATCGTGGGATGGGGTGAATATCTCGTAAAACCCTACTGCGGTTGATAAATTATGGGAGAAAACACAATCAGAAAACGAAGCAGGAAATGAAACTTAAATCAGGATTTGCAAACGGTTTAAAGAGGAGGAGGGGGGGTTGGCAAATTGGTCACCACCCCGGTCGCAAAAAAAAAAAAAGGGGGAATCACGGCCCAAAAAGGGTGGTGTCGACGGGCGTTATCCGGGATTGAGCGTGGGTACGAGGTTCACCAAAGTGACAAGGGAAAAAAAGTTCAACAGGCCACGGAGCGAAGGAGAGGCGAAAACACGAAGGTACGACACTGTACTTGGGCCTCGGTTCGATCGGACGCCAAGGGACAAAAGAACCGCAAAAAAAGGCACTTGGAAAGCAACCCATACGGTGGGCCAAATCTCAAGTTAAACCTATACATCAAAGGTCTGAGGCCCGCACCAGGGAGGGGGAACGACGCGTGGGAAAAGAATGCGGGGGAAAGGGCGGGGGGTTGTCTGCCTAACCCGAAAAGTTAATCGGCACGTTGGCTCCAATGGGCTTTTCCCTAAATATTAAGTTCCATATGAAGAGGCTAAAAACAATGAAGGACATGAGCTAGCCCGCCTTCGAGTCATCAGGGGCACACCGACCTCTCCGACACCGACCGCCCGAAAAAGCAGAGTGATCAATCCCTGGTTGCCGCTGTGGGAAGAGTGCCAATAAAGGGGTGAAAAAAGACAATTCTTAATCTTGTGGTCCTCTTCCTTACTTCCATGCTGGTTTTGGACCGCTGAGTCAAAACTTGGCAAGGGAAACAGGGGTATACAAAGAAAAGCCAAAAAAACGACCAGGGGGGGAAAAAAGCAATACCGGCTGGTCGCCGCTTACAAGTTCTTGTTTCATGCCTGCTGCGGGGGAAGCGGGAAAAAAGGGTGCTACGAAAAACATCACGAAATAGGAAAAAAGTGATAAACACTAATTAATAAAAACGGCTCCATACGCACCCCTACCCAGTAATCGGCTAGACGGGGGGAAAAGGGGAGTGGAGTCAATATGAAAGGCTCTAACGAGAGAAGAATCAACGGGGGGGTGACTGCATACAATGCAAAACGGGCATTTCCTTGACTGAAGAAACGTCAAGTATACAAAAAGACTGTACTTGGAAAAGAAAGGCAGCAAAGAGCACGAACGGCTGCCGAGCCAGTTTCCATAACGCGTTCACATGACAGAAGCAGAGGGAATTCACCGTTGAGACCACAGGGAGAGATAGGGGTCTACTGCAAGAGCTGACCCCCCCAAAGTCTGGGGCAACCAAAGAAAGAAAATGGCAGAGTGATCGGGGCATAAACCACAGGGAGGAGGGCGGGGCCTCAAAAAAAAGGAGAGGGGACTGCAGCCCGACCTCAGCAACAGGTGGGATTGGCCCCTAGAAGCCCACAACTCCAATCGTCAGGCGAAAAGGACCAAGAAGCTTACCAGTGGTGGGCCCCCTTTTTATCGGAAAGAAAATAAATAGCTGAGGGTAAAAAGTGCCTGGAGGGGACTGGCCAGACGGGGCGGGCTTCGGACAAAAAGAAGGATGGGTGGGGACAGGGGGGGACTGAAAGCAGGTCACGCTCCTCGATCCCGAACCGGCCACAGTGTCAAAAAAAAGAACGAACGGGTGGTCCCCCTGCCAACAGCAATGAATAAACCAACAGGACAAACTTGAAAGGGCCAGCGCCAAAGCCGTTCGGTCCTTGAAGGAAACACAAAACCCCGGTGAGGGAACAGAACAGCCCTTGCGCGTCCGACAAGAGGTCGAACGGGGGTGGCAAGGGGCGCGCCGGCAAGGGCCGCACCGCAATACTTCCTGCAAATGGGGAACCGGGGTCGCCTGCAGAAAAAAAGGGGGAAAACAAAAGGGGAAAAGGGCACCAAAAACGGAAAAAAGAAGAGGGGGGTGTGAGAGAGCCAATCCTAAAGAGGCAACCGTGAAGAATGAATCAACCTCATTCCTAAAAAAGAACAACGTCTGGGGTAGGATTATAGAGAAGAGGGGGAACAGGTTGCGAAAGAGATTTCCAAAAAACAGGAAGGATGGCTTGGCCCGAGGGGCGGTACGGGTAAAACCCCGGAGCTGCCGTGAAGAGCCAGGGACAATAATTGCCGGGGGTCCTAAGGGGGAGGGAAATGTGGGCGAAGATAAAAGGTGCGGGTTCGGTTCTGAATCGGGAAGGCTGGATGGGAACGATACGGGCGGGGGGGGAGCGTCCGGGAACAAAGCGAAAGATAGAGGAAAAGAGGGGGCAGGGGACCGAAGGTGGCTGTCAAAAAAAAGGACCCACGGGGTATTCCCCCTGCTTGCAGGGAAAAGCCTCAGCTGCGGGAACACTTGGACTGCGAGTTGAGAAGGGGAGGGGGAGGAAAAAAAGGCCAAAAAGAAATGAAAAGCCGACGCTGGGAACGAGCTCTGCAATCCAAAAAAAATGATCGACATAAGCAAAGGGAAACCGGTGACTCACCGAAAAACCGCAACATGGGGAAAGGGGGGGTAGAGGGGGTCATAGAATAATGGGGGGGGGTGGATGTGACTTTTTCCATGAAGAATTTCAGGCGGGAAGGGGGAAGGTGGGGGGCTCCATGGAACCGAAAAGGGAGAAATTTCTTAAACATCCCGCGTGGCCCCAAAAGTGGGGGGGGTTTGGCTTGTGGAACCAAAAACGAAACCAGGACGATAGGGTTGGTTAGATGGGTGGCGGGCAGCGGCGGGACGCAGACAGACGTAAGAGCGCCAGGAGGAGGGGAAGAAGCGGTGGAAAAGGAGCCTTCTGGGACTACATCTTTGAGGACTTTTAAGTCTACAACAAAGAGGGAAAACTGGGGCGTGGGGGAAGTGCACAGAGGGAAAGGAAATGGTGGGACCGCTCGGAACCACCGGGAACTGCTGTGCCTAGGGGGAGGCAGAACAAGAAAGAAGAAGGGGGAAAATGGAGCAATCAGGGGGGGTGCTAGAAAAGTACCGGCCCCCTTTGTATTAAAAGGACGCAGTTAGGGGAAAGGAGAAAAAAAGAATTGGACATCGGTGGAATCAAAGGAGGCTTGGACCTTTCTGGGTCAAAAATTTCGGGGGTGGCAATGCGCCGTGAAGGAAGAAAAAAAATAACTTTTTTGCTGGGGGTGAACGGGAGGATTTCTAGAGGTGGGGGAAAAACGTGGGGTCCCCCCGGCCTTCTCTCAAAAACGGGCTTGCGGCAAGAAGGATAACCAAGGGAAAAACGAATTGGCCGGGGGGTACCTCAGACGGAGGGTCTTTCGACACTGTGAGGGGGGACGTGGCAGAACTGGGTTGATCAAGGGGGCTCGCCCAAAAACAATCTAATGTGTGGGACCATAAGAAAAGAAAAACCCCGACGCAAGGAAGGGGGGGCAAAGTTGACCAAAAAAGATGTGACGGTGTTATATAATAATAGAATCCCATACTAGTCAAAACGTCCAACCCAAGGGGCTCATCAGTTAGCAGAAGAAGGAGCCGGAAAGGGGGGGACTGTCACTCATCAAGGTGTTTTTCCAGAAGGTCATCAGGAGGCTCGAGGTGGAGGAAACAGCGCGCTCAGGTACCGATGTACAACACGGGGAGCGGGGGGGAAAGGGAAAGGCCGGAAACCGTGAGAGGTACGCTCAGGAGAAAGGCAAGTGTCGCCAGGACGAATGTGGGGGGAGGAAGGATAAGAGAACACAAATACCTGTAGGGTAACCATAAAAGAATCAACCGGCCAGGGGGAGTAGGGGATGAAAACAAGGGGGGGGGCAAGAAGAAGTGGACTTCCCGACCAAATTCCCAAGAGACGTAACGAATGAAGAAAGGAAGAAGCAGAAACGAGAGAAGGTGAGTGTAAAAAGACACGTCATAAGATCTGGTCAGGGGGGTATCTCCACCCCAGTGTGGGGGAGATCGGGAAAGAAACGGGGACCCACAACTCTGCCCAAACAAAGAGAAAAAAAATGTCAACGCGAGCAACGCCACATTAGACAAGAACAAAAACAACGGAAGGGGAGGAGGAAAAAAAAGGGAAAAAAGGAAGGAGGACGACGCCGGGCTTTTAGCGGGGCACGCACAGCCTCAACCGAAACTTTTGGCGGTGGAAAGAAAAAAGACGCTGGAGAGGGGACGCTCGGAAAAAAGGAACTGAGACAGTGAGGCGGATTATTACAGGGGCCAGTTGGAACAGTTTCGAAAAGAACGGGAAAGGAACCTTTAAGACAGGGGAAAGAAGTAACCGGAAGAGTCCGGAAGGAAGGGTCTAACACTAAGGAAAAGCTCGTCCAAATACCCATCCACTCATTCCTACTGAATGAGAACTGGGGGGGTCAATGAGAGAACAGTACCCAAAAATCATGGACTGCGAACTGCCTCCAGCTCCATCTGGTCCTCGACCCATTGGGAGCTTGCAACCGCAGGAGGAGAAACAAAGGGAAAGGTTAACAGAAAGAGAAAGGGAGCAGTCAATGAAAATTTGCCCTTAAAAAACTGTGATCAACGAGCAGGAAGAAAATGGGGGTGTTGGCAGGGGAACGGGAAAAAACATCGACGGGTCTTCATTTGGGATAACATCGCGGTCGCGGAAGGGGGAGTAAAGGAAAGTATCGGGGAGGATGGGAAAAACCGGAAGTCGCCAACAACTCAAAAAAAATGGCCCAGATCAGGAGATTGATAGTCGTCACACGCAGGTTCTTCGCAGCTTAAGGAGAGGTACATTTAAGGTCAAAGGGTGGAGAAAGGATAGGAGTGAAGGTAATATAAAAAAGGGAAAAAAGGGGGAACGCGTAATGCCGGGTTTCACCCACATACAAAGTCAGGGGGAGCCGTCGGGCGCGGAGACGGCAGGGGGGGAAGGGGAAAAAACAAAAAGGAAACACAGACATAAAAAAAATGCAGAGAATCTCGAAACCTTGGTGATGAGGGGTACTACGAAGAGAAACAAACCAAAAAGAAGCGGAGGAAGGGACGTGTGGTGGGAAAAAAAAAGCAGCAGAAAGGGGGTTGCAGTGGCGGCCGGTCCACAAGGGTCAGGGGGTAACCTCATTGACAAACGAAAAGAGGAAAACTATTTGGGGGAGGACGAGGAGTCACAGAAAAAAGAAAGTCTGGTGAAAATGGGGATTAACCTTAACCATCTGAGCACGCATATCGGGCAGAGCCACAAACTAGGTCAAGAAAACCAGAAAAAAAAAGGGCAAAAAATCGTAAAGGGGGTGACAAGGTGGGAGAGCAGCAAGGCATTGGCCGCCGCAGTAGTAAAGGAGCCATCACAGACGAACCAAAAAAAGACCATGTTCTTGGGGACCCACCTTCAGCCTTCCACTCACTCGCACAAGAGAACTCGTACTAAGGTGGGGCGGGGCGGAAAGGAGGACAGGGGTACGCGGAAACGAGAAAGAGAGGAAGGCGGGGACGCTCAACACGGCGAGCGCAAGCAGCCTTTCCTGTGGGGGGGGCGGCCATAAAAAGGGGGGGCGACAAGAAGAAAACAAGGGAAAAGAAAAACGGGCCCTGCCTCAACGGCGAAGCGGGTCCCCGAAAAAAACCAAGAAACGAAAAACAGGTCAAAGACCGTTCGAAAAGAGAGAGGGGTCACAAACCAAAAAAAAAACAACCCCAGGATCAAAACCCTGTCGGCCAAAGACCTGGGGATGACCAGCAAAGGTAAAAACAAACGACCGGGGGGGGACGGTGAGAAGGAAAAGGAGAAACCGCAGAAAGGCCACCAGAAGGGGGGGAAAGTGTGCGATCAGCCTCGGTGTCCCACCGGGCAAAGGAAGCGGCCACTCAAAAACAAAGGGAAAAGGAAGACTGGGCCAGATAAAGTCATTAAACGGCCCAAAAGGAGAGAGATACAAGAGGGATTGGGAAAGGGAGATGGGAAAACGTTTTCCTCGCATTCCGATAAGCTACACGCGGTCATGGCCCAGGGGGGAGAAAAGGAAGGGGTCAACACAAGAGCTGCCGGCAACAAAATCAATTTTGAAAAAGGGAAACGGTGGCCTCGTTGCGGAAAAATGGGCCGGCAAGGAAAGAAACAGGGGGGGAGGTGGGCCCCGGAGCGGGAAGAGGTCCGGGAGGCAAGTACCGGGGGTTCCAATGGGGCACAACCGGGGCATAAATCGGCGGGGGGGTGGGACCTAAGGGAAGGAATGGGGCGGGGACCAGACGAGGACCAGTCCAAGCCTCTTGACTAACTTGCTTAAGAAAACGCGGAAAAACCGGGGGGGAAGAAAAACAGCAACGTCCTCGAAACTTGTATAAAGAAGAAACCAAGACTCCAATCATCATCGGAAAGGCTACAAAAACCGTCAAAAGGGGATAAACAAACTCCTTCAACACTTTAACCTGGGAGGTCCTAACATCTGGCAGGTCAACGAGAAAAGTTGGGGTTGAAAGGGGTGGAAAAGTGGTCGTGGGCCAAGGAACATCATTATGGGGGGAACAGGGCGGGTTTTAGGCTTTCTTCCTAAAAGGCCACATTGCCCCTGAGGGGTGGGGATTGATCCCAAGGTGAAAAACCGGACCAGTTGGTTCTGGGTGCTGGGAAACGAGGGGGCGGGACTAAGCTCGTATGCAGGACGCAGGGGGGGGAGAGATCGCAAATGGTCACGTTGACAATACTCTCCCATTGTGCTAGCGGGAACTGGGAGGAGGGCGGGGATACCAAAGGGGGGGCAAGCAAAAGCGCCGGGGGGGGGAAAGTGTGTGCGACCTTCAGCGCTTATTATTTTAACGAAAAACCTCCGGGTGGGACAGGAGGTTACCCTCGGGACGAAAAAAAAAATAACAAACCTGTAGGGGAGCTTTTGGACTTGTCAGTCTGGCTTAACATGTATTCGTTAAAATCGGTTTCTCCTTTCGCTAAATCTCCGGGTTACTATAACCCGGGAGTGAAGGGAAATGATTTAGGGCTAAAAAAAACAACGACGAAGTGGTCGGGGGAACAATGGAAGCTCCCACACGTAAAAAGCCGGAGGAATGGTAGAAAAGAAAAAAAAAGGGGAGATCATGGGATTGTAAGGGGGGCCAGGGCAGGAGTCGGTGGGACAGTGTGGCATGGGGCTCGGCGGGAAAACGGTCAACGCAATACCAGACGGACTGTGCTGTCGTCAAGAAAAAGGGGAACCAATAAAATGGGGGGGGCATTGGTGGGGGGGGGGGAAAAGCTGGCCCGGTCCAAAAGGATTCGGAGCAACCCGGATATTCTTCCCTGCAGCAGTGACTCCACGAAAAGACTGCACAGAAAAGAAACACCCATCTGTCGGTGTCGGAGGGGCAAAAAGACCAAAGGGGGGGGACACTGGTCCCGAATGGGACCTTCTTCTGGGGACCCGGTAAAGGAGGTGGGAGTGGTGGGAAAAAGATGGGGCAGAAGTAGCTACCGAAGATTGTGTCGGGGAGCTCCTCAACGACTCAAACAGCACGATTAGGCGCCAAAAAACAGTGGGGGGAAGAAGAAAGAGGGGTGTTGGGGGTAAGCAGGAAGGAACAAGGGGCTCCACTACGAATAACGAAAGGTGAAAGGCCCGCAATGCCCTTGAACAAAAGCGACCGAGCACTCCACCGAGGCTTGGTAGGCGGGAGGAGGGGGGGTGGTGGTGTGGCCCTGTGGGCTCGGTCGGGGGCGGGGGGGGGGGGGGGGGGGGGGCGGGTGCACGGAGCAACGCGGGGGGGGGCGTCCATTGGCGAAAGTGGCAGACCAGAGGCAGAGGTGCAGGAAAAAAAGAAAAAACCCATCGAAAGGTAATGCCAGAGCCGACAACTGGAGACCGGAACAGGTTGGTCCAAAGGGGAAGCAAAGAAAGACAAGAGGGAGTGGCCAAGGGGGGACTGAAAGGTAAGAGAAAAACTCGAAAAGGAAGAAGCGCAAAAAGTGTAACACAGGGGGGGGGGGCATGAAGCCTTTTGAAGGAAAAGAAGGTGCGACCAATCAAGCTCGGGAACGTATCCCAATAGAGCAAGCACTCTAAGTCGAGAGGGGGAAAAAAAAGGGGTCCCATAAAAAAAAAAAAAAGATGGAAGGGAGGTTGTACACCAAGCCAAAAATACAAAGGTGGGTTCGTCGGGGAAGACGTTACCCACGAAGGTAAAAAAAAAAAAAAAATTAAAGCAGGGAATATCGACAGGCTCTCTAAAAAAAAACAAAAGGAGGAGGAGGGGAAAAAAGGAAAGGGAGATGGCGGACGGAACAAGGAGGCGGGGACGGGTCACGTTAGATACACCACGATCTTTGGGTTTGGGGTGGGCGGGGGGAAAAAAATAAACGAGGAAAAGCAGGAAAAGGGGACACCGGAAAAAAGGAAGGGGGAAACGCATGCTGGGTACTTAGGATTCGACGAGGCTATGGGGGCAGACACAGTTTTAAAAAAACGAAAAAGGCCCAACCGGGGAAAAGGAAGGCAAAACAACCAGGGGGGGCGAGGAGGTGCCTGAAAATGGCAACAGCAACGTGGAAAGGGGGGATAGGAATCAGGGAGAAAAGGATTCAGGGCGCGGGTACCTGCCCCGCCCTCGGGGGTCGCTCCCAAGACACTGGAAAAGGTCCTACGAAAGATTCCAAACCATGAGCGTGTAACAAACGACGGGGCGCAAGATAACGATAAAGACGGGGAGGGGAAGACGCCTTGGGGGAACACAGCGGACGCGTTGGATCGAGTTACCTTTGGGGGACGGACGCATTAACAAGACCGGGCGGAAAGGGTGGGGGGGGGGGAGCAACATTGAAAAAGGGGAGGGCTGGGTGACTAAGGATGAGGTCAATCCGATACCGGAATCGCAAAAAAAGAATCACCCAAGAAGCCACCAAAAAAAAGACATCAAGGAGGAAAAAAGAGGGGACGAAAACGAAGGTTTCGCTGAAGGAAATTTTCACGAGAGCAAGCGTGGAAAAAGCAGGAGAACAAGCGAAAGGAATCAAAAAGACCAAAAAAATCACACGTTAGTTCAATCCGGGGGAGTGAGAAACGCTGTGATGAACATCACAAGCAAAGCACAAAGACCACAAGGAAAACCCGATTCCAAAGGAGGGGGAGACCCGTACGTGGGAAGGAAAAGGGTACATACTAAAAAAGAAAGGGAGCCGTCTTGGTCTGAGCATCGACAGGACAAAGGAAAAGAAGAAACAGCAGGTGGAGAAAAAAGAAGTCGTGTACTCATGGGAAAAAAAAAAACGAAAAAAAAACCGAGGGGAGGAAATCCAGCAACGGAGGTTCGAAAGCGCCCGGGGTAACAGACGTCTGCAGAGCAATTGCATAAAAAGGAGGGGCAAAAAAAAGGGAGCACCACCCAGAAAGGGGCACATCCGTCATGCATTTGCAAAGCAACCAAAACACCGCGAGGCAATGTCAGAAAAGGAAAAGCAGGTCGCAAGAGACGGACAAGAGAATGGGGGAAAGGGGAAAAAGCAAAGACCCAACCAAAACACTCGTCGTCTAAATATACTTGAAAACATTGCAAAAGGCCGGTAAAAAGGTCCGAGGGGAACCCCAAAAAAAATAAAAAGGGGATTCGGGGGGAGAGACAGAGAGACCGCAAGCTGCGGTCTGGACGACAAGGTTGTAACAAAAGAAAAAAAGGTCGCGCACCAGGAACGAGGCCCAAGCACGGCAGAAGGATTGGGGAAAAAAAAACCCCAGCCGGAAAATAAGGTCAACCATAGGTTCGCAACAGGGTAAACGGTCCCCAGGAAAAGGTCACCACCCGCACTTTGCGGATTGCAAAAGCAAGGGGAGGGGAGGAAAAAAAAAAGTGTTTCAGAAGGGGGAGAGCCAAGGCCCCAAGGCCCGAACCGCGAGCACGTTCCGTCTGATTGTAAAACGGTGGGCGACCCCGGCCACTCAGTGCCACGGAAGGCCAAGAAAGCGGCCGAGGGGGTACCGCCAAAGGGAAACCGTATGGAAAAGGGAAAAGGGGAAAAACGTGACAGATCTCAACAGAAAAACACCTTATTATGATGAAACGTGAAAGTCCCTGACAAGTCGATTGTAATAGGGGAAGGTGGTACACGAAGGAAAAGCAGGGTCACATGTCCAAGGGGGGGGGAAAAAGAGAACCTGAAGGCCACCCAAAAGGTCCTTTTGCAGGTTCTGTGCGTGGCGGAAAAAAAAAAACCGTGGGGAAGAGAACTCGAAAAAACGGAGGGAGGGGAGGGACCCCGTCGGCACGAAGGTCTGGAATGGCGACAGTTTGGTATTTCAACTGGAACTACACTCGAGGAGAACCATCGGGGGGCAAAATGATAGAAGGGAAAAGCCAGATGCCTTTGCCGGTCGCCTCGGCTCGCAAAAAAAGGGCGTTGGGGCTTCTATAAAACACGGTCAAAAAAAGGACGTAACACAAAAGCAGCGTGGCAAGCCCCACGAACGCTGAAGCGAACAAAATACAAGAAAGACAAAGGGAAAGATGAACATACCCAAAAAGAAAGGAAAAGAAAGACCTGACAAGCAACCGACCTGAAGAAAGGAAGAGGGAGTCGCTACGGGTGAGGCAGGAGGGTCAAATGTCCACAGACATTGCGTGGGGTCGGAAAAAAGGGAAAGAAATGTACAAGTCCGTGCGGCCACAGCCCAGGGAAAACCCTAGGAGGGGGGGCGAGTCACAGCCCCTGATGAATTGCCGGGTTGGGGTGTCTGGGGAAAACTTGGAATACGGAGTGGGGGGCGGGGGCAACTCCAAATCGGAAAAGGACGCTGGGCTAGACGCGAAAGGTAAAGGGAAAGAGACGAGTTGCAAAACAGATGGTAAAAACTGTCGAGGGAAAGAAATAGGCGGGCCTATTTCGTGTGCAAAAGGCCATGAGGGCAAGAACCTTAGGGGGGGGGGGGGGTCAAAGGAAAGAAGCATCACCTGCCCCCCTGGGCTTCTGAAAAACTCAAACGAAAGACGGAGAAACAGTCAGGGGGGGGGAATGCCCGAGGGATTCGATGCGTCACCTAAACAATTCCACGTTACTGGGGAAAAAACTGATTGGGGGAGGTGGGGAAGGATTGCAAGGGTGGAAATTGCTGGGCCCTGTGTCACACCGGGGAGAAAAAACCCCAACAAAAGGAAAGGTGGGGAATCAAAGCCGATTTAACAAAAAATGTTGGCTTTTTTGAACACGGTCTTGCCGATTGGTCGGGGTTCGGACGTCGATTCAATGCACTCATTGGACGGAAACTACGTTCACTGACCCGATCAGTGTCGCTTAAACCGATCCACACCCGGAAAAAAAAATACCAAAAAGAAGATCTACAAGGGGGGACTCTGCGGAGTGAAGGTGACGTCCCTGACGGGCCTAGCCGCATTCTGAAGTGGGGAGTAACTCATACGCTAACAAAACAAAAAAGCAACCCCTGCACAAGGCTGAACTGTCGGTTTAAGAGGCCGACGGGGGCCCAAGGGGCCTAAACCGAAAGAAAGCAGTCCGCCGCAAGCGTCCTCAAAACAGAAAAAAAAAAAAGGGACGGTTGTAGCGAGCACTACGGAACACAGCCGTTGGGCACACACCGCAGAAAAAGGGCGGAGGTTCAAAAGACTGCCTCGGGGAGTTGGCAGGCCTCAGGGGGAGAAAGCGAATATTGAGACAACACAGGACCGGACGCAAAGGGACTTGGGAAAGGGAAGGGTTGGAGGGAATGCCTGACTGGAGACAGGTGGCTGCAGTCATCGAAGGGGGGGGGACAAAAGCCACCAGATTTGGACCTTCCGGGGGGCCCCCCGGAAATTCAGGAAAAAAAAAAAAAAAAGGTACAGGAAAACCTCCCACACCTCCCATGGGACTAGCCTGAGGGAAAGTAAAGACCCAGACAGCAAGAAGGAAAGGGAATGGACGTCATGAAATAAAACAGAGGGAGGAAGGGGGGGGAAGACTAAAACAAATACACACATGTGGTTTGTCGGATGAGCGGGAGATTGGACCCACGTCTCGCTTCCCACGAGAAAGGGGGAAAGGGAAAAACGGGACAATCAGCGAGAGGTCTCTCAAAAACAAAAAAACAGAGGGGTAATGCGGAAAAAATAAGCGGAACAATGGCGCTGGGGAAACTTGGGTCACGTTTCGCACCCGAGCGGAAAAAAGGATTGGTGTTCAGGGGGGGGGGGGGAAAGAAAAAAAAAAACGACAGATGATATTACGGGATGAAGGACCGCCCTTATCGCCCTCCCGGGCATCTGGATTTGAGCGATGGATGGCTAAACCGTGTAGAAGGAAGGCCGGGAACAGGGTCAGGAAAAAAAAAAGAAGAAAATCCAGAAGAAGAGACCTGGAAATTCACGCCGTCCCGGCTCCACGCGTTCCGCCCGACGACGTCTCCTCGGAAAAAAAAAATCGAAGTCGGGACGAAGTTGGAAACGGAAAAAGGAAAGCAGGCGGGGGGAAGAAAAATTGAGGGGCCGCGCCAAAGAGATCTACACTGGAGGCAGGACCGCTTGGCGCGTACTAGGGGTAGAGAGATGCGACATGGTGGGGGGAAACGGGGGTGTCCAGGAAAAAAAAAGGGGAATTAGCGTTGGTCAAAAAAGGCGTCGTATTGATCAACTCCTAAGACGGACGAGGAAGAACCCAGGGGGGGGAGGGAACAGAAACCCCTAACCAAAGAAAAGAAACAGAGTCGAGAGGAACGGCCCCATTTCCAGAAGACAAGGGGTCACTCTGTAATTGGCCGTTCCCGAAGGGAGAACACCGGGGGGGGGAAAAGTAAAGAAGAAAAGAGAGAGCTTAAGCAAGAAAAAGTGCACCACATCAAGTCCGTTCCACCAGGGACAGCTGGGAGAAAAGCGTGGTGGGGAAAAAGGGAACAGAAACCAGCAACATGAAAAGGGAATCGGGAAAAGATGAAAAGAGGAGGACGGGCCCCGGTAACTGAAAAAAGGGTGCTACATAGACACAGGGGGATCAGGATGGGTCAACGAGCAGCAGGCAGAAGCAGGGGGGGGGAGGACGAGACTTAGAACAAAAGACGGGCGGGATCTGACAAAAATACAGCGCCAATGCTGGGGGGGGCCGAGCAACAAGGAACCAAAAACCGCGTTAGAAAGAGGGAAAGTGCAGAACCAGCTCGATCGACAGGACGTACGAGCTGAGCCCGCCCCCACAAAATTTGCAAGCAAGAAAAACTGGGCCATCATAGGGAAAGGGGGGGGGGGGGGGCACTGAAAAAAAAAGGGAACCAGAGGCCATGCCGCCCCCCGAAGCGCCAGAGAATTGCAACCCGACCAAAGCTTCTGTTTAGGGGGGCAACGAACGAAAAAGCCTAAAAACAAAAAAGAGGGAGAGGGGAAAAAAAAACGACACCGATGGGGCTCCGGCGGGCCACAAACCCGGTCCACGTCGCCCCGGAATATGATGCTGGGAGTCTTCCAAGGGAGGGCGAGGGAAAGACAAGCTGCACGGGGGGGGTGGGCAAGGTCACCCCTGTGAAAAAGCAACGGGGGGTTGAAAGAACAAACGGTGACAGGGGAGCCGACCGTCTCAAAAAAGAACGCGCCAGGGTCAACCCTCAAAAAAAGAAAACAGACCCCAGGGAAGTTTCGGCGCGTCGGTCAAGAAGGCCCACAACCATTAGGGAAAAAGTCAAGCAAATGTGGGTTAAAGGGACCGTCTAGGGAGAAAAAAAGAACGGTTCTATGACTCAGAACCGGGAAAGGGTCCTCACACCTGCCGTCAGGAGTGGGACCGGGTGCATCCAACCAGGAAAGATCGGTGGCCAAAGGGGGAAACGGCCACCTCAAAAGGGGCCATCAGGGAAAGGGGACGGGGAACATAGAGAAACGGTGGACCATCTCTCAAACAAAGGAAAAAAAAAAAGATATATTTAAAAGTGGGATATCAACTGGCCAGGTCAGGGGGGAAGAAGGGGAAAAGTTGAAAAAAAGGAAGTTGGTACGAAGGGGACCGGTGAAACCGAGCTTCCCTTTCAAACCCTCCTACCTTTTGAAATGTGCGCTAGTTGCGGACAAGGAAAGACTCAGAGGTAAAAAAACTTTTGGTATATGGCATTTTGGGTCTAACCAGGAAGTGGAAGGGGGGCAGAGCGGAGGAAGGAGGAGGAGACGGGACAAGAGGGTGAAGTGTGGCGGAGGAGAAAGAGGGGGGAAGTATGCTGGGGAGCAAATGGGAGGGCGGGTGGAAGGGGAGAGAGAAGGTTCGGGAAGGCAGGAGATGGAGGAGGAACGGAGGGTTGGGCACGACCAGCAGATGTTGGGGGACGGAGAGAAGTAGCAGTAGGGGGGAGTTACGGAAAGGGTTGGAGGGAGGAGAGGGGAGGGTGAACGTGGAGTCTGGATGGCCGACGGTCGAAGGGGAGAGGCCCGGTAATGCCAGGAGCGGAAGGGATGGAGCGAGGGGAAATTGGACGGACGTAGGAAACGAGGGGGAGGGACATGGGGAAGATGGGAAGAAATGGAAGGGGAGAAAGTTAGGCGTGGAGTTCTAGTTGTCACTAGTCCGGCGGTGGAAACTTTGAAGGAGAGAATAGGGGGGGAAGCGGAGAAGTAGTAGAGTAGGGGTTGGGAGTAGTTGGGGGTTGGAGTTGAGGAATGATTCACAACAGAGGGGCGGGAGGAAGAGTAGTAGGTGTGGAAAGACTGGGTGGAAGGTTGGCAGTGGAAGGTGGGGTGGAGGGAGGAGGGGAGGGGATGGAGTGGGTAGGGGATGGGGTTGTAGAAAGAGGGAAATAGAGAGGGGGAGGGAGAAGTAGGATGGGAAAAGGGGGGAGGTGGGTAACGGCAAGACAGGGAGGGGTAAGGGGGGGGAGCTGGGGGCATGGACGCTGGTTGAAAGGTGAGTAAGGGTGAGGAAGGGAGGGGGGGGAAGAGGGTGATGAGGGGGGAGGGATAGAGTAGGGAGGGAAGAGGGGGTGGAAGAGTGATATGGACGGCGATTGTGCGAAAACAAAGGAGGGGACTAAGGGCTTCTTTGGGACGGAAAGCCGGAGGCGCTTTGGTCCCTTGTCAGGCACCCTATTTCGAACCAAGGGCTTCGTCCTCCTACAGTGGGGGGGGCCCGGGTGTGGGTGAAGACCACAACGTGTCTGGAAAAGCCTTTTCAAACCGCCCGGACGACCAAGCAAAAAGAAAAGAATGAATACGTAAAAGGCCCCTCACGGAAAAGACACCGGAAGGGGAAGATCCGCGTCCACTTCGCGTGGGAAAAATGGGGGGGGGGGAAGTATGAGGGCGTGGCCAAGAAAAACATTCAATGCCGAAGCATGGCGCGCCTTGCACAATGCGAGGGGAAAAATGAAGCGAGTGGGTGGAGTGAGCGCAGACCGGGTATTGGACCAGTTGTGTTCTTTACAGGGGGGGGGCCCATCTCTTATGGAGGGAGCATGGGGGCCGATAAAGCAGAGGGGGGGTACACGGGAATTACGAGAATTTCGAAACCGTTGCTCCTGGAATGCTCGGCCCCTTAGGGGACGCCAGGGGGAGGGTGGGGAGGGAGAGTGTGAAAAGATAGGGGGGGAAAGCCCGCCCCCTACCAACTGCCTGTCTCTGCGGGCTAGAAAACGTGCGAAGGGCATCGGAGGGGGAAGGAAAAAGGAGAGAGCGGACCCTTAATTGAAAAAGGGTGGCACCTCGCCTGGGGAAATTGAGGGGAGGATGGGGGAGGGGGGAACGTGCAGGGGGGGGGGGATGGGGGGGGGCAAAAGTCCAACCAGCGGTTAACGCCTATGATACCCTTTGTGGCTTGGGGTTGTTGAACCGCTTGGGAAAAGAAAAGGGGAGAGGTTAGAGCCAGGGAAAGGAGGTCCCGAAACATTGCCAGCCAACGGTTGACCTTCAAAAAAGACCCGAATCGTGTCTGAGGGAAGAAATTGGAAGAATCGGAGATGGGGAGTGTCCAAGGCCTTCGTGGTGAGTGTAATCTGGGGAACTCCTCCGGCCCTAAGACACGCAATAAAGGGAGAAGAAGAAAACGCCGACACCCAGCCCGCAAAGCAGTTTAAAAAAAAAGCCATCGGTCGGAATAAGCCATCACCCAAGGGGTCGAAAGATGTGATCAAAAAGAACGAAAGGGCCGTCCAGCTCCAGCCGTGGTCTCGACGTCCGGGGGCGCTCAAAAAGTGCAAACACCACCGGCTAAAGGGCGAGGTCACAAAGGCACGCGGAATGCAGGCATAGCTAAAAAACACCCCGAGAAAAGGGGTATGCAGAGCAGAAAAAAAAAAAACCCAAAACGTCCATTTTTTTTGTTTTTTTTCAGGAAAACGCGGGTTGCGCCAAGGCCTTGAACTAAGTCGGTCAAGGAGCGTCAACTCCTCCTTCGAAAAAGGTCGCACAGGAAACATGTTGCACAGAAGGAAGTTTGCGAACGAACGACAATCAAATACGGACTGTAATACTACTCCCAAGACCTCAAGAGGATCCTGTCTTGCGGTTGAAAAAGTTTTGCAAAAGGGGAATGAAAAAGAAACGTCCTGGAGAAGGGTGGAATGAGAAAAAGCCCAAGTATCGTTGGGGGGTGTCGGGAAACCGTTGAAACACACTCATCCTCCCAGCCACGAAATGGGCCAATCAAAATCGAAAAAGGGGAGGAGAAAAAAAAAAAAAAAAAGGAAAGGAGGAGAAAAGAGATGGGCGAATCGCTGGGAACCCATTTGCTCTGGGACTTTTGGGGGGGTCAGGAGGACCCGACTCCAACACAGCTGACTTTTGGAGGGGTTGGGTGGAAAAGCAAAAGAAGAACGCTGGGATCAGGAAAGGGGAAAGTAAAACGCCGCTACGCGCTGCCTTAGAGGAGGGGGAATTCGTTTTACGAGAAAAAGGATTTTTCTACCATTGGACGGGGACTATTACGGCCCCAAGGGGTCAGGAGACAATCCTGTAAGGAAAAGGAGGGGGAAGTCACCTGAAAGAGCCAAAGTCTTCCCGGCTCCAGTCATCTTGAGAACGGTTTCCGCGAGAAACGGTAAAAAAACCGGCCAGAAAAAAGAGAGGGTGCGAAGAAGAAGAAACAATCCGCAGCACTGAACCTCGCCATGGGACGGGGTGGAACCTCCTCGGCCACTCGGAAAAAAAGGGGAGGCTGAGGAACGCCAAGGGGGGAACAACGGCGACGCCGGGGGGAAAAAGACTGGGGAGCACAATTGGGTGGGAAGGGGGCTTCTAAACAAGGACGACAGACACGGTTGGCCCAGCGTGCGGCCCGTGGGGGGACTCGGGAGTGGAGGAAGAAATGGAGAGCGCCCTAGGAAGGAAGGAACCCCCCAGGATCAAGAAAAACCCGCCGCCAATCAAAAACATGCATCACGCGACTGCCTCCAGGGTTTCTCTCCGGACCAAAAATCGGGAGCTACCTGTAAGATGGAAGAAACTGATGGCAGGAAACGCAGACGGCACGTGAAAAAGCCCACGGTGACCCACATCCAATTTCTTTGTTCAATCCGGTCTTTATAACGCGGGAAACGGTGAAAGAAAAAGACAACACGGAAAAACCACCGACGAGAAAGGGGGAAAGGCAAAGAAACCCTGAAGGACGTGAGGGAACTAAAATATTCGACAGCCCGATGGAGAAAAAAAATCACGTATGTCTAAGCAAGCTAAAAGAAAAGGGTTGTGCAGGGAGGGAAAAAAGGGAAAAACAAGACTGTCGTGGGAAAGAAAGTTCCAATAGCATCAGGACAAATATGGCTTCGGGGAAGCCCAGGAACAAAACAAACGACTTGTGGGGTCGAAGGAGATGGCCATGGGACACTGCAATATCCATCGCCGCATAAAAGAATCGGATGCCCACAAAACGGAGTTGGCAAGAACCACAAAGAAAAAACCTGTCCCAGACAAATGTAAGGGGAAGACAAAACCACGATGGGATGTCCTTTTCAACGGAGAGTTGCATAGCCACGAAAGGGGCCCGAAAAAAGGGGGCTGGGGTTCACTCACCTAGCCCTCCACACAACCTTCAAGAAACGAAGCCTCCTTAAGCAAAGGGGCGGGGTAAGGGGGGGGAGCAACGGAAAAGAGGGGGAACGAATCATGGAAGGAAGGACTGGCGGGTCTTCCAGCGGCGGCTCTTCGGTCATCCAAAGGGGTACCGCCCAGGGGAAAAAAGAAAACGCGGACGGCAAAGAAAGAAAAGGGGGCCGAACCGGGCCAGGGAAAGGGGAATCCGCGGGGTAACATACCCACGAAGCTGTCCAACGGAGGTTCTCATCGGCGGGCGGTGCCCAGAAGAAACACAAAAAAGTAAGGAAAGAAAAAGACCGGGGCGATTTCCCGCCAGGAGGTTGCTACACATCGGTTCGATCGCGAAACGCTTCCCCCTGAAGCACCTCTATCACGGACCAAATGAGGGGTTGGCGACAAGGGAAAAGTGGGGGGGAAAAAAGGAACGCAAAAGAGTAAAGGAGGGCCTCGGTAGCAGCAAGATAACGCCAACACGTTGC
>Ga0179593_1488595_pt1 | contig 18942 bp, 22 predicted proteins | sample CZODoug2_1_08_16_FD_185931 | JGI IMG/M metagenome (GOLD analysis project Ga0179593, IMG submission 185931) | Vadose zone soil fungal communities from Angelo Coast Range Reserve, California, USA - CZODoug2_1_08_16fungal (PacBio error correction) | ecosystem: Environmental > Terrestrial > Soil >...
AAGTGGGGAAAATACCTGGGTGTGGCCGGGAGGAAAAAACATGTTTTAATGAAGTGCAGGAAGGGGAACAATAGTGTGAAGGGATGTCTGGGGTGGAATAAATAAAAGGGCAGCGGAAGGGAAGTCATTGGTGGCTCATCCTATGGGGTAGAAAATAGAGTCCTCGATCTTCCTACATCACAGTACGAAGGGATGTCAAGAGGCGGTGCCGAGAAAACAAAGGGACCTACTTCGGGAGGAGGAGGAAGCTTTAACAGGGGGGAACATCCTACTCGGGACAAACATGGACCAGAACTCGCCGAAGTTGAAAGACCATAAACCAAAGAAAAACAAGAAACTAGCAGTAAACGAAATTCGTACTTCACGAAAAACGACTGCAATTTAGTTTAAGCGATACAGAGTTGGGGGGCAGTCCTCCGTTCAAAACAGGAGAGTAGAGGAAATCGAGCGGTAGAGGCTAGGGGTAGAAGAAAACTAGAGAAGGAAATAGAATACTATATGTGAGAAAAAACATCGGGGAGACGTCAAAAACAGAATCAGGAGAAAGGCGGACTTGAACGCGTCGAAACTTTCCGAGCTGTAGGAGGAGGGAAGCGCCACCATCGACAAAAGGAGTTAGGGGCGAATCGCCGGACATAATGGACCGATAGGTTAGAACAAAAGAAGAACTATCGAGTCTATCGGAATCCAAGGTGGGTCCTTACTGGTAAAAAACAAGGAGAATAACTTGCCTTACAGGGGACAGAATGGGTCGGAGTCATCTCTCCGGGGGTATATGATGGAGGATAAGGAGAACCCAGAAAGGGGAGACTGCCACCAGAAGGGCCTCGAACACCTAAAACGGAAGTGAAGTCGGGAGGGCGAATTGATCACACAACAGGGAGTCATTTTTGAAAGAGAAGATAACTAAGCCGGAAAGAAAGGAGCAGATGATGAATGCCTCAAAGCGAAACCATGAGGTAGGGTCGGGGGAAGGGAAGGGAGCTCAGATTTCTCTCCTATTAATTTGTGTAATACATGTTGGGAGTGGAGCGGAGCTACAGGTGAAAGAAGGTCTTTCTGTCCAAAAAACCGAGGAAGCGGAATATAAAGGAGGGGAAGAGATCGCGAAAGTCAGAGAGAGAGGAAACCTCATGACAAGACGACAAGAGTCACAAGGAGGAAGGAGGAAGAAAGTGTTTAGGGAGCTGAGGGAGCAATTAAACGAGTTTTTCTGAACTGGAGTATAAGCAAGTCGTAATTAATCTAGAAGGGACGATGAGTTAAGTGGGTATACCAGCGTAGAGGAGGCTAATAGAATCAAGGAATCATGAAAGCGAAAGTGACTCTGCCAAGTGAGAAACCCTCAGCTGGTTGGTATTACTCTGAAGTGGAAGAAAAGGGGCAAAGACTTGAGGAGGGGTTCGATCGCCGGTCCGAGCTGCGAACGAGATAAGAGGGGAGGTCAAAAGAAATTATGGGGGGATTGAAGATGGAGACAAAATGAACGGACCGGGACCTTTAGCGAAAAGGGGGGGACGCTGTACAATTCTTACAGGAAAGAAAAAATCCAGACCAAATAATATCTCCGCAGAAGTTCTCGCTCCCCAGAGAAAAGGGGAACAAAAAGAAACTTATCCTACTAGGAAAGAGATCGCCTTGGCGAGCTTGGTTGGGGGGGGGGGGGGGGGGGGGGGGGGGGGTGGGGGTTGGGGGTTGGGTTGGGGGGGGGGGGGTGTCTTGGGGGGGGGGGGGGTGGGTGGGGGGGGGGGGGGGGGGGGGGGGGGGGGGGGGGGGGTTGTGGGGGTGGGGGGGGGGGTTTGGGGGGGGTTTTGTGGGGTGGGTATGGGTGGGGGTTGGGTTGGGGGTTTTGTTGGGGGGGGGGGGGGGGGGGGGGGGGGGGGGGGGGGGGGGGGGGGGGTGGGGGAAAAAAACTTTAGAGGTGCAAGTCAATGACCAATCCTATATTGATTAAGGTGGTGATGGCGCAGCCGAAGAGAATTGGGACGAGGGGAAGAATTAAATACTGACCGAGTTTCTCTCTCTAACGTATTAAGAGAAGGAGTAAGAAACATTGAACATTATTTACATCTTCTCAAACAGCCAAAAATCATGGCACCCCCGCGATGGCCGGATATTACGAAGCGAGCATAGGAAAAGGATAAAGAATAGGGCCAAGGGAAGCCGGAAAAAGGACGGAGAGCTGGCTCTCCCTTGAGATCTTGCGGGTCTCCTATAAAGGAAAAAGAAGAGGTCGAACTATGGTGGGGGTTGCTTTTTCGCAGAAGTAGACTCGAGGTGGGTCAGAAGGGACTGATGAACAACGGGCGGGGGTGGTCTATCTGGAGAAAAGTACTTCTTTCACAAAGCTGAGGGAACCGGGTTGGAGGCGAGAAGGGCTTTCTCTCATGAGGAGGGGACCAGGAAAGGCAGGCCAATTCAAGCGGGAAAATACCGAGCTTGTTTATAGAAGGTCAATGTAGCCGAGGGATCGTAACAGAGCGTATAAGGAGAGGAAGAGTGCTGAGGTGTATACAACACCACAAACATTGAAGAGTCCTGAAAATGCAGAGATACCTTTCCTATTACGACAAAAAGAGGAATCGACAAAGGAATTGTCCCAATAAGATACGAGAAAGTATTTTAAAGGAAAAGAAAAGGCTTAATGTGGATCGATAAGACTCGTTAGGGTGTGGGGAGTACATACGATACACGGAGGTCCTACTTGGGGAGGACGAAAAGTAAAGACGGGTCCCCCGGTTATTAAAGGCAGGCCCCTCGGAGTGCAAGTTAAGTCAAAAAGAGGAGGGGAAGGAAAAAAAAAAGGTTAACAAACTGTACTGTTGCCGACACTTCCCCTAGGTTTGGGAGACGAAAGACTGTCGCTTGGAAGGGACGCGCCGTACCGAGTTGAAAGGGAGCTGGGGGGGGGGGCAAGGGCAAGCTCAAAAAACAGGCCTCGTGGGTTTTCGAAGGGACGAGGATTGGGTTATCTGAAGAGAAGAGGAAGACTTGGTTAAAGCTAACACAGAATACAGAAGGGAAGGGGAGGCGGAGGGAAATAAACCTGCTCGGACTGGTGGAAGGGATCAACGTGGGGAGCAATGTCAGGGAAACCTGGCACCACACCAGGGGAGAATATTGACTTCCTACGGGTCACGTAAATGGCAGGGGGCAGCCCTTAAAAGAAACGCCCACCGGAGGGAAGGGAAGGATTCTTCACGAAGACAGGGGGGAAGGGGGGGGGGGGGGGCGAAAACTCTGTATGTGTTTTCGTGCTCCATCAAATCGGGAAGGAGGACGTTACTTCCCGGACGAGTCACGACCTTAGAGGAAGAGAATTGGGAGGGGAGGGGAGAGCGATACGGGAAAAGAAAAGGGGGGGAGGTTGGTTTTACGTCCATGTGTCTTACAAGGACATATGGAGGAAGGGGAAGGGAAATTTAGGCGGTTCACTGGAGAAAATAAGCGCGTCCCTAGCGTACGATGGGAAGAAAAGGAGGGGAAGTTTTAAAAACTTAGCCCAATCGGAGAGGGGGAAGACTCTCTTTTCTTGATAAGCAGATCAGGTATTCGATCAAGTCAGAAGGGGCTTTCAATATGTGGAGGAATAGGTCTTCTTATGGTAGGAAGTGGGGAATGCGTCAGGAGAGTATTCACCCCGTAAATAAGGAGGGGGGAAACGTGACTTCGCCTATGGGAACTACCCGTTACGCGAATCAAATAGCCAACGTGGGGGGGAGAGGAAAAACCGCCACGGCAGTTATCTTGACGTAGAAGGGGATGGACTGACAGTGTACTCTATATTCCAAAGTTAAAAAGACTGTATTCCAAAATGGGGGAAAGGACAAGGACATAGGAACGGGTTGGAGATCCACCAAAAAAAGCGCCAAACAGATTGTTTCCACAACAAAGGGGAAAGCCATAATCAAGGGTGGGGCGCGAGAGGAACCCGAAAGGGCCCAAGAAAAATCTGAGAAAAGGTGGACAGGAATACTCGTTTGCAAAAAACCTTAGACCCATCTTCCAGAGGGAAGGGTTTCGTCAATTGGGGAAAAGAGGGAAAGGAAAGGACAAAGTTTCGGGAAACGTAAGGATAGCAAAAAAAAGCGTGGGGTTTTTGGGGTGGGGTTTCGACGGGGTTTCATAGAGAAAAAGAAGGAAGCACACTGAAGGTGACCAACGAGAGGTGGAAATTAGTAGAGAAGGGGTGGCCTAAATAGGGGGGATGGTCAAAGTCAATCACCGTTTGGGGGAAACTACGGGTGGGTTGAGAGAGAAAAGAAAACAAAGGGTAACAAGAGAGACAAAAAGGGGTGTCTCGACTTGAGTTAGTCTTTTCACTTTAGAAAAACGAAAAGCGCATGCACAAAAATGGGGCTCTTGTAAAAAAGGTGATTGTCATAGTGCGAGGAGGGGTGAACCTTCTAACAACAAAAAGTGGGTGCTTGTGGGGGGGTGGGGGATTGGGGGGGTGTTGTTTGGGGTTGGGTTTTGGGTTGAGGGGGCATGGTCGAGCCTGAATTCTGTATACGGGGTAAAAGAACTAAGGGGGAACGAAGCAAACTAAACTTTGGTAGAGGCTCGTCATTAACTCCAAGGGGGATTCTCCTGACACGGGGGGGACCAACGGTTAGAACTGGAGGGAGCAAACGCCAATCTAGATTGGGGAAAAGAAAATCTGGTGAAAAATCTGTGTGCGGAGTAGTGGGGGGGGAGAGAACCGGGAGACGAAAAGCATTTCCAATGGACCTAGGTGGAGAAAGTTATATCGTAAAGTTAAAGAAACAAAAAGTCGAAGGAGTTAGGGGAAGAAAAAGGGGGAGGGACGAGCAAACATCACTAGTCTAGAAGGGACGTGAAAACTTAGAGCAAAAAGGAGAAGTGAATGGCGACCCTCGAAGACGAAGAGGGTAGAAAAAAAGACCTTCATCAAAGAAATAATTTGCCAAAGCCAGCTAATTGTAAACGGGTCAGGGTGTCTCTTTAAGGGGGGGTCATTATACAGTGGGGAAGATCTTTTACCCTTAGATTGAGAAGATAGGCTTAGTGAGGGTAGGGGGATCAACTGGGGAAAACTGATCTTTGGGTCCTCTAATCATACGAGACCTTGACACTATTAAGAGACAAAAGGAAACAACCCCAACAAAGGCCCAGGTCTAAGTAGCACGGCCTCTCTGGTCTAAAAACGGGTCGTAACTCTTTAAGAAGAAAAACGAAGACTAACATTCATGGCATGAGTGATGAGCGATGCAGGTAATCCCAATCGGAAACCCGTGATGAGAGACCCACTTTGGGGGGAAGAATTTTTCATTCCAGCTCAAGGAAGGACTAGGCGTATAATAGAAACGTGGTGAGATTATTTTTTTAAAGGAAAAGAAACGACTTTCTTAAACCGGGAAAAAAATAAAGGATCTCAGGTTCTTACTAGTGAAGACAGGAAGGAGGTAATCTGGCGTCGGAGTGGATTGTCAAAACGGGAGGAATTGGGCGACTCAGATAAAACTACCGCACGAATCCAAGGATTCGAGAAGGAGAGTGAAATTAAAGCAGGTAAAACTGCAAAGAGTAGGGGAGCGGTAAAAAGAGCCATAGATGGCTAAAGGAGGGACATGGTGTCGTTTAAACAGCTTGTGGGAGTGATCCTTGACTACTAAAGATGGGTTAATACATCGGGGGAAAAAGTGAAAAAACATGGGCTAGCACCGTAAAGGGGGGGTAAGAGAGAATGCTAACATCCATTCGATAAAGAGGATTCCCTCAGAAAAAGAACCGATTTCAAGGAAGAATGAAGGGATACATAAGAATTAAATGCCTCCTACGATTTTTAGAGGGACTGAAAACTTCGCTGGGGGGAGGAGGGGGGGGGACGTAATCAGGCTTTCTAGGCTGCACGCAAAAAGCACCCTTCGATCGGGGGGTGGACGGGGAAGAAAAAAGAGAAAAAAAACTCAGGAGCTCAAAAAATAACTATAAAAGTCAACACGTCTACCCAATTGCCTGAGAAAAACACCGCTGTGGGGGATGTTCCTCGAGGATGGGGAATTGACTGAGTCGCGGAGGGGGTGAGGAGATCGTTCGAAATCCAAACTATCAGACTGCTAAGACGACACCCAAACAACCAGAGGACGCAAAAGGCTAGACGAGGGAATCTTGGGTGCTCCATAAGAAGGGGGGGGGCAAACACATAGCTAAGTAATCATATCAGGCAAGCAGCCATACCCAAATGGACCGAAGAAAGGAGTAGGCCCCATATCACCCTGTGTGAAAAGGAAGGAAGAAGGATAGGGAAAGAGGAGGGAACGAAGTAAGAATAGTCAGATGGGGAGAGGGAAGGAGCAAAAAACCATCTATAGTTTGGAAGAATGTGGTGATGGATCTCTCCCTTAGAAAAGGAGGGGAAGCGTGAAATCCTTAAAGGAGGAAAAGGAAAAAATAGAGAGAAACAAGGAGGAGAAAGAGAGATAGGAAATGGGAAAAGGAACACTTTCTCAGGGAAGAGAAAAGGGAACTAAATCACCGAAAATCCGCCTCTAACTACGATCCAGCGAATCACATCGGGGGATCAACATAGAGAAAGGAGGGGGGGGAGTCCGTCTTGTGGGAGATTCTGGTGTTGGTTAGAAAGGGATGGGGGACGCAATAACATGAAGTAATGTGAGGGGGGGGGAGGAAATGCGAGAAGGCTGAGTATAGCTCGGTTGGTTCGCAGGGACTTACACAAAGGTACACCTGAACGGGTGGAAAAAAAATCAGGGGTCAGCGTCGGCGTCAGGGATGCCGCAAGTAAGGGTAGGGGGAGGCATCAAAGTCGATGCTTCACGAACAAATCTCGTAGGCATATCCTCGCGTTATAAAAAACCGAAAGCGCCGATTTCTAAGAAGGCAAGTTGGTAGGCCGCATGACTACGGCTGCGTTGTATAGTTGGAAGCGAAGAACGCTACTCGGGGGGGGGGGAACTCCCAGAACGGGGATCGACCCTGGGAAGAAAGGAAGAAATTCGAGGAAAACTCCTCCAACACGATCCGGGCCAAGGCAAAGAACTGGCTAACGAAGGTCACCCTCGAAGCAGGAGGGGAGGAGAAAGTAATTATTGATGTAGAGAATAGATAGGATGCGGCGTCTAGGAGGGTACAGACTCTCGCAGACCAGAAGGGCTTACTTAGCGGTAGGGACCCACAATGAAAAGAGGGAAGCCCCCTGAGGAGGAAGGGAACGCAAGTTATTTAAGGACCAAATTAAACAAGAATTTACTGTGGCGGGATACCACATAGAGGTAACACGCTGGGAGGGAGATGGGGGAAGTAAAAAAGGCCCGACCTCTGGGAAGGAGATTCAGAGGGGACGCAAAGCAAAGAAGGGAAGGGGGGGCGGGTCGTCGTGATCGGAAGGGAAAAAACGGGCAGGTTTGGGGGGACCATAACAAGTACCAGCAGAAGGGACTCAGATTCACCCTGGCGCCAAAAAAGGGAGAAATTCGCGTGGAGGAAGGGGAGCCGGAAAAGAAAAAGAAAAACAAGCGAGGGTACCGACGGCCGACAGTTCCGGGGCGAAGTTGGTAAAAAAAAAAAAAAGGCAGAAAACCCTGGAAGGGAGGAGCTGAAGACATCTGGGGAAAGGGGATGGCAAAAAGGGGGAGGGGAGAGGGACATCTCTGCAAAATCAAAAAGCTAAATTTGGGGTCGACAAGAAGAAGAGAGGAATGAGAACAACAGAAACGAAAAAAAGAACGAAGACCGATTGCTGTTTGGGGTCTCATTAGATGGAGGATCTATCGTAAGAAGGTCCAATGAGGGGAAGCGGGGGGGGGGAAGAGAAATAGCCCGATCGCCGTACCAATCATAGCACCTGGGAAGTCGAGGCACGCAAGCTGGGTCTCGCGTGAGGAGCGCTTGCATCCCAGTCGGAGTGAAAGGAAAAGGGAAGTCGTCGGGTCAAAAAGGGAGAAGATTCCGCTGCTGGAAGAAAAAGGCTGCGTCGCTGGGTCTTCTAGGAAATCTTCATACGGGGGAAGACTTAGGAACAGCTGCCCTGGGGCAAAAGGAAAGAAAGGAGATTAATGACTCGCCAACAGCGGTTGAGAGGGAAAGTGAAGGGAAACGGATGTAGAAAGTTGTCGTGACGGGGAAAAGTCAAATAGTATGAGAAAAACAATGGAAATGCCAACTGTGATATTCCACGTGGGGAGGAACCAAGAGGTACAGAAGACGAATATGAATCGCCAGGAAGATAGTTTTATCATACAAAGCCAACCCACTGAGGTAAAAGGGGGACAAACGTGGGGGGTAAAAGGGTCCCACAAAAGAAGCATGGCCTCAGAAAAAATGAAAAGGGCAGGAGTGGATTATTTAATGAAATTAAGTTTCAAATAAACATAGAAGGGACTCTGAACATTGGTGGGGGGGTTCTAGGGGGGGGTTGAACCCTCACTTACAAGCCACACAACAAAGGGCTCCCTGAGAAAAGGGAGGAAAAATTTTCTCGGGGGATAATCGTGGAGAAACAGGAGAAAAAAAACCCGACCTCAATTCACGAACGAAACATTTATACGAGAAAAAAGGGTGAGCACATATATAGTCAAAAAAGGGGGAAGGCTTAGTGAAGGCGGGGGGGTAGAAAAAAATCGTGGAGAAACAAGAAATGGAGGGACATGCAACTCCTAGTGGGGGAAAGGAGTGGTGTGGAGTAGAGGGAGATGAAGGGACACAAACGGGAAGAAGAAACAAACACCAAGGGCCTGGTTCGAAGATGGTAAGAACATTCATACAGCCAAGGCGCGGGCGAATGCAAGGGGGGGGGGACGTGTGAAGAAAAGGGAAAAACACGCTACCAGAAAGCAAAAAGGAACTTGGGTTGGGAGAACGCCGAAAATCTAACGGGGATGGAGGGGCCGGGCAAGGAAAAAAGAATTGTGAGATCTTGGGGGGGGAGGAACACGAAAGATCGGTCGGGACGGGGGTGGGGTCGATTTGGGTTTGGGGAAAAGGACGTCGCTCCAGTCTTCAGACAGAAAAATACTGCGGCGTAAAAAAGGGGAAGGGGTTGAGCAAAGGGACAGAGAGATAGAACGGCCCCCGGGGTTATATAGAAAAAGAACGGGCCGGTGAGAAGACCTCGAAGAGAATCCTCAAGAAAAAGAAAAACTCCAACTACTTGAAGTACAAAGAAATTGAAAGACTCACGAGGGAAAAGGGCAAGCAAAGGGGGAATAGCAAGACGACAGGGCCCGTAAGGTCCATCTATTCCGAAACAAGATGGCGTGCGAGGGATTTGGGAAAAGGAAAAAAGAGAAAGCAGAAGAGGAGGGACTGACGCTATCTAGGGTAAGAGACAGTGCCAAGAAAACAATCCAGCCAGTACTAAAAAGGGGTCACTCCGGGCTCCGATGGAGCTACAGTCTGTAATCGAATTTACATTCAGGGTCAACGTGTCTCTGGGAGAGGGCAGGCGCCTCATATGTACAGATAGTCATTACCCCCACCGAACCGACGGCGTCTGCACTAGGCAACTGTGGGAAAGATGTGAGGACTCCAATCTGCAGTCAGTAAGGAAAATCGGCAAGGGTTTATGAGGGGGAGTTTTGGGGCAGACAAGGAAGAGAGGAAAGCAACCAAGCGCTCAAGGGTCTGGAAAATCAAAGCAACTTACTGGAGTGGAAGGTCGGGTGAGGGGGGAAAAAACACGGTCTTACGGGGGGGGGGGAGAATCAATCAATAAAACGACGGAACATCAAAAGGGAGACGATTGCTGACAGAGAAAAATCGGAAATTTAAGAAGGAAGACCTCAAGGGGCCTCCTATGATCTATGGAAAAGTGGTTTAGTTGGGAGGAAGGACTATCTTTGAAAGAAAAGGGACCCATTGCCAGGAAAAAAAGGGATAAAGAAAGGTAGAAATGTGCAACTAACAAGCCATTGCATAGACAGCAGAGAGGACGTACAGAGGGAGGAAGAAAACTCTTTTACAAGAATGACAGGGGGGGACCTCCACTAGGACGAGGAGCTAAGTAAGTTCTCGAGTGACTCAAGGGGCGGTAAATCGGAAACGGGCATATCCTGCCGTCAGTTAAGCATGTAATCAAAAAAAGAAGGGGGGATGATAGGGGGTTTGATTTTAGAAATCAGAAGAAGTCATTGCGAAGATAACATATAGTAAATTAGAAAAGAGACACACCCTTCAATAAAACTAAGTTGGTTTATTAACCGATTTGAAGGGGAATGAAGGGTTCATTAGAATGAAGGAGGGGAAGCGAAAAAAGATCCAGAAAAAAAAAAATGCCGGAAGGGGCAAGACTAAAAAGAAAAGACGTTGAAAAAACTTCCGGAGGCCAACTAACTGTAAGCAATCGACTGGGAAAAAGAAAGACACAAAAAACTAGAATCTCAACGAGTGAACAAAAGAAAGGCAGAAAGTAAAGCAAATCAAGTTCAGAGGAAAAAAACACGGACTCTTCACCAGCAGGAAAAGCGGGGAGGGGAAAGGTGTTGAGGAATAAAAAGAGAAAGAAAAAAGGGATGGACATGCAATTCCAAAAAAGGTGCTTATTATCTCAGCACAACACCGGTGAGAAAAAGAGATCATCAGAACTTGTAGTCCGCCACTCGTTGGATCCACACACAGGCGCCTCCGAGATAGGTTTCATGATCGAAAAGGAAAACGAAACTCTCTGAGAGAAGAGGGTCTCGGAGAACGGAGGGTTGAGAAAGGTGAGGGCGCCAGAAAAGAAGAGAAAAGGTGGGACTTTTGGGGGAGAGGGGGGCTCCTCAAGAGCTGTCGGATAGCTCTGTCTGCGTCTCCTTCGGTCCCCGGAACTTGGGGGAGGGGAGAATGAATTCACACCGGCCTGCGGCTTGAGGAGGTGGCGGCATCAGGGGGAAAAAAGGGGGGGTCGTCAGAAAAAATCATGCCGAGCAAGGGAATGAAAAAGAGGAACACCACGAGGCGGGGGGGTCGCACTTCGCCGAAAGCCATTGGGGTAAAGGGGGATTACGGTGGAGAGCAAGGATCGCATGAATGGAAATCTGTACACAAAAAAAAAGATGAAGCTGGGAGGGAAGCTTGAAAGCGAAGAATTTGCGGGTGCCTGTACCCGCAAACCGCCTGCGTGACCTCTTGTAAGATCTCAAGGAGGAAAATCATCAGGAAAGTATTGGATTCTCAGAGATAACTCAGGACTGGGGAAAGAGTTGGGGCTATAGGCCACCTCTAGCGGGTGGGGGGGGGGGGGCCCTCTGAAGGGATGCGAACAGCGTACTCCCACAATTTTACTCCTGATGTTAAAACCTTCGGAAGGGAAATTGAGGAAACACCAAAAGGTAGGAAAATCAACTACACTATGTTGGGGAAAACCACAATATAGATCATCTGAAGCTGCAAGGGGGAAACTGCGGCAAGAACTCGCGGTCGCGGGGGAAAAGACGAAAAGCATCAGAGGGATTGGGGGGGGGAGCGTATGAGATGAAGATTCAAAGACTACAGTGTGGGGGTTTGACCATCCAAAAACCGGACTAAAACGTACCCCGCCGAAGGGGTTTTTCAGCCCTGAGGCGCCAGGTGGCGAGGGTCGGGTGGAGGGAAAATGCAGGAAAATGAGAACTATCAACACCTTGAAGGAAAAGGTCCCGTAAGGCTGCTTTAAGATTGGCATCACTGGGAAAAGGGAAGAAAACACCGGAGGCGGACACGAGCTGCGAAGGGGGGGGCCGGGGGCACATTGTAGGTCTGGTCCTGTAAATCGAAGAAACCGTGTCGCAAGGAGGATCCGACGAGAGGAATGAGGGAGAAAAAGTCTGCGCGCGAAAGGCCAGACCGGGAATGGATGCGGGGGGGGGTGGTGGGGGGCCCTGCCAGTAGATGTTTCATATGAGGTAAAAAAGCCAATATCGGAGGTTCTCGCATCGCGCGGCGCGCCCGAGAACGAGCAGAGCCGTTAAAGACGTGCCCCCGGTAAGGCGGTATAAGCGAAAAAGACAGAAAGGGGTCGGGAAAGAGGATCAATCTTAGGGGTAACTGGAAAGGGAGTGCGTGAAAAGATGCCTTACGATTTTAACAAGGAAAAAATGTCAAGTTCCCTCGGCCACGGAAATGGGAACAGGAGATCGGCCAGGAGGGTCAAGCATGGAGTCTAGAGACCATGTGGGACTGCAGCACAGCCATCAAATTTAGAAGGAGGAGAACGGTGATGTGGGCGAGGAAGGGGGAAGGTCAAGTTCAACATATGGAGGAGAGATCATGAAATTTCACTGGTTAATACCAAAAAAACTAGATCGAAACATGTCCCTAACTAGAAGTCCTGATGGGCGGGATTAAATATCTCCGAAGGCAACCAAATCTGCCGCCAATGAAAAAGATGTCCAGACTCCAGTTGGGAAGTTACGTCCCAAAGCTATTACCAGTGTTCGTTGAGGCAAGACCCAATGAAAAAAAAACCAGGGCCTGGCGGAACGGAGGACTGTGAAGAAAAGACACCGAGGCGAGGGAAAAATTGGTGGGGTGTGGGGGGCTAGACTTAACCCTCCTGGTCACGGGAAGGAAAATAACGGTACTGAAACAAGGACAGGCGAGAAACAGTCTCGGATAATCGGAGACTGGGAGAACAAAGCGCACGCCTACTAGGGAACAAACTTTGGTTTCGATAGAAAAAACAACAACGGGGGTGGAAAAACAAGCTCGCGAAACAATTTGGGGAATCGTAATGGGTATTTGTGTTGAGGAGAGAAAAGCGTTTGGAAAACCGAAACTCGGGGAGTCACGACGGTGGTGGATTGGCTCGGCTAGGGGCAAAAAAAAAAACCCACACAGGGTGGTTCGCGCCGGGTGGGAAACTGCCTTTGGCTTTCATACTATTCCAAGGTCCTTGCGGGAAAAAGGAGAAAGGTAGAAGTCTAGGGGAACGCAACGGCAACAGTCGAGGGGCCCTTCAAAGGACGTTGGGCCCTACGGGAAAACGAAACTATGACTTAGGGGGAGGGGTGCAGCTAGTTGGCCAAGGGGGGGGGAGGGTTGAAGTAAACGGTCCGGGTCATTGGGGGGGATCCGATGGAATCTTTACATATCTACAGCAAAGAGGGGGACATCCGAAGGTAGACCGTGGGGCGGGGGAAATCACAGGTTCCTCTAAAACAGTTGGAGGTAAAAGGAAAGCGGTGTCCCATCTAAAGCGACTTTCAAGTAAGGATGTACCTCCACAGGGGTCCAAAAAAGCCAACGTACCGACTGATCATTGGACTGCTTTAGGCTTGAAGAAAGAGAGCGGGCGCTTCAAACAAAGAGATCATATTTTTTCAAGGCGAAGGGAACCAATGCTATGCTCTTGAATGAGATGGGACGGTCGAGGGGGGAACCGGGGGAAACATACAATGGTTAGCAGTTCGGAGAGGGATGAAACTGCAAACACACAAACGAAGACATCGAAAGAAGCAAAAAGGGAAAAAACATATTCAAAGAAAAAACGCTCGGGTCGCAGGCCTAGAGAAAGTGGGAGCAAAAGGGGATGAACAATAACGAAGAACAAGAAGTGAGAAAGAGAAGAAAGGTAAAGGGAGAATAAAAGTATGGAGGAGGGGATGAGAGATATGGGGAAGGTGGGAGGTGAAGATGGAGGGGTAGAAAAGGAATGAGGAGCGGACCTAATCAAAGAGGGAAAAGGGTGGGCGGAAGGAGGGGGGGGAGAATAAAGAGGAGTGAGAAGCGTAGGGATGAGAGAAGTGGGGCGGAGAGAAAGGAAAAGATAAGGAAAGATTCAGTGAAGAAAAAGAAAAGGAAGGGGACGCAAGCGAAAGAAGGGGGAAGAGGTGGGGTGCCAACATATAGGCGGGGGGGGGCGAAATAAAAAGCGCGCGAGAGGGAAAAAAAACGGAGGAAAGCAGGGGACAACAGGTACTTGTCCTGGAGATGGAAGGAGCAGGGGGCAGATGTAGAGACGCGAAGTGGCGACCCCCACTCCAACCCGAAAAGACTTACAGAGGGGTCATGGACAGGGACTGCAATCTTCAAAAGAGGGAAGGAAACGGCAGTACAATCTGAAGGGGGAAAGATTGTGTGGCTTCGACAAAGCCGGCTATAACAAGGCGACAAGGGGAAGAAGACAGTCCTAACTACAGATTGTACTGTCGAAAGAGGGAGGGGGGAGTTCAAACACTGGTCGTCAATTGGTGACGAGAGCCTAGGGCCCACCAAAGAAGATTAAATTGGAATATGAAAGCGAACTAAAGTCGGGGGGCCAGGAGAACTGAGGGACATTGAGGGTGAAGGGGGTCGGAGAGGTGTGGTCAGTGGAGACTTTGGTATAAGAAATACATTTCACTTGCCCTCAAAAACAGAAATTGGCATAGAATAAAAGTTTAGGACGGCCTGGGTCTACTCAAAGAGTAGCGCCTCTAAACAGCAAATATGGGTAGAAGAAAAGAAGTGATCGATAGAATAATTCCTTATTCTAAAATAACGAGGGAGAGAGCTTAAAGTAGGCACTGTCGAACTGTCTGTGTCGAGGCAGATCATTGAGTAGAAATCCTTTGAAAGGGGGGAGGGTGATAACACAAAAATACGTAGCTAGGTAAAAAGACTCTATAACGGATACAGCTACACACTTCAAAGCGCAAAGGGAAAAAAAAAAAAGACTCGTTTGGTTGGGTGGCCAACGGGATTAAAGGAAGCGGTTAAGGAGAAACTCACGATGACAAAGGATCATTACGATTTCATCAGTACTCAAGAGGGGATGAAGGGGTCAACGGCCGTTACAAAAAGTTTCAACCGCAAAGAGGACCAAAAAAACAGAAAACCAAAAAAGGGAAAGACCGCCGGAGGGGGGGGAGTTCGGCTCCAAGCAATTCACCCGTTTAAAAATCCCGAAGAAGAGGAAGAGCTATAGGAAAGAGAGGATGGAAAGAAGGGAGCGGGGTCTTTTCAAGTGGTACAGGAAAGGAAATTTGAAAGAAGAGGGGTGTTAGTGGGGGCAGTAGCCTGATAAGTCTGAAGCATTTAAAAGAAAGGAGGGGATGGAAAAAACCAACAAGATTGGTAGAAAAGGAGACTTTATAATGATTAAAACCACCGTTCTCAAATATATCAAAACTCACACAAAGAAACGCTCAAATAGCTTAGGTCTAGAGAGGGAATCCCAAATGGCTCCGAAACAAGTCGGAGGAGGCTGGGCTTGGAAAGGGGGGCGGAAAGAAGGCTGGGCAGAAGGGCCTGAAAGTCTTGACGGGGTTGGGGGAAAGGTCACATGATCAATATCTCTGTGTGGTCACGCTTCCAAAAAAAACTTGTTGTATCTTTGTGAAGAAAAGTGACTGAAAGCGGAAGTAAAGCTTTTGCGGAAAAGACTCGAAGGTCGACTAACAAGCGCCAAGGACATTCCAACAAACCGAACGGAGAGGGTTCAAGTGGGGGTCTCCTCCCAATGTGCTCAGGGGCAATGATAAGTACTCGTTGGGACAAGGAATTCAAGATACTCGTTGTATAAACCGTCCCACACCGGCGGACCGGAGGCGTCACTGACGCAAGAAGGGATATAAGGCCTAGAAAAGGGGACAAAGAAGGCCAGAACAAGGTGGGAACCTCGAAAATAGTGGAAAGAAAGGGAGAGATACTCGGACTGAGGTCTGACTCGGTGCTTAAGGCAAAAAGCACGTACTAGCAACGCGTATGAAGGGACAAACCACTCCGGATGACTGAACCCTTGAGTGCGAGGGTGAAGCAATGTAGCCAATAGGGGGGAAACGCCCAACTTAACAACGTCCCAAAAGCAAACAATTTCAATAGAGGAGAAATCCTGCATAGAGGGGGAAAATAACCTGCGAAGACGATGGACCCTCATTTTGCATGTCAAACAAAGGGGTGTCACTCGCATCCGACGTACCTAAGTGATCTGAGAGTACCAGTGACAACTGGGGGTTTTACCATCAAAAGATGACCTACGTACCAGCTGGAAGGAAGAGGGAAGACCTAAGAAGGACGGATTTGATGGAAGGTTCCCTAAAAAGAAGAAAAACCAGATCGAGGGGTAAAGGGAAGGGGGCCAATAAAATAGTGGAGTACCAGGGAACAGGGACTCAAAAAAAAAAACCGTCGTGGAGGAATGCAGGGACGAAGGGGACGTAGGTTGGCGAGGATGTCCTGATCTGCGTGGAAGGGGGGACAAGAAAATACCAGGTAATACCTGGAAGCGGGAAAATACTTAGATAGTCCAATCAGCGATCGCCCCGGAGGGAGGGGGGGTTGTTAGCCTGCTAAACTGGAAGGAGAGAGTTAGTTGAATATGCCAATTCGGAAGGGCGCCCTACACGCGCCAGAACGCACTCTAGGGTCGACGAGCAGAGCGGGAGGAAGATAAAACCCGGTATCGCCGTGATGTCACTGAGGGAAAAAGAAGGCTTTAGGCAAGTTGTAGGGTCATGGGGGCGGGCACATAAAAGGTGATTTGTCTGCGGACTTTTCAGGCTAGGTCAGGCTCATACTGTCGCTTGCCGGAGAGGGGGAACGTCTGGGCCAGCCCGATAATCGGAAGAAATGCCCTGGGGACTCAAAACACTGGAAAAAGGGGAGCTCAGTACGGTGAGGGTAGGGGAAATAAATGCAGGACGAGAAGTGTGGCCATCTTATGATAAACAGGTGCGCTGAAAAAGTTGGTCAACAAAAGAGCAAAAAAAGCTATTGTGCAACCCGGGACGAAGAGAGAGGAGATTTGGAAAGGTCTAAAGGACAACCAAGTCTGCAAATGAGAAGGGGGGCAGAGAGCCATTGGAGGGAAACACGTCTGTCCCCAAGTTTAGGGGAGGTCCTTTGCGCGTAGGGGGGGGAAAGTCAAAGTAGCTGAAAACCTAACATCGAAGGCGCAACCGCCCTGTTTTTGGAAGTGTGACCCCTTCAGAGGACTAGACCAATACAAAGGAAGGGACACATAGCGTTGGAATGAATCCATGTACATGTAGTCGATTAAATGATCGACCCCCCGCAAAACAAATCGACGAACAGGGGAAGAATTGAAAGAAACACACACGAGGGACTAAGGAAATAGTGGGAAGTGAAGTCGGCGTGTGCAGGGGGAGTCAAATCGAGGGTAGAAAAACAAGGAAGTATCATGACACCTCCAAGGACTGTCTTGAATGGGGTACAAGCTCAAGAGAAACAAGGGGGAAGGGGTTCTCGATGTTAGGACGACAACAAAACAAGGGGAAAGACGAATTGGGAACATGGGGAATGAACTTCAAAAAAAACTGGCGCCGGGACAGAAGGGGGAAAAAGTGGACCAGACCGGTGTGGGGGAGGGAAAACGAAAAAAGTGCTTGAATGGGCGGGGGAAAGCGTGGAGAATTCCGAGGAGGGTGTGGACTGAGATGCCCAAAGTGAGGGGGTAAACTTGCCTAAAAGTTGGGGAAGGTGACAAAGAAAAACAAGGGGCGCCGGACTCAGAAGTGACTGGCAAAGGGGAGTCAAAACGGGCGGTTGCAGGGGGGAAGAAAAACAAGGGATGGATTGTGAGTCAGGAAGGCCCGCAGTTGAAAGATCAGGCCCCCCATTCGTGCGAAACCTCGCCTCACTCAAAGAGGGGAAAAAAGTACCAAGCCGACGCCATATTAAGAAAACAGAGAGATGCAGAATAACGACTTAGAGAGGTACCTCCAGAAGATATTGTATCAAGCGATAAATGTGGTCAAGGGAAAAGACAACCGGATGATCGGCACGTAGAGGGGAGTTGGAGAGATTGAAGGACGCGCGAGAGGGGTGTGAACCAGAAATGCGCTACAGCGACCACATCCGTTGGAAAGGCAACAAACAGCCTCCATATCTCTCGGGGAAGGGAGCCGCCTACTGTCGAAATTCTCGAAGAGAGGAAGATCGCAAAGGTCAAGAATTACTTGGGGGGAATGGGATTGGGCTCACGCCAGGGAGGGGAAAGCCACGCCCCCCAGTAACCGACAGGAGATGCAATAAGGGTGGGGGGGAGTAGCTGCGTGTCCAATAATCAAGGAAGAAGTGACTGTGGAACAGTCGGCCGGTCAAGAGAGGCGGTTAAGGTTAGTAAGGGTGAATTAGAAAAAAAACGGGGATCAACAACAAGAAGAGATAAAGGGGTAAGCCTAATAACCGGGAAACAGGGGACTTCTGTCGTCGGAGGTGGTCACAAAAAAATAGGAAATGTATCATAGCAGAAACGCGAACGATGCTGCGTGCTATGGAAAGAAAAAGATGGAAGCGCGGTTTAAGAACCGACCTCAGAGTCAAGACCGATATTATGCATACCGTTTGGGGAAGTGGGCGGAGGGAACTAAAGGGGAAGAATGGGCGTTGACGGGAAATAACCCAGAGGGGGGGGCCAAAATAAGTAAAATGGAACATGCCTAAGACAGCCAAAAGATAGCAGCGTGCCGAAGAACCAGAGTGAGAAAAGAAAGAAGTGATGACACAAGAAAAAGGGATAAGGTCATACGCGGTTCGAGGAGAGAAAAAAAAGGTGGACTGTTGAATGAGCCGGGGAAAGGCCGTGAGCAATGGGGGGCGAAGTCGAAAGTCAAAATTGGGAGAGGTGGGAACTGGGATAACATCAGGAGCATCTCCGGAAAAAGAAAAGTGCGTCCATGAAAAAGGCGAACATTTCCGGCGGGCGAGGGCCCAAAACTTCTCTGGGTGATTTACTAAATTGAAGGAGGTATGGAAGTGTTAGATCGCCGACCGACAGGGACGGACCGGAGAAAGGACGCGGCATAGGGAAGGGGGGGATTACAATTTTTAGGACGGAAGGGAAATTCCATACTGAAAAAAAGGGAGTCGATGGGAAAAAAGCAAAAAAATACAGCGGCGCGTTCTCGGAGAAAAGAGCCAAACTCGGAGCCGCTACGCTACTAGAAAGGGGAATAGTCTGAGAAATAGGACGCATTCTTTATAAAAGAGAAAGGGGGACGGAATCGGGGGGGATGTTGTGAATTATCATCGAAAGACGGGGGAATAAAAAAGGAAAGG
>Ga0179593_1240642_pt1 | contig 18940 bp, 19 predicted proteins | sample CZODoug2_1_08_16_FD_185931 | JGI IMG/M metagenome (GOLD analysis project Ga0179593, IMG submission 185931) | Vadose zone soil fungal communities from Angelo Coast Range Reserve, California, USA - CZODoug2_1_08_16fungal (PacBio error correction) | ecosystem: Environmental > Terrestrial > Soil >...
ATGTGGTACTAGGCCACACCTTGTCGAAATCGATGAAGGACAGCCGAAGCGGGGCCAAATAGGAGGGGAATTGGTGACGGAAGGGGGCCGACCGTAGCGCTTTGGACAATGGGGAAAGTGGCCCTAGAGCGAAAAAGCCAGCGCGGGGCCTTTGAAAGAGGGAAATTAAAAGCGTTCAGCAATGAGTACAGCTCCCAAGCACGGAAGAAGGAAGGTGAGCTGGCCTAATCAGGGCGGTTGCGGGTGAATCAACAACCCTGAGCGAAGGCCGAGTAAGGAAAAAAGAATGGACGGATTAGAGACCGGTGGTTTAAAAACATTGCTGGACGAAAGTAGGAGGCCGTCTGTGAAGAAAGTACGACGTCCTAGAAGAAAAGTGGTTCACCAAAGAAAGGGAGTCTGCAGAACGGGTCGGACAAAGAGCCCGACGAAGGGGCCACAATTATGCGAAAAAGGAGATCTTCCGGGAGCAAAAACGGAAAAAAATACTAGAATAGCAGAAAATAAAAGGAGGCTCTGCACCAGATCGGGGGATTAACTCTGGGGGAACACTTTCACTAGGGGGGAAAACGGCCAACGAGACTCCAAGGCAATGGGGGGGGGAAGGGAAGGGGCAAGGAAGTTGGTGGACCAAGTGAAGACTTTGCATGACCCAAATCCCTGCGGGTGCCAGGTCCTGAAAGGGGGGAAGGACGAGGACCGGGAAAAAAACGGCGGGAACATGAGTCTCACAAGGGGGAGAGCGCGAACCTGCCGAAGGAATCTAAAGGCTATTAGATGCTCGCAGACTACCTAGGGGAATGTCAAAACAGAAAGAGCAACAAAAAAAAAAGGGAGAAGGAAAGGAGATTGTGGCGGGGACCTGACCACATTTTCCGGCGGCCGACTGAGCGAAGTGTCGGCAACTGGAAAGATGGGGAGAGCAAAATAGGGAACCGTCACAAAAGGAGGTGGGACCGAAGAAAGGAGGCCCGCGGCAGGACCGCCGGAAACTGGAGTAAAGCTTCAGTTCAAAAGGCAAGCCCCGGAAAGGAAGAGCCAAAAACTATACTCTGCTTTGGGGAATCGAATTTTAACATGGAAAGGTTCAATAAAAAAGGAGAGAGAAGAAGAAGGGAAGTCCGGAGCTGTCGCCGAACTATTCGAGAGCTCAAAAAGTGAGTACCCGCAAGGAGAGGAGTTTTGGGGCACCGCAGGGGGACTTAGTCCCGGAGACATCGGAAGAAGGGGTGGGGAAGACTGAACAGCCGAACGAGGGGGACCAACTGGTCGATACCGGAAAAAAAACCGTCTGGTGTCCGACTCAATTGGAGGACCTCTTCATACGGTGGAGGCAGAAAGCTGGGCAGAAAGACCGCGCAATGGGAGGTAAGAGGTAGGATGCCTAACCAATGACGTTCGTGTAAAAAGCGGGCCTATGGGGGGATGGGCCGCAGCTCCGGCAGGGGAAAACACCAAGGAGAAAGAAGCGGGGGTTCAAGGTCACCGGAAGCCGCACCAGCCTTGCTATAAAAAAACCTTCATCGTGAGATGGTTTACTTCCCTTATGCTTGGAAGGGAAGAGGGGGGGGAAGGGCGGGGGGGGGTAAAGAAGACTAAAAAAGAGTGTCAGAGAAGTAGAACTCGAATAATCAAAAAAAATACGGACCGGGGTCTCCGGGAAAACTACCTCTACAATAGGAGACGCGTTCAGGATTGAGGAACCCGAAGGAGAAAGCATCGAAATCACGATAATAAAACAAGTGTAAACTCGCCACGAAGCCACCATCCGGGTGGAGTAGCATCTCATGAGCCAAAAAACGAAAAGGAAAGAGGGTGGGGGTTACTCACCGCCCGACCGCACCGTTCTTCGGGGGGGCGGGACAGATCTCGATGGTTTTGCCTTCAATAACGCATGTAAGAGTAACAGTATCTGTTGAGACTCTCATGGGGGGGGGGGGGGGGGGGGGGGGGGGGGGGGGGGGGGGGGGGGGTGTGTGGGTGCGGGTGGTGTTTGTTGTGTGGGGTTGTGAGGAGTTAACGGCCGTTCCACTCGTCTGATCGGTCCAATTTCGACTCCTCCCTGTAAAACATCGGCCAACTAAAAGACCTGCCTACCTTGAAGATTGGGGCTGCATTGCCCCACGCAAACTCCAAGACGACGCGTCTACAGCCCTGGATCACGTTCTTCGACCAGCACCTAAACGCTCATGAAATTGGTGCACGAAACCCCAACACCCCAAACCACACACCTCGCGCTGGTCTCCAAAGTAGCGCGTAGTTCAAAGCACCGTGCACAACTCTGTTCACCTGCGATGCGAGAAAGACAAAAATAGCGTGCGAGCAAATTGATAAAAATAGGGAACAACTGAAGACACAGAGCATTACCCGGCAGAGGTATCCGCGTCTGGGGAGAACTTAAAAGAAGACACGAACGGCCTGGGAAATAATCAAACAGCCGCCAAACAATAAAGGGGAAGGCGGTCTCTCCATCGGCACCCATGGGGGGGGGTTGGACAAAAAAAAAACAGGCGCTGGTGTGGGAACTTATCCGGCGAACGTGTCGGAGTTCCTAGGAAATGAAGGGAAGCCCCTGTTAGGCTCATCCGGAAAGTAAATAAACATCGAACTACGTAGACCAACCCTCATAGGTGAAAGCGGGAAAGGGGGGAAAAAAATCTGCAGTAGGGCAGAGTGACCGAAAGCACGCCGGAATTTCGGGAAAGATTCACTAAGCTCACATCTGGCAGGGAGGGGATCAGTGCTACTTCCTCAGAAGCAAAATCTTTGGGAAACACCAGGTAATAAGGCAAGTAGCAGGAAAAAGAAAAGGGGAAAGAAAGGTTTAAACAAAAGCGTGTCAAAGCGTATTAAGCCAGCATAGGGAAAGCAAGGACAGACGGCGGCAAATTCCAGTTATAACAAAAATGGAGGGAAGAACAGATCTAGAAATTCATGGAGGGAAAAGACGAGGGGGGCGAAGAAAAAAAAAAAGGAAGAGCGGAGGAAGAAGGGTACGAGACGTGTCCCGCTCCGAAAGAATGGTGAATCAGTGAGGGGGGGGGGGGGGTGCCCAAACCAACCACTACAGTTGGTTACTTCATTACAGGGTCCAGGAATACACGAAGGGGACGAGTGATAGAGCCGCAGATGGCGACAGCCCGAAAAAATCATGAACCCACAAAGACCCTACAAACAGGAAAGCAGACACAGACAGGTCGGGCAGAGGAAAGAAAAGTAAGAAGGTGAGGCCTCAGCGCTTAAAAGAGACACGAAAACAGAATGGGAACGAGTAAGGACGACATGCGCAACCCCTAACTTCCTCAAGCTCCAGGTAACCAAAAAGGCTTACAGAAAGGAGGAAGAAAGAGGATACGGAAAATGCCATGCCCACTGAGAGGGTCAACGGTCAAGGGACTTACGAACGAGACGAGGTGGAAAAATGCCACGCTTCTACTGGGAAGCCATCTTTCACTGTCAAAGAGGGAGGGGGGTTCAGCTAGGAAAGAAAAAAACTGGGAAATGAGGGAAAAGGGGAAACGGGGCAATGAAGACCCGGAATGATTAAGGCTCGCAGGGGAAACCGGCTGACTCAACAACTTGTGGTTATAACAGTCAAGCCTCCAAAGTCCGGAAAGAAGGCTAACGAAAGGGGTGTAACGGAAGGGGGGAAACGGGAAGTTGACCTCCAACGAATCATCCGGTCGGAAAGAAGGAGCCATTTCTGAATTAAAAACCGGGTGTACCGATCCCCAGAAGGATTAAGAAGAAGAAACATTAATTACTTGAAGACGGGACAAACCAGGGGGGGGGAAAGGCGCCGAGAAAACCCAGGAGATCGCCTCCCGCGGAGCCGAGAGGAGGATGATTGGAATCCTCGAAGTCTGCCCGGCCTGGAAAAGGGTATCATTGAAAAGTCATACTTACGTAGGAAAGAAGGAAACTTTGGATGAATAAAAAAAAACACAAAGGAGGAAAGAAAGGAGAGAAAGAAGCAGGAAGAAGCCTTAACGTCCGCCGAACGAAACAACACAAAAGGAACGATGCTGCGAGCCTGTAGACCATAAAAACTCCGCCGACTCTTGAGGACTCAAAGGGGGCCGATCTACTGTGCAAAAAAGGGGAAGGTGTTCTATCTAACAGGAAGGAAAAAGGAAACTACCAGTGTGGGCGAGGTAAGCGATCTCCTCGTGGGAATATTTCGCGTACGGCAACGATCCCCAAAAACAGGCGGGAGAAGAAAAAAACTAGAAGGCTGCTGAGGTCAAACAAAAAACCCAAAGGGTTTTACCCGAGGAGGTTCAAACAAGGAGGAAAAAGACAAAGTTCATGATAAAGGGAACTCCAAAAAAAGAAGAAACATGAGGGTCAGCGTGCCAAGCAGGGGAGTAACCTCAGCCCCGAAAGATAGGCCAGGTCGACTTTCACCGGAATACAGAAGGTCCCATTCGTCCCGGGGCGTTCTCAAACGTTAAGTGTTCACTGGAAAGGTGGCAGAGCATAGGACGAGAAAGAGTTGTAATCGACCGGGGGGGAAAGGTCGAAAGAGAAAGGGGGCTGGGACGTGGAATGGAAAAGGGGTCCTGACGCCCGAGTAAGCCTCTCATGGGTGCGGGCGAGGCGGACAGCGGGTGAAAACGTACCTCCTAAGGGCACATTTTGGAAAAAAAACTGGATGATTTGGAAAGGTTGATGAGGGTGAAGCCAGGGGGCCTCAACCGGCCTGCCGGGAGGGGAAAACCTGCTGCACATCATGGGTCAAGGTTTTAATCTTTATAACAGGATTCGTGAGTGGCAGGGGAAGAAATTCTGAAAGTCTAAATAGGGGCAGGCAGATCAGAAAAAAAGAGGTGGAAGGGTTAAAGCGCGGACAAAAGACCGACACACGGTTTCGTGCCTACTTCAACAAACATAGGATTCGCGCAGGGCCAACCCTGAAAAAAGAAAAAAGCTGAAGATAGTGTTACCGGCACATGTTTCGAAGGCACGAAAGGGTCTCAAAAAACAACGTACTCTAAAACATGTACTCCTTCGATATTATCGAATTGTGTAAAAGGGGGTGGGAAAGGGCCGGAAAAATAAGGAAGAAAGTGAGGGGGAATTTCCTTAAGTCTGAAAGAATGGAGAAATGCTGGCTACTACTACGAAGGAGAAATACTAGGGACTGCATGAGGAAGGCTAAATATACAGAACGGGAAGGAAGGTGTGGAAAGATTGTGGAGGCGCGGCACGGAGGAGAACGGCTACGGAAGACGGAAAAACTGAATCTCTGGGGACTGCGAAAAATCTCAACTGAAATCATTCTTTATGGTGGGAAAAAAAGAGTGCCTATCTGAGCAGGGAAAGCGAGGTCCAAAAGAAGTAATGAGGGGTGGGGTCAGATGCGTCGCACTTGACGTATAAAGATCTCCGAAAGTCACAGGGCTCAAAGGGTAGCCCACTCAGGAGAGGAACGCCGACACTTTGCGCCTTATAAAACATCTCACGGGTGAAGTTGGCGAAGGAAACCACCACCCACTGGGTGCCGAGCAGGATAGAAGAAGACGGGTGTGAAGTAAAAGAAGGGGGGTTATTACTACGGTGGGTCAGGTTGGATTTTAGGGGTAAAAAACTTATCCCGGGGGAGGCAGGAAAGGGGCGGAGGGACGTTGCAAGCAGGGGGTGTTTTAGCAAGCCTGCTCTGGGGGAACGGAGGGTGATCTGTTTAAAAGTCTCCACAAAAAAAAAAAAAAAAAACCTCGGGGGTATTCTGAGGAAAAAATACCTCTTTGGGGCAGGGCCTGGTTCACGTCCGCGCTGAGAAGGCGGGGGTGGGGGAGGCGCCAAGATGCCCCCGGAACAGTGCCAAGGCGGATCATGAAAAAAACTGGCAGTTTAATTTCTAAACCTGTTGGCCAAGTATAAACGAAAACGGAGGAGGAACAGGTCCTCCTCCAAACCACCCGCACAGGGGGAGGGGTAGCAAAAGGAGTGGCAGGAACACGGGTATTCCATCCTACTTGAAGATCAAAAGGTTGGAAGGCCGGGGAAAGACTCCGAGAGCTAGAACCTCTGATCTAAATCCTTTCGGTCAAAGGCAAAAAGATATAGCGTGAAAAAAAGCCGAAGCCGCCGAAAAGAAGGCAGGGAGCGGAGTACCAAAACCAGGAATGTACTTGGGGGCCGGCCGGTGCAAAAAAAAGATCGAGTGCAATTGCGGCAGGTGTGAGGAGGCGTTTCGGGCATCCACATCTTATAAAACAAATTCCGGCGAGTCGGAGGGAAGGTTTAACAAGAATTCAAGGATCAGCAAGCTTGGGCGTAGGTGAAAGCGACTGAGTGGGGAAAAGTTTAGATCTCCTTCATCAGGTCTCTACAGGCGAAAGTCCGGGGAAAAACCAAAGGAAAGAAGAGGAAGCCAACATAGCCCGACCGTTGCCGCCACCCCCTCGGACGCTGAAATCTGCATATCACCTCTAGAAAAGGAAGTGAACGTGCCCCAATCTTCGGGCGCGAACACGGAAAGATCGGCCAAGGGGAGGAACCAGCTCAAAACCCGCTACGGAACGAAGGGAGGGAACTCTTCCAAAGTTTACTAAACCGTAAGCGGGAAAAAATATGAGGAGAAAGGCCGTTGGGTTTGAGAACCCGTAGACGTAGTGAAAAGGCAAGTCTGTGACGAAAAGAAAACATCCAGGCGTCGCAAAGGTGTCACGCTTCGAAGGGTGTCAGGGGAACCAAGCAAAAAGAAGAAGGAAAAAAAAGAGGGGGTCCAGGGCAGGGGCGCGGAAGCACGAGAGTCTCACTTCGAATCGTGGGAGCCAAGTCCAGGGATCAGAGACGGAATCCAACATACAAGAAGGAGAAGGTCTCTCGGGTGGGTCGGAGAAAAGGGTGTCTCGGCGTGAGTTAGAAAAGACCAAGCGAGACCATAAGGGCCCCGTAGGACCTGAAAGGGAAAGAAGGGGGAAACCCTACAAGACCGGTGGGATGACCAAGGGCACCTTGCAGGGAAAGCAGAGGGAAGGGAAGCTGGGCGGGAAAAAAGCCCCAGAAGGACACGAAACTGAGTGAGAGCCTATCCTAAAACAAAGCTCCTGAAAAAAGCTCCAACTGGCCCGAGGGAAGGGAACGCGCAAGAGAGCGAGTAAAAAAAAAAAAAGGGAGGTATGAGGAAAAGGAAAGAGAAGTATGTAAGTCCTCCAATTTGTATAATGCAAGAACTTGAGAACCGGTCGAGGCCAGAGGGTGTCGCCACCTAGGTTGAGCCAAAAAAAGAAAAGGCGGGGGGGCCAGCAGAGAAGGCACTGCCCGCGTAACCCTCTTCGCAAGGGTTCTTTCCGCAACGGAAAGACATGCAAAAGGAAAAAATAAGGAAACATGAAGGACAGTTGGGCGCGCCCTGGAAAGGTCGAAGGAGGGTTTCCAGAGTAAAAAAAAAGAACACAAGCAGCCGTAGGAAAAAACTTTCTCGATACTAAGACGAGTACTCCAGAGGGGTCAAAAGAGGAAGGTGTGGTGAACTCCGTGGGGTCCTTCGTAGCAACGACGGTCCCAGGAACCGCCCCATTGACGGCAAGGGTTCACAATTCCTGCAAAAACCTGCGGTGGGGACACCAGGGATACGACTGCGCGAAGTCTACGGGTGAGTACACCAAGATCCGACAATATGGACGCTTAGTCTTAAAACGCAAATGGGTAGGAAGAGGGGAACGCCGGTTGGGCGGGTACAAGTGATATCAAAATAAACATTCTCGGAAGCAGGGGGCAAAGGAACCTCCGCGCCTCGCGGAACGGGGGAATCCGGAGCGCGAAGAATGAGAGGTGAGACCCGAGGACGAGGTTTCAACTATCTTCCAAGGGTGTTGCAATAATCGAAAAACGTGTCGAGCAGGAGAAGTGAAAAGGCAGAAAAGAAAAGCATAACCGCAACTAAACGGGCTCACAGTCATGGTCCGAAGAGATAACGAACAGTTCAGGAAAAACCCCCGAGAAACTGGAGAAAGTAAGGTAAATCCAAAGACGGGATATAGCCAACGCCCCTCCGCACTGCCCAAATCCCTTACTGAAAAGCATGGGCAGCCGGATAAAAAAACCGGCAAGCCCAGTAAATTCGGGACTCCGCAGACCGCAAGATAAAAAGAAATTTGAGCGGGGAGAGGGGAAATTTTTACAGCCTTATACATGGAAAATTTGCTTATATAAAGGGGAGCAGTCCGGGGTCCAAAAATAACAAAAGGAGAAAGGAGGATTCGGACGACCGGTCAACCGTCAAGAAACCGACGAACGACGAAAAAAAGCCACTTGACATGCGACATTTCCAAAGGGGGGGAGAAAATCAAAAAATAACGGCCGTCCTACCTACCAAGAAAATGAGACCAGGGGACCCGGAAAAACCGGCCAGCCGCGCACCACGAAATGGGGGGAAATCCTCGGGCACGGGGCGCGAAAACGATTGATCAGGACACCAAGGACCCCTGGTCAGATCGCGAAATGAGGGGGGTAGAACCAGAATAAAAGCGGAAAAACCTAAACAAAATCGGGGAAGGGAAACTACATCAGCGCCTGAAATGCCCAAGTCCTCGAGGGGTTCGCCTGAAAAGAGCCTACACACAAAAACCAACGAGCGAAAAATCAAAAAGCCGACCGTAAGGAAACTACCTGGAGAAGGAAAAGATCCTAGTCAAGGGGTGTTCGAGAAACACGCTTCCCTATCCTTAATCCCTTTGTCTTCTTTAACTGAAAAATGTGCGACAACGTATAACTGGAAACGGAAAAAAGTGACGGGGAGCCGGCCGTCAAGTGAGAAACGAACCAACAATAAGGGAGGCGGGCCCTCGGAAAGTCCAGAAGAAGCGGCCCTCGCGACACAAAAAAGTGAGTTTAATTACATTTCTCCAAATGATCTGAGGGGGGGTATCAATGCTGAAAGTGCGCGCTCACCCGAGGGTCCACCCGTTCAAACGACGTCGTCTTCAGGGAAAGCCACAGAAGGGCAGGGGAAAGTAGGTCGCAAAGCGGTAGTCTATTCAGAAACCAAAAACTCAAAAGTCTTAGAAAGGTGAAAAAATCAAAGAACACAATGGAGGCCTCCAATAGGGACGGCGTCCATGTCGAGAAGTCACGGGAGGAAGGAGAATCGAACAAGGAAGTGAAGAAGGGGGGAAAGCTGTTTCTACATCGAAGCGAATTAACTTGGTGAGAGAAACAAGAACGGGTCAAGAATGGACCCGCGGTGAAAAAGTGGATCACGTAGTAGATCAGCAGGCCAATGAAAAAAAAACAAGAACGCCACGAATCAGGCAGGACAAACGAACCCAAACGTCAGAACCTTAAAGCAAACGCAAAAAGGTTTCAAGAATCGGCCAGCACAGGAAGGGCCGTGAGGGCCTCGGCTCAGAAAAAAGCCCGGGCCATCAAAGAAAAAAAAGAAAAGGGAATCGGTTATTAGCGAAAGAAAACCGCGAAGCCGCCGCGAACGAAAAGGCTTTAGCGGCGGGGGGACGAGGCTGAAAAAAGGAATAAACCAGGCCAATAAGAACACGGATCAAGCGTTCATCAGTCACTCAAAGATTCTGTGGAGAAAGGAGTCTATCAGACGGCGAAAGCAAAGAACAAAACGACGGGGAATGTCAAGGGGACGACCGCACGGCCGAACTGGTCCCGATGCAAGATGGAGGAAAGAAACCTAATATAGGCGGTGGTAAAAAATGCAGCATGGTGAACCAACGGGAACATCTTCCTGCCAGTAGGATGTGGTAGAAAAACAGTGGCGAAAAAGAGAATGAATGAAAAACGACTTCTACCGGAAGAACGCCAGATGGGAAAAAGGGCCGGGACCTGCAGGCAACGCGAGCATCCGGTTCGAGTGGGAAAATCGGCGGACACGCCGGGGGAAGGAGAAAGCGACCGACGATCCCCAATCCTTCCTGAAAACCCAAGTGAAAATTTGAGCCTATTAAAAAGGATATAATAGAACAATCCCGGAACGCTACAACAGGAATCGCCCTAAGAGAGTACCGCGCGGCGTGCTGTGGGAACAAAAAAAGAAGGCATTCAAGAGGAGACGGGGGGAGGGGCTCAGCTTTTCCCTACGGCTTCTTTGCGTCTTTGGAAAAATCTCTAAAAAAAGAAAAGGATATCCAACGACCATGCCGGAAAACGTACGTCCGCAAGGAAAAAGGTAAACCGCCCCCGGAAGGCCGCAGCTGGAAGGGGAAGGGGAAAAGGGACAAAGCCGCGCGCGCTTGAGAGAATTTGCATAATCTTCCTTGTGTGAACGACCAAGTCACGGTTGCTATGGTCCCGGGAAGGGCCTCAAATGGGGAGCCGTGAAGGAGAGAAAGTGGTACGTCGGTCGAGTGAAGGGAACGATTCCCCCAGGCGGTTCTCCCTCAAACTCCACGAAGAACTGAAAAAGGAGGCAGGGTCACCCGGCCGGGGGCCAGATCAAGACAGGCAGGATAAGTCAGGGGAGCAGGGAGGAGCGAACTGTTCTCCACACCAACAAGCAAAAAAGGAGGCGGGCCCAAGCCACTGGGAAACCCTACTACACCACCATAATAGGTTGGAATGGGAAGAAAATCCAAAATTACAAAAAAAGGAAAAGGACAGGCCCGTGCGGGAGAACGCATGGACCACTTACTGGGGAACGGTGCCCGGCTGGTCAGCTTAGCCGCAAAAGTCTACGAAAAAGAAAATCTTGGTCTACTAAATCCGGTTAAGAACACCTGTCAGTGGCATGAAAAAGGGATAGAGGTACTGAAGCCAGTGAACGTCGCAAAACAGGGAAGGCTGCGCGGGACGGGGGGTGGGACTACGTACTCAAGTATGACTTCTGGGTGATTTTCACGAATCGAGAGGGCCTCACCTACCTTGACACGTGATCTCGACCGGGGAGGCAAACAAGCTTGAGAGGGTGTAGCGAGATCAGGGTGAGTGAGTAATGGGCTATCTTGCGTAAACTTGACAAACAAGGGCCATACGGAAAAAGGGTCCAGTGAAAGGTCATAGAGCAACACGGTGGCAGGAAGGCCGGACTTCACAAAAACCGGCAAATCGGAAGAAGGAAGGCAAGACAGGAGGAAAAAGGAGGTACTCACAAGCTTGGAAAGCGAGAACCGTCACAGTCTTAAGGGGGAAGAAACAGAAGGCGGGCAACGGGAAGAGAAAGGGGTTTAGGTTGAGGAAACCTGGGCTGAAAGGGACCGCTGGCTGGACAGAGGCACTGATATAATGGAGAAAGAAGTACGGCAAACTGCTGACTTGTAGAGAGCTAAAAGAAAAAGGGGGAAAGACGACAGGGGAGAAACGGGGGAACGAGGGTGAGGTAGTCGCAAGGCGGACAACTTCACTCAGCAAAAAACAACTCGCATAAAGCGGGAGGAAAATCACGAACTCCGGCGGGGGGATTTGACTGCTCGATGCAGAGACGCGCAGAGACAACCGAGGTACCACAGAAGAAAAGACGGTGCGATAAAACGTTCACAGGGAGGCCTCTTCCGGCCGGGAAGAAAAAGGGCCCGTTAGGGAAACTGAAAGCCGAAAGTCGCCATACGGGAAAACAGCGCCGGAGGGGGGAGAGAAACAAAAAGACGGGGGGACAGCTCAGGCGACTCAAGTAATATATTTGTTGAACGGCGGATGTTGAGGGCAAGAAGGCCTGAGTGGGGACGGGCGCCCAAGAAAGGGGAAAGACGAGGCCTGGAAGGCGAGGATGCAGGTGACTCCTGATGGGTGAAATGCTCGCCGCGGGGGGAGAGGGGATAACTATAGAAGGGCCTAGCAACCACTCTTTGGCTGGCCGGGGTCAAAGTAGGGACGACAAAAGATGACAGAACGTGTCCCACTAAGGATAGGTCTACTGGACGGGGGGGGGAAGGAGAGGGAAAACTTGATACCCTGGGGTAAGAGTCCGTCTGATTGGACAAAAATTGGTAAGCAAGAGACCAAAGAAAAAGGTCGTTGACGAGGGGACGGGGTGGGATACGTCTAAAACGTCAAATAGACTGTCCTGGAGAGAAATCCCTGAGCAAAGGTTGAAAAAGACTAGATTCAAGAAACCGCTTCGGGAACTGCCATCAGTCGGGGGAAGGAACCATCAGGGAAAGAAAAGGACCACCGACTACAAGGGAGAGACTCACTCGGTCATTAGGTATGCACCGTGAAGACTTTTAACCCGTTGCCGCGTAGCACGTCGAAGGGCAAGGGAGGCGGTGGAGGCGTCGCGGAGAGGAGATCCCAAAGTTCATGATTACGCAGTAATTTTCAAACTGAAACTCTGAAGATCAAAAAAGATCATGGGGAGGTAGACTAGAAGTGTGCGGGGGCTGAGGAGTTCGCAGTAAAGTAGAATGTCTCGACTGGAGGTTTTGTAAGTAAGGGATCACCAAGGCCCAACGTCATCAGACGACAGAAAACACTAAAGCGCCCCTTAGGAAGATGGGCAGGGGGCCAGAGAATGACCGGACGAAGGGGCAGCGGAAGGTAAGGGAAAACCTAACAAAACCAAAATCCGCTCTTCGTAAAAAGCGGAACCCTCAACCCGCAGGAAGAACGAAGGAATTTTCAAGCCGTACAAAGCTCAAAAAAAAAATGACGAAATAGAGACAGCGCAATTTGGAACAAATTAGACGTTGCGCCATGTATGAAGGGTGAACTAAAAAAAAGGTCACGACAGGAAGTCTAAATACCAGAGGCGACGTGGGCGGTGGCCAGGCGGAGCAAAAAAACCCGACGAAGGAAAAAAGGAGAAAAACCTCGGGAAAAATGAACTCGGGAGGAAAAAACGACGTGACTCAAGCGAAGAAACGGCTGAAACCTAAAGGGCAGCAGAGGGGGGTAGAAAGCGTGAACAAACGTTAACAGGAACCTGCAGAGAGATAACATGGGGCCTGAGGGGAACAATTTCAAGTGATCCTTTTTGGGACAGGCCCTATCCCGCCTTCACAGACAAGTCCGCGGCCTGCCTCTGAGTGCCAAAAAAGAGGAGAGTATCACCGAGCACGCAAGAAAACGAAAAAAAGACCGACCCTGTCGATTACGTAAAAAAAAAATTTAATACAAATGATGACGGAACGCCGGGTGGGGAACTCCAAAAAAACACGGAAGGGGGAAGGAGAAAATAAAGAAGAGATAATGTGGCTGAAAGGTCAAGAAAATCAGGGGGCGAAAAAGGAATCCAGGCTTCTAGGGGTCTAGTTGCCTGCACTCTGAGCCTCCAAAAGCAGGGAAAAAAGATGCAGGACCGAGCAGGACCGTCGGCACGGACTGGCTTGAAGAACGTACAAAGGCAGGTCAGGGAAACGCTCCCCAACTCCTTAAATGGGATGAAAAATACGCAGGGCATTAACGAATTACGTGGTTTAAAAATTATAAAAAAAAGAGAGGACATAAATGACGGCCGTAATGTCTGCAGGGGCGTACGACGTCGGTAGTTAGCCGACAAGAACACCGAATCTGAATTTTGTGGGGAAAACTCCTTTTTTAAGGTCTGAGGGATATAAAACTAACTAAAACGAAAACGACTCCTTGGTGGAAAGAAAATACGTAACGGAAGCGGGGAGGGAAAAGGGAAGAGACTACTGGCGCACTCAGTCAGAGTGTTTCGCAAAGGGATAATCCGAATATGTCGGTGAAAGGAGGCTGCTCTCTCACGGGAAGCGTAACTAGGGCCGAAGGAAGTGCGGGGTTAGCAGAAAGGCCGAGCTTAAAAGTTCGCGAAAATCCAGAGTTGGGCAACGGGGGAACCGTCCAGGACAAATGCATAGAAAAAAAAACTAAAAATATTTTGTGACCGGGAGAGGGAAGGCATATCGGTTCCGGCTGGTGGCAAAAGTTAAACACCGCGGTGCGAGACCTTCGAGGAAGAGGAAAGAGCAGTACCGCAACTATCTGCAACACAATTTCAACTACGAGCAATCAGAAAAAAGCGTGCGGAGGAGAAAAAAGAACGCGAGCGAGGCAACCGAAGAGAAATCATACAGGGGTCGCTACGCCCTCCCAGTCCGCCGACCCCAAATGAACCCTTCGGCAGGCAAGCCCGCTAAACTTCCATTCCCGAAAGGGGTACTCCTCCTACGCACCGTCTCTAACTTGAGGAGGTGGCCAGGAGGAAGTTTGCAGTCAAGACCTTATGGCAGCGTACCAAAAGAGGCTATTCGACCTGGAGGAAGTCAGGCCGGAAAAAAAAAAAAAGAAAATGACGAGAGGAAAAGGGCCGGACCGGGTCAAAAGAAGTACCCCCTCCTCCTCCCTTTACTTTTTTTTGACAAACCTCTTGCTCACCTAAAAGTACAAGAAAAAGCTGATAAAAAAATCAAAAGGAGCCAACGGGAGGGGGGAAACTGAGGTCAGAGGGGCGCGCAACGACATGTTTTTGAGAAAGGGCACAAGGCACGAACACTCGGGGAGGCGCGGCGCCATAGGCTAACCATCACCGATCTTAAAAAGCCACTCTTCGTCAACTCATAAAAAAACGGAAAAAAAAAAAGCTGTATTCCAAAAGCGTTCTGCGCAAAAAGTCCCGCAAGACGACACGGGCCTGGCGCGAGCACAAACGCCGGTACTTCAAACACCTTGAGAGAAAGAAGAAAAAAAAAAGGGTTTGTGTGCGAGCCAACGAAAGCAAGTGGGATTAAAAACTTAAATTGGGTCCTCTTCAAGGTGGCAAACCCCAATGGTAAGCCTCCAAGAAGAAGGCAGGACGTCAACTTGGCCGCCGATAACGCAAAAAAAAACGGTTGACCTCGGCTCGGGAGAGGTAACTAAGCCATCCGCCCTATTTCTGTATAAAAAAACTAAGGTTAGCGTGTCTAGAAAAAAACGGGCGAGGTGAGAATACCGGTTCGCGCACCGGGCCGAACCAAAAAAGGTTCCACCCGGTAACAAAGACAGGGGAGAGAGCAGGTAAAGTTGGGAAAAAGCAGAATAGCCAAAAGGAAAGGGAGGAGTCCACAGAAGGAAAGACATAGGGCTCATGAGTCTTCAGCTCAGGGGGTGAGTACCCTAAAAAAAAAAAGGGGCCTCCAGAAAAAATACGACGAATGGTCGAAAATTCAGGGTAAACCAGAAGCTACCTGACGTACTACGAGAAAAGAAAGTCTGTCAACGATAAGGGGGAGCACCATGCAACGTGGTGGGGCGCGGCAAGGAACGGGGTCCGAGCGTTCACCAGTGAAGGAAAGACTCCTGCCAAGGGCGACCGAAAGGAAAGAACGCCACGGGATCAGCAAAGACTCAAAAAACCGATAGCACTGCGTCACAACAGGAAAAAAGGGAAAAAGTAGAAGCCAAACGTGAACAAAGAAGTACTCGATAACGAGAAAAAAGGGGGGTTACCATAACACTAAATGAACGGAAGAAAATGGGGACCTTTCGGCAAACCCGACTCTACACTGCCTCACAGAAGACTCTTCTGACCATGAAATCAGTAAAACGCAAAAAAAGCAAAGGCCATAAAAAGAGAATTTGGTCAGACCGCGGTCCGGCCTGCGCACACGTTTCGAGGGATAACTGCCGCGAGGGCTACGTACAGTGAAATTCACAGGGCACACTTGATCCATTCACAGGAAGGGGCCAAACGAATGGTCAATCTGAGATGAAACCAAGAGAAAAAGGGACATTCGGACGGGGGGGGCTATAGGAAGGGTCCGACCCGCTGGCACGCTGCCGCAGGTGCTGACGGGGGGGGAACATGGTCGCCTCTACCTGTCCGTACGCAAAGGTATACACCTTTCAACACTCACGAGTTCAAAGCCAGAAGTGACATCCAACGGGATCATAAGGAAAGAAAGAAGGAAAATTGGGAATACGGGTGACCGTACGAGACACCGGTCCACGAGGGAGAATCGCGTATCGAAATCAACCAAATTCCAAAGGCCGGAGGGAACATGCCTGGATCTCAGAACACCGTGACCGCACCTAAAACAAAGGAAGAATCCTAACGTAAAAAGCGCGGCTGGATGGTCAAAACCATGCTGCAAGGCAAGGAGCATCCGTGTAACTGCGAGGAATGAGCTGCGTACGGGGAGCGAGACTCTCACAAAACAAGGCAAAAAAGGATCCCAGAGAGAAAACCGAAACCTACTCATTCGGGAGCAAAAACTACCCAACCAACTTCTTCTCAAGCAGCAAGGCAAAAAAAAACTCAGAGGTGCTGGCATCTCATTTGTGTTGCTAAGAAGTCACGTGTTTTCTGAGCTCCAAGATGTCCTCAGAAAAAGGGGGTAGTGTAGGCGAAGGGGGAAGGAGAAAGATTTTCGCCGTCTCCCGTCAAGATTAAAAAAACCAAAGGAGGAGAACAGCTCAAACTCAAAATCATTAGGAGGGAAACGCCCGGGTTGCCCAAGCTTGAAAAACAGAAGGAGAAAGAGGGAGAAGCAATGGCAGAGACGAACTGTAAAAAAAAAAGTCATTCAACTGCGGCAGGAAAAAACGGGGGAATGAAAGCCTCTCAACCTAACTTATAATGTTTCTCCTAACGTAATCAAAAACGAAAGTTCTGAACGAAAACTGGGGACGTTAAGGGGCAACGGTGGGAAAGCCTATGGTCGCGTAACCGCGCGGCTGGGGGGAAACCTCTGAACTCGTGCGCACGAATAAAAAATAACCTCTAAATTTTCGTAAAACGTAGGGGCGTCGTGGGTACTCGAAATGCGAGCCAGGCCAGAAGGGGAGGGAGGAGACTTGACGGGCGGGTGGGCCGGGAACGCATTACTAATCAGATGAACAATTAGGAAGTTTGCTGTTAAGGTCAAAAGGAAAAGAACGCCTAACCTCAAAGGACCGTGTGGACCGTTGCTGGTCCTCGACATTGATAACAAAGAAGGTGCTGACGTTGTAGCGATAATAGGGGGATGAGGCTGAAATTCAAAGAAATTCATGTATGCGGGTCGCCAGATGGGGGGGACCGGCGATCGACGCGTTTGAGACAGAGGGGGAGCGGCGGACACGGAAATACGAGCACCCTGTTTCATGGAAAAAGGGCAGGGAGGGTCACACCTCTTCTCTAATTCTTCGTACTGAACCCTGAAAAGGAACACCTGCCGGGGTGAAAGCTGATGAAGTCAGGCTATGAACAGTGCCGATCAACCTAGTTTATTACTACACCATGACGGTATCTTCCGGAAATTTGGTTATATAATGGCAAGACAGGAAAAGGCCTTCTGAAAAAAAGGGGGGAATACGCATGGCTACTACGACTGCCAGGAGGGAGGAGCCTCGGCTAGCTATGGAAAGAAGACGTAAAAGTCGGGGGGAACTCTTGAGCGTCCAGGTGGATCAGCACCGTCTACTCCAAAAAAAAGCACGAGAAAGATAAAGAGCCCTGAAGATAAAAAGAAGGCTTGGGAGATAAAGGCGCATGAATAATCGAGATGAGACACGAAGGGTCCCACAGACTAAAAGGGACTAGGCTCGAAATTGGCGTAGAAGCATGATCCGTTACAGTTCAAATAACCAAAGCTCAACTCAAGGGAAGAGGAAACAAACTTTCAAGGGGGCACACATAACAAGGAGGTAAAGAACCCACTGGGTGCAGTCAGGATAGACTAAGAAAGGTGTGAAGTACCCGAAGGCTGGGTGTATGTAGCGCCAAATGGGGAATAAAATTTTCAAACAAAACTATCGACCGCGGAGTTCATGAAATAAACGCGAGTTTAATATCCAGAAAAAAAAGGGAGCTTTCGAAGAACTCTTGCACTGCACACAAGAGTGTCCGGGGCATGTCCATCAAAAAGAGTCAGTTGGCGCGAACCAGATGGGCCAGGAAGTCCCCTCGGCGGGGAGATGCGGAGGGGAGGGGTCCGGTGGGACTGGTCGAGAACCTGATACCACGGTAGTAGACGGGAAAAAGCTTCGGTGTAGCAAAAATCTTGGGGGGGGACTAAGAAAACCAGAGAAGACAGGTCCTGTCGCGGAAAACCAAGTAGCAATAAGCTCGCATTCGGGAGGTCATCCGTTGGACGACGTTAACGAAAAGAGGATCGCAAAGGGGAATGTAAATCCATCACATAAAACCACATCAAAAGTCCCAGCTCAACAAGGCCTCATACAGCCGGTGTAAAAACGTAGGAAAGTGAACTGGCGGACGTGTGGCCGCCGGCGCCTGCCTAGGGGAGGAGGACGCATTCGGGGTCATGGCGAGAGAACCGGTCATTTTCTCCTTCTTAGAGACTGCTCTCGGGCCGATCAGGCAAAGTCAGCTTGTGAAGAAATTACGTTGACCTGCGGAGAGTATTTGAGGTTCTGCTTCTTCGGGAAAACAATTCGAAGTATCAGAAAAAAAAAGGGGTCCGTCCTTCCGTGACCAACAAATTAATCCGACCGGAACCCTCGCAAATGAAAAAAAAAAAATCGACCTGAAAGCGCGATACGCCCGTCCGAGGAGAAAAACTGTGAAAGTGCAAAAAGAGGGGGGGGTCAACTTTAAAAGCGCAGCTGAAAAAAAAAATGTAAATCCAAACGAAGGTAAGGGGCGAACAAGGTGCCGACGCGTTACTAAATAGTCGGGAGGAAGGGGAACGTTTGGGAAAACCCGTAGACGGGGAGTACTGGTAGTAGGCGCAGTACGGCCAACAAACGGCAGCGAACGGGGACTCGAGAAAGCGTCTGGGGGGGAGTTCAGGGGCCCCGGTAGAAGAAGCCCAAAGATGCCTCCAAAGGAGGAAAAACCTTATGAAATCAGGTGAGTAACTCCGGCTACCCTATCTGAGCTTCTCGCCAAATTCTGCCTTAATGCAACTAAAGTGTACTGCATTGTAAAGGAGACACTCACCAGAGCGCGCCCAATAAGGGCCTTAGGGGGAATGAAAAGAGGGACATGTTGGCACTGAAAGAAGTTGGGGAAGAATAAAACAAAAGACTACCAACCGCGACTGCCCAGCAGCTTCCAACCAGCCGCGGGGCTCGGAGAACCGAGCGACGAGAACGAGTCCATAGCCGACCGGTCAATACGCCCTCTATGGGGGAAAAACCGCCACAA
>Ga0179593_1514415_pt1 | contig 18940 bp, 17 predicted proteins | sample CZODoug2_1_08_16_FD_185931 | JGI IMG/M metagenome (GOLD analysis project Ga0179593, IMG submission 185931) | Vadose zone soil fungal communities from Angelo Coast Range Reserve, California, USA - CZODoug2_1_08_16fungal (PacBio error correction) | ecosystem: Environmental > Terrestrial > Soil >...
AAAAAACTGAAGGACAGACGCCGCGAACTGGAACGCCAAAAAATCCAGCGGACGGCGACTAAAAATACAGAGCAAAAAAGCGTGCGCTCCCGAACCCCAAAACAAGAAGACGTCCGGACACAGGGGTGTTCAGATAATAAGGAGGGACGACCACATGGGAGAGATAAGGGGAAGTACAGGAACGGGGTCTTAAACAGGATACAACGGCAAGAAAGAAAATCGCTTTAAGTTCGGAAGAGGGGAGGGGGTCCGCTACGGCACATCCGCGGGAAAGCGCCAGGAATCAAAAAAGATGATCGGAAAGGACTAGTGGAAAAGGGGAAGCAAGACTCAAAAAACCGAACCGTAAGTACATCAGGGGAAGAAAACTAGAAGAAGGAGTCATCGACAATTGGATTGTGCCGAAAAGCTTCACACTCGGGAAGAAGCAGACAGGGGACCTCTAAGTTAATAGCAAAAAAGAAGACAGAGGGTCCTTAAGGGGGACAGCCAGCCGTGGTATGTAGCGCTTCGAAAGCATCTGTCTTTTCATAAAGGGGGGAGTGAAGAAACGCGAAAAATAAAAAAGAAAAAGGAGGGTCCAGAACGCACCAAAAGAAAAGGATAGGTCCCGCATTTCGCGGCAATGAAGAACGTTAAAGTCTACAAGTCACAACGCCGCCGCAAGTACGAAACCCTGGGAAAATCGGAGAAGAAGTTGGGTCCCTACCACTTTAAGGAACAGAAATGGGAAAGAAAAAGGTAGACGGAAAGAATTTGAATAACAAGCCAAAGGAGATACTTGGTAGCTGTTACAAAAAGCCAGGCAGAGTTAGGTTGCAGGAGTTCGGCTGAGGAAAGGGAGTTTGATCTTAAAATCTCAAGGGAGACCCAAAAAAAAAATCCACTGTAACTGGAAAGTGTTCAGGAGCGGGACGGCGAGGGGAGAAAAAGCAAGGAATCCGTTTCTCGAACAAGCATACAAAGAAACGGAGCAGGGGGGCCTGCCTTCCAGCCAGGATGGGAAAAAAAAATCCACCACCAGGAAGAGATCGAGCAGGTACTAAACTGAGAGAAGAATGGGGAGGCTACGAATGCTACAGTACCAATGGAGGACGAGATCAAACTGCCGCGTCAAAATTTTTAGTCAGGCGACAGGCGAGGCCAAAAAAGCACCGAGCAACGCGTAGAGGGAAAAAGACTATTAGTGTGCGAATCCGAAGATGGGGAAAAGAAGGACATATCAGCTCGTACGGTGTCTTAAAAAAAGAACATCAGACGACGCCTGCTTCGGTGAATGACGGTGCAAAATCAGAGAAAGGGGTCAGGGGAGGGCAGAGGACTACAGATAGGAGAATGACAAGAGCAAGCTCATTTTGGAGAAAGGGTCGCAAAAAATAATACGGGGCAATCCCCTTAAAAATCGAAAAAAAGAAACACAGACTAACAATTCCAATAGGAAAAAAACCATCCAGTCCTGTCAGCCAAGTTTGGAACCAGGACAGATTACGCGTCAAGAGAAAAAACCGAGAAACCTGTCCTCACCGACAAAACGTCACTTCCGGGGTCGGCAAGGGCCTCGCGATCCAAAAAGAAAAAAAAGGAAGGAGGAAAACCTGTCATTCCCTGAATATATTGCCACAAAAAGATCTCAACAAAAAAGAGAAATGGGGTCAAGAATAAGGGAAGGGTGTTTTGGTGGAACGCATTCAAGAGGGGGAAAGGCCTTTTCCGACTGCCCTGAATTTGGCAGCCGTGGGTATTGGCTTTGAGGGGGCTTAAGCCGGATGAGAGGAAAACGTCCAGAACCTGGTTGCTTGGCTGACTAGTGCAACTAGAAAGAGAGGAGAATTTCAATTGTCAAAAGGGTATTTGTTCAAGGGACGCTCGGGGAGAATGTGGTAAGACGGGGCGAAAAGTAAAGAGCGCCTGCCCAAATTTTAAGCGAAAAAGATACTTCGGTCATCGACCTCTTTGGAAAAACGGTGAGGGTCATTTCCGAGAAAAAAAAACGTACCAAACCGCAAATAGGGGAGTAAAAAGGCAAGAAAAACAAACGTCTCGGCCTGATAACTCGAGAGGGAGCGATTCGCAAGATGCCCAGGCTCGTCCGTGTACAATTCAAGAGCGATGAGCGTGTAGGAGCGGGGCGTGAAAGAAGACGCCAAACGAATCTAGAAAGGGGGGGGAAGGAAGATGGGTGATCACATGTCATCCTTCGCATTGAAAGAGGCCAAGAAGTACCGGACGAGGAAAATTGGGGGCGTCTTCGGGAAAGCTTAAACAAAAAGAGAAAGGTCAAAATTTTTTCAGGGGGGGGGGGGCTTGGTAATCGACGACGGAGTAAAAGTGCAGGAGCCGTAAGCAGAAGGAAAATGTAAGATACGAAGAAAGGGTCCAGTTAAGATAGTCGTAAGGGGGTCAGAAGTCAAGAGAGTGGGTAAGATCCAGGGAAAAGGGGGGAAAGACACATCCTAGAAATTCGGCAACGAAAAGAAAGGGGTGCTAAGGGAAAGGAACACCTATCCAAATAGAAGAGGAAAGGGATGATTAGGAGAAAAAAAAGGTTCTGGAAGGTCGGAATTCCGGGCATTCCTTTGAAAAGGGAGTCGGGTTCCAAGTGGTAGTGGACAACAGACACGCTGGTTAGGAAAACTAATGCTGTCTGCTGGGAAGCCGGAAGGGGGAGGGACGGCATTAACAAGGAAATCTCGCCGCTACTTTTAGTCATGAAAAAAAAGCTTAAAAAGGGTCGGACGCTGCCGAACTCCACAAAAAAAGACTGAAGACAGATTGAGGCTCTAAAGAGGGGGCCGCGTCTCAATACCCGGGGAATTGGTAAAACTCAAAAGGGGTCGGGGGCAGGTAGTACTGGTATGGACTGTCACGTGATCATCTATCATCGGAAAGGAGTTGCAGCCGATGTGCACGAAAAAAACAATGCAAGGAAAAGGCGTGTGGTTCTCGAAGGGACCCTGCTGCGAAAGAATAGCTTCAAATAGACAGTTCGTACAGAAAAAAAGCGAACAAAAAAAGAAGAAGTGGTGGTCTATCCTCTCGACCAACGTCTGGGACGGGACATTCTGCCATCCGTAGGCGTCAAAAAAAGAGTTGTTACCGGCGCAGGGCGAGGGGAGGTAAAGTTAAAAAAGTCTATTCCTGTAAGAATGCCCAGAGAGAAGGAAAACATGGGGGATGCCCCGGGGGACAGTAGGGAGAATCGGATCCAGTTTTCCGGACGTAAAGCTGAGCACTCAGAGCAACACATTTTTGTAGGCTAGAAGAGGCAAAGGGCTATGGAGGGGCAGACGAAGGAAGTGTGAGACTAATGGTACGAATGAAAAACCAAAAGCAGGGGGCTGCATCGACATCAAAAAAACAACGGGAGGATGAAACAACGCGCGAGGACATCAGCCGAACTGATCAGCGCCAAATTGAGCGGCCATCATTTCAAAGATGGACTGAATGGGGGACCTACAACCGCTCAAAATACATGGAGGACTCCACCCAGAGAAAACAGAAGTTGTTTCGATGATGCTATCTGGCGAGGAAAGGAAAGTTCGCGATAACTGGCGTACCGGAGGGCTCTTGGTCGCACGAAAAACTAAAAGGAAAAGAATAGATGGGCTCTCAACGATGTAGGGGAAACTACACGCCTCTTGTAAAAAAGCCCGTATCGACGAGCTCACGGGACCATGGATCGATTCAGACGCCAAGAGGAGATACCCCAAAAGAGGGCAACAATCATGGGGAAATTAAAAAACCTAGAGAATAAAAGAAAGAATTTACGGCGTAGGGCAAATATCTCTAAAGGAAACTCAGAAGGCTTATCAAAGGAGGAAGGCCCAGCTAAGACAAACTGAAAATGGGGGACGGGAAGGGAAATTCCAAGAGGGTTTTATGGGAGAAGCAACATTAGAGCATCAAATGTGAGGAAGGGAATGTGCTATGTTCTCAAAGGAACGTGACGCAAAGTGGGAGCCCGGCAGTTCGACCGACAAAAGATGGGGCAGCTGCTGCAATGACAAAAGTGGTGGCTCTCCAAGAGAAAAGGTGCCGCCAACCAAAGGGCAGTAGTGAAAAACGTAGAAAAGAGAGTTCATTGTCCCTACCAATGGAAAAAAAAAAACTCGCAAAAGGATTCCCGAATTAGGCGTAAAGATTGGAGGAAAAGGTTCAAATACTCTGAAAATAAGAGAGAAAAGGGAGGCTTCGTCTCAAGGGAGAAAAGGAGAGGGATGCAAGGAATGGAGAGGCGAAAAGGGCCCCGTTTGGATTACCAATATAAAGTACTTGGACAAGCACACACCTACTATATCCAACTTATATTGACGAGACTAGGGGGACTTGCGCTTCCATGACCAGGTAGGGGACTCCTGAAAGACCGAAAAGAAGACAACGGGTTATCAGTCCACCCGAGGGCTGAAAAAAGAAACACCAACGCGGAGATCACCCGTACTGGAAGTCAGGGGAAAATGGTTGATTTCAGTGAAAAAAGAGAAGTGGAAATGGTGATACAACGTGTTACGGCATCTTCTGGGGGGGTGCTGGAAAAAAAGGCGCCAGAAACAACTAGCAAAGCGCCGTAGGAGGGACGAAAGGAGCCTCTGCGAAGATGGTCCGCGGGAGATCTCGAGAAATTGTTGGTCTTGAAAAACCTGGGAAACAAGTCTAACATCTTTTCAATCCGACGGAGGAATCGAAAGACGACGTCGCACCGAAGCCTATGGAAAGACTGTCTTGCGAGGATACAATTGGGGAAGGGTTACAAAAAAGGTAAAAGACGGAAAAATCAAACCAAGAGAAAGAAATCAGAGGAAAATTCACGTCACTCCGGGACCAATGGTAAAAAGAAACGAAGGGCACTCGGTCTTACCAAGCATGGGTTCCAGGGTGGCTGTCCTCGCAGAAGGCCTAAAGGGGAACAGGTTGAAGCCGAAAAGAGCAAATAAAGGTCGTGAAAGAAGGGCGTCGGCCAAGTCCTCAAAATCCCCACAAAGAGAAGGTAAAAAAAAAAAACCGTCATCCCTGCCCGCGATTGGACCACATCTCTCCAAAACAACGAGGGAGAGAGACATTGGGGGGTGGCAAACGACATGAAGGAATATTGGAAAGATCGGTCAAGTTGTGCGATAGGGTTGCCGACGCCTGAATTTGGGAGCCGTGGTGAGGAAGAGGATTTGAGAACGAAGGATTAGGGGGTCGAAGAAGAAAGGGACAAGGGACTGCGAATTCTTTTCGGGAGAAGGGACCAACCAGATATGGGGGGGGAAAGTGGCCATATTGAGTTGAATAGTAATAAGGGGTTGGAAAACCTTATTACCTGGGGCAAAAAAAAAAAAAAGCGGGGCAAGCCGCGTCTCATTTACTTTACACGATAGAACCCCATGCGAGGGTTAAGTCAAAGATGGTCGCAGACAAGTCCACCAGCATGGAGGCGAAGAACTCATCTTCTTACAAAAAACTTCCTGCAGAAATCGGGTCACGCTGACGGCTAGCAGATGCAAAAAGATCCACGGGGTTCAGGGAAAATTGCCCTACGGCAAGCTTGGGGAAAAAGAGAATGAGAAAGATAAAAACGGAAGCATGAAAGAGAAGGTTCACCAGGTTGATCCATGGAAGTGTAGGACGGATATTCCAGAAGTACTCGATCGCCGAGGGGGTGGCGGGCGTCTGAGACCAAAAGAAACAGAAAGGGGAACAGTGTGACTCTAGGGGGCAAGGGGGGGGCACTGGCTTGTAGTAACGGAGGAAAAAGATCACGTGATAGCCGGTACAAATAGTGTAGAGGGGGAGAAACATTTGAGAGTTATCTCGTAGGTTGGGGGAAGGGGGTGGGAAAACGGGGAGCCTCTCGGGGGACAAAAGAATCCTATAAATTCCTGAACGAAAAAATGGGGATTAAAACAGCATCCAAAGCCCTTACTTGGACGAGGACAGTGGTAAGGGTCTAGAAGCTTTACCGCAGGGAAAGAAGAGGAAATGGACTTTTGAGCGTAGAATCGAGTCAAATAAGGGGGGGGCATGATCTACGTCAGAAGGTTCAAAAACGGGGGAGGAGAGTGGAGTAGAGGCGCTCAAAAAAAAGCGGTGGGATGCCGCGCACTGGAGACAGAAAAAGAATACGGACGGCAGGAACGGCACGGGCTTGAAAAAAACGGTGACCTCAAAAAAAATTGCCACGAACGAAGAAAATGGGACTAAGAAAACGGGTGCAGCCTCTTAGACATACAAACTGGAATTGTAATCACAAGGTCAGGAGGGGGGCGGTAGGTAGGGGAGTCCTAAGATTAGTGTTGAAAACTGGGAAGAAAGGAAAGGACGACACAATTCCGTAAATTGCAACGATGCGCCGGGGTTCTCAAAGGGACCCTGCTTTGCGAAAGAAGGCCGGGTCCAGGGGGAAGAACTAGATTTGCCGAAAAAGAAGGAGACGTTATCCGGTGCAGAGACGTAGGGTCTTCCAACCAGACTTCAGAAACCGTGGCGAGGTCGGTACCCGGTATTTGCCTAAAAAAAGTATAAAAGGAAAAAAAGACCGGGTAAAAAACAAGGGGGCGACGGGAGAAAATATCTCAGAACATTCCTGTTCCGGGGAGGAATCCTTGGGAAGGAAGAACGGAAGGGGGGTGTAAAAGAGACAAGATGCCGTCCTGCTGGAAGTCGGAAAAAGCTTTTTGGCCAGACGAGGGGACGATTCCGCTTCTGCGAAATCTCAAAAAAAAAAGGGGAATGCCCGCCGCGTCAAACGAGGAAGAAACCTAAATGATAAGTCCAAGTCCATAGGTCTGCAAACAAAAAAAAAAAAGAACCCTTAAGAAGAAGAGAAAAAAAATACGGGTCAGGAAAAAAAGACAAATATGGGATCACCTCCCGACTCCGGTGAATAAATAATACTGGGCTGTCGCACGCAGAACACATGTGGGACAGAATATCACTGAATCGTACAGGGAAACTTCAAACGAACACTGCGAAAGAAGGGGGAAAGGAGATTCTGTTAGTCTACGAAAAAAACGGAGCTAGGGGTCAACGGCCATCCGCGGGGAGCGCCAGAGCTCGACGAAGAAGAAAGCTTCGCGATGGTTAAGAGGTTCAGGAATGAAAGGAAAAAACTTGAAGAAAAAATATTGAGTCAGACAGTGGGGTTGGGGGGAAGGGGTACAAAAAAAAAAGCTCGCATCGAGCAATGGGTACGGGAAAAAGGCAAGCTTCAACACTCAGGGAGAAAGCAGATCACGGCATCTCCGTAATAAAAAGAAAATTGGGATGAGTCATGGCCAAAAGGGTATGTCACGCTCGAAGAGGGGGAATGTCCATAAGACGTGGCAGGTGCTCGGCAACGCAGGTAACCTGAAGGAAGAAAAACGGTAGCAAGAACTCTTGGGAAGGAGAAAAAGACGGGGGTTGAAATCTACAACGTTGCCTTCACCACTCCAAAATAGTGACCAAAAAAAACGTCGTCAGGTGTCCCTACCATGGACTAGCAAAGAGACTGATCTCAAGCCAGGAACTTCTAAAGAAAGGGGACGAGCTAAAGGGGGGGGGGGGTCAGACGAAGATTAATGAAAAAAGGGGGGATAGGAGTCTTCTGTCACTCTAAATCGAAGAGGAATTTCTAGCGGATTGGGGTACGATCAGAAAAAAGCGTGGATCTTACCAGAGCCAGGGCTTAGCGACCAAAAAAAAGAAGAGGGGAAGTAGAGTCATAAAGGATTCTGGATCAAAGAAAAAAATGCAAGGGGATTGACTCCGTTCTCGATACAGTCAGTACAAAAGAAAAAGTTCCTGACGCAGGAAACCAGCCTATAAGCAAAGAAAACGCCGACCAAAACCAAGCCGCGGAGAGCAAGGGTAGGAGGAAGATAAGTTGATTTTCAATGGACGAAAAGGAAAATCAACAGTCTGATGTCGATCAGCCGCCGTCATCTTGAATTTGAGAAGGGAAACGAAGACTACACCGAAAGAGAAAGATTCACAAATACTGCACTGAAAGGGAAGGCAAGAACTCAAGTCGCTACATATCAAGGCCTTACGCCGACCTGAAGCTTCGAGCTTTTCCATAAAGAGGGCTGGGACAATTGGCCTTAATCCGGGGAAAAAGACCAGAGGGGAAGGAGAAAAAAGAGAGGGGGTTAACCATAGAAAAGAAATTAGAAAAAGATGCTTTCCTCTTCTCATTTTAAAAAAAAAAAACTGGGAAAGTGGCAAGCCGTCTCTCAAATCGTCTCTTCGATCAACGTTAAAGGGTGAAGAATTACTGATTTAAGAGGAAAGACTAGTAAAACTCGAGTCCTATAGGAAACATGGAACCCGACTCCTTCACCTGGGAATCACCTACAGAGAAAAAAAAGAAATTCATTCCGTCGGCAAGGAACTCTACCCCAAAGGAAAACGTGATCGGTAGGGTCGCAAAAACACCGTCATGCCGAGGTCGAAGTTGACCAAAAAGGATCAAACTCTCAAAAACGGAGTGAGTCGAAATAGAATATAAGGGGGTGGGGGTGCAAGATCGGGCATTACGTTTGTGATACGAAACAAGAAGGTCAGGGGGATCGCGAGGCCTTTGCCGCGGCTGATTGGGTTGGTGCCGATGTTAGTCAGATAGGAGGTGGCCAGGGGTAGGGAAGGGGCGTCCTGCGCGGAAGGGGGAAGGTGGGGGAGAAAATTGCTTTGCTTACTACTAACTATTACAAGAGATTTGTGCAAGCCTGTATTGGACCTTTAAATGGGAGGGAAAAATAAGAGGGGGGGCTGGCATGGATTACCAAGGGTCAGGGGGTGCAATTCCCAATACCAAAAAAGGGAAATCTTCCGAGGCTACAAGCTCTAGTCCGCGAAACCGTCGGGTCCTATTCCTTCACGGTCACCTCCAGAAAATCTTGAATAAGAAACGCCTGGGAAGGAGACGGGGGGCAATCTGTAACGGAGATCAGGAAAGAAAAATCGGGGGGAACGCGATTGCCTAATACGCTGGGGGGCTCGTGGGAGGGCAAAAATGGCTGAGGAACTCGATAGCTCACGAAGAAGATACAATGATCCCAGATGGGGGAAGACAACAATGTTGTATCCCATCCCTTCGTAAGGGAAAATGCTGAATGACAGAAGTACCAAGAGCTCAAACTTCCTGGGTGTTTGAGGGCGTCGTACTAGGGAAGGGGAAGCTTAACAGAGGAAGGAGCACGCCGGGAAGGGTGGGAATGCGGTCATCCTATAACGGGGTGAGACCCTTGTAAATAGCGGGACCAAATAGTTATCGACGAATATTTCACCAGTTGGGAGGAGGGTCTCTAAGGAGGGGTGAGATTGGGAAAAAAAAGGGAAAAAATTGCTAACGAATAAAATGAAGGGAAAAAAAGAAGGTGTTATCTATATTTGAAGACCAAAGAAAAGACTCTGGGGAAGGCCATTGTCCTTTCCGGTAGATTATCAAAAAAAGGGCTTGCATTCCACCGGTGGGGAGATTCCTCGAACGTTATATGAAGGTTCGGGGTCACTACTGACTGCGGGGGGAAATGAAACAGGGGGAGAAGGCGCTCACACTAAAAATCGCCACACCATATGCTAGCAACCTTCTAAAAAGGAACTTGTGAAGATTCAATGAAAATGTCGACTAGTACTAAGGGGGCAAAAAGACGGCTAGGCGCGCGTTCAAAGAAAGGGCAGGAAATTCCTCAGAATGCATCTTGGGGGGAGGAGGGGAATACCTGTGAAAGGCGGAAGAATGCTTTCTTTCAAAGGGTGGTCTGTGGGGAAAAAGATTGGAACCAATTCCGTTAAATTGCGATGCGCGCTAGAGTTGAACGGAAAGCTTGCGAAAGAGGGAAAGGGGGTCAGGTTCGAGGGAGAATCGGAAAGGGGGACAATAGATAATTGAAGGCATCAGAGGAGGAGAAGAATTGCGCAGTTCCACTTGACTTTCAAAAGGGAAGGAGGAACCTGGGTCTTCAGCTACCAAGCGATTGAATTTGCAAAAGGCGCAAGGAGTGGATACTTATTGGGAAAAAGATTGAGATCGAGGGAAAGTTATCAAGCAAAAGGGGGTCGGGGGACAAGCCATATAGCAGCAACGGAACATAAAAAGTTTTCCGGGGCGGTCAGAAAGCTCGACAAACCTTTTGGGAATTCGAGAAAGGAGGAGAAGGGGAAATGAAAAAGAAGTAACCTTGCGAGGAATAAGGGCGGGGAGAGGAAGTGTGCTCTGACGTCGTATGCAAGGAAGAAAACAAAAAGGAGAGGGAAAGAGGGAGATGCTGCCGCCCCTTCGAGGATCGCAAGAGAAGGCGAGGTCGTCAAATCAAGAGAAGTACTGGAAGGAGACGAAAAATCCTGCACTCCGGAAAAAAATAATTTGAAAGGACACCCGACGTCCGGAAAGGAAGGAAGCAGCTACTGGCTCGGTCAAACAAGAACAATGTTCCGCGGAACTGGGCCGGATCTACTGAGGCAACGAAGGAAAGACCAGCAAAAGAAATCAGGACATTGGACCAAAAAAGGCGCGAATTTTTCCTCAAAAACGGTCGAAAAAAAACTGCGCCAGATCTCGGCAGACAGATCGGCTAGGAGAGAGGGGAGAGCTGGACGCTTGAAAAAAAAGGAAAATCGACCCAGGGAAAAAAAAGCAGGGAGAAAACAAAAGGGACGACGCACAGAGAATTGAGGGAAAATTTGACGTAATCTTCTCTGTGCAACAGAAAATGGAAAGACAGATCAGACAAAAATCACCTAGCCTACGACCCAAAATATTGAAAGGCACAATAAGGATATACACTGAAAGAGAAGGATGGAAGAACACAATCTGTCCTTCAGACTGGGAAAGGCTAGAAAGCTCGACCGTTGAAAAAAAGAAAGTGGAAAAAGGAAAGACCGTACAAAAGAGTTTGGAGACATGGTGTGGAAAAGCAAAGGGCCGTCACTCAAAAGATCCGGGAGAACCTGGGGGCGTCGATCCCCACCCTTGGAGGGTCCCTACCACGATTGAAAAAGGAACGACGCTCAATACAAGGAGGCAAGGAAGGGGACTTAAGAATTGAAAAGGGGAATGGCCGCAGGAAGTAGAGTAACTTTGTGATATACTTACTTCGTCAGAGAAAAAAGAGAAAAGTGCAGGATTTCTAGGCCTGATGTAAAAAAACTGCGGCCAAAATTTTGTGGTACCAAAAGAGAAAGGAGAGAACTACGAAAGAACCAAGAAAAGAAGTATTAAGGGAGACCCTTGTGCTGCAAAGAAAATCTAAATCAGGCTCCGGTCGCGAGTACAGTACACATCAAAACGAAAAAAGGGGAAAGCCTGCAGTACTCGAAAGGGAAGACGCCCAAGACAAAGGAGGGCTAGCAAAGGGAATAAATCCGAATTTCAGTTTCACTTGACGAAGGGAAAAAAAAAAAAGACAACCTGGTCCCAGTCGATTGTAAAGATCACGCCGCGGAGGAGTTGGAGTAAACATGAGAAACGCGCTCATAAACGAGCAAAGGGGGAACTTAGAAAGACAATTGCTGGGACGTGAGGGAAGTCCGAAAGTCTCTATCCGGTTCAAAGGGGAGGAAAAAACTGAAGGGCCGCAACAGCTTTCCACGCCTGCTGGCGGTGGCCGGTGCGTGCTAGGTCAAATAGGCCGCGGGAGACTTTTTGGCGGAAGAAGCGGAAGAGGGAGCAAAAAAAACCAATTTGGCATGCAAAGAAAAAAAAGTAAGGAACAAGCCCCGTCAGCTCCACATTGTGAATGTCGTCATAAAAACAAGGCGGCCGGGGGAAAATCCAAGTACTCCGAGGGGAAGGGGTGCAAGGAAATGTCGAATGAAAGCGGGGGGACGCGGAAAACCTGATCTGCCCCCGCCTCCACCGTCCAAAAAAAAGCATAAAGCGGCAAAATTCAGGCCGAGGCAAGGCAGAGGGGGGGGGGGAGGGACCCGACGCACCGAGCGATCTTTCCACCAAAAAGGCCCGACTGAAGAAGGAAAAAAAAGGCTCGAGAAAAAAGAGGATTCGAAGAGAAGATTGGGGGAAGGAAGCCTGAACGGGCAGGGTGAAAGATCGATCGTGGCGTCGGTGGAAGAGAGTAGAAGGGGACCGGCTTATTTGGGGGAGACCTGGAAGAGCAGGTGGCCGGGGGACGGGAATATGAAAGAGAAGGAGGCCATGTTACCTGGGTGAACAATTCTTAGGAAGAAACGCGAGTAAGGGATTTCCAATTGGCGACGCTTTGGATGAGGCAACAGAAGAAGACGGGGGATGAACCTTAGCCGCGACGTGCAGCCAAATGAAAAAAGAATATACATCGGGTCATCGCGCTCCCAAACTCGTTAGTCCGACAGAAGCCCCTTTACAGCCTGCACGCAGGGTCCACCAAATAGGGTTCAAGATTACTGACAAACGTCCGTCCTGCAGTGCAAGAGTCAAAAAGAACGGCTCGCAAAGACCCAAAAAAAAAATATACGAGGGGGCCTAAGAGAGAGGGGGGAAGAGTAGGAGAGGTCGGGATAACAATCTAAGATGACAGCAGTAGAAAAAAACTTCACCAGGTTGGTATTGTAATCCGTCGTAGGAAAGGAAAGAATGCAGAATACCACTGCGCAGAGAGGATCAGGGGGGGGTGGAGGGGGTCCGGAGGAAGAGGGGTCCAAGAGGGGGGCTGTTACTGTCAGGCATTACCCTTCGTGGGGAAAAGGATTGCGAGAACGGCGTTCAGATTGTGCAATGAAAGGAAGGGGGGGTAGCAGAAATAGTTATCAAAATACTTTGAAAAAAGGAAAGTCTGGCGGGGCAAAAGGAGGGGGGGGGACAAAAACGGTTGCTGCTCGCTTACCACTCCAGGAAAAGAAAGCGAAGTGGATTGACGAAGAACAAGCCAATTATCAGACAACTGCTTGGACAGGAACTTGACAGGGGAGGCAGAGCAGAAAGAACGGAGATTCGCATCGGTGAAAGAGACCAGTAGGAGCCCTCCGTGGTAGGTAGGAAAAGAAAAGCAGGTGAGTCACTGCGGGCGTGAAAAACCCTTAGCAACAAATCGCCGGAAGGACCCGGGGCCAAGGAGAGAAGGAGACCATAAAAAGATGCACTGGATTTTCATTACTAAAAAAACATCGTCGGGATGAAGAGGGCCTGCTAACAAGGTCGATGCGCTAAGAAGAAACTGACTTTAATGTTGAAAATGGCCTCATGCACAATGCAAAGTTGGAAAAAAAAAGGAGGGGGATAACGGGTCGATGGCCTTGGCCGTGATCATACTTCTTAAAACAGGTAGTTGCCAGAGCAAGATGAAAAAAAAAATTAGGGAAGAGGACGCTAATTTGTGAGGGGGAAACGAAACTGGGCGAAAGATTCCGGGGGGAGTTCTGAAAAAAGAACGGCCAACACTCAGATTGCCGATCAGGAGGACGTCGAGAGACTCTGGGGGAAACCCCTCGGTCTTGAGACGGAGCAAAAGGAAGCCCTCAGGAGGGGGGAGGCAAAGAAAAGAAGGAGTCAAAAGCTGGTCGGGGAAAAGTGTTGCTCACAAGTAGAGACCAGGGGGAAAAAAAAAGGAATCGCGAACCAGTTCGTGGGAAAAAGAGAAGGAACAACATTGGTTGGGGGGTGGGTACGGACGTCGTGCGAGTCCGTATTTGGGACAGAAAAATGGTTTGTGTCGAAAGAGGCCGTCGCTCTTAAATGGGGGGAAAAAGGGAAATGGGAAATAAGGACTGCGGAAGGAGAAGAGGCTGCTCATAAACATATCCAAAGATGGAAACAGAGAGAGATGCGCCGCAAAGGCGAGAAAAATAAAAACATCGCCAAAGGCTCGTCTTTCAGAATTTCAGAGGGAAAAAGGAAGCACTTCCTTCTAAAATACAAAAAAAAAAAGAAGGAACCCCAATCAAGTATTCTCCTCCCGAGGACGACACAGAAAGGGCGCTACGCGGTCGAAACGGAAAAAAGTTGTAATCGATTGAACGTAAGGAAGGGGTCAACGACGAGTCCGCGCCCGGACGGGAAAAAGGAGAGGAAAGGGTAGCAACCCCTACGGATGGCGCATTTGTCAGCTAAAAACGCGGGAGGCCCTCACTAAAGGATCGGACTCTACAGAGGGGGGACCTTGATCTCAAAAGAAGGCAGGAACCGACCCAGGAGATGTACGCAAAAGAAGTCCTAGAAAAATAATCAAGAGGCTCAAGCATCGGGCAATCGGATCGTAAAAGCTCAACACTCAAAGAAAAACACAATCGAAAAAACAAATACCAAGCTGCATGGGTAAGAGAATGGCAAGGTCAAAAGAATGGTATGTATAACGCGCTCATCGAAAAGGGAAATGAAACTGTCTTCATTAAGACCCTGTGTACGTAGGCAGGACGATTCCGAAGAAAGGCCCTTCTAAGGGAGGCAAATGTACTGGTTGGGGGAGAACCGGGGATTTGCCTCCACTCTCCTCAGGGGGGGGACCTAACATCAAAAGCACAAAAAAAACAGGGTCCCTACCGCTGGGAGAGACTTAAAGGAATCCGACAGCGTAAAGAAGGCGAAAAAAGACAATTAAAAGTATTCACTTGAAAGAGGGGTCGTCCTCTCTATCCCCAGCGAGGGAATACAGAAGGTCTGGCGGATTGGAGCGAGAGTAAAGACAAGAGAAAGTCAGGAAACACCAAAGAAAGGGATGGAAGGTGAAAGGAGAGAACTAAGTGACGCGTCTATCACTTAAATCTTCCATAAGGAACAAAATTCTCGAATTACAAGGCAGACCATCGAAAAAAGGGGGGGCTTCCTGCAGTAGATTAGGGCAAGGACTAAAATCAACAAACACACGGAGAGAGAAGGTGAAATGAAAGCCGAAGTCAGCAACTTGGGCTACGAAAGCATTGAAAAGAAAAATCGGAGATCACTGCGCGCATCGGTCGATTTGGGTCTGCGCAGAAGCCCGTCCCATCCTACAAGGAAATCAGGAGGCCGTATGCGAAAAAGAAAAAGAAGTAATGCGAAGGGGTAGGACGAAAAGTCTCTAGAATCAGAAATAGGAACAGAAGCGCGAAACAGGTTCCAGCGAAGACTGTACGGGGGCTTAATCGGGGGTAGGGAGGAGGGAAGAGAAAAATGAGCCGAGAAGTAGACATAGCAATGGCACTGCTCCCCCGTTGAACGGTGCCAATAAAAAAGAAGAGAAAACGGAAAGAGGGAGTCCATCACGGCAACTACCTGAGAATGAAAAAGACCTTACTCGCGTAGTCCAGAAAAATTGGAAAAGCTTGGGACCGAACGAAAAAAAGACACAAATCAAACTCAGAGGGGAATCCAGGAAAAAGGAGTCCTTCCTTAAAGAAGCGATAAAAAAGGAGAAAGATTTCCAAAAAAAGTCTGCCCGCCGGATTCGAGCCCCATGTATCTCTAGAAAAAAAAAAGTATGGGAGACATTAGAGAGATCCAGGGTGTGGGAATCGATCAGAAAGGGCGGTTTTTAAAGGGAAAGGGGCGTCGTGTGGGGAGAGGGGAAAGCAATGGGAAAAGGCCTTAATTTTGCAAGAAGGGGATGAAGGAGATGAAAAGGAGGCGGTCGTCAGGCGACGGGAGGGAACGAGGTATTTCTTGCTGACTAAAAGTGCAACTCGGAAAACGTATTAAGGAAAGGGGGGGGGGGCCGCCGGGATGTTGCGGGAAAGAAGAGCAAGATCCTATTTTGAGAAACCTTGGGAAAAAGGAAGAACCCATGACCAAAGTAGAGGCGGGAAAGCCGCCTAACTTTCCAGTAATCGGGGGGGGAGGATACAGAGGCTGAACGACAGCCGAGAGGTCCGATTCCTTGCACGACAAGTCCAGAAGCACTAGAGTAACGGCTTAAGCGTACAAGAACAATTATATGCGAGAATGGAATTCCAATCTTAAAACGGAGAACCATTACATCAGTGTACTCTCTGGAAGAACGGCCTAAAAGGAAAAGGAGAAAAAGACGTTGAAGGCGCGGCCTCTCTAATGGTTAAGCGGATTATCGGCATGGGCGACATCGGGAGGTGGAAAGGGGGGCCATACGGAGTAAAGGTGAACATTAAATTCGTAAGAGTTCCAAGGTCGATCTTAAACGCGGCGGGGGGAAAAGGTTGATTCTCGTCGCCTCTGAAAATAGGGGGGGGACCTGGAGGAAAGGGGTCGTTACCAGGTAGGTGACTTCGGGGAGAAAACGGGTGAGAACCTGGGAAAGGAAAGGAAGAAGACGCCAGTCCAGAGTTTTATAATATTGTTCTAGTGTTTTGGGGGGGGAGGGGAAATGACTGAAGGGGGGGGAATGAAAAAAGGTCGGAGAAGGTTAACAAAAAGCCCTAAAAGACGAGGTGGATCGAAGATGACGAAGACCAAGCACCAAAAAAAACTCGAAGGGGCATGACCGTTCAAGGAAACTCCTTATAGGCGGGGTCCTTGTCAAAGGGGATCCGAAAAAAAGAGGTCACATAAAATTGTAGGACAATCAGGAGCGATGTCCTAAGGGGATTCAATGCTTGAGGTCGGGGAGGGAAACGAGAGAAACAAGAGGAATGAACGCACTGAAATAGGGAAGAGAAAGAGTGAAAAGAACTCCCAGGGCTTTTCACATTAAACAAGGGGAACCAAAATTCCAAAGAAAGGGGGGAAACAGAAGTGCTTCTAACTAATAGGGGAGAGTCTTCGAACATACAATTCTCGGGAGGGGGGGATGCCATACATATGCATCATGTGTGAAGGTATCAGCGAGGAAATTAACTTGACAGAGGGAACTTTTCCTATCGTTGGGGGGGAGAAAAGGTTCGAGAGATTGCGAACAAAAAAATCCCGGAAAGGGGCTGCAGGGGACCTTTGTAGAGTTACAAAGGTCGATTAGTGTCAGTGAGAGGTGAGGCTTACGTATCCATGGTCACGAAGGGCAAAAAAGGTCCGGCGGACGAGAAAAGGTGCTAAAGTCCTTGCTTTTCGAAGAATATCGGACTGAGAGGAAGAACGGAGAGAAACAAACGATTATGCCAGGAAAGCTAGAGAATAGTTTCCAAGTAGAGAAGGAATAAAAAGAAACCATGTGTTTGCGACGAGACCAGTGCAGCAATAAACATTCCTTTTTCCGGAAATACGGTGGAACCTCCATGGCTTGGGGGGGGGCCGGTGTAGGCGGAAGAAGAGTACTCCTGGCTCTGAAATTGCGGAAGACGAAACTTAAAAACGGCGGCGGCGAATGTCCTAACGCCGCGGTGCGGAGAACATCAACACGGAGGAAAAGAAAAGGGAACTCGAGAGGGAAATAGAAGGACAAGGCGCAGGGGCGCCTCATTTCAAGAAGTACGCCAAGAAAAAAAGAGACTAAGCCGTGCGATAATTCCCAAATACAGGTAGGCTAGGTCCAAGGGGGAAATACTGCCGACTGGTGGGCCACACAGTCAAGGGGAGAGGAAGGAACAGATAAGGGGATATGACTGGGGGTCAAATACTTTACCGGACCAAAAAAAAGCCTGATGAAGCTCCTGGGTAAGACCAAGACGGAATGGGGAGAGGAAATTGGGGAAGGCAGCCGCGGGGAACGACATGATCGAGGGACGCCGACATGAAGCTGGCTCAATGGAAGGGGAAGGGGTAGTTAAAGGAACGCCCAAAAGAATAAACACCCTGCCTCTTTCGCAAGCAGGGCGGTAACCAAAGGAAAAAAAAAAAGACGAACGGGAATTGGTGAGAGGGCAGCGTGGCGAGGGGGGAAATTCAACAAATAAGAGAAAGAATCAAGATCCATAGGAAAAGCGAAAAGCTGAATTGGGGGAGCAGTTAATTCAAATTTGGAAAGAATCGGGAATTAGAGCGAAAATCTTTCGTCAGAAGACGGCAAGTGCGCGTGAAAAAAACAGGGAAAAAAGGCAGGCAGAAGAAAAACAAGCCCGCTTTTCAGAAAAAAACCAAAAGTGGAGAAGTGTGGACAAGTCTAACGTGGACTCAAACACGCCCGCCGAAGGTGGGAAAGGAACCGCGAGATCCTGCTTGTCAAACCACGGAGGAAACGACGGAGGGACAGGCTAGAGGATGCCAAGAATGCGAAAATCGAGAATGAGAAATGGGAAATCGTCCTTCGTAAATATCCTTGGGGAGCTGGGTAGGCAAGTCGCACATGAGAGGGATTGGGTTCAGGAGAGGGGGGGGAAAAAGATCGACCGGTGGATCAGTTTACAAAAGAAGGACGCGACCCAAACCTAAAGTAAAGGGAGAAGTAGGAGGGAACGATAACTATGGGACGGCACCTAACAGTGTCTGACAAAAAAATTCTCGTAGCGAAAGGAAAAAAATCTAAGAAAGTTCCTGCAAAATAACAAAACAGGGAAAGAGACGCCTCACCTAAAAAAAAGCAATGAGATATCGAAACCTGTAGCTGACGAATTTCAATTGCTACGAAGGGAGAAAAAGGGATACACCAGTCTAATGGCCGAAAAAGCCGCGTCCGAGGATTTGGAAAGGGGGGAAGGAGAAAGGGGACTAGAAAAATACTAACAAAGGAGCAAGCGTAGAAGTGGCCAGAAGAGCATAGTTGAATGACTAAAGAGAGAAGAAAAGAGGCCGGGGAGGAAAAGGGAAAAAGGAAGGCCAACGTAAAAAAAATAGGAACTTTTGCGTGGACTGAAAAAAGAGCGGAGCCGCGGACTTAAAGAGAGGTAGGCCCGGACAGAATAGTAGAGACGCGAGCCGCGACAAGGGGTTCATAGGGGAAAAAGGGGGAAAGGAGGGCAAGCCCCTTCCTACCACATAGGACGTCGAGAGCAGGAAAAATACAGGATGCCATTGCAAAACGACTCGAGGGACTGAAGTTGCGGAGGCCAAGCAATGGTCGCCCAGGTAAGCTGTCAGCAAGGAAGCAGGGATCAAAAAGAAGGGGGGAAACACTGCGAAATCCACAAAAGTGCTTCAAATTCCTGAAGGGGGTCACATTCAAAGGGAAAACCCACCAAAATGATAGAGCCCTTTCCACACGGCATGAAGAAGGGGGACGTGGCCTTT
>Ga0179593_1567322_pt1 | contig 18939 bp, 23 predicted proteins | sample CZODoug2_1_08_16_FD_185931 | JGI IMG/M metagenome (GOLD analysis project Ga0179593, IMG submission 185931) | Vadose zone soil fungal communities from Angelo Coast Range Reserve, California, USA - CZODoug2_1_08_16fungal (PacBio error correction) | ecosystem: Environmental > Terrestrial > Soil >...
CGGCGTGGGACTCAAAAGTCCTAACCTTAAAGCTGGACAAAAAAAAAAAACCTGGGGAAAATCGACGGGGAAGAGCGGCCAAGGATTACAAAAAACCAAAAACTGCCTTTTTCCAGGGTATGCAGACCGCCAGAACGGGTGCCGAGTTGGAGTGGGAGATCCGCTTAAAAAGTCGCCTATATTAAGAGAGCGACGAAGATCGGCAGCCCAGCGAGTGTCAATGCAAGGACTTAGGTTCATCGGGGGGACAGGACTGGGTGGAAGTAAACACCGCCTCACTCATTGAAAGGGATTTAGGGAAACACCTTATTGTCCTTCAACACCCGACACAAGAGAAATAAGAGAGACGGAGGCCGTGGCAACAATAGGTGGATGGAAAGCCAACACCTCAGGCGGGTTCGGGGAAAAATAAAACTGCACGGGACAAGCCACGGATACATGCGATGGTCCAGGGGTATGGTGGGGGGTTGGGGGATGAAAAAAGGCAATGGATGAAAATGAGTCCTCGACGAGAAAAAAGACGAACGAAATCATCCAGGGGGGGAATTGTGGGGAAAGGAGTCAAAACTTGCAAGGTAGAAAGATTCTCTGTACAAGGAAGAAGGAGCTGGAAGAAAAAAGGGAGGCGAAAAGATTTGGAAGTGGACGAGGAACGCAAAAAAAAACAAACGAGGAGGGGTAGAAGAGAGAGAGAGGGACGAGAAGCGGATCCATTCAGCGCTTAATCGGGGGACTCAAAATCCGGTGAATGCAAAAAGAAAAAAAAAACTGGGTGATAGGCGCCTTGGGTGGGGGGGAACCATAGACCTCGAAAAATATATAATTGTTTAGTGTAATGCAAAAACAAGGGTACATCTGGTTAGACTAAATAAAGTCCACCATCATGGGGGGGACGGGGCAGGGGGGGGCACGCGAAGGCTTGGAAGGAAAGCAGACAGGGGGGGAAACCGGACTGGTTCCGACACCGAAATAGGATGGGGAAGCATTATGCGGAAAAGAAAAAAAAGATTTACAGGGGAACTCCGCACCGGGAAAACTCAGGCACACGTCCGGGAAAGGAAACGAGGAACAGGGTGTTGGAGGGTTTGGGAAAAAAAACTGTGTCCGTCAGGGGGGGGGCAGGGGGGGGGGGGGGGGGGGTGTTGTTGGACGCCTCGGAAGAGTGCCATAAAAGGCAAGAGGCAAGAGGTTAAACAAACAACAGTCCCGATCCGCCGAAAAACAAAGTCACAGTAAGACCCTGGAGACGGAAAAAAAAACTGTCGGGAACCTCGGGGGCGCAAACAATCTTCAAGGAGAAACTGGAAAAGTTGGGAAAGGACAGGAAAAAGCCCACCGCGAAAGGAACTTTGGGAAAAAAACATGTCACGCGGCAACGAAAAAATGCTATCGGGGGGGGGGGGATAAGAGAGGCAGGTGCCCGCTTACGAAGGGGAGGTGACCCTGGACGGGACGGAAAGAAAAAATGGCTCTCAATTTGCGAAGGCGGAGGGGGAAACCTATGACTGAAAAAAGTTGGTATCTGGTAGCCCCAAAACCCTAAAAAAAGACGTGGGCCCAAAAAAAAAAAAGTTGCGTCACGGAGGGGACGGCAAGGTCAAAATCAAATCTAAAGAGGGGGGCTATGAAAAGAAAAAAAAAATATGCTCTTGGGAACTCAGACAAAAAAGAGTGCCAACGACTAGGATACGGGCACAGACGGTGACTTCCGCAAAATTAGCATCGGAAGGGGTTCGTTGGGAGAGACAGCCGGGAGGGAAGATACGCAAGGGATCCTGTTTCGATGCATCAGTGAGGGAGTCCACGAAGACTCGTAAAAAAAAGGAGGAACGACACGCAAAAATGAGTGGAGCCCCCGGATTAAGGGGGGGAAAGATGGGCTCCCAATTTGAGACTAGTCGAGGTGAAATCAAAAAAAACAAGAAAAAAAAACCAAGAGCAGGAAAGCACAAAGTTAAAACGCAATAATTTAGCGAGGGGACTCAGGAAGAAACAAAAGACAATCATAAAGACCGGTGGGAAAAACTAGAGAGGGAGGGGAATCAAAAATTACATGGCACAAGCGGGGCGCCTTCGCCGGCTATAAAAAATGAAAGGGACTCACAAGGAGGAAAGGACGGAGGGAAAAAAAATTGGGGGCTCGCCAGGGAGAGTTGTCCGCCGCGGACCTAATACCCAAAGGCACAGGCAATTGAGCTCATCCGTCTAGATCCAGGGACCGCATTCTGCAAAAGGGGGTGAAATAGCTCCCATCAGGCAGGGACAACAGAAAAGACAAAAAACTGAAAACTTTTAAAAGGTAAGGGGAAAAGACGGAACAGCTGGACGGAAAAAAAAGGCAGGCAACCTCCTAACATCAAGACACAAAAATAGGAAGAGGCCATTGATCAACGTAGGGGGGGGAGCCATAGATCCAGTAAAAAAACCGGGGATCTGGGAAAAAAAAAAAAAGGAAACGCACCGGGGATGACACATCAAAGCGAAGAAATCGGATCAAAAAAAAAAAAAAAATTGAGGAAAGGTTGATGAGGGCAAAGCTGACGAATTAGCCAGCGGGGGGAAACCAAAAGGGCAGTATAAAGACGTTGGTGGGGGGGCGCATCAGGGGAGGAGGAAAAGAAAAAACCCAAGGGGGAGCAAAAAAAAACGACCCGGATCGGCTGGTGGGGGGTCGGGGGAGGAAGGGGGCCGATGGATCAAAAAAAGACAGGGAGACCAAGGGGGGGGGGCGTTTGCAAAAAAAAGGAAAAAAAGGATAGAAGGTCCCAACTGTCGGAACGGAGGGACCGAAGGCGTTGAAAGCGGAAACTGGGCTGCGCCAGAAATTCAAAAGGAATGAAAAAAAAGGAAAAGGTAGGAGAGAACCGGAGTAAATCTCAATGAAGAAAGGAGGAAGGGGGCTCGCCGAAAAAACAAGAGGGAAAACGAATCGGGATGAAAAAAGTGAACAGCGTCCTCAGGGTGTACAGCCTGGGATGAACTCGAACAAGCAAAGGGGACCCCGAATCGGACGGAAAAAATGTTAGGGTGAGGGGGAACCATTAAAAAGAAGCGTGGAAAAGGTCTGTGTGATGAAGCTGAAAGGGGAGATCGTTGAACCTACGGCAGAAGCATGCAAGAGGAAGACTGGGGGGGGGTGGGGGAAGGGAGTGGGGGCGTGATTGAGGAGAAGGGGGGGGGGAATATCGAGCTGAAAAAAAGGATAATGACCGTTCAGATTCAGAACGAAAAGAAAATGGCACGGTTACAGGTTGAAAAAAAAAAGGGCACAAAGGGACGGAAGAGGGCCAAGAAGAATGATTTAGGGGTCAACAGCGGGAGTCGAAAATAGAGCGGCGAAAAAAGTAACGGAGCTCACGCCGGCGATTTTAAACGAATCGGAAAAAAAACCAAGCCCGGGGGGAAAATCGCATCAGCAGGCAAGGGGCAAAGCAGTGCCAAAAGGAACGGCAGTGACGGAAAAATGTTAGAAGTGGGGATAAGAACCACGGGGGAGGTGGGGGAGGAAATGACGGGGAAACGACAGGGGGTAAAAAACAAACGATCACACGAGAAAACACTACACAGCGTAGAAGCAGAGTCGAGGACCCAGGATAAACCGTGTTGATGTGCAACCGAATGATGCCATTCAAATCCTGGAAAGAGGGAAGGGGGACAGGATCTTACCGTGAAAAAACTCCCAAGTACTGTCTCAAATATTTTTCTAAGGTCAAATCAGCCATCTTCCATTCATTTTCCTGGACAAAGTTATACGTATCACCGCAAAAAAGCGCCTGAATGCGCATCCAAAGCAGGGGTAAAAACATGGGGGTGGGTTCGTTAGCAAACAGGGCGCTACCTGTGCCTCTGGGACGGAACGGGGAAAGGTTGACGACAAAAGGGGACCGGACGCAAAGAAGAATGGGGAGGAATCGCTCAGGGGAAGGGAACAGAGGCAGATGGAAGCTCACTGTGCAAAAAGGGGGTAAAAAAGAAAGAGCAAACGGTAAAGATGTAAGTGATTGTGACAGGAAAAAGTCCCGGAACGGAAACGGGCATCATCTCAGGTGAAACCGCAGGGGAACCCCCCACAGGGAGTTAAATGCATCAAAAGCCAATGGTGCTTCCAAGCCTGGATGACAAGAGACGCCTAGGAGAAAAATAAGAAGGTCCAGTGTGGGGGTTGTTTGGTGAGAAAAAAAAGTTGAAATATGGAGGGACATATCAAAAGGAGCCGTATCGTAACAAAGGAGCACTATCGCAAAAACTGGTAAAGTTGTAAAACCTGGTCTGCCCGGCAGGGGCAGAAGTTTGCTAACCGATTAAAAGAAGAGTGATGGTCCGAAATCGAAAAAAAAATGACACAAATCAAAACCGTGGAGAGGGAAGGAAAGAAATACGAGAAAGAGGCCTCAAAAGGGGTCATAACTGGAAAAAACTACGTGCTAAGGACACTAAGTGGGCGGCGCCGGCGCAAATCCAGATTAAGTAACAACAGACCGTCATGGGGTATGTATGGGTATGACAAAGGATGCAATAGAAAAGGAATCGGCCGCCCGAGGGAAATCGTAGAAAAAAGGTCGACCAAATTGCGTCTGCCGAGATAAGCACCTCAGTGGAAAAAAAAGAAAGTGGTTCGCATCGAATGACCGTGGGAAAGGGCACAACAGCCACCAAGAGTTCAAAATCAAAGGAAAATGAAAAAAAGCGAAACTTGGGAATCCGCCACACCAGTAACGGCCCGAAAAAAAGGAAAGCTGAGACTCAGTACAAATGGAAGGGAAAAGCCCGGAGAGCTCAACCACGTCCAAGATCGGGCAAAACCGGAGGCGGCAAACCGTCCCGTCAACGCCCGGAGGACACAGTGAAACATGGCAAGGGGCATCAAAAGATAAAGTGAGGCCGATCGTTCCACTGAGGAGTGGGGGGAAACACGACGTCAAAAGTAGAAGGGATGGTCATTTTGGGGAGAAAGGGGGGGCCACGGCCGGGGAGGAAAAAAGGAACGCGATGGGAAGCAAGCGGAAGAAAGGCCGCCCCCCTCGAAAGAGTCAAATGGCAGCGAACGACTCAAAAAATGGTCTGGGGCCGCTCCAGTGGTCCAGAGTAGGGCGGGCAAAAAAAAGGGTGTGACAGGATAATCCTCATGTGGGAAAAAAAAAAAAAAAGAGATCTGTAACAAAAAAAAAAAAAGGAAAGAAAGGAGGGTCTCAAGCGAAAAAAAACTGGGCACCGAAAGCAGTGTCCGAGGGGAAAGAAAAGAGGGGAACAAGCCGGGAGAGGAAATAATTACGCCCCAAGGATGGGAAAGACGTAGCCGAAAGAAGAACGTAAGGCGGCAAGCGAAACTTTTCATAGAGGACCTGGAAGGGATAAAGGAAACCTGGGGGTAGGTCAAATCCGAGGAGCGGGCTATGTGAGACGAGGAAAGGGAAAAAAAACACTGACAAAGGAGGGCCCTTCTCCGTGGAATCTGACAACAGGTCAGTGCGATACGAGAGAGCAAATCAAAGGGAAAAGACCAAGGGATAACCCAGAACCGTTTAACCCCCGAGAGGAGAGTTGCTACAACTATCTCGCAAAGAAGAAAGTCAAAAGAAACCACCACAGGGACTTTTAAACACGACAGGGGGAAATAGGAACCAGCGCAAAAGAATCTGGGGGAGAGAGTCTTTTTGTCAAAAAAAAATGGAAAAGGGGAAGTGTTACCGCAGCGCCCTGGAAACTAGGGGCCCGTAGCTTAAAGAAAAAAAAGTCAGGACGAGCCAACGGGAAAAAAACTGAAGGGGAAAAAGGTGTGAAACGGGAGCAAGGAAAAGTTCCGAAAGCTGCCCAGATGATCGACAAAAAGAAGGGCAAGCAGGGGAACAGAAAGGATCTTCTACTAAACCGGGAGGGAAGAGGAAAGGGAGGGCGCGACAAAAAATGGAATGGGGAAGTAAAACCAGAATCGCACCTGGACAACGACGCCAACAAAAAAGAAATCCCGTTACGCGGTAGAAAAGGGACTAAAAGAGCAAAAAAATTGAGAAAAGAAAAGAAAAAAAAGGTCCTCACAGGCGACGGGCGCTGCAGGAAAAAGGGACGAGGGAGGAAGCTCTCTCAAAAAAAAAAAAAAAACTTAGGAGAGAAGGAGTAGCTCTCGATGGGGCGAAAAACGGAGGGTTGCCCCCGGTCAGGAAATATAGCCCGGGTTGGGGAGTCAGAAGAGCCGATAACACCCAAGGTTGAGAAAAGAAGGGATCTTTTTGATGATGGAGTCAAGCTGGGAAGATGTAAAAAGACCAAAAGAAGCCCGCCCCAGTGTCGCCAAGAAGAAGAGGTCAAAATTTCAAAGTCGTTGACGGAAACCGAGCCTGAGGGCTGGAGATAAACGGCGCCCGAAAAAAAGAGCAGGGGGAAAAAGGGGGGGGGGTCCTTGAAAAGGAAGGAAAGGACATTAAAGTCAAAGAACCAAAGATCAAGACGGGAAAGAAAGGGGAAAACAAAATTCAAGGGTTTTCACCAGAATCGCGGAAGAAATAGTTTAAAATGGGAAATAATAATTCAAGTCCCTGAAAAACATAGAGGCAGGGGTTTATGGAGTGGGGGGCACGCCCATTCAAAAAAATCCCCGGAAAAACGGGGGGGTGGGGTCTGGGTCAGAAAAGAGGAACAGAGAGGGACATCGCGCACCCAATTCGTGGGGGCAAAGGGGAGGGGGGGGGTCTTCTATGAAAACCGTGCAATAGGCAGGGGGTTCATTCAAAGGAGAAAAAAAAAACCAGAAAATTACGAGACGGGGAAAAAAAAGGAAGGGGAATAAGGGGAAGGAAGAGAGACACAGAGAAGAGCGACTCCAGGCGTGGACGGAGAAAAACTATTGAATGGCAAAACGGAACAATATCTCATGGGCTACAAAAAAAAATCTAAAAAAAGGGGATAACAGGGAAAAAAACGTGAAAGCCTAGATAGAAACCAGCACTTCAGCGCTGAAACTGCTAGAAGGAAGACAATCCGCGTAGTGAGACAGCAAAAAAAAGATATGGGACAACATTGCCCCAGAGAAACGGAGACGGAAGGGAGACGAAACCCAGACGTTGGAGAAACAGGGCCCTCCGACGGTGAGAACAGCGGAAGGCGTAGAAAAACGCTCCAAAAAGAATCGGCGGAACGATAAAGCATCTAGTAAAAGACCCAGAGAAAACCCCAATTTAAACGTCGTCTAAGTCCCAGTAATTAAAAGTGATAAGCTGCGTCTAAGAAATAATCCTGCTCAAAGTCGAATTAAAGAAAAAAAAAATCTTAAGAGAACAAAACTTGTGAGAAGAGGACAAGGCTATTCGAAAGCAGCGAAAAACCCTTTCCGAAAAAAAGGGAAAAGGGTAGCAGTACATGCCGACCACGCCTTGAATACAAATTTATGGGGCACCGGAAAGTGCCACGGGGGGGGATACGGGGGGACGGCACTACTGGAGGAGGCTGGACTGAACAAAATGAGCCGGGGAAACACTAGTGGCATGACAGCATGTCTTTGACGAAAAAAAACAGGGGTACATGAAAGTGGAACTGGGCTCGTCCTGTTGGTCAAAGGTACCGAAAGCCAATAACATCCATCACAAACAAACGGCCGGGGGGTTATGGAAAAACAAAAAAAGGGGGGGGAGGGGAAACTTACATCCCGGCCACCGGGGAACAGATAAAACCGAGGTGCCCCAACCACTCAACAGTGAATGTAGGGGATAAAAAAAGAAAAAAAAGAGGAAGCATCTTTGTAAGGGAAACAGCTGACGAGGGCCCAAGCGAACGGGCAAAGAAAAAGACCCATATATGGTGTTGGGTTTGCAATACAAATAAAAAAATAAAAAAGAGAGGGGGAGTGGCGAGAATACGGCAGGAAACGCAAGGCGCCGGACAATTCCCAGGGAGGGGGGGGTGGGGGGAAGGTCAGGGGGCACCGGGCATTGAAGAAAAAAAAAAAGGTCCTAAACAATAAGCTGAAAGAAGCAAAAGGGAGAGAAGCCGGTCGTCGCTATCAAACTCAACAAAAAAGGGGGACAAGAGAGAATAAAAAACGAAGAGCAAAAAAAGTCAGCGCTGAATAGGTCTAGCAATCTGCGGCAAAAAAAAAGAAGGAAACAAAAAACGACCCACGGGGGTTTGAGAAAAAAAAAGCCCTGTGCGGGCAATACAAACGGAGCTCACATGATCAGGTGTAAGGCCACCACCAAACATGATTAACGGATGAGTGAAGGCGAAGAACGATCGGACAGGCGCGTGACCCCCTCAGAAGCCATAACCTCATTGGGGTCAGGCAAAAAGAAGGGCTACCAGAGAGGGAGGAAAAAAAAACACAAACACCGGGGGTCCCCAAATCACCTAGCAAGAAAAAGGCCGAAACTTCTTCAGGAACCGGAAAAAAAAAACAGCACGGACAAGATGATATAAGAGGAGCAAAACCCGCCGCAATCAAAAAACAGAGGTCTTTCCAAAATGGGCGCTCGTGAAGAGAACGCACCTAGAACAAGCCTGAAATTCCCGGTCGCCTCACCTTTCTAAAAAGACAAAAAAAACTGGAGTCCTGACCGGCTTTGATCAGAAAAGGCTCCGAGTCGGGGGCTATTACGGAACTCGAAAGACCACCCCCCGTCGACGGAGTGAAAACTTCCCAACTGAGGGAAGCCTCGACTTTAAAAGAATAGGAACGTTTCGTCGAAGCGGGGAAAGAAAGAGGAAAAGTAAATGGGCTTAGCCAAGGGAGGGCATTTACTTTACGTCAAACGAAGAAGGGGTTAGCAGGTGTGCCGAGTTATTGGCTAGGGGTAGTCGGCGATAAAAAATTAAGAGAGGGGACCAGTTACAACCGTGGGGGCAAGGTGCGGGAAACTCAAACGGGTGAAAAACTCATAAAGAGGGGTTGAAAGCCTGCCTTATCAAAACAACAGCAAGGAATCACAAAAAATGCCAAATGAAAAGACCAGGAGCGAGGGACCACGGGGGTCCGAGGGGAGAGACGTCATATCGCAGGGTGCAAAAAAGTCAAAAAAACGTGTAGGCTTCAGAGCAACGGGGGGACCCATGGAACCTGTGTCGGAGAGCCCAAATCCTGTTCGGGAGAAAAAAGCAAAAGCGCACGGGTACGTAGCTGTCGACAAGCGAAAAGGGGAGACGCGGAAAAACTTTATAGAGAAAAAGGAGTGTGGGGCTCCCATTGGGAGACGAAGAAAAAAACTACACCGTTCGTCTGACCCCCGCCCCTCACACACATAGAAAGAGTGAAAGAGGAAGGAGGGACCGAAAGAATCTGCCATACCAAGCAAAAGGAAAGAAAACCAGAAAGGGAAGAGGGAATGGTTCGAAAAAAGAAACCGAAGCCGAGATCACCCAGAGGCGAAGTTCAGAAAAAAAAAAACAAAAAAGGGTAAAAGGGACCGAGCGTGCACTGTGGAGGAGAAGAGATTCGTTAAAAAAACAACAGTCACAGGAGGCAAACCATGCCCGTCCAGGTGGGGACGGTCATAAAAAAAGGAAAATGTTTGCAAAAAAAAACGTAGGCAAAGGTTGAGATTAATCCAAACGAAAACGCCAAAACCACCAAGAAGAAAAGGACGGGGTCACTGGAAAAGAATGGCCCAAAATCAAAAAGCAGGAGACGGACGGGTGCACACTAAACGGAAGCAAACGCATATACAAACCTCGTAATAAAAGAGCTCCACACTTGTTAAGGATCGCAAGGACAGAGAAAAATCAGATACTGAGAGAGGCCAAAAACTGGATCGAGCGCACGAAGTCCGATGATATCAAAAAAAAACACGGGGGACTTCTTAGGAAAGGGAGGGAAAAGCCTCCAGTGGCTCCACTCGGTGTGTCGAAGAACCAACGAGGCCCCGGCGAATCATTATCCCGTGGGGGGGGGGACGGGGTCCTGTATCATAGTTCAAAAAGAAAACGTGGGGGACAGACCCGTCCGGGAAATATCTGTTGATGAGGAGGGTGCCGATGGAGCGAAAGGGATAAGCACCAGTGGCCACTCAAAAAAAGATGAGGAGTGGGGAAACACGTCAGGGATCAAAGAAGGGGGGGTTGGGGGGCGTTCACAAAAAAGGGAAGAGAAAATGAGGGGGGAAAGGACGAAAAGCAACTGAACTTGGGGCGTGAGTGGAAGAAACTCAAAATGAAACATTACGGCATGGGGACCAGAAAAAGGAAGTTCAGAGGAAAAAGAGGGGAAGGTGTAATGGAAGCCAAAAAAAAATTTGAAAAAAAAAAAACGGCGGGGAAAGACGGGAAAGGGGAATGAGAATCGAACGCAGCGAAAAGCAAAGGCTACCTGGTGCCCAAAGGCGAAACCCTGGTCGTGGGTGACAAGGGGGGGGGGGGGAAAAATAAAGGCTATCTGGGAAATTCAGGAAAAGTGGGGGGGGGGAGAGAAGGGTACGATCCACGAAAAACACCAGAGGGAAAAGTCGGTCTGGGGGGGGAAAGTGTACCTTGTGAGAAAAAAAAAAAAAGAGGAATCAAGAGCATCCACTTCCGTAAGGGAATAGGAAGGACTAGGGGGGGGACAATTCAAGGGTAAAAAAGAGACGGTGGAGAACGCAAAAAAAAATCAACACTGTGGAGAAGAAACATTTCGGGGAACTAACAGTCCAAAAAAACTCGGGGCAGGGGCGCCCCTTCACCACAAGGGAGACCAAAACCAAAAGGGAAGAAGGAAACCACTCGTTAGTGGGAGAAAAATCCATGGTCAAAATAGTCCTAAGAGGGGAAAAATGATAAAATTGGCTATGAAGAAAGGGGAAAACCCAGCGTTCGCGGGGAAAAAAAGAGGGGCCCGCAGAAAGGCCGTGTAGGGGGAAAGGAAAAAGTTCAAGCAAAACGAAAAACGCAGAAAAGACCGTTATGGGCAACACAGGCGGCAGGAAAGAAGAACCACCTGTGAAGGGGGACGGCTTCCGTAAACACGTCCCGAAAAGGGGGGGAAAGCTGGCTCCTCGAAATGCACAAAAAAAACTCCATTACTAAACAGCTTGGAGAAAGCGGCGGGGTGGGAGGGGGAAAAAAAGTAAAAAGAGTACCAACACGATCGCTGGGCCGGCGAGCTCACGAAAAGCCGGAATAGCGCAGTGAAGAGCAGGAAACAGGAGCAGAAAAGGCCAAAGGGGGGGGGGGCTAGCAAAAAAGTTGGAAAGCGTGGGGGTCTACTGGTTTCGGAAAACAATTACTGTGCGCTAAAGAAAACGCCTGCCGCGCGTCTGTCACAGGGGGAAAAACGAACCAGTCGCCTAAAAATTGAGAAGCCGGCCGCGGTTTCGATCAGCTAGGGGGGGATCATAGGAAAACGACCGGGTGGGGCACCAAAAAAAGCGCTGCATTCTCGAGGGGGAAGGGGGGCTTGGGACGCCTGGGGGGGGCCGGCGCAAACACAAACAATCAACAAACCTAGGAGAAAAGCGGGCCCCCCGAAAAGAGGGTCACAACATCATGCTGTTCGGGAAGCGGGAAAATTCCATCCTGGAAAAGGGAACGTCAAGAGAAGGTCAGAATGTGTTTGGGGTGAGACACATCACGACAATGGAAGGACAACGTATGGGGAAAAAAAAAAAGGGGGCTACGATCATATCAAGTGGTGGAGCAACTTTAGCCCGGGAGGAGTCCAAAAAGATCGGGACGAAACAAAGGAGGGGGGATGGGTGTATTCCCTCCGGACTTCGGGAGGAAGGTCAATCTCTTAACACAAAAAAAGGAGGGAAAGGGAGCGAAAGGGAAGCAGCAGAAAGGAAATTCATTGTCAAACGATCCGAAAAGGGAAGGGGAAGGGGAGAAGCACCACGAACATTGGGGCGCACTGGGCTGCGGCGCTAAAAAAAAAAAAGGCTAGAACCTCCATAGATCATTGGTATGGGCAAAAAAAAAAGATCATGGACCGGAGGGAGGAGGGCCCACCAAACACGCTGGAAGGGGCAAATCTGGCACGACAAAAATGAGGGGGGGGAAGGATCCCAATCCAAGCAAACTCGATCGGGAAAGGAAAACTTTAAAAAAGGGGGGGGGGGGGAGGGACGGGGACAATCCGGCCTGCCACACAACTCCGCAATCAACTGTTCTCAACCGAAAACAGGGAAAAGGACGAACATGCGAGCAAACACCGCGGGGGGGAAAAAAGAAGGTCGAGTAAAAATCGGAGCGGGGAGAGCGGGCGCGGCACAACAAGCCGCCGGGAACCCCAGGGCGCGTATACTACCACATGCAAAAACAAAAAAAAAGGAAAAAGGGGAGAGGGGGGGAGGTCGCAAGGCCGCTAGTCACAGGTGGCGCTTTGAACCCGAGGGAGGTAAAAGCGAGTGCTGGTCACGGCCGCCGGATCCTTGCAAAATGGGGGGGGGGCCGATCTTATTAGCCAAAAGGATAGGGGCAAACGCCTCTCAGATAACCGGGGACTTGAAATACTGAAAAAAAGGTGTTGGGCACACGGGGCACAGGGCTGTTGGGAAGGGACATTTTTACTACACGGGAGACTGGGGGGGGAAAAGTGCTCGCAAACGGACGCGAGGTTTGCCCAAAGGAGGGGCACCGTAACCCGCGGTCGAAACAAGGAAAAAAGCAAGGAAAAACTCTGGGGTAAAGTCCACCATCATAGTACGCTGGCAGACCTAGAGGGAAAAGTACACTTAACAGAAAAAAACGGGGGAAGGAAGGGGAAAAGAAAGGGGCAGGGTTCTCGGAAATGGCATCCGGCAACTCAGGGGTGACATCGCCCTGGTCGCAATCGGAAGGATGAAAGTAACTGATCGCCAGGAAAGGGGAGGAAGAAGGCTGCAAAAACGGAAAGAGAGTAGGGTGAAGGGGAAAACCCCACGAGAAGTATATGAGAGGAGGCGGGAAAGAGACGGAGACAGATTCCTCAAAGAGAAGAGGGAAAACTCCCACCCCAGACCGGGGTTCCACCAGAGGGGGCAAAAGGAAGGCAGGTCGACCAGAAAGGAGAGAGACAGCGGGACCAGACCGGGGGACCACTCAAGGGGCTACAAGCACCTACAGGGTCGCAAAAAAAGCCGCCGTGCCGCTGGTACGGCATCAGACTGTCCAAAAGAAGGGAGGTCCGCAGTGGAACGAGCAATCCAGCAGGGAGACCTGACAGTATGGGAGCCAAAACGGGGAAGGGAAAATTGGGAGAATCATCCTAAAGCTGAAACAATCAACCGCAGTGCCTGGCGACAAAATCGACAAGCCGGGCCGTGGAAACGCAAACAAAGGGAGAGACAAAAAGGACGTTTGGACTGTGGACGATCGGGAACAAAAAAAACGGAAAACAGTGGGCAGGAGACGGCCGGCGGAACAAAAAAAAAACGGCCGAACTCCAACAAAAACCCCGCGATCCTGACAAGGGGGAGAAAAAAACGTGGGGGGAGGGCACATTGATCCCAGTGACAAGAACCACGTGCTGAGCTCGAAGGAGGAGCGCGCTGCAATGAGGAGCCGGCGGGGGGGGGGGATGACAACAACAACAAGGGGAGGGGGAAAAAAAAAAAAAAGCATACAACTTAGATCTCATTGCAGCCCGTCCTTTACCTGCGAAAAATTAAAAAGAGGGGGGGGGGGGTTCAAGGGTCCTGGGAACCATCTGGAGGAACCCGTGGGGGGGAAGGACAACCAGCCGTCCGGGCTGGGAAGGGGCGTCAGGCTGGAACGGGAAAGCACCAAAAAAGCCGAAAAGGGGGGGTGATCGCAGGAGAAGGAAAAGAAACAACCATCAAAGAGGGCGGAAAACCGTGGGGGGGGCAGGTCGAAGAGAAGGCAGGCAAACATACTAAACGCGTGGATGGAAGGGGGAAAAGATCACGGGTGAGCCTCCATGACCCGGCAGTCGCGAGTCATCGCGATCGAATCGTGGAGGAAAAGGGGTTCCACAGCGCAAAAAAAACCTGAAAGGTGGGAATGGGACTCGAAAAGCAACGCAACGGAAAAACCGTCATGGGGGAGAACGGGTTTTAAAATTTCTGCCAAAAAAAATCGGCCGGAAGGGGGGGGGGGGGACAAAAATCCTGGGTGTGGCTTTGAAAGAGGGAAACTGGGACTTCTAACGGCAAGGGGAAAAGACTCAAGATCGTTGGGGGGAAAAAGAGAAGGGGGCGGGCGATGAAGACCGTGGGAGGACCCAAAGAACCCACCAAGGGGCAATGGGAGCCTAACCAAGAGAACAAAAAATGGGAACGTGACTGCCCACCAAAGAATGGAAAGATACGACCCAGGAATCCGCAGAGCAATTGTGCCGAAAACAGGGGGGGGGGAAAAGCACGAACAAGGAATCCAGGCGATCAAGGCGAACGGCGGCGAAAGCCCAGGAAGGGCCCGCTATGATAGACGAGAGGAAGAAGGGGGGGGGGGTAGCATCGCGAATCCGGTAAAGGAGAGCAAGGTGACAACTCGAATGGCTACAAGACAGCGAAAGCCGTGGTTTGGACCGCGGGTTAAGACCGGTCCGTAAACAGGTGAAAAAAAAAGCACGGGAAAAAGAACGGTGGCAACCCAAGGGCGAAAAAAAAAAAAAAATCCAAAGGAAGACGCACCCGAACCGTCTGGACCACAGCGGGGAAGGGGGAAATCAGGAGAGGTTAGGGCCCGTCGCTCCGGCCCATTCACGAACTGGGCAGAGGCGCACCTAGGGACCCTAAAGAATCACAAGCTACTCCAAGGGGGGGGGATGGAGTAGCCAAATCGTGCCACAAACCAAAACGGAAAAAAAAAAATTAGTCACACTCCTGGAAGGGAAGAAACCTTCATCGCCACGACAAGAGAAAAGGACTGAAGAGCGCCAACGCCGGAAGTTTGGCGTTAGCACTAAAAGATCCCTGGGAAACTGGTGCCAGCAGAAGGGAGCACCGGGCCCGAGGGTCTTAACGCTACAGGAAAAGGAAGTCACCGGGTTCCTTCCAGCTTCGGAAGAATCATTGTGATAATTGGCACGGGTCCAAGGAAAAGAAACGCAAAACCCCATCCCGCTCCGGTAAGGAAATTGCGAGGTTGGGAAGCGGGGGGGTCCGCGACACCCAAAACCACCGGGGAAAAACGGCCGAAGACCTGACCGGGGGCCCAACAGGGAGGGGGAGCCACTTACAAGCACCGCAAAAGACAGGGGTCGTCGCACGAAGTGGGAAAAAAATGGGGCCCATAGGCGCAGAATACTCATCAGGCGCCATGAAGTAGGGGGGGGGTTAGGTACAAGACGACCAATGAAAAATAAAGTTTCGCCGTATCGGCCCAAAAACAGGGGAATCCCACGAAAAGGAGGAAAAAGACAAAATCAACCGTGGTTGGGGCACTTTGACTCCCGGCAAGGGGAAAGACTGTGAAAAAAAAACACCGAAGAAGCAGAGGCCGCCGCGATACAACGAAAAACACACGATGGAAAAGAGTAGAGATAAACGAAGGACAGACCTCAAAGCTTTACAAGAGGGTCAATGAAACACGAGAAACGAAAGAAAGGCATCCCCACGACCACTTATTTGAAAGAAAAGGGCGGGGGGCGGCGGGCTAATGAGGAGGAGCCAAGTGGGAGGGGGGGAAAGTATAAACAAACGAGAATGGGACCCTTAGAGTGAGAGTCGGCAGCCCACCCGCTGGCCATAGTGGGGGGGAAAGGGGCCACGCTGACTGCAGGGAAGTAAAACTCACAATAAAAAAAAACCGGAAGTCAATCAAGCATGATGAACGGGGGCGGCGGAAAACGGGCTGTCCAAAAGGGGGACACTCGCAATCCTGAAGGAGGAGAAGAGCGGGCCAGTCCAAAAAGAAAAAGAAACAAACACTACGAGCTGCCGCGGTGGCACGCCCGACGGAAAGGGAAGTCGCCTCTTGGGGAAGGACGGGGAGCTTACCCCTGTCCGCGCAAAAAGTCAAAAAGGGAGAGCCAAGGAGGACCTCGCGCCACGTGCTAAGAATGACCGCCTGAACGAGGGCGCTCCGGGGCATGCTCTCTTGAAAAAGGGAGGGTCTGAAGGCTCACCCTGCCGCAGAACGTCAACGTGGGGGAACCAGGGGGTCCTAGGGAAACGAGACTGAAGACCAAATATTGTGGAGTAAGGAATCTGAAAAAAAAAAAACGAGAGGGATACACACTTGCTTGAAGTACCGCCAGGGGGAAGACTTGGGGGGTATCAACCCCGGGGGTTCCTCCTGAAAAAAATGGGGAGGGTCTGTTGAGAGGCTGAAACGCAAGGAAGAAGGTGCCCGACAGGAAACGCAGGGGTAGTTGATGGCGAGGTGAAAAACACGTTTCGAAAGAAACGCCCATTGCTTAAAAAAAACCAAAGAAGGAGTCGTCCGGGACCAGCTACTCAACTGACTCAGCAAAGGGGAAGGGGAGGAAAAATTAACACTAGCTCGGAGTGGTCGGCCCGGGCGGCAGCCTCAATCGGGGGAGGAGGGGACCGGCGGCAAACACAGGAAGGGGGGGGAGAAGGAAACAACATGTTATCAGGGGTTCGAAGAAGGAAAAAAAATAAGACTGTTTAGGCGCCCACCGCAACTCGCGTGAAAAATACGTCTGGTGTCCCGACAAAGAAGCGCCTGAAAGGGAGATATCTGACGAACGCTAGGCGACCATAAAAGGAAGGAAGCAGCAATCCCGGGCTAATGAGCCCACTCAAAAAAGAGGGAACCCGAGGGCTTCTCTATTGGCTCAAGGGGAGGCCGGGGGGAACAATCAAAGCGAAAATCAACAAGACGACCAAGAGGGCATCACTAAAACAGGAGGAAAAAAAAAAAAATCGCAATCGCTGGGGAAAACGAAACAATAGAGTGTAGGGGCTTCCGCCGCGCGTGAATGCCAACGCCCCGAGACGCCGGGCCGCTGTCCGGAGGCCCACGGGGGTCAACGTCATTGGAAGCTCAAAAAGGCGCTGCAAGAAGAAGATGGGGAGCCGGTGAGACAAGCAGGCCCAGGGGTTGAACGCCAACAACCGAGGGGGGAAAGGACGTACTTGAAAGTCTTCACAAGAGGACTGAGGAGGCGGGACGTGCGGGCGCTACAAATCAGACGCCAAAAAACAACCCGCGGGGAAGAGGAGGGGGTTAACTTGGGCTGGGGGGAAACGCAAATGGGGGAAGAGAAAAAAAAAGAAGGGGAAAAATACTGCTCGGCCGGGAAAAGCTGACAAAAAATAGCGCCTGGGCCGAATCTTAGATTAAAAATAGAGAGATCGCCAACCAGTAGCAGAGGAGGGGGAAGGAGAGCGAGCAGTTAGCCAGGAAGGTGGGGACGAACAGCCCAGTTTTGACAAGAACCCGCAGGCCGGATCGCGGGGATGATGGGGAGGCGAGGAAGATGTAGCGGCACCGCCCAGGAAAAGGCCGCCGCCAGGTGAAGATCGTCACGGAAACAACATCCTTCGCCCATTGGGGGGGGGTGGGGGCAACGGGCCCGACTGGCTAAGACCCGGCCGCCAAAACATGAAAAACTTTGTGCCCTGCGCAAAGGAGAGGTCCCCATGACACACAGGCCCCGTTGGCAAAGTTTCACAGCGAACCACAAAATCCAAAAAACAAACCCGCACGTATGAGGAAGGGGAGGAGCAAACAGGAACCAGCGTCCCCTGGGGGGGGACAGCCCTTGAAAGGACAATCAACATGAAAAAATCAAACCCCCCGACTCCCGGGGGCGGATGTAAGGCTGGCGCCCCCGAGTAGGGGGGGGTCCACGTCAGGGTGATAAGAATGCCAATATCTTCTCGGCGATCAAGAAGCGGGGGGGGGAAGCGATGGGGAAGGGCGGGAGATTGAGAACCGGACCACACCCTTGCTCGGGTGGACCATGGGAAAAAGAACCAAGAAAGTAAAAAATTCATAACGTCGTCCAAAGAGTTGAGACGCGGTATGGACACGACGTCAGAGAATGAATGCAGGGGGGAACGAAGAACAATTATTATTGTCGAACGAAAAAGGAAGCAGGGTAGGCACCGCGCGTGGCCGCGGCTAAACACACACCGAAAACCCGTCGATGGAGATCAAGACCAGCGTCGTAGTTGGAAAAAACACATCGACACTGAAGAAAAGGTCAAAATTTGCAAAAAAGAAGAAGAGGGGGAAAACGAGGGGGGGTGGGGCTACGCAAGTGAGCAGCGTTTGAGGGCGTGAAAGAAAAAACGGCGGGGGTCCCGCCCGACGTGGCGGGGAAACCCGCGCGTTGAGCCGATACAAAACACATAAAAGGAAACGACCGCGGGACCACACGCGAAAAGGCCCCGCGCCCAACATTGAGGCCAAGCGCCGAAAGAATTAAAGGGGGAAAAAAACCCGGTGGCGAAGCCGGCGCCAGATGCAAAAGGAGAATAACCAAGATCGAAAAAATGGAACCATGGCGCCCGGGACCAAGACGACTTCCTCCGCTCAAAATCAAGAAGTACGAAAAATCCTTGGGGGGAAACGCAAAAGCCCATGTGGGTAAGCCAAAAACGCGCCGTGGTGAGACTGGGGGTAAGCGTTGAATACGGTGAACTCCAGGGGGGAGGGGGCCCGAAACAGAGAGGGAAACGACGGCTCTACAGGTCTTGGAAACCCAGAAAACCCGATCGGTTGGAAAGAATTCCAGCTCAGGTTGTCGCTTTCGTCAAAGTTGTTGGGGGACGACTCCCTCTCTCACGTAAAGTCTTTTTTTGACCATCAACACGTGTGTCCTGCGCCAGCAAAAGGGGAAAAAAAAGGAAAGGTAGGCCGGGCATATTTGATCCACAAAGGGAACAAGGAGTTTTCGAAAAAGGCGCGGATGGCCACAGGTCTGGCGCGATACTCATACTCAACTGGCCATTGGAATGGGGGGGAAGATCAAAAATAAAACAATGATCTATGATGAGTGGACAACTTAAAGGGGAGCGCACGCCTAAAAGCAAGATTGTCGTGGGGGGACTCAACTTCGGGGAAAATGGGCCGAAGTAGGTGAAAGGGGGGAAAAAAGGAAAGGATGAAAAGTTGATGCCGCGATCG
>Ga0179593_1402518_pt1 | contig 18935 bp, 23 predicted proteins | sample CZODoug2_1_08_16_FD_185931 | JGI IMG/M metagenome (GOLD analysis project Ga0179593, IMG submission 185931) | Vadose zone soil fungal communities from Angelo Coast Range Reserve, California, USA - CZODoug2_1_08_16fungal (PacBio error correction) | ecosystem: Environmental > Terrestrial > Soil >...
AAAAAAGGTCGGGTGCCGGGGCTAAAGAATGGTCAAACATGGGGGGTCCGTGCAGCATCGAAAGTCCTACCCTAGATAGCCGCACGGCAGGCGACGGGGGGCTCCCAGAAATGGGGCTTGTAAGAAGCCCCCATCAGCACCGAAGCCACCGTTAGGACTCTCAGGATCTCCTCTCTAAACCAGGCCAGCAGTTACCGTTAGATCATAAGGGGGGAGTTTAGTCGAACATCTTTGGAGTAAAGGGAAAGACCTGTAGGCACGGGATAAAAAAACCTCGTTTGCCTGAACGCCTCCTCCAGGGGCATTTGCACGTGGGGATCTCGAAGAAAGTAAAAAAGAGGGGGTCACCGTATGGGAAAAGGTGAAGCCGGGATTACAATGCAAAAGCTGAAGAGTGGCGGGACCCGGGGGGCGGAGAAAGACAGACCCGTCCATCGAAACAAAACCAACAGTCATGCGAAAAAGAATGAAACCAAAACCTCGAGGAGCTAGTGATCGTAAGACAGTTGATTGGACTTGAGAGGTTTGACACAGTCAGGCCCGAACAGCAAATGTACGTTCGCCTTGATCAAGACACGTTTGGAGACGACTCGTCGTCCGAACGGGCACTCAAACGTCATGGATGAAAAGAAAAGACACATCGGGAGGGGACTCTCACGCGCCCGGCAGGCAGAAAAAGCAAAGCGGGGGGGAAAAAGGATGGATTTGGAAGAAGGAACGTGGAGCCGGGGCCCAAGAAAAATGACGACGAAAGGGGAAACCAACTCAATCCAAAAAAAAAAAAGCCCTTCAAAAAAAAAACTTTCCAGAAGAGAAGCGGGCACAAGGAGCGGGACCGGTAAATACGAAGAAAAGAGTCGGGACCCAAATTGGGTCCAGGGGTTCACGAAACACTTAGACTTTTGAAAATTGTCAGTGTATAATCACGAAACAAAGAAACTCGCCTGCGAAAGATGATTCCCACCGCATGCTACTGCCGTCGTAGAATAAAAAAACTTCTGGTGGATAGGAAGAGCTTTGCGCTGCCATCACTGCGGGTTCTCGCGTCGGGGCGGGAAGCAAACACGGCGTGGCCTACACCTATCTGTGGCCAAGGAAAAACATAAAAAAAGAGTCACTTTCACTAGACAGGCCTGCCGGTTCAGGCCGGGAGGGAGTGAACTAGCCGGGGGGTCAAAGTCGAAGACCTCGATACCGCAGCGAAAAGCAGGGAAAGCCTGGAAAGGTTAAATATACTGGGATGCGAGAGAAAAGAGTGACAGAATCAAAAAAAAAAGGCCATTTGGGGCAAAAGGAGAAGTCAAATCAGGAAAAACCCAAGGGAACGGCGGATGATAGAGTATATCACGCCATCCGGAGGGACGAGAGGGACGGCAAGGCAAATGTACTCTAGACTTCTCCCACCTGAGGACGAGCAGGTCCAACAGGAGATTAGAGCATGGATAAAAAACCTCATCCGAAGGGACCAGAAGAAACCACAAGGAACCGACAAACTTACCTAGAACAGTGTGCTTTTCCGAGGAGGGGGAGGGGAGACCGCCGTCAAGGATCCGAACCACTACAGCGTCACCGGACACCCATACCGAGCACGTTCCTTCAACGGAATAAAGCCATCAAACAAAAAAGCAGCAAAAGCCGAGATACGTAACCGAATGTACATTACAGGGAGAATGAGAATCATGCATTGTGCACGTGGAGGGATACAACATCCGGCAACGGCAGCTGTGATCAAAAGTAAAAAGAAACGTTAAGAGCAGAAGGGTTAGGAACCAAAGAACACTAGGGACCACAAAACAGGGAACTTGGTTGAACAAGAGAACCCTAATTACACATGCTCGCACTACGTTGCTAAGCACAGAGAAACCAACATAGAAGAAAGTTGCTACAAGAGGGGGGGACACAGGGAAGACTGTTACTATTCCAGCAATTTAAAACATGGAAAGCGGAAGCAAAAAAAGGGCGCGAAGGAAGTACCCGCCCCGACGCAAGCTCGTGGTGCCAGCAAGGAAAAAAGCTTATGCTTGGAAAATTTTCTGCTGATAGTGGGTTGGGGTCCGAGCTGACAATGGATCTCGACTCGTAAAGAAAGGGACTTGAGAAGACAAGAGGGAGGTTACCGGCAGGAAAAACAGACGGCAACAGTATCACTGGAAAAAAGGACTCCGGCGAGAAAGACGGGGGAACGCCAGTTTCTTAGTCGGGTGAGGGGGGAGAGGGTGAACACGATCAAAAAGAAGTCCCCATAAAAAATGAAAGAAATCAACCAACCGGATTAGGATTAAAATAGATTCATCTGAACGGGGGAGAAAGGATAGGGGGGGAGGAATCCAAGGCTGAAAAACCTCCTCCATTGCTGGCAGCCTCGCGTGAGACCTGTGAACGGTGATACCTGGTGTGGAAAAAAGTGCCTGAATAGAGCTGGCTAGAAAAGATTCGGAAGAGGAGGGAAGAGGCGCTAACGAAGGGAGAATCTACCAAGAAAAAACCTATTTCTAGAAGGAAATGTCCGCAGAAGCAGGGAATGTGGACCACCGGACAAAGGAAAGGGTACCTTATAGGAAAAAATGGGTTGAGGCCGATACTAGACTGTGGCCTGAGGAGAACTTTCATGCTTTTTAAAAGGGGACTGGGAAAACAAGAAGGACAGAGGGGGGGGGGGCGGGTTGGGGTGGTTGTTTGGGAAAATGTTTTGTAGCTACACTATTCGGCCACGAAGTGATTCTGGGACTCAAGTGTCTGCAAAAGGGGCCAAGTTCCGGACACCGGGGAGGGGGGAGTCGTGTGGAAAATTTGGTCAGGCAATCCCGCTGATAGGAAAACGTGAGAGGGGTGAAGCGCTGCACTTGCGGCACGAGGTCATCCACCGTCACACAAATTCTCAAAGCGCGAAGGGGAAGCGAAAGAATGGTCCTTAAGGGTTACACTCAGGAGGATCATTAGGCATAGATCTAGAGCAGTTGAATCACTGCCGAGGGGAAGTGACCGATGTCGTGAGTGGGCGTCTACCTTCATCGGGGAGGGAGTATCAAAGAGAAGTCTCGGACAAACAACTGGGGGGAACGGAAATATGTGGGTGTCGCCTGAATAACACCTGGGGGGGGGGGCTTCCGGGCTGATGGGAGTCGTCCAGGAGAAAAAAAAACTCAGCCTTGCATATCATAGTGGAACCTGCTCAGGCACAGGTGAGGGGGAAAGGGATGAGACAGGAAAGGCGCCGACAGAGGAAAAAAAAAAAAGGTCTTATTTCTTAAATTATCAGAGTCAGAACGAAAGAAAAGAGGAACTGTGGGAGAAGATGCGCCTGAAGAAACTGCCGGGGACCATGTTCGGATTAAAGACGCCGACAAAACGAAAAAGCAAGAAAAAAAAAAGGACTACAAGTTGTCCAAAAAAGGAGGTACAAAGGAGGGAAGAGGTGTAACGCCGAAAAAAAAAAAAGTGGAAGGACGCCCTGTCCCCTCCGAACAAAAAAGGGGGCATCGGAACGTCGAGTCGAAGGAAAGTCGGGAAACCTTGCGGGAAGGGGGGTCGGAAACGACTCCGGGAACTATCGCCGCCGCTCAGCCAAAAGGTTACGCTGGCGAGGGAAAGATCATGAAGAAACATCCCGGGTCACTTACGACGAGACGGCAGCTGAGGGGGAATAACATCTGGAGATCTACGCACAGTGAAGGAACGGGGTGTCGGGAGAAAACAACATCCCGTATAGTGGGGGGCGGGGAACAGAGGAGGTTGGTTCGATTCTTAGCCGCGTGTAGGGAGTCAAGGGAAGAGGTGTCACTAGAAGGGGTTGCGACTGAGGGGGCCAGGAGGGGGCAGGGATGGGAACGTTGATCTTGAGGCTGGTGGAACTGAAAGGTCGAGCCTTCTACTGGGGGAAACGGGAGTTCTTCCGGAAACGGACGGAAAAAGGAAAAGAACACGATGGAACGAGGAATGCAGGTAAACTCGTCAGACTATCCTTCACGATATCGTGGATGTGATCTGGATTGAGGGAAATCGAGAAGCTAACGGGCCCAGGAGGGGGGAGGGGGGGCAGGAACGTTCCGGGTAAAGGCGGAGACTGGGCAAAAAGGGGGGAGTTAAGGGAAGATTCCGACCTACTGCAAACCTCGCGAACAGCACAAGGGGGGGGGAACGAGTCCTGGATCGAAGATGGGGTTGGGCTTGGGGAGGAATAGGTGGGAGAACGACGAAGGTTTCGAGGTACTCTGTGAACGAAGGGTGAGGGAGGCTGAAAACAAAAAAAGACACCTTAGGACGTAATACTCAGGAGCACATGGGTAAGCCCGGTGAGCGCGAGCCTGAAAACAATGTAGAACAAACCGTTCAAAACAGACACCGGCTAGGCGCGACGCTCAAGAAAAGCGTTTTTTCAGGACGGCGGCGATAAAGGGAGAAGTACAAAACCAAGGGCAATAAATGGTGCAGAAAAATTCCCTAAGAACTACCCACGATCATCACCTGGAACTTCTGGGAAAAAAAGTGGGATAAACCGAGAATCAGAGAAACCCGTTGAAGGATCGGTGCAGAGGGGCGGCTTATGGACACACTTCCCCTGATGATTTTTCTCCAACAAGCGCCGAGCCAGCTATCTCTGGGGAACGGAGGAAGATGGCAAAAGGCCAGGGAGGGGGGGAAACAAGCTACGGCTTCAAGGAAGTGGGAAGGGGGTATCTCATAAAAACAAAGGAGGAGGTAGGAAGGGAACAAAAGTGTTTCTCGAAACAGCAAATTTCAAGCCAGGACCGGCAGCATCGGGATGACTGAGCCTGGGAATGACTTCTCTGGGGCGCCCATCAGGAAAGGTGGCGTCAGGAGGGGGGTCTCAGTCCAGAAAAAGAAAAAGCTTCCGTTGAATGAAAGAAGTATCTAAGTACTCAAGGCCAGAAGGTGAAGGGGGTAGAGACAGCGGGTTACTGAAGGTTTCATCTCACAGCGGGGTCGAACCGGGGGGGGGAGACTGGACCGTCCGGCCTGAAAACACCCCAGGGGGAAAAAGAGAGAATCACCTCATGGGAATGGAAAGGTGGGATATCGCTACCCCGTGTTTCGAGAGAAGAGCAACGGTTCTCCTTCTTGATTGACAAGCCCAGAGGGTCAGAGGAGCAAAGGGTGATCAAGGAATAACGCCGTAAGGGGGGGAAAGCCTCATCCGGGGAGCAACCGGGGAGACCACCCACACAGGGGAGGGAGATCGGGGGAGCGAGCTTTGGTCGTTAATCGATTGTGCAGTCAGACGGGTAAAAATTCAGACCAACGTCACAGCCCAGTCGGGAATTGAAAGAAAAAAGGACACTGGTGTCTACTACTCTTCACCTCACGAGCACGCAGAGAAGACCCAGAATCAAGGGGGCGAAGAACAGAAGACGGAGGGGGCCCAACGTTCAGAAAAAAGCCAGTTACAGAGGGGGGGATCAACACGGGGCCAGACAGGACGTGAAGCAGAAAAAAAGGCAAGTCTAAAATTATCCGGAACGGAAAGGTGCGGCCCACACCAGGGCAAAGCCGTCATCCAGGGACACAAGTAAGCTACGCTAAAGGAGACTGCACCGCAGAATTGACGAAAATTCAGACATCTCCCACCTGTCTCAAAAAAACTGTTTTACGCCACTGATCAGGGGGGGAGTGAGACAGGAAGAAAAGGCACGAACAAAACAAGGCAAAGCGGGACGTCTATCTCCCGCTGGGGTACCACACATCCAGGGAAGAAGAAATGCGACGATTGAACCTGAGGTGGATCTGGGAAAAAATCAGGAGCTCTCCCGGGAGGGGCAGCGGGACATCGAGGTAAGGAAGGGGGGCAGAAACCGAAGCATTTCCAACATCCCCCCCCAAACCAAACGACAGTAAAGGGAACATACTGGCCGTCCTTTTTGGGGCCACATGCGTAGAAAGAGCATGGGTTGCAACGGGGGAGTCGGGGGAAAAAAAAATACCGGGAAGGACCATCAAAGAACAAGGACACTTCAGGGAAGGAGGAAACTGAATAGTCTAACGGAGGGGGACACGTAAGAGGGGAAAACCGGCCATTTAACCTAGTCCAGGTACTAAATCCATATGCCCTGCCCTAGGAAATATGGGGAGGGAGATAAAAATTTACGATAAAATAAATTACCTTCCGAAACTCATCCGGCGCAACGAAACTGTCCTAGCAGACAAAGGAAAGAACCTCAAAGTGGCGGCCGCACGAAAGAAAAAAACTCAAAAAAAAAAGCTCCATTCGTCCCTTGGGAGAAGACGATCAAGAGAGAAAGAAGAACAACAAAAGGGTGATAAACCAGGAGAAACACAGAGATGGGTCCCTATTCAACAATTGGGAGGGGTCCGTATGAGAAACGGAAGACCGCCGCCAGAAAGGCAGGAAAAAGCCCAATTCAGAATCGGGGAAGAAACCGACCCGAAGGGACTTAAAATGGAAAGATAGAGGGAAAGAGACAGACCACTCTCCCCTCGTAAAAACAGTTACAGTACCACTTAAATCATCTTCCGCAAAATCAGCCCTGGTTGAAGGTGGGATGGAACCAAGCGACGCGAAGTGAAAAAAAGAAAACATATCACGATCATCACATGTCTTGCACCGGGAACAACAAGAAGAAAAACACACCGAGGTGAAAACAGGACGTTTTACCGAGGGGACAACTCAGCCGAATCTGGCGACGAACAGAGACACCAACATCAAGTAGGCGGTAAAAGGAAAGGAAAAACAAAAACCGTCAAAAAAAAAAAAAAAAAACAAAAAAAAAAAAAAAACCACCAAAAAAAAAACCACACAAAAAAAACACCCCAAAACACACCACAACAGAAAAAAAAACTCAAAAACCTGACGGAGGGGAACGATGGGCAGCAGCAGAAAAGAGAGACAAGGCAGGCACAAGGGAGAATAGTAAGTCTGCTCTGTTCCAGCCTTCCACAGAGCTTATTATTTCCAGTTCGGGGTATCGAACATCGGTGTGTTGTGACGAGATCGCGCGAATCTTCCGATAGGGCTTGAAAGCAACCAGCGAGGGCATTTCCGGGAACTCATGAAAAGGAGACGCATGGGGGGGCAAAAGAGCATCTCCCGCCATGGGGAGATGACTTGTTAATTAGCATGGTATAGAGGCCCAGCACGGGAAATCTCTCGAAAAAAAAGAAGGGTAGGAAAAAATATTGGACATCGTTCTTGGATATAGAGGGAAGCACAAAAGCAGGACTCACTAAGCCGACAAAGGGAGGGCGACTACCGGTCTAACTTGAGACTTTGGGGCTCTGATGTGACTGCCGGACAACCGCGCGGGGAGAGAAAAGATCGGCAATGCGGAAGAGCGCGCGGTAAAGGGGGCATGAGGGAAAACAACCCTATGTCTAAGAACGCCATATCGCGAAGGTGGGTCGAGACAAAGAGAAGAAACTGAAGGGTGGGGCGGACCTGACGTTGCGGCGAAATGATCAATAAGGGAGGGCTACGTCGGCAAAGGGTAAAGAGGGGAAAAAACGCGTCACCAAACCTAAGGGGAACAGAGGGGTGGGGGGGGGGTGGGCTAAGGGCCACGGGGGGGAAAAAAGCTGTCCTCTTTAGGGGCTCTTTGAATGTCACAGGGTTAAAAAAAAGAGGGTGGGGACAGGGTCCGTTGGTAAAAAAACGCAGTGAGGAAGAGAAAGTGAGAAATGGGGCGCTTTCTAAAGGATGAGCGGGGTCATCAATAAAAGTTCAAAACAAGAAGGCAGTAGCGCATGTACCAGTGACTCTTAATGAAGGGGGGAAAAGAAAATTTGCTAGCTTACTGGGGGAGAGGTTATGTGAAGGAGGAGAGCGAACGTGGACTTGCAGGATCGTGGAGGTGTACTGGTTCGCTGTAGGTCATGGGAAAAAGAAAGAAATCGTGACGGAGTATACCAAAAGAGGAAGTGGGCGAGGGAAACAGACGATGTGGTGTGAGAAGGGGAAAAGAAACCGGTGTGGCTTAATGGCCGATTATCGTCCCGAAAGACCAAAGGGAAGCACCGAATGATGAGAGGGGGACCTGCGAAGGTGCAAGGGAGGGAGAAGGGCGGAGCGGAAAAGGACTATCCTGCTTGGACGGAAAAACCGTCGGCTGGCAGAAGAAGACTATCACGCCAAGAACTTCAGAGGGGGAAAAACGGGGGGTAGAGGAAAGGTATTGTCTCCTTAGCAGGAAGTGAACTGGACCGGTGGGGGGTGAAAATTACAGTTCCTTAAGGTTCGACTCAAAAAAAGACCCGCAAACGATGAATCAGAAACCGGAAAAGGCCAGGATTTTAGGATTCGGGGTCGTCACTCCGAAAAAAAAACGGAAAACAGAGGTTCTAACAGCAGCAACTGTTCCCAGGGACGAAACCCTTCGAAAAGCTAGAAGTAAAAGGGGAAGACCTTCTGGAAAGGTTCCCCGAGTAGTGAGGCAAACGCAAGTCAAAAGAAGAGCCAGCGGGCGCGACACAGGAAAGAATCGGGACGGCAAGCTATCAACACAAGACCGTGCAGAAAATAAGATGCTGAAAAAGCACTACCAAGGGCGATCGCGGACTAAGTCCGTAAAGGGGGTGTTCGTGCTAGACCGCGAAAGAAAAAAGGGGGGAGCCAAAGAACAGGTTGAGAGCTGGGGAGAAGAACCGGGGGGAGGAGGGACACAGTACCGAAAATCAAAGGTCGCTTAGGCTTCGGGGGAAAGGGATAATAAGGGAACCGGGGTCGCGGAAAAAAAAGAAACTGCGGCTTGAAGAACTTGAAAGCTCACGAGAAAGGGAAGGGCGGGAGGAGTGGTAACTAGGCACAGCCCACCTGTCCCTGTCAGGATGCTTAGGAAGGACTGAGAAGAAATAAAACGACCTATGCAAGGTAGGGAGAGATAAGGAGAATTAGAGAAACGGGGATGGAAAGAGTCGGCAAAAAAAAAGTTAAGGGTGGGGGAAAGTTGAACGGGTCCAGGGTCTGTGGCCGGGGCCGACGTCCACCCCGAAAAACCAATCAACTAAGAAAGGAACCTCTACGAGAAAGAAATGGAGGGATTTATTAAGACTGGGGAGAGGGATTTGAGGGGAGTGTTCCGTGAGAGGGGTGACTGAGGGAGGGAAGGTAATAACACCAAGCAAGGCTGACAGCTGGCTTTGGATCCTCATATCCCATTTAAACAGAGTCCGACTAAACTACTAATCAAAAAAAAATTCAAATGAACCTGGACGGGCAGAGCACGAGAGGAAAAACGCGGTTGTTGGGACCGCTTCTACCCGGCAAATTCACATGGAGGGGGAAAAACTAACTTGAAAACTCCAGAATAAGGGGGGGAAAGCAAAGATACCACAAGTACATGGGCCATGGGCTAACAGAGGAACTAGGTTAAGAATAACCGGTGGGGGACACGGCGCGTGGGGGTCTTGTATTTCGAGTCAAATACTTAAAGGAAGATGATGATGGATCACCAGGAAGGACTTCGAGTCTTAGTGTCAGGGGCCTGCCAGATCTGTCACACAAACATTACCAAAATAAGTGGAACGTCACCATGGGGGGGTTATCGAGAATAAAAAAAAACAAAAACGGAAGGGAGAAAATATGGAGACTGCCACATTGGGTAATTTCGATTGCACAAGCGGAGGGGTAAAATTGATGCAGGGGAAATCGTGGCCGGAAGGCACTAAAGGAGAAAAGGAAGTAGGGGGTGCTTAAACATGAAGAGGGCGGCGGAGGTCTTGGTCTCACAACGAACATCATCAAAATCCGGTCACCGTGTAGCAGCGATCACCTCGGGGCAAAAATGCACAGGTTACGGTAGAGAACGGGGCTTCTGATTCGAGGAGGAGGGGAGACAGAATGCAGACGGGGGCCGCACTCAAAAGGAAAACCAAGAGGTTTACCGGAAAGGAAATGCCCGGAGGGGAAAAGGGGGTGAGAGAGAGAAATTTTCCGGGAACCTTATTTCCCGTGGCTCCTTCAAGGAATTCAGCACCGCTTGACAGAGGTAGGGAAGATAAACAAAAGAACTTACCGCCGGAAAAGAAACTCCCAACGCGTCCGGGGCGAAAAATTCGAAACAAGGCCAAAAGGAAAAAAGCTGTGAGAGTCGCTTTGTCTTTAGTGGAGAGTTGGCGGGGATAGTGGCCGGAAAGGCAAAAAGCACCGTCCAGTTCCGCCCTTGAAAGACAAGGGGTGAGAAGAATAGACGGAACCGAAAGGAAAAGAGAAGAACTAAGGACCGCTCCCATAACGCATCGCGTGCCAGGAAAGGAGTAACCTGCTCCCTTGAAGACAAGCACTGTGGGGAACAGGAAGATCCAAGTTGAGCCGTACGGGGAAGCCGACCAACGTTGAAAAAAGGGCAGGGAAGGGGTCGGAAAACCCCGCAGCAGACTCTGTCAAAACCAAACACCGCAGTCCCGAAAAAAAGGAAGCGAAGCTCACCGATCGTTCACGCGTAAGGACCGGACCAGGAGCAGGCATATCGAACAAGGGAAGGGAAGGACACTGGGAGGTTATTCTCAGAACCGAAAACCACGTTTCAGCAAACGTCCGAATCGACCCGCTGGTAGGGCCCCCAAAAAACGTCCGAGTGACTGGAGGCACCTCTTTTTTAGAAGGATCTAGGTAAAAAAAGAAGGACATGGGCCGCGAAAAGGCTAGGCGCGGAAAAGGGAGGGGGGACAAATGGCCATCACTGTCAGAGGAAAACAACCAAAAATAAAAGAAAAAAACAAACCCTAAGACAAGACAGCAACGTACGTCAAGGGAAGCAGATACGGCCAGCCGGGTGAACAGTCCGGGGGTTTACCTGCGAGAACTCTGGACGTTTTGAAAATGGGTTCGAATTGAGGGGGGGGGCGACGAGCTAAGCCGGAGGGAAAATCCTGTCCAAATACACCTGGAGGAGACCACTCTACTAGCATGTCAGTGATAGTAAGGAAAGGATGTAAAAGGGTTAACGCAAGAAACCGTCCCGTTCCACAATTCCTGAGAAAAAGTCATAAAACGTTCAGATGAAGTCGAATAGAGATCCGGAGAAAAAAGCAAAGGGCGCAGTACTTCCAGGTTCCGCGCACGGGAAAATCGAAGAAAAAAGGAGAAAATTGATGCTCGCGGGAGGAGGGCAAAAGGAGAACAGGGGCTGCGGAACCGTGGTCATCAACGATCCATCCGCGCCAAGGGACGAAACAAAAAGTTGATTTAAGAGAACAACCACATCGTCTGGCCGATGCAACAGGGTGAGGAAATGATGGAGAAAGAAAGAAAGGCCGACGGACCAACAGCCGAACAACCAGAAAGAGGGAAACGGGGAGGACAAAGGGAAAAGAGACTAAGGGCAGAAAAACAACCACCGCTCCCCGCGAGCGCGTAACCTAAAGACAGGAAACAGAAAAAAGAAAGTATCGCGAGAAAAAGGAGGAACTGTAATGATTTGATGACCCATCCCGTCAGCGAGCATCGGGATAAAAGAGAAAAGGAAGAAGCAACAGTGCTGGACAGGGGCCCCACAGGTGTTCCACACGAAAGACCAAACAGTACTTGGGAAAGGAGCACGCCTTACTCAGAGGAAGCACTCTTAGCGACATCCACCACCTCTTCAGGGTAAGGAGGGGGACGTGTTAAAAGTTGAACTTCTTCCCGAGGAAGAAAGAAAGGAAAGATTACACTCAGGGAAGAACATTCAAATATGATTTCGCCCAAGCGACAGGGAAAAAGAAACTCGTTTTCCAAGGAAAAACCTCAGCTGTATTGGGAGAAAGTGAACGACTCGGTTGTTGGTTGGAAGCTGACCAGGGACGGCAGCGATCGGACCAGCTCGGCCGAGTTGCAAGCCAAAAGGGAGGTTTCCAGGCAGGAACATCGAAACTCACAGAGTCCGGAAGGGAACAGAGAAGGCTAGCATCGCAAGACCATTTGTCGGGAAGGATAGCTTGGGAAAAAACGCGATAAGGGAAAAGAAAAATCTCCAACACGGAGGAGGAGGAAGGAGATTTAGAGGGATGGAAGAAGAGAGGCTGGAAACTCACCACGAGTCCTCAACGAAACCGCAAAGGGCGGGCGCTGGGAAGGCGTGATCCTGTTTGTGGGGAATGATTTTCCGGCCGGCACAAAAAGGGGGCGCTCAAAGCTAGCAGCGGAGGAACGAGGAAAAAAACGGTGCTCGAAACAACCCGATGTCGGAAGCCGAGGACAGGGAAAACGCGAGGGTGGGAAGGCAGGGAAAACGAAGCAGTCGCGGACAGTGAGCAGGGCCTGTTGGCGGAAGAGGCCTCAAGCGGTTGCCCTGCAGGCTGGCATGGAAAGAAGTTCAGGCGGTGTAAACAGCGTCAAAAAGAGACCCGCCTGCGGTGTCTCAGCTTCGCCAGGGGGAGGAGCTGCCTGTCCGAGTGCCATCGTGAAAAAAAGGAAGGGGAAAAACGGGGATGTCTTGGTTCCTGGGTCCGCAAGCACGAGCTTATACTGAGGATCAGGGGAAAACTGGAGGGCTCCGGAGGTTCAGTCTAAGGGAAAAAAAAAGTTGCTATGTCTCTCTGTACAGAGACAAAGGGGAAACTGTACCGGGTCGTTACGAGGGATCAACTGACGGGTGATGAGGGCAAAACTTCCTTTAAGGCCCGTGACAGGTCAAATTGAAAAAAAACTGCTGGTCGACTAAAGTCAGAGGGGGTACAGGCAAAATCGCTCGGGACAGGGGGGCTCGGCAGAAGAGGGGGGGTTTTCCGCAGGAACCTGGTTTGCTTACCGAGAGGAAGCGTCCCGAGAAAGGGACCGCAGCCGTAGCAGAGGGGCTACGTTACTGAAGAACAGGGGGGGGTCTTACGACAGTTCCTGCAAAGTCCGAGCCGAGAGGGAGAGCGAATAATATAAGATCAGACTCCATAATTGCCAGAAGGAACTGGTCAGGATTTCGACGCATGCGGAGGGAAGTTTCGGCTATTGCCTGTCACACCTGGCCGACAGAGCAAAAACCAGAGAGAAGGAAAGGGAATACTCCCGGTGGGACTGGCCATGTTGGCCCGACTCTCGGAAAGAGTCACGCCGAACGAAACACCGGGAGAGGGTTCTACAAGCCCGGGAAAAAAAGGAAAACCTGGCAGGAAGGGAGTGTACAAGGAAAACGTTCTTGAAAGGGGGCACCGGAGGGACCTGGGGAGTTCAACTCAGGAAAAGAAGCGCCGGTCAAGAGCGAAGGCAGGCGGGGCTCAACAATCATGATAAAAAGAATGGAGAAGGGAGCGCCAGGGACTGGGGGGGGGAAAAAAAGAAGATCCCAGGGGAATGAAACTGGGTGGGACGTGCGAAAAAAACAAGGAATCCCCCGGATAATTGGGGAGGGAAAAAAATCAAAGGGGAGATCAGCAGGGAACTGGGGTAGGAGTCAGTACTCATGGAACTACCCAGATAAGGGTGAATTAACTTAGGCCAGGGGCCTTTCTTGGGGGTACCGTTTCAGTCGAGGGGGCCTGGGCCTAACTGGAATCGAAGCGAAAGGGTGAAGGGGCGTTCTGCTTTCAGGAAAGGAAAAGGGGGAGCCCAAGCGGGAAAGGGGCTGACGGGGGGTCGGGCAGATATCGGAAGAACGGCCTCTCAATTCGGGGGAGTGGATCTATGAGGACTTAAGGGATCTACGGGCAAGAAAGGAGAAAACAGGTACCGTGGGAAGGCAAACGGGAAAAGGGGGGATGGGAAGGAACGAGTCCGGCCACTTCTACCGCCCCTCTACTACCGAAAAAACCTCTAAGAGAAACGATACTCCAACAGGGCTGGTTTGAAAAAAAAGTTGAGGGCAGGAGAAAGGAGTTTAGCTTTAGCAGTACGGGCAGTGATTTTCAAGGGCCAGGGCACGCACGATCAAGTGTATAAGCAGGGATCACATTTGGGGCAGACGTTATAAAGAAAAAACAGGAGAGAATCAAAAGAACCGCAAGCACCTGCTAAGACTCAAAGGGGGAAAAAGAGGGGTGTGGCAGGCACGTTAAAAAACCATGGTCGAAGGACAAGGGGACCAGACAGGCTGTCAAACGAGAAGAATTACCAAGAAGCATCCCGATGCTCGAAGGAAAAGGATTTACAGGAGCAGGGTGAGAGAAATCATTCTTTCCTAACAACGACCGCCGTGGCGGGGGGTAATTCGGGCGGGCAAACGGACACTGGACTGGGGGTGCGCCACCAGCACCGACTTGACGCCGATCTTCGTTGTCAGAAGGCCCAAGGAAAGAACGTCAAATGTCGGTTGGAAAAACTCGCAAGGCACCGGGGGGGGAGAATATCTCAGAAAACCAACGGAGAAGAGAGGACTGACCAAAATTTCGGGAGCTGACCCAGCAGAGGGACACGCAAAAAGCACCGGGCAGCAGGGGAAAAGAAAGCCGGCACGTCAGGAGATGGTGGCTCCCATAAGGTGAAGAGTCGTCTTGTCGCAGCCCGGCAAGAAACCGCGCACGTCACCGGGGGGGAACGCATGATTCCTCTGTCAAGGCAACTTGAAGGGAAGACATCTGGGGATTGAGAGTACGCGTGCGCGGGGGGAGCAGGGGGCACGAAGACTTAAACACAAAAGAAATGAAAGAAGCGCGCTCCCTAAGGGGAATGTGGGCAAGTTAGAGATCTAAAGGTTCAGATCGGGAGGGGGGTCACCGGTTCAAAGAACTCGGGGATTAGCCAAGGCTGAAGATGCGGCCCGTGGAGAAAAAGAAAAATGCAGAAAGGCAACGTCGGCGGCGCAACCGAGTCATCCCAAGAAAAACCCCTATAGGATGCATCGAGAAACGGGTGTCGTTTCGGTCGGAGGGGAGGGGGGGGGAGCTAGGCGGACTCCGGCCAAAAAACGCAAAAGAGACAGTGACAGGGGAGCTCATTGGGCTCATGGGGTAAGGGGGCGGCGACTAGAGGACTGCCGCGTGACTGGGGGACGGTGCGTGCGAGTGTGACGACGGAAGGGGAGGAGTCTTGGGCTCTTCAGGGGTGATGTCTGGGGGGGGATAGGGGGCGAGCAATCAGGGCAAAACAACAGGGACAGCGTAAAGTGGTGGGTAGAAGGGAAGCAGCAAGTTTACAGAAGGGGGAGCGAGGACCAGGCAACAAAAGAAAACCAGGTAAAGACCAGGGCATAACGGCCAAAAAGCGAAGCGCACCTTATCCCGGCTACTACTTTCGGGCAGAAAGGGCACAACTGTCCGATGGGGGGAATAAACACTTACACGGATTGCAGGTAAGCAGGAAACCCAGGTCAAACGACCGCGCGACGCGAAGGGCAAAAAGAACCGGCCGACAGGAGGAAAAGGGGAGGCACAGGGCTGGTGGAAGAAAAAGGGAGGAGGCGAAGGCGGAAACTGAGGCCGAAGAGATGTACGAACCGGGCGTTCCTACAAAATAAAACGTCGCCAAAAAACACCAAACCCTAAAACCCATAGTAATAACAAGGCATAATCTAACTTCCGAATTTGTTTCTCAGGTACCCGTGGTCATCTCCTTTTGGTGACCTTTGCGGGCTCCCTCTATACATGACTTCTCAAAAGAAGTCCATCCAGTTGACCTGAATCTTCTAGATTGGCTTGCATAGAAAAGTCGTACTCTCAAATACCTGCCAGTTGGGCCCGCAAGGAAGGAACAATAGGACTCTCCCGGTGACTCTGTCCATATTTCTGGAAGATATAGAAGGAGCTCGCAAAAAAGTTAGACACGTAAGAGGAAAGCGACTGAAGCCACTCAACAGCTCCTAAGATCAAGCGCAGTTCCAACTCGATCTGATTAACATACTGGCTTCCACGGGGTGAAGATCACCTCTCGCCTTAAGAAAAAAAAAAGTGTTATTCCTGAGTCACAAAAATGGTTCAAACTGGCGGGGAACTGGGGGAAGAAGAGGAAACCTCATCACTATGGATCAAGAAAAAAGAAAAAAAGAGCGAAAAACATGAAACGGAGGGAAAGGGTTCACCTGTAAGAGTCATCACAAAAAGCCAAAAAAAAAAAAGAAGAGTAAACCTACCAGGGAAAAGAATAAAATCATCAGGAAAAGCAAGGGGGGAAAAATCACCATCCCAAGGATCATGATACAGGAAAATCACGTGGCAGGCAGCAGCATGGGAGGAGAAACCAAACTAAGAAAAAAAACTCGGTTAACATTACTTGGGGGAAACCTATCATCACCAAAACTCCCACAAATGGACGGGGCCCAGCGACACCAAACGAGAGAAAAAAAAGAGGCTTACCGCTTGGAAAACGTCTTAAAAATGAAAAAGAAGGGAAAGATAAGAGACGCAGAAAAATTCAAAGAGGAAAACCGAAGGAGACTCGGTGAAACTGACAAAATCGCGATTGGACATTTCTGTAGGGACAAAAGGTGGTTTGGTCGAGCAACCAGGAAAAATGCGCGCACGCGCAGAAAACTCTGGCATGAACCGAAGGCCCAAACAAAGAGAAGGGGGAAACCGGGAGCAGGGAGAGAAGAGAAAATTTGCTGATTCGGTGGAGGAGTATCAGGAGCATCGGAAGCCCAGAAAGAAAATCACTGATCTCAACAAAAAAACGAAATAAGTGGACGAGGGAAGAGAAGGGGCGTTCCTCAAAAGACTTAAGAAAGACTCCGCCAGGTGGAGGCGACCTCGCGCCGGCCGGGTAGTGTTTTCCTGAGGGGTAATGCCGGAACGCAGCGCTTTCTTAAGATCAGGACGACAGACCGCGCGCCAGGTACTGGGAAGAAAAACCGATGTCTGGCAGGGAAATGGCAAGGAAAAAGAACGAGAGGGGGGGAAGGCTGACACAGAAAGACGGGAAGGAGTGGAGAAGTGATGTCGGAGTGCTCATCGGGGACAGGGCTCAGGTCCATAGAAAAGTAAAAAAGTGGGTCAAGCGGTAAATAAATAATGAACCGCATGTTGGAGATGGGCTTACGAAAGGAGGAGGGGGAGCTGAGTCGACGTGCGGGGGGAGACTTGTAAAAAAAAGTTGTTTAAAAACACGCGCGTGGTTGGAGGAAGGGGGGCCGGTGGGGGTCCAACAACTGAGTCTGAGAAAACTGATAAGGGGAAAATATCGGGCGGCTGTGGCAAGATAACTTTGGGAACACAACAAGTCTCAGAGGGAAATGATCTCAGCGGGACCTGTCGGGAAGAAAGAAAATTGGAGCGGGTCTGGTGTGATGATTCGGAAGAGGAAACGTTGGGGGAAACCTGCCGCGGGTCAATTGTCCCGCTGTCAGTGCGGGGGGATCCGACCTGCACAGAGGTGACTTCGTCTTCCAGTCAAGTGGGGGACAAGAACCAAGGTGGGAAGAGGGCCATTGTGCGGAAGCAACCTGGTGGAGGCCTGTCGCGATGGGGGAATCGTCAAGAAAGGGGGAGAAGACGGATCAGGAGGCAGAATGCGTCAGAAGGGGGGAGAATTTGGAAAAAGTAGGACCGGGAGGGCGACCGAGAGGTAACGAACTTCTTCCTTATCATATAAAGACGAAAGATGGCCAGAGTAATGGGGGTAGCCATTATTTGAGAACGTCCGCTCTTAAACTGTTCCTGTCAGTGGGAGAATGAAAGCAAGCAGATAGCCAGAAAAAAAGACGACGAGTCGAGAGGACGGGGGAAGGGAAAAGGATGGTCGAAGGCGTAGACTATGGTGCTTCTGAAGAAACTGAAACACCGGGGGGCGTATTTCTACACCAGGGAAAAGAAGGAACACGGCCGGGGCGCAGTAAAACGTTAAGACCGTAGGGGCAGTTACAGCCTTTTGACCGGGTTTCTTCACGCAGTGACAGTAAGTAGAAGCGAGAGAATAATGCAGGGGACCGGGAAGAATCTATCATATCCACACTGGGGAAAGCAGGGGAGGAGGGCAAATGGGTAGAAAAAAAAGATGGCTCGTTCGCGCCGGGGAAGGAAAAAATGTGGTGTCGTTCGAGACTATCAATGGAAAGGTCTGAGGAGTCCAAAGGAAAGTCGATCTTGCAAGGGACGTGATGCAGGAAAAGGGGGACAGGTTGTTCGAGATAACAAGGGGGCTTACTTTTGCCAAGGGATTAAAGGGCTGGGGAAAGGGTTCGGCGCTGGCTGAGGGGCTGGCCTAAATCCTCAAAATCTACTAAGGGCTACGTCTTCACGCGGACCGTCCAACGGGGGGGAAAAACTCTGTAAAGGGGGATTGTCGTAGGAAAAGGGGCAAAGGGAAGGTCGGTCCTCTATGAGGGGGGAGAGAGGAGCCGTTCTAGAGAGAGGTTGTAACTTCGGCGTAACAAAGTCCGTTGTCAAGGAGGCACTGGAAATACTGTGCTGGAGGGTAAGGGGGAAATAAGGAAAAAACCCCTAACCCACTAAAAGAAAAACAGAGAATATCACAAGGTGAGAACTAATCGTTTATTTGATTCCTCTTTTGGCGAATCAGGAAGGGGGGGGGAAATGGTTTCCGCTGTTAATGGAGTCTGTCTGGTATTTCACAAGAAAAGGGCAAACGAATCTAAGGAGGCATCCGATGAGAATGGGCATACTGTGAAAGCTGTCGGTAACCGCGGGAGCGGAGAGAACACCGTGAAAAAATTATGAGGGAGAACCGAGAAGTCAAACTCGTTTGTGTGGCCATTCCGGCACTACCCGTGTGCAAAAAGGACAAAGAAACAACAATTAAGATACATAAACAGCAGAAAAAAAGGGGGGGGGGCCGCCGAAAGTTCTGGCCCATGGGTAAAGAGAAGAAACGTCGGTCCTACCAGGTGTATTCAGGACTGGGGAGGTGGTCGTCAGGAGAAACGACTAGCAGCCATGAGAGAGGGAAAAAGCAAAGAGGTGGCCGGGAGGAAGAGGAGGTACTTCCGGAAAAAAGATGATAACTTCACTTCCACTTTCTTGCATAAAACTGGACTAGGTCCCGACCAAATGTGGAAAGTGAGAGTCGAAAAAAAAAACACGGGTATGTAAAGTTAGATATACTAAAAATGGAGGTGAAGAGGCAACAAGGTCTGGGAAAGCCATTGAATGTCAAGTTACTAACTAAA
>Ga0179593_1314268_pt1 | contig 18934 bp, 19 predicted proteins | sample CZODoug2_1_08_16_FD_185931 | JGI IMG/M metagenome (GOLD analysis project Ga0179593, IMG submission 185931) | Vadose zone soil fungal communities from Angelo Coast Range Reserve, California, USA - CZODoug2_1_08_16fungal (PacBio error correction) | ecosystem: Environmental > Terrestrial > Soil >...
CCCCCGCACCAAAAGGGGGGGGGGGGGGAAGGATTGTGGAGGTGGTTACGCGCTTACGAAAACCCCAACAAGGAAACACAAAAAAAGGGGCCCAGCCCACGATACAACGGTGTTGGGTCAACTGTGGAATTGGAACGTATCTGTGATAAAAAAAATGGTGTAAACGATTGGGGGTTTGCCCAACTGCCCAACGAGGGTTGAAAAGCGGCGCAGAGGGGGGATCAGCAACGAAAAAGGAAAGAGGGCTCGTTGAAAGACAAGCTTCTTTCTAGGGACGGGGGGAAAGTCAAGTACTCAGCGCATTGGGGACACTAGCCGAGTAGGGGTCAACGTAGAGGGCACGAGGGGGGAAGACTTTTGTGTCGTTGGCAAGCCCGTGCCGTCGAAAAAAAAGCTCCAGGGGGGAGCGTAGGGGGGGCAAGATGCACCTTTCGTCAAAGTGACGGGGGGGAGAGGTCAAACAGTTACCGGGGGAGCTAATCCCGGGAAACCCACGGGTTAGGAAAAAAAAAGTCACGCAACGGTCCACTGGAAATGCAACTTGGGAAAATCGATTGTGAAAGAAAACCTCAAACGTAATCCACTAGCGTAAGCCGCTAGGTCAAACTGCCAACGAAAGAAAAAAAAAACAAGATGGGGTGGTTGCCTCAGAAAATGCCAAAGGCCACGGGGGCGCCAGAGTAGCCAGGAAGGAGGGGGGGACCGCTAAGTGTGGGGGTCGTACTGTTTGAGGGGGGTTAACTGGGGAAAAAATAGATGACTGGTGTAGGGAGCTCCGACAAGCAGACCCGCGCCCAACTAAAAAAGAAAGAGAAGAAAGCCACACGCGTCCGCCGGGAAATACTATCCTCGGAGTGCTCGAGTGGGGAAATGGGGACTGGGCCGTCCAATCTCAACGTGGGGGCAAAATAAGAGGGGGGGGGGGGGATATGTTCGAAAAAACGGCGGAAAAGCCAAGGGGATCAATCGGAATATGTTGTCAGTTTGGAGACGGGGGGGGGTGGCAACGGGCGGAGGTCGTGTAAATTGAAGCGAATCTGGGTACAGATAGAACGGGCCGGATAAAAACCGATGGTGTCAAAAAAAAAAAAAAATCAAAAAAGGGGAACGGAAAGCGCGGTGGTCAAAAATGGGTCGGCACGGGTGATTGAGGGGAGAGTGGGCTTGTCTGGGATCCTCCGCAAGACTTACATAAAACGGAAGCAAACAGAAATGGGGCGCCCAGCAAACGATCGGAACGCCCTCGGTTACTGGGGGTGAGAGGGAAACAAATTAACACGGGAGGAAACGCCGCAGACTAAGCATAGGGGAAAAAACGGCTGCCCCACTCAAAGTCAAAAAAGGGGGGGGAGGTACTAGAGTAAAGCGAACTATAAAACCATTTCTTCTTTTAAAGGAGGCAACCTCACTATTAAAGAAAATCTGTCTGTGGAGAATTTAGAACCTTGATGGTTCCGATACCAACAGAATAACTCCCTGGACTTGGAAGGACATGTCAGGCCTGGGAGCGAAATATGAAGAAGTACACCCTTTTCGTTAAGTCAAGACCTAAGTGGCAGGGTAAAGAACACTGCTTGCTCTAGGGGAGTGGGGAAAACAAGGAGTTGTCGGAGATGCTCCACGTCCTGCATAGAGGGAAAATTGCAAAATGTGCTAGAAGGGAAAACAGGGGGGTTTCAAAGACCCATAAACGACCACCAGGCTAAGGAGACCGAATCGGACGCAAAAGTAGCAGTTGAGAAGACAAGGGAGGAAAAAAAAAACTCAATTATCAAAGAAATCCCACCAAATTTCTTAGAAGGGTGAAGTTAGACTGGGGCTGAGAAAAATTTAGAGGTAAAAAATCTGGTGACAGGCTTATTCCGATAAGAATCATCTTTGTGCCTGTTTGTCCCTTGAATTCCCTTTCTTTCAAAAAACTCTTCGGGTGAAAAAGGACGTCATTGGTTCCCCAAGGCGTCGAAGGGTTCAACACTGTTCATCCAAAATATCATCAATCCTCGATAACGAGAAGGATGCGAACTAGGGTTGGACAATTGTACAAAACCGACGGGCATCAGATTTCCGTACAGGTGGCGCCCCCGGGGAGGGCCGCCTGGGGATACCCGCGATCACCTAGAGGGGGGAAAGTCACGTCCAAGGATCCTTGTTGGTGGGGGGGGGGGAGTGGGGCGGACAAGCACGCCCTCTGGTCGGGACGAGTGTCTTTTTCCACCGGTCAGTGGCCGTCGGACATTGTTACTCAAAGACACTGGATGCTGCGAAAAAAAAACCGTCCAAGGGGGACTAAAATCGACACGGGTCCCGTGGCCGGGTCTTCTCCGGAAGACACAAAAAATCATGGGACTCAAACAAATGGGCCCCTAAAATTGGGCCTGAGGATCAGGGGAAAAAAGGCCTCCTGTCATTCCAGTGTCCGCCATTTGAAAGAACGGCCAATATAAAGCGACTGTACGAGCCTACAAGGCGTCAGAACACGGCGAAAAACGCACAGCGCGAATCAATATTGGTCCGTTCTCTTGTCCTGGGGGGCATACTCCATCTAAGAAAAAGGAGCTTTGCGGTGTCCGGTAGGGGGGGGGTAAGAGGGGAGAAATTCTAACCCTCTGGACGGAGTTGGTGAAGGGGGGAGAAACCCTCGAAAAATGTCGCAGGCCAAGGAACTACTCGCGGGAAGCTTCAGAGAAGGACATACGAGGAGGCGTGAGAAGGACTTGGAAGGGGGACCAACCAAAAAAGGCAGCTAACCGGGGTTGCTGAAAAAAAAAACGAGCTAACGTAAGGAAAAGCGAGGCAGGAGTTGGGGGGGAACAAGGAGGGAAAGCACTGGAGTCAGAGATCAGGGAAAACACACAAAACGGAGGATTAAAAGAGAGCGATAAGGGGCGTAACAAGAGGGCAAAAACTTCTAGAAAAGGCCACTAGAATCGTTACGATGGTCAATTGGGACGCTCGCCGGGGAACTAGGAAAAAGGCCGGAACTATAACTGTGGCCTCGCCGGCTCGCGATGCGGGGAAGAAAAGAGAAGAAAATGGGCTCCTTGGGAGTCTGTGAACCGTAAAGAGCAAAATCACTCAGGTACTGATAACTAAACGAAACGCGGACCTTTTGGACGACGTCTAGCTACCCAAAAATACCAGGAGCAACGGTTATTCACTGGAAAAAGGATAGGTCACAAACAGGAGAGGCCCAGAAAAAAGTCTCAAGGGGGGGGACATTAGAAAGGAGCCGCCAGGTGGTCAAAAAGGGAACTTCAAGGGGGATGTGATACGTAGGAAGCATGGGACGGGAAAGGTCATGACCACACCTGTCGGAATCAGACGCCGAGGGTCCGGCAAAATTTGATGGTTCGACGTAAAAATGCAGCAAACGAATAGGCGCCTAAACGAATCTTCCAGACTGTTGTGCGTATCCGTGCAAGTGGGACTCAAAAACTACATACATTCCGGCCAAAGGGAAACAAACTCTTTGAAAGCGGCCCTGGCAGACGAAAAAAAGGCTACGGGAGAAAAAAAAAAGAGCCAGGAGGGGGGAGAAGTGAGGATGGGAAAGCACAGAACTTCGGAGCAGTGAAAAAAGCGTGTTGTCAAAAACCAAGATGGGCCCGTTGGAACTTCAGGGAGGGGAGGCGAGGTCGCCCGGTTTGAACGGGTTCGATCCGGGAAAATCGGAAATGTACCAGTCACGAGGGGTGAAAGACATTTAGGGGAGGAGCCCAACAATTTCTTTAGATAGGTGTAAGTCGGCTGGAACCCCGGAAGGGGGGGTCACTCAGGGATGCCACATCAGGGCCAAGAAAAAAAAAAAAGGAAAGTAGGAAAGAGCAATACCCCAAACAACCGTCTACGACAGGTCAAGGGTTTTAAGGAGGGCAACAGATCGCTCAGGGGGGACCTATTTCAAGAGTTAGGGGGGGATCTCGTTTCAGGGGACACGCCAACCGACTGGACTGAGATCAAAGGAGAGATATACTTCAAATGACGTCCCAAACAAAGGGCAAAAAGCGGCCAGCACAAAGTGAAGCGAGGGGAGCGTACGCCGGTCAGGGAAGAAGATAATGTCTCCCGGATAGAGCCCATGGAAAACCAAATGTAAGGGGGGCTTTGGAAAAAATCTTGTTGGAAAGACAACAATCCTCCACGGAAAAGGAAAAAATCCTGGGCCCAAAGTCTTATCCGGTTCTCTAGCCGGAAGGATACCTTAAAACCCAAAGGGGACCCCAGGTAGGTTTGCCCTAGGCCGAAACGTGCATGAAGCCGCCGGCAAAACTCAAAGAAGGGGGGATTCCATTCTAGCACCACAGTAAGAAGGGAGTGAAGAACAGATCATCCTCCAGAAGAAATTTTCAATAACCAGGGAGAAAGTGGTAACAGCTTGCGGAGGAATAAAAAGCAAAATAGGAAAACTTTTCCAAACAACACTCGAATGGTGTCAAAAAGAATGACCTTTTGGGGGAGGTGCAACCACTGTCCCTGTGCGGCGTTACTTTCAACACAGAGGAAAAACCAGGAAAAAAACCAAAAAAAATCGCCCCAAAAAAGGGCATCGGGAAACAGAACATGAGGTCAAGTGTGGGTCGCCAGAAAACAGTCAAAAAAGATCGCAACACGGAGAGGTGGGGATCCAGGAAAAACGCCCAATCAAAAGGCAAAGCCCACGAACGAAAAGAGAAAACGGGGACTAATGGCGCTTTCTGCAAAAAGAGGAGGACATAAAAAAATTGAAAAGAGATTACTCGAGCGTCAGGGGGGAGTGGGTCAGAGAAAAGGAAAAGGACCAAACAAAGGGGGGAAGGCATAAAAATCTGGAAGAAAGGGAAAAGAAAACCCCTCAAGAACATACGCGCGGCGACCAAGAAGCGACAGGTCAAACAATGAAGGGGCACTTTGGCCTACCGCCTGTAAGGAAAGATCGAGTAAAGATAAGGGGGGGAGGAAAATCCTGGAACCCCACGAGGGATCACCGTATCAAGAAAAAAACGGAAGTTACGTGGGTTGTAGGGGAAAACGGACCGTTCACCGACAGTCGTTCAGGAAAACAACGGTAAGAACGCACGAGGAACAACACGGGGGCGAGCGCAGGCTGAGCAAATCTCTAAGGCGTCTAAGACCGTGTGCAAAAAACCGCACGCAAAGACCAGAAAAAAGACCCAATACTTGCGGACTAGGTCAGCAAGAGAAGGGTGGTAACAAGGGGAACCAGTCTCAGGCAGCAAGAGTAGTAACCCAGGAGAACTTTGCTCTTAAAAAAAAAAGAGCCCAGGCCCTGGGACAAAAAGAAGTTACCGACGATCGTACCTAACTGAGAGATAAAAAGACCTCTTTGACTTGGTTGGGTCGGCTGCGAGAAAGGGTGAAGACAAAAGGGGGCGGCCGGCATCGAAAGAAAACCAGAAAATACTTAGGGGGGGGGGGAGGTAAAAAGAAAGAAATCTTACCAACATCATAAAAAAAAAACACAAGTGGTTGTCCTGATTAGTTGTGTGGGAAGGAGGCACACAGTAAAAAAACAAACCGAACTAGCGGGAAGGGGGCACCAAGGGGGGGACAACCAAAAACGATATGGGCTTCCTGATCAGGGGGGGGGAAGAGAGGGTGTGTTACCAAATGCAACGGGCACAGAGGAAAAGGTACGGCGGGCTCAGCCAGCCGACGAGGGATAATAAAAGGGGCGACCTTGTGGTCATATTAACCAGGAAAAAAAACACTAAGTGAAAGTCCGCAGGAGAAAGGGTGGTCAAGGGGGGGTGAGCGTGGCTTACTCATGAGGTCAAACCCCATCAACGTCTTCCATAAGCCTGCGGTAAGAAAGAAGGGGAGCTCAGGGAAAAAAGAAAGTTGACTGGAAAGGGGATAGGGCGTGGGGAAAAGCGGTTGAACGGGGGGTGCAAAAAATCCGTCCCACCCGCGGTTGACATTACACTACTCCGGCCGTGGGATCGCACGTGGATCGAAAAGTTCTTCCGAGGTACAAAAAACGTATTCCGCAATTGAACACGTCCTTGAAAAGACAGTAAGGCTTTAAGAAAAAAAAAAGGGTGTTAAGGAGAAGGGGGCATTCGCCCGCGGGTGCACGCCAATCCGCTGTCCCGAAAAAAAAAAAAAATGCGGTTGGGTGGAACGGCCGCGGTTGGGTTTTGCTGCCGGGTCCTCGGAATGTGGTGGCGGGGAGACGGGTCAAACAAAGCACTGACACCGATACTCCTCGCGTGAAGGACGGGGGGCAAAAGGAATACAAACTAAGTCCCGAGTGAAAATGATCTGCCTCGAAAGTGCCAACTGAGGTTTAGTGTGGCTGGGGCAAAGTTGTCGGATGGGGCAGACGGAAGTGTGGTTAAAAGGTGGGGCGAACCAAAAAAAACACAGAGTGGGTCGTCCAGGTAGTGCTGGGTACAGGGGGTGTTATGAAAGGGTGGGGGCCCAAGGGTCGTGAAGTCGTCTGGCGAAGGGGTTATACTAATGACCTCGGTCACAGGGGATCAAAAAAATAACATTCAAAAAAAAAAAAAAAAAGGAGCAGAAGGGAAACCCCGGGGGGGGCTGGTGACGACAAAGGTTCGAGGAGTCAGGGGAGACCAGACCTCCAAAAAATAAAAGGATAGCAAAAAAGAGAAAGGGGAGCGAACGACAGCCTGGCTCGTCAAATAAACATCCAGGACCTGGTGCTCTAAACATGAACCAAAAAAAAACCGGAACTTAAAAAAAAAAACAGCCGTGAGAAGGTTGAGAACGGCCGCCGAGTTGAAACGGGGGGAAGTAGAATCACACCGTACCGAGGAAACCCGGAGACGGAGGTCAAAGACAAGCTTTGTGTGTGTGGTGGGTCCGGGTCGGAAGGAGGGGACCTGGGACAACGAGTTCCGGAGGAACCACCGGCACTTCAAAGTCGTGATCAAGTACTGAACAGCGGGGCAAAAGTATGCTAAGTCAATTGAATGAAACTGCGCCCTAAAGAGCGCTTTTATCCAGGTCCCCAGCGTCGTCCCCGGGGCCCAAGGGGAGGGGGGGGGACATGCGCCCCAGCAAGAAAGGAAGGGATAAGGGCTGCACCTTTCGAGAAAGAAAAAAGCCACAGGCCCCACGCGAAAAAAAAACAAAAACTGTATAAAACGAGCAAGCAACCGGGAAAAAAATCGGAGGATACTTCATAGGCCAGCTCCCCTCTAATTGAACCCCCTTGACAGTAGTATACGTGGAGCGCGGAGGGAAAATTCTCGACCAAATCGCAAAACATTCACCAGCATAAAAAAAAAAGGAAGGTGGGGGGGAGGGAGGTCCGAGTGACCAGCTGCTTTTCAAAAAGACAGAATTGGCGAATTTACCTGCGGTCTACCCAGGAAAAAACCCCCCCTCAGAACGCCAGTAACGAAGCTCAAAAAACATGAAAAGGGGGGGTTGACACAGGTGGCTTGTAACATCAGCTCCGGGGAAAAAGTTGAGGACCGGGGGCAATGGAGCCCCGCGATCAGCCAAGGGGGGGGGGAACTAGCAAACTCCTCCCCTTTGGGGGAAGTACGGGGTCCAAAGTCGACCGAATTGGAGCACAACGGTGATATATACACTGTACTAACCCAGAAAAGGACTCCACATTTTTCACTGGGGTTCACAACGTCGATGGTCGATCGGGTGTATCAGTAGAGGGGGGTCGTCCGACCCTTAAGCAAGACGGTCACCCCGAGGGCTCCTAGTATGAGGAAAGCTACAGTGGGGAAAAAACAAAAATGTCCAATCAATGTCAGGCCCGAAAAAAAAATCTGAGCGCACTAAACATATTGCGGGGAAAGAAAAGGCCTTTCCTCATCAGCGGGGCGAATGGTAGGACGGGGAGAAATCCTTTTACCGAAGATTCTGTCTAAGAAAAAAACATACCTGGGGGTGTGGAGGGACATTTGAGGTGGTTAGCGTTCGGACTGGCGGAAAAAAACACATCAGTACCAGGTCCCGGGGAATCAAGAAGCTGAATAACCTGCGCTTACGTCCTTCACCAAAAAGAAAAAACTAAGTCGATTATCGCTAGAGACGGCCATGCAAGAGGACTACGAGAGGGCCCGAGTGCAAAAGTAGTGCAATATCCGCGACCTCCTTTCGGGTAGGGTGCCACAATAAAAAAGGAAATTCGCGGCCGAGAAGTGACAAAGCGGCTGGAACTATCTCTCAAAAAGGAAAAAACCACAACAAGATAGATGGGGGAAAAAAGAGGAGAGAAGGGCAGGAACGGCTGTGGGGGGGAACACACTTGCAATCCTGCACGCGAGAGGGTTTTAAAAAAAAAGGAAAGCCTCTGGAAATCGAGAAAAAAAAGAGAACAGACGGTAACTCTAACAAAGGCACCAAGAAAAACGAGATGATCCACGGAGTAAGGTTTGTCATTTGAACCGGAAAGAGACAATGGAAAAGGTTAGACTCAAAAAAGTGGACGCGGATGGCTGGAAGCCCGAGATAAATACAAAAAATACCAATACCGACTAAGCGGTGATGCGGGAAGGGAACGGCACGACGATCGGGCGATGGAAAATAGCCTCCTTAGACGCCCGGAACACGTAAAAACGCCTATGCGGATCGGAGGTGCCGAAAAAAAGATGTTCATGTAAATGAAGTAGACCCTAAATAAAGAACTTTTGCTCATTCGAGGCCGAGGGACCGTGGCGAAGAAAAAGTAGAAAAGGGGATCCAGAAGCCTGACGACAAGATGGCAAAAAAACTCAAAATCCTTGGGGGGGTGAAGGCAGGAAAGCCAAAGGTGGTGGGGAGTGTCATCGCCAGAGAAAAAAAACGCGCGGTTGCATAAAAAAGGGACGCCCAAAGGTCCCGACTTTGAGAAAGGACAAGGGAAAAATAGAAAAAAAGGAAGAAAAGACCGGGAGCACATAAACGACACGTCCAGGAGGCGAGTCACAAGGATGTGTCACCCATGGAGGGGGAAGGAGGGGAAAAAAAGGTCCGTAGGCTCCTTGGACGGCGACGCACGGGGGGGAAAAAAGATTGACCTTAACCGCTGGGACGGATCTAAAAACGGGTGACCACGGCTTATATTTGGATGAGAACGGAAAAAAAGGAAAACCAACAAGCAGGGCTCCTAATCACCTTCTACAGAAGGTGGCAAGGGTGTCGAAAAAAGGGGGGAGAAGGGACAGGTCAAAGGGGGGGGGGGGGACAGTCTGCCGAGAATTCTTGTGTTCACAGATAAAGGGGTCAAGTAAAAAGGGAAAAAGGTCCTAGGAAAAAAACGTCAACTCTGAAAACTGCAGGAGAAAAGGACCGACCCCGGGGGAATAGTCACATGGAGGAATGCTGAGTTATGCTAAGGAAAAAGCAGGAAGAGACGAGGACTAAAATCACTTTCAGAAAAAACTGGAACCAGGACAGAAGTGCATCAAAACAGCTGTTGAAGAAAACCGGCGCAGTCCGAACCAGGAAGCGGAACGCAAACTTGGGGGGAGAACTCGGTATCCGTTTCGGTTAAACTGACGAAATTTATGAAAAAGGGGGCAGCGCACCCAAGACGGCCGTTCAATCCGAACGTTAAAAAGAAAACTACCTAAGGGAAGGAGTCCGAGCACACCATGTAGAGGGAGGGGGGAAAGGACATCTACAATGACCGCCCCATGAATAATCGTGTCTCCTTATAAAAGATTGGGGGGGGGCAGGGAAGATTAAACCCCACAGAAACGAATACATAAAAAAAGTTCACGGAAAAACGAAACTGCGAAAAAAAGGGGGGAAAAAAAGTCAAGGATGTGGAAATTGGCATCAGGGCGGGCGAGATTGAAAAAGTCACCAAACCTAAATGGAAAGAACGGCAAACCGGGATCCCCCAACGAAAAAAAGAATCAGACAGACCCATTGAGAGTAAAAAACGTGGTAAAAACATTAAAACAAAAACGAGGCGGAAAAAAAAGAAGAGTATTTAAACACTAAAGAAAAATCCCTTCATCCCCGAGAGGGGGGGAAAAGACAAAATGGTAAAAAAAGTGTGTAATCTATGCGCGGCATTGCACAGGAGGAAAAATCAGTCAAAATAAAGTATTGCGGGGGGCATAGAAAGAACCAAACACCCAGACCGAAAGCCCCGGAACACCTGGAAAATGAAAAAAGCCTCGCTAAAAAGCACCGAAAAAGCGAAAACAGAGGTATCGTTGTTCCAAAAAAATAAGGGGGGACACATCATGAGAAAATAGAGCTTGTAATCGAGAGAGGAAAACCGGTATACGTGAGGAAAAAGCAGAACCAACTAGGAAGAAAGGATAATACCTGACGTATTGGGTCGAAAAAGGTGAAAAGTATTCTGGAGAAAAAGTGTCACAAAAAAAAAACTAAATCACCATCATAAAACGATCTCGGCGATAACTATCACCGTCCTTAACGGAAAAGGAGGGCAAAATACGACTTGGACAAAAAGAAGTCGCCCGAGCACGCGGACCCCGGTACCTCGAAAAGAGGAAAACCAAAAATCTCGAAAAGGAAGAAAAAGGGGGATGGATTGAACACACAGGGGAGAGAAAGATGAATGAGAGCAAAAAAAGATGAGCCCGGAAAAACCGTGACACGGAGGGGTAGTAGAATGGGTCAAAAGAAAGTTAACCAGAAAAAATAAAGACGAGAAAGAAATAACAGAAAGGAGTCCCGGGGGGGCGAAAAACAGAGGGTAACGGTGGGGTCGGCTAATTCCCGAACAAAACGTTTGTGGCAGGGACAAGAATCTATCAAAAAAAAAAAAAACTGAGGGGATGGAAGAGATGGCCGCCAAGCCCAACACGGTTTGGGGGGGAGTATTATTGTCTCTTAAACCGAAAACAAAAAAACGTCCAAAAGGTCCCAAGCCAAAAGGCCTCCGAAAACGGGGGGGGGGCGGGTAGGTCGATCAGAAATCACGGAGGCCCGCGTTAGGGGAACGGGCGGGAAAAAGAAAGTACCACAAAAAATGAGCGGGGGGATTAAGAGAGGACTCACTAATGGTGAGAATACACTACTCATCTCTCGGACTGTCCAGATGTAGTGAAAGTCCTGGAGGGAGGGACTTGTAGTTGTTGAAACACCCAGTCGTCGACCATGTCGTAGCGAGAGGGAATACAAAACTCCGGCGAAGATTGAAGAAGAAGAGAAATAGGAAACGGGAGGGGGGTTAGACGGACAGGCAGAACGTTGCACAAGGGTGGCAAAATGTCGGCACGAAATACGGTTCGACAACGTAAAAAGCGGGGAGAAAAACGGTGGGATCAAAAAAGGGAAGAGCACTAGGTCACTCAAGGGGTCCCACAGGGTCACAAACGCGAGTGACCTACCGCTCGGGGTTTATGAAAAAAATGGGAAAAAAAAGTAACTGCGTCAACGGCTTTCCATATTTCCGGTGGTCGCGCGCCCCGGTGTCGTAGTCGGTGTACTGGCCGGGGACGCGGAAAGAGTTGGGGTCTTCAGGTCACTTACGACAGCAGAAAAAAAAAACTCAGTTCTAACGAAGTAAGGTACCATCAAAAGAAGAGATCACAAAACGACGTCCGACTGGTACATCTCGCGAAAAGCGTGCACTGAGTGGGGCGGGTGGCTGTGTCGTACCAAAAAGATGAGTGGGTGTCCGCCTCAGGGGGGGGGGGTTCAGGGGGGGTTCAGGGAAACAAACGCGGGGGGGGGAAAATGGTCCTGTCGAAGCTTTGGGTGGTGGGGGGGTCAAGGGGGATATGATCAGGGTGGCCTGGACGGAAATTAGGGGGCCGGGGGGTCTATCTCTGGGGTTATATTCGACCCAAAGAAGACTGCCTTGAAAAAAGAAGGGGTGCTTAAAAAACTAAAACGTTTGAATGGTGAGGCAAAAGTGGGGGGGGGGGGGAGGTGCGTGGACGTGGAAATCCAGTGACAGCACAAGATATAAACGCGAAGCACAGAAGGGGAGAAAAAGTTCTCCAGCGATGGCGGCACCCTGGGGGTTGTTATTCACTCTGGAGGGAAAAAAATTCACTTGGGGGGGGGAGAGAACATTGATCCGCGGTGGCGAACACGAAGAAAAACGGGCATGTGGGGCTAAGGGCGGACCGCCCCGTGTTATTCGCTGATATGAAACGGTCCTTGGGGAAGGTGAATCATAGGAGTAACCCTGTAAGCGAAAAACAACCCGTATTAAATTTGAGGAAAAAACCCCGCAGAGAGGACTAGGGGGGAGGACGGCCCGTCCGGGGTCGCAGGAGGGTAACGAGGGGGACCAAACTACACCCGGGGGGTGGGGACATCTTTGGGGTCACCCGGCGGTCATAAAATAAAAAAAGCTCGCAGAGGGTAGTAGAATTTACAGAGGTCAAAACAAACGGCCTGCCACTTCAAGGGAAACCATAAAAGATTGGTCGAGACAAGCACAGTGAACAAATCGAGCGAAGAAAAGGTCCTAAAGAACGCGGTGGCCAAGTGAAAATAAAAAAAAGAGCAAACACAATCCGAACTTCCACGAGCAGCGCCAAGAGTTTCATCAAAAAAAGCACCACAAAAAGGCTAAACCGGGGGACCATGGCCTAACGGGAAGGCACAGGGGTAGCCAACGCAAAAGCTGTAGGTCCAAGAATCTCAAATAAAAAAGTTGTCCAACAAAGGAAAATCACCAGCTTCACAGAGAAAGAAAAACGGTCAGAAAGAGTGTCCCCCGTTAGAACGTCACATAAACTCGAATGGACCTGACGACCAGAAACAAAAGAGAGGTAAACACGGTCTGCACAGCAGAAGGGTCTCTTCCTAAAAAGCCAGTTCCACCGGTAGGGAAAGAGAGCCTGATGCGGGGTAGAAAAGAGGAAAGTTACCATTTCGCACGGTGGTGGGGGTTCCAGGGTCAAAAAAAAAACGCCCACAAAAGAGAGTGGGGGCTTTGTCTGCTAAACGAAAACGAAAACAAAGGCCTGGAGCAGAAAAACAGGCTACCGGAGAAAAAGAGGTAGGCGGGGGAGGGGTGCCTAACCCAGGTCGATAGGTACAACAGTACGACCATGCGACGCGCAAGGTGTTTGGGTACAAACCTGGGCGTTACGATCCTTGACAAAAGGTTCGGGGAACGTATGTGACAGCCAGGGGGAGCCAAAGCGAATTACGCTACGCATCCTGGGAAAAGAAGGGGTCTTCTTAAGGCGCGCCGCACAAAGTTGCCAAAAGACTGCGAAGCAGGTTTGCATCGTAAAACTTTTGATACAGAGAGGAACCTCTTGCAGGGTCAAAGCTGGGGAGGTTGGGGGGGAAGACATGTCTTAAAATGGGGAAAGCCCGCCGCGGTAAAAGGCAAAAAAAAGTGATGGAGCCCGCTGAAGCTGAGACTTACGCCTTCAACAGAACTGAAGGAGGGATATATCGTTCGCCGCGTTGCAAAAAAAGGGAGATTCTGATCTTTCCAGGCGAAGTGCACGGGAGGGGGAAGAAGAGGGACGAAGTGAGAAGAAAAAATCTTAAACGAAACCTGTCTAAGTAATGCGTGGCGGGATGAAAGGTTTTTTTTTGAAAAAAGAGATTGGAACGGCTCCAGACTCACAACAAAAACAGGGAGGGTAGGAGTTGGTTGAAAATGAGGGGGATAATGTAAAGACTTGGTGGCAACAGTAATCCTGCCCAGAACGAGAGTTCACAGTGTGGAAAAAGAAACACTTCGCGTCCGTATACTGGATCACAGGAAGGGTGCCAAGACTAGGGACTCGACGGAAGAGGGGTGAAGCGAAGAAATAAAATGGAGAAGTGCGGTGGGGGAGCAGGAAAGAAGACAAGAGATCTGAAAAAAAACAACGAAACCGCTAGGTGAGCTAAAAAATACCCACCCTACCAAAATGGGGGAAAAAAAATCACGTTAGGATAAATTTATGACTCCTCAACTGACGAAGAAACCAAAAAAAACGATAAAAGTTAGGATACGAATAAAGGGGTATAACGAAAGGGGGCACACACATGCCACAGAAAAAGAAGCTATCGAGGCGGCAAGGTGGGGGAGGGGTAAACCAATGAATGAAAACGACCTAGAATCTCGAAACGTGGGGTGCCTTACGCGGAGAATTAAAAAAAAAAAAAAAAAAATCTTCGAGAAGCCGGAAGAAAACCTAAGAGCCGAGGGGCCGGTGATGTCAAGTAGAAGTCGTGGGGATGGGCGCGCCCGTAAACACCAAAAAAGCGGTCGCCTGGACATAAAAAAAAAGAGGCGGAAAATGGGGCGAAGCAAAAGCCACCGAAGGGAAAAGAAATCTCAGGTGTTTATCCTGCGGAAAAGGTAACCAAATCCAGTAGCATCCAGGGGACAACAGGTGTGTGGGGCACCAGATGAAAAAGTTGAAAAAAATGGGGAGTATAGTCAGCCTTGGTGACTGGTCACGAACGTCCCGGGGATGAGATGGGTTGATGGGACCCAGCGGCGAAAGGAGCGAACGGGCCCAAAAAGGGGAGTCACCAATGAGAATGGAAAGAAATACACTACGCTGGCCGCGGGCAAAAAAAAAAAGACGCTAACAAAAACCCTTACCGACATGTGGCAAGGGGGTGTTAGATCGGGTGGCAGCTGAAATAGTGAAGAAGGTGGCGGCTCTAGAAAGAAGGAGTGGGGGGGGGGTAGCTGACAGGAGTGGACCCGAGAACTTTGACTAGAAGCACAGAGAAAAATAAAACAAGCGCAAACCACAAGCTCTGGTCAAAAGCAAGCAGCAATTGAACGCGCGGTAGGGACAAAAGAGGAGAACTTGTCTCCAAGCGGAAGAAAAAAATGAACCATTAAAAAGGGGGGCTGAGTTAAGAACTAAAGGGGGGGGGATGTACCTGGAAGCCAGCACCTACGGAAGCGACGCGCTGTGGACGGCAGCGTATAAGGGTCTCAAATTAAGCCGGAACAAAAAATAAAAACTTTACCCAGAAGAGGTCACCAAAAATTCGCTCGTGAGGGAAGATGATTTAGTGAGACGCTTTAAACATGTCGATCAAAAAACATAAAGGGGCCAGCAAACGAAGCAAGCCGCCAAAAAAGAGACCCATTCTAGATTGTCTCCGAAAAAAAGAGGGTATTGGGGCGGAGGATACCGTACTGCCAAGAACCCTACCACGTGTGGACAAAGAAAAAAAGAACTAAAAATTTCCGTCACGAGTGGGGGGGAAACTTTAGAATAAAAAGTCCGGGCCAAGGCTGAACCAGAGAGAAAAAAAAACGAAATCCCTGACCGGAAAAAGAGAGGGGAAAACCCAAAAAGAAGACGACATGAAATTTCCAAAGGTTGGATCCGGAAAACAAAAGATTCAAAAATACGAAAGGGGGGTACCAACAAATGCCACTCGAGCACGAAAGGATCAAAAACTGAGATCAACGACGGACCTGGCGTAATCAAAAATGAGAGGAGGTACGTAAAAAGAGCCTTCGCTCCCTTGTGAAGGAAGGATAAGGATAAAAAAAACCCCAAATCGAAAACGAACCAGAAAACCAAAAAAAAACAACATCTTCACCACGGACCCAGAAGCAGCCATGACCCGTGAAACCGTTCGGGAGAGACCTATCGGTAGGAGAGAGATGAAATCAAAAAAGAAGAGTAAAGGAACGGAGGAAACCCGCACCAAAAGGAAAAAGTTATCAGAAAAAAAAGAAGGAAAATGTTTCAAAAGAAAAAAGGCCGACGGCGTCCGGCAAACTTGTGAACGGATAGCGACACCCCACGGCGAAAAATCCTGTCGGAGAAAAAGCTGGGATGGGGGGAAAGACTTTTGAAGAAGGAAAAGAGGGAAACTAAAACAAAAAAGTACCATACCTTATACGAGGGGGGAAAGAGAAAAAAGGAATGAAATGTAATTGACCAGGCCACGGCAGAAAAGAGAAAAAAATGATCCCCAAAACGTCGTCGGTAGAAGTCTCACCGGCAGAAGGGTACGTTAACAAGAAAGGAAAGGCGGTATGAAACGATGCGGGAAAAACCAGAACAAGATACAAACTGGGGGGGGGCCCGCCGCGGGGAAGAGGGTGGGTGGTTCGGCTGACGCGACCTAAAAGGAAGAAAACGGTGGGGGGAAAGCCATCTAAAAACGAAAAAACACAACAGAGGAGGAGAAAGAAATAAGATGCAAAAACGCATCAAAAAAAAAAAAAGTGTCGTGAGGTCGCCACACACAAGAAAAAAAAAAAGGACAAATCGGACTAAAATCAGCCTCAGGACTGCAGTTTGGCGTTAGGGTGGTGTGTCAACTCATGTGGCAGAAATTGGTTCACCGCTTGACGGCCGGAGGAAGGTTTGTAGGGGGGGGACATCAAGAATCCGCCGCAGGCGGGAGGTGGGGAAGAAAAAAACGTAAGTGTGACGGCGCACTGGGGAGGTAAAAGAGACAATGTACAGGTTGTACTACGCTTGTACTAGTGAAAGAGGAGGTGAAGGGAAAATGCGTGACATGGCATAAAGTGTGTAAGGGGGAAAACAAAAGGCGTCCCCGAAGGCTTGTTAAAAAAGACGACGGGACAGGGAACACGGTGCATTTGGGTCAGGGTGGACAAATGGGGGGGGAGACTCCCCGCTGGGGAAACCCAAAAAAAAACCTGGGGGTGGGCAGGGATACTCAAAACTTAAGGGGCCCGTAGCGGAGGTTTTCAGGGGAAAAAGACAAAAATTTAACAGAACGTACATCGGGCTGGGATCCAGGGATACGCAGTGGTTAACTTACTGCCGGTGGGGAATGCAAGGGAATACCCGAATACGCGCCGTCACGCAAGATACCGCCTAAAAAAGATCTACACAAAGATTACAAGGGTCAACTCAAGAAACTGGTCTAAGTCCCCGCCAAGGGGGTAATCCCAGAGAGACTGGGTGGGGTCGTCGCGAGGTTGATGGCCTGTTACTGGACAGATGGGGGAAGGAGGGTCGTGTGCTGTCCGGGAATCCGGGGAACAAGGAAAGAAGCCCGCAAAAAGGAAGAAAAAAAGCCTGGGGGAGAAGAAGGAAGACAAAGGGGGAAAAAGAACGAGGGTTTGGTAGGAGGGGGAAAAAAAAGGCTCAAAATGCTCGAAGTGTGCTGGCAAAAATAAGCTTTGGTGAGCAGTCAGGGGGGGAGGGGGGGAAACTGGGAAAAGACCAAAACGCCGGACAACTGGGCAGAGAGGCAAGTGGGGGTGGGGACGTGGCGAGAGGCAACCGGGTCTGGGAGTCTGTCGGACGATCGGGGGGTAGCGATCAAAAGGGGAAGTATAACAATTAAAAAAGGTGAAAGCGTCGGTGGTCTGTGGGGGGGGAGGGTACAGGGGGGTGATGAGGACGGGTACGACCCTCAATTAGGAATCAAAGGGGAAAAGATAAGGGTGGGCGAAACCGGATGAGAGTTCAAAAAAAAAAGTTGAAAACCGCCAGGATAGGGTGGGGCACGAAAAAAAAAAGACAAGGAACCCGGCCAGTGTTGGAACTTACGAAAAAGGGACACCCCAAACGACGAAAAAGCCGACCTGGGTTGACCGGGCCGACAGAACTGGGGGGAGGGTGACACAGACGTAACCCGAAAAAAACCTGGAAGTCGATGGGACAATTCTTTGCGGTGTAATGTCGGTCTTTGGGGGAAAAAGCTCAGGTTATAAAAATAACCTAAAAGGGAAGGAATTAACCTCTCCTGTAAAAAATTGGGGTTAATGTTTGAAAAAAATTTGCTTTTTGAATAACCTGAGCTCACAGACTAAACCAAGGGTACAGTTTTCGGAAACAGAACCGGCGGAGGGTTGGGAAAAACCCCGAGGGGGAACCAGTTCAAATGAAAAAAACAACTTAGTGGCAACGTCTTGTAAAAACATGGGTCTAGCAAGTCCAGGGGGAGGATATTATAAAAGGGGGCACAAAAGAGCTAGAAGATAAGGGAAACCTACCTTTTCTCGGATGCAAAAAGAGACAACAGTGAAGAAGGGCAGGATCCACAATCTCAAAAGAGGTGAAAGAAGTAGAAATGGCAACCCGTAGGGGGGAAATGGGGGAGGGAAGAGCAGGAGAGACCGATGGGTAAAAAAGACATTTGCGGGACGAAAATCCTAACCTGATATATGGAAAAAGGGTGGGTTTTTCACCCTGGGAGAATGGCACCACGCATTCAGACTTTATGACAAGAAGAAGTGGGAAACGCCCGGGGGTTCCATTACAACGGGCGAAAAGTCGAACGAAGTGAGTATACATCAACTGAGGGACAGAAAAGTGGTTGACAATTGTGTCGGGGGGGAAACAAAAAATCAATCGTTCCGACGTGACGCCCGTGTGGTGTTCCGCCGACAAGTGTGCCCCGGAGAAAGCCTAAAGTGTGGGACAGTAGCAGTATGCAAACAATTGGGGGGCTCTGCAAGAACGTATTACCCGCAAGGGTTCAGAGGTGTGTAATCGTGCTAAAGCACGGAACAACTCCTCCAAAACGAACTTGCGTAGAAAAGAAAAACAGAATGGCTCTTAACGTGTAGGAAGATTCGAGGAAGAGTGTACAAATCCGGACGACAAACAAGGTACAATCGGAGTAAAAAAGGGATTATGAAGGCCTTCTGGTGGTCAGAGGGGGGAAAAAGCCCATGACGGGTGGGAAAAAAATCATAAAAAAGCCGAGGTCGAAACATGGTAAGGTTGGAGCCAATAATAATTTTGGGAAAAATGCAAAAAAGTGTTTCTTTCAGGATTTCAGTTGGAACTAAAAGTATCAAAGCACTTCCTTGGGCAAGTCCGGGGTAAGTTGTGGTTTATTTGCATGGGAGAAATTGGAAGCCCACCCGAAGAACGTTGGTCACTTTGGAAAGTCCACCTAGGGGAAAGCTGCTCAAAGTAAAAACGGGGCGAAAGGATAATAACCTGATATTCGGGGGAACAGAGGGCGCAAAAGAGTTCCACGAAGAACGAAGGAAAAAAGGGGGAATTTGTCTATAGAAGGAAAAAACACCTTCTTATCACAAGAGGAATAACCATAGAAGCAAGGTACCAGATGAAAAGGGGGGGGAACGGTAAACGGCAAGTTA
>Ga0179593_1448417_pt1 | contig 18934 bp, 30 predicted proteins | sample CZODoug2_1_08_16_FD_185931 | JGI IMG/M metagenome (GOLD analysis project Ga0179593, IMG submission 185931) | Vadose zone soil fungal communities from Angelo Coast Range Reserve, California, USA - CZODoug2_1_08_16fungal (PacBio error correction) | ecosystem: Environmental > Terrestrial > Soil >...
AAAATCAGACAGGCTTGTTATCCACGGGCTCCCTAAATTAGCAGTGAGGGGGGAAGGGGGGGCTGGAAGAGGAGTTCAGAGAAACGAAAAAGGAGGAAGGGCTGTTGGTAACCTGCCCAACGGAACATACTCATAAACGCTAAAAGGCTCGATGGCTTTTGAACAGAGTGGGGAGGAGAAAAGGGGGGACTCGGGAAGAGTATCTAAACAATCTGATCCAGAAAGTGGGAGAAAAATCGAAGAAAAATCAAGGGCCAAGAAATGCCATTTTTTGGGGGACCGTTTTTTGTAAGAAGGTCCCAACTTTACGAGAAAAACCACCCAATAAAAAAAGGAAATGAAAAACGGGCGTCTGGTGGGAAGAGGGGTCGCGATTGGGGTTCAAAGGGGAACGTTCACGAATTTCTGCTCGCCAACCATTAGAAAAGGGTTTTGTGAGTCTTGATAAAAGGAGGAAATCTCTTCACAACATTGGAGGAAAAAGAGGAGGACTTTCCAGAGTCTAAAAAATGGGGGGGGGGAAAATGTCTTTGACAACGCCAGTCGGAAAGATGACATAAAAGAGGCGACCGCTAGCAAAAAAAGCGGTTATTTGAAGGGGGTCACTACTGGAAGGGGGGGGGGGTCCAAGGCCCAGAAAGTCCTCTGAAAAAGAGCAAAAAAGGGGAAAAGGAACGAACGTGATGAAGAATGCTTCGAAAAAGCAAACCCACGGGTAAGGGACAAAAGGATCACTATCTTTCTCGGGCCGCAAAAAGGCCAGGTCAACACGCAGACAGCAGTGAAAAAAAGGGGAAGGGGTTTCGGTGCGGCCAAAAACAGGACGATGAGGGGGCAAAAAATATGAATTCTGACCGAAGGACTCTATCAAATTGAATCAAGCTTGAGGGGGCGAATTCTAAAAGGGCCGCACACTTGGAATGAGGGGAAAGTGCATTATAAGTCGAATGGGGGGGGACCACAGCATCCGGAGCTTAAGACTCGCTCGGGGGGGATAAGCTGACAAAGTTTGACGAAGGCTCGCCGGAACGGCTAGGGGACGAAAAAATCAATTGAGGCCCCAGCGTGCATAGAGACGAGGCTCAGAATCCACGGGGAAACAGACCGCGAAGCCGGGACTGAACTTCACCAGGATTTTAGGCAGATCGAAAGAAGAGACGAAGTCGGCACCACCGCCTAACGCTCTAAGACGGAGAAAAGAAAAATCTGTATCGGATGTCATTTGGGGGTACAGGAAAGGGAAAAGGGAGGAAAGGAAAGAAAAAACAGGAAAAAACTCGGGAAGAAATGGGCGAACTGCTACACGTTCCGGGGTTGACTCGTACTATTTCTCCACCGCCGGGGAAGGGGAGGAGAGGGGGAACAAAAAAAACTACACGCTTTTAGAAATGTTGAACGCGGGAAGAGGGAAACAGGATGGCTAATGGGGGTGTGTTGAGATCCCGTTCAAAGACTGCGTCCGAAGGAAAAGATCAAAACAAGGGGGGGGGGGCTAGGATCTGAACGAGGTCTCAAGGAGAGGAGGAAAAGGGGGATTTTTCTAGTAGGGAGGGGGAGGGAAAGGGGGTGAATCGCCATGGGAAATCAAGGTTGGAGGAAGATGTCTCGCCGAGTAAAACGACATAAGGAAAACGGATGCTGGAAAGGGAAGGTAACGGAATCCGGAGCGCTCCGGAGATGTATATCGAGCACCGCCGGACTTGTCCGGGCCAAGGAGGAGGGGGGGAGAGGGGAGGGGACGCTAGAGGACCAGCCTGGAATCGGACGACCCGAGCACCGACAAACAGCATTTCGCCGTTTGGGGACGACACATTTTTCGTGAAACGAAGGGGGGAAAAAAAAAGTAGATTGGGGGGGTAAATCGCGGAAAAAGGGGTCCTCATGGGGGCGTAAGAGGGGAAAAATGGAAGCAGGGGGCGAAGGGCCAAGGGAAGCAAGCGGAGGTGGAGGTTGTACATCCCCTCCTCTGAAGGTTCAAGGAAAAAGAGAGGGTCTTCAATAGGGGGGGGGCTTTGAACAGCAGTTGAGAAAGAAAAAAAACAGCAACGTGTGCCAGATATTGCAAAAAAAGGTTGGTGGGGAAAAAAGTGTCACATTCTGGGGCGGAGGACCTCACGCTTTGGAAAAAAAGGCCTGTCATTTGAATCATTACTTCCATCGGATCTCATCATTGGCAAAAACTTTGAGGAGCAGAATACATCTTCAGGCAATTTTCAAAAATAAAAGAGGGAGAGCAGCTAACTGGGGGGGTAGGGGTCAAAGCAGGATAAGAAACGAAAAACAGCAGGGATGGGGTGCGGGGGAAGAGTCCTCAAGAGAGGAGGGAGACGTGACCGCGGGAAGGAACGGGGGGGTACTTATAATTAGTTTCAAAACATGGGTTTGGAAAGGGACTCAATCAAAAAAAAAGAGGTCCGAAGAGGGGGAAAGGGACAACATCGGAATGAAAAAAAAAGCAAATAAGAGGGTGCCATCAGCCAACAAGGGTTTTTTTAAACACATCGAGGGGGGAGGAAGTGAAACGAAACTACGGGCCTTGAAATCCTGTCCGGGAAATTCACTCTCAGGGAAGGGAAGGGGGAAGCAGCGCGGGGGCCGGGGGAGAACTGAGGGGCTAAAGCAGTGAACTCGCAAATGGGGGACAGCCTTTTGCTCCGGCCAGCATAACTTTACTATAAGGGGGAGCGACTCTAAAATGTACACGGAAGAAAAAGGGGGAAGGAGGGATGTCAAAAAAAAGAAAGAAAAAAAAGATGATTTAAGTCTAAAAAAAATCGGCAGTTCGGGGGGGCCCATCGAAACAAAATCACCCTTAGGGGAGAGGGGACGGGGCGGAGACCCGGGGGAAAAAAGGCTCTGAGGCTAACAACCACGGTAAAAAGACCTCACGGGCATAAGAAAGGAAAGGGTTGTCTCCACAACCTCTCACAAACAAGAAACGAAAAGGCTGGGGGAAACAACTGAGTGTTACACGCTATCTGAAATTGCCGGGCGCTTCGCAGTGGGGGAGAAAGAGCAGAAGGAGGCACTAAGGGAGGTCGAAAATCTCAAGAGCGTCAGGGAAAAAAAAGAGGGCAAAAATTAAAAAAAAAACAACAGGAAGGAAGGAGAGAGGAGATCGTGGGTTGCTGGGGCAAGAATGAGAAAATCAAGGAGGAAACCGAGAATCAAAAAAGGGAAATTTTTATAGCGGGGGAGGGGAGGAAGACGCATTAAGAATAAAGAAGGGGAATTTGATCAAAATCTTTTAATGTTTGGGAAAAAGGGGGGAAACACGGGCATCAAGTTCAAAGGATGCAGTCGGGTCTGTAACAGTGTTGTAATCCTGATACGCCAGGCAAAAGGAAGATGAAGGTCCAAAGGCAGGGTGGACTTTTGTAAGGGATGGGGCCCGCCCATCAGAAAGCAGCGTGGGAGAATATACGAGTAAGGGTTGAATGCGTTTAGCATTCTCAAAAGCTGAACAGGGTCGTGTTGTGAAAGGTGTCACTATTCGGCAATGTTTATTATATGCTGGGGTCACTGATAAAAACGTAGAGGAACGGGAGGGGGGGGAGGAAGGGTTTGTAAGAAGCCCGGGAGGGCCCCGGAGCCGGAAAATCAAAAGAGGGGAGGGGCCTTAAAGGAGGCTAAGGCACGCGTCGGTGAGGGAAGTCATCTAAGCCGCTGGGGGAAGAGAGAGGAAAAGAATGATGTAGAGGGGGGGGAAAAGCAATGATTGTTGATGTAAGTCCGGATTTGTCGAAATGGATCAAAGGAGGAAGAAAGGGCAGGAAGTGGGGGGTCTGCTTTGTATCAAGCTGAAAACAAGGAGGCCTGCATCATTTGAGGAAAAGAAAAGGGGGGAAGGGAACGTCGAACGAAAGAGGACAGTGAGGTTTAAAGGAAGCCAGAAGAAACGAGTCGTTTTGAGGGGACGGGGATAAATCGTGAAAAAGGGCGGGGATCCATTTGAAAGAGTGGAGTGTGGGGGGGGGGGGGGAAAAAATTTGACGGACGAAAAAAGGGAGGGACCCGGCTAAAGAAGAGCATGCTGGAATGAAGGCATAAACATGAAAAGGTCGACTCCAACTTTACCGGGAACATCGACAAAAGGGGGGAGGGAAAGGGCAAACAGAGGAATTCAACGATTGCAAGTAGGCGAGCGCTGGACAAAAAAGGTGATAAGGGGGGAGAGAGGAAAGAGACACCGCCAGCAGCAAAAAGTTATGAAAACGCGAACCCAGACCCCAGGTCTTCCGTTTCAATGTCAGCGCCGAGAGGAAAGGGGAAGGAAGAGTTCAGGGAAGAACTGACGTATGCAATAGGCGAGGGGGGAAGGAAAAAAAATATGATGGGGGGAATAAAAAAACGGAGGGGGGGGAAAAATGGACGCTAGAAAGAAAAACGAAGAAGCCTGGTTGGGCGTGAATCCGACCGATCCAACTGGAAAGGAAGTTTGACTGAGAAGGTGAACTAACTGGGAGAAAAAGGGGGAATCACATTCCCCCAAGAACTAGAAGGAAGAAGGAAAACGAAGGGAGGTTATTAGAATAAGTTGGAAAGTAACTTAGGGATGACTGGATTTCCTGGACCTGAAAGGAAGGAAAACATTTACGGAAGCAGGTTGGAGGAGGCCAAAAGTAGACTCTGACGTTCATGGGAAGAAGGAAGGGAGAAGGAGAAAGAGTCAACACCAACAGAAATAATGGACCGTGCGAAAACATCTCTTACTAATCGGGGAAAAAAAAGAAAATATGGGGTTACGGATTGGGAAACCACAAGTGAAAAAAGGGAAGGAGGGGGAGTTCTGAGAATGAAGAGGGGGGGGAGGACCAAGAGCGGATGGGGAAAGAGTACACGGAAAATCACGGAAAGGGTTTGATCATTACACACAGCCGAGAAGAAGTGATGAACGTTTCAGGCGCAGCTGCCAGAAACCGAAAAGGGAAAAAACGCAGATTTGGGTCGAGGGGGAGCGGTGGTGGAAGCCTGTCCTTGGAGGAAGGCCGGGTAGTTCGGAAAAATAAGAGGTATTTGTAGCTTTGGGAAGGAGCGGCCGGGTCCAGGAATGAAGAGTGAAAAAGGAAAGAGGGGAGGACGCAGGACTGGCGCTGCCCAAGAGGCAATGCCTGCGGAGAGGAAAAAACAGTGAATCCTAAAATCAAAACGAGAGGGGAAAGAAAAGAGTCAATAGCCCAGGGGGGGAGGGTAAATATATATTCTAAGACACCGTGCGCAAGGAAAAGCGGGGCGCTACAGGTGCTTTCCTCAAAGGTAAAAAAGAAAAAAGGGAAAAAGCCTCCATGGCAGAGGGGGTTCCCGTCGAGAGGCAAAAAAAAAAGAGAATCCTTGGTAATTTCCTCACGAACAGTACGGTGTACACGGGAAGGTCGGGGGGGAAGCGTCTGTTGCTATATTGCTCTGGGAAGAGAAGGAGGTTGTAAAGTATAAAAGGTGGGGGGGGGGGGAGGTACTCCACTCTAAATGGGGAAAGGGTGGAAGGTTTTTTGAGAAGCAATTCCGGGGAAAAACAAAATGACAATTCCATTGGGGAACCGTGCAAAGGGGGGGATAGTGGGATCTATGGGGACATCGTGGAAAGAAGGCGTTAAGTAAAGGGAAAAAAAAGAAAGGGAACGGAATGATTGGGAAAAAGCCAGCCCGATTAAAGGGGGGTGAAGAGGAAAACAAAAAAACGATATGACTTGAAAATAAACGGAGGCCGCATGAAATTCCATCATTTATTGTGAAAAAAAATGAGGTGGACAAAGGTTAGCAAAAGGTACCATCTAGGAGAAAACAAATCAGCCTGGAAACTTTAATTCCGCTGTGAGGGGAAGGGGAACGGAAACTGGACTCACAAAAAAGCAAAAAAAAATGGGAATTACTTTAATGGGAAGAGAGAGGAGGGGCGAATGCCACAAAAAGGTCTGTGGAAACAGGAACTCTATCACACTCTTCCATCTCTACCAGCAAAAGAATCTATGAAGAGAGAAAACTGGTCGGGTTCTTGCACAGAAAACAGAGGGGGAGGGAGGCGTGGAGAAGATTAAAAAAAAATTCATAAACCTCAACTAGAAGTCTCACCGGGACTTTCCCTTTTCGAAAGGACTGAAAAATGGAGAGAAGAGGTACTTTAAAGGGGGAATAGAGAAAATCAAAATCCATATTCAAGGGGGAGAAAAAAAGGGGGGGGGGGAAGGCTCGGTGAACGCAAAGGCAAACATGTTAAGCGCAGCATCACATTTAGGAAGGAACCGGAAAAAAGGGAAAGATGTAGAATATTAACCGAGGGCAAAAATTCCCGAGCTCGAGTCCGGGAAAAAACTAAGAGAAGGAAAGGAAAAAAACCGAACGTACACGAACCCTCCGCAACGGAAAAAAAAAGAAGACGAGTCAACCCCCGTAAATCTCCTACGAGAAGCTTTATTGCCGAAGGGAGGGGTGGCTTAAAGACAAAGGAGCCATCGGGCGAAATGGAAAGAAGAGGGGCAGAAGGGGCGGTGGAAGTAATGCTCTACGAAAAAAAAATGATTTAACGCGCGTACTATTGTTGCGAAACCATCGAGGGGGCACTGGAGAGGGAAAAAAGGGGGGGAAAATTCTACCTCAGGAAAAGATGTAACCTAACGGAAAAAGAGGGACTACGTTTGGGAAAATATAGGGAAGGAGGGGGACTCATGCACGAAACAAGATAAAAGGTGTGGGAAATTCGTGGACGATTCGACGGCAGCTAATATGATTACTCCGTGACAGCAAGAGAAAAGGGGGTTGGGGACTCATCGAGAAGGGTGAGCTCTTCCGCCGGGCGGAAAAGACATCTCGGAACAGCGATCAGTGAAGAAAGAAACAAAAGGACGACAATTCGTTATCAGGTCAAAAAGCGTCAGGGCTAGCCAATTTGTCGCAAGGTCGCTGACAGGAGGGGAATTTCAACGCTCAAGAAAGGACAAGGGAATCGGCAGAAAGTCACGAACCAGCAGTCAGCCGTTTTTTTGTTTCCCAATAAGCCCCTTTTAAAAAAAGGGAAAGAAAGGGGACTGGGGATGAAAAGATCTTTTTGGGACATCGGCAGAGTGCAGGGAAGTCTCTGCAGCCTCCCGGGGAGAGACGATTGGAATGAGCCACAGCGGATTTAAAAAAAAAGAGGGTCCTATACCCGGGGAAGAGAGGGAGGGGGTGGGTCCGTAAAAAAAGAGTTAAGGAACATCTTATATGGGGTGCTGGTTTCAAGCCATGTGGCAAGGGAGAAGACCAGAAAGACGTAAGAGTTGATAAACAGGGGGGGTGAGGTTGCAAAGGCACAAGGCAAAAAAAGAGGGGGAAAGGGGGAAGGGAAGGCACACAACCGCCAAGGAATCGAAACAGACTCTTTGGGACGGTTACCCAATCTACAGCGGAAGGAGGGCAATTTGAAAAATCTAAGGGAGAGAACAATTCTTCGGGGGGGAGTAAAAAGAAGTGATAGAATGAGGGGGGGAGGAAGGGGGGGAGCGGAGGGTTCGGTCCGAATAGCGAAACAGTGGCTTGAATCAACAATGGCTCTGCAGGATTGGGCAGTTAACTGTGTGCATAGGAAACCAAGAAAACCATCAAAAAAAAGAGGAGGAAGGAAAAGAGTTTTGTGAAAACCGGGAAGAAAAAAAAGCTGGGGGCAATCCAAAGACAGAAACTACAAATGGGAGGGTACAGGGTCCTCTACACCATAGAATCGAAAGGGAGGAACCACGCACCTACTAGGGAAAGACTTTGTAGTCTACCAGCAAGCGTGTTGATGGGGAAAAAGGCAGAGAGGAAGACCCGGGGGTGAGCACTCTGATTGAGAACCTACTCGCGGTGACGGAACAGACGTTTGTATCTCCGGCACAGACTAAATAGAGGGAAGATAAACTGTACTACCCCAAAAAAAAGAAGGGCGGTTGACGCTACTACGCAACTCGCCCAAAAAAAAAAGGGGGAGGAAAACCAACACGCGGAAAAGTTTCGGTAGGAAAAAAACAATAAAAAACAGTTAAACTGACGTTGAGAGGGGAGTAACACAAAGGGGAGAGAGATAGAGATGAAAAATGGGAAACGCCAAACGAGCGCCTGGAAACATTCGACGTTGCCACTACCGAAAGCACAAAGGAAAAAAAGAGGGTTCAGGTCATCAAAAGGGGGATCCTGCATTCTGAAGACCGGCGAAGCAGGGAAGAGGAGCGCTAACATAAAAGGAAGGGGGGAGGGGGAGGATCGATCAAGTAAAGGAAGGTCAACACCGCGAGGAAAAAAAAAGGAGATCTCTCAACAAAGGAAGAGAAAGAAGAGGTAAGGGGGGGAACGATGACTGTTTGGAAACCTAAACTGGGGAAAATGGGGGGGAACGGAAGACCCTGAAGTTTGCTATATGAGTTATCGTTTACGGCCGAAAAAAAGGGAAGAAATCTAGGAACAGGAAAGGAAAGCATTGTTGGGGGGAGAAAAGAAGGGGAGAGGGGGAATTAAAAAAAATCATAAAACGGGAGGAAAGAGAAGAGGGGGCGGTGTAAGTTTCCGAAGCCTCCCATGTGGGAAGAAGACGGGGGGGGGACACTCATCCTTTGTGTGACTGTTGGGAGGAGAGGGCAAAAAAGGGGGGGGGAAATAAAGAGGAGGGTGGTGTTAGGTGGGTCGGGGAATCTAGCCAGACAGACGTTGCTGTCGTTAACTTAGTTCAGGGGGAAAATTCAGAAGGGGAAATATTCTTTGGGAAGGGAGAAAAGGAGTTGGCCAAAAATCGGGAGAGAAATAAAGGGGGTCATCACAGGCGTAAAAAAGGCAGGATACCAACCGAACTCTCGGGAAGTGCAGTAAATAAAGGGAGAATCGGTTGTTTAAAAAAAAATGATATCCAAGGCCAAGCTGGTGTATCTGAAATATTGGGGAAAAGGAAAGACATTAGGAAACGGAATCAGGTTGAACATCAAATCTATCTCGATTTATTGGGGGGGGTCAGGGGAGGGGGGAAGGGACAAACAAAGACTACCTGGGACCATTGTGATTCACAAGGATGTTTCGCGAAAGAAAAATCTAAGGAAGAGGGAGGGAGACCAAGGCCATAACGAAAAGAAGGACGTGGTGCTGGGAGAAAACAACGTTTAAGGAAAAGGTCTCTTCCTAAAGGGGGGGGATATGAAAGTGTAGTGGGTGGGGGGAAAAAGGAAAGAAACGGCGGGGAGAAAAACATTTCCAGGACGATCAGATGGAGGGAGGGCGGGGCAAGGAAGAAAAGGAGGGGAGGCCTGAAGCGTACAAACTTGGAACTCCTTGCAGAAAAACAAAAGGGTCCATTTCAACGGGGCGTCGGGGGGATATTCACACCGGAGGGAGGTGAGAGGCGTCGAAAAATTTAAAAAAGAAAAAAAATAAGAAAAAAAAGATTGAACGAGAGAGATAGTGAAACACCAAGACACACACGTTTTATTTTAAACGCTGGGAAAAGAAAAAAAAGGTCTTTCTGGAGGAAGGGCCAGGCGTCCGAGAGGAAGGCAAGCGGGGAAAAAGAGGAGAGGGGGGAAAAGAGGGGAGAACCAAAAACAAAGAAAAAATTGATGTTTGGTCATAAAAAGCCAAGTTGGTCAAAGGTACAAAATGGGTCCGTCTTAATCTAAAAAAAAGGAAAAAAAGCAGTGACGGTCAGGGACGATAAAAAGATGGGGAAGATGGAGCTTGAAGGGACTGAAAGTGGGGGGGAGAAGAAAGAAGTTTAAGAAGGGGTAAGAAAGGGAGCGCCAGACCGGTTGATTCAGGAAGGAGCTCTAAATCATCGGAAAGGAAGGGGAAGGGGGAATGGCAGAGAGAAAGGCATGGGACACCGAGAAAAAAGGAGGCTCAAATAAAAAGGGAGGAGAGAAGAAGGAGAGAGCGGATAAGAGGACCAAGCCACACGCAGGGTAAATCGGTCCGTGGCGAGAAAGGCCTGCTCTTGAAGGAAAAAAACGGGGAAATCCTGGTAATCTCCCGCCACAGAGGTCACTAGGAGGAGCATGGTAATCGGTGTACACGCGACCTTCAAGAGGGGGGGGGGGGAAGAAAAATTTAACTCGGAAAAATGAGTGGGGATCAAGGGACTCCCCAAACAATCCTGATCAAGGTCACTTGGAAAAAAAGTTAACTGGAAAGGAGGATCCCGGGCAAAACTCCGGGAACGAAGATTTTTTCGTTAGTAATCATCTTTAGTGGGGGGAAAAGAACGAGCCTCTCCTTAAATTTATGAGGGAAATTGAAAGAGGGGCGTTCAAGTAAGGAAAACTGTAGCGGGGCACATTAAAGGCGAGCATCGGCAATATTCAACATCTCGAAAGTATTCTTGGGCTTCAAGCTCCCATGTCTATAGGTAGGGAATAAAGGGGGGTTGTCCCGAGAAAACTAACAAAAGATAAAGCATAAGGTGATTCCATGGGGGTGTCAGAGGAGGTAAGAAAGTCCAATTAGCGGGAGACATTGTCTGTCATCACTTATCAAGAGGGAGAAAGAAGGTTGAGGAAAAATTTCATATAACCTAAAAAGCGGGGGGACGGAACATTTGGCAGCAAAAAAATTACTGACAATCGCTGAGCTGATGCGTGGTTCAAAGTTGTCTGAGGAGGGGAAGCGGCAGGCACGGCAAGAGGGACTCCAGTGAAGGAAAGGGGGGGGGAGTCTGCAAATCGAACAAATCACCTTAAATTCCATGGTTGTTTGGGGGAAGGGTTTGAAAGGGGAGGGGAAAACTACCGGGGGGGGGCAAGGAACCCAAAGACATGAAAAAAAAGCTTGGGGGGGGGGGAAGCGGAGGGAGGAACCAGGGGAAATAGCCGTGTCCACTGCCGGTGGGCAACGAATTCTTCTACAGCAACCATTTCACTGTATGCGTGGTGCAAGGAAAGGGGGAAACCAAAAAAACCAAAAACACAACACCAAAAAACCACAAAAAAACACCCCAAACCAACCCCCCAAAAACCAAACCCAACCCCCCAAAACAAAAAAAAACACCCATAACGGGAAAGGAAGAGATAAAAACACAAAGGAGTATAGAGGGAAAGAGGGAGACCATAATGGACAGAAAGAGGGGTGGGCGAAATTCGGGAAACCATTCTGGACACTCTATTACCAAGTATTCCCCGGGGCTAAAGGGAAAAAAAGAGACCTTTCGGAAAGGGGACCTATGGGGTAATGAAAGCAGTGGTAACCATAAGAGAAAGGGGAGTAGGGAAGGGGAGTGGGGTTATTAAAAGTGTGCGAGCCACCATCTTTATTTAAAAAGAGGGAGTCTTCAGACGGAGAGGACAGAACAGCCGAAACGAAATAGCCTCTCGAGTGATGGAGGGGGAGGGGACCAAAAATTAAAATGCGAGGTTCTGTCTATGAAAGCTTCCTGCCCACAACAACAAAAAAAACCAAACCAAAAACAACAAAAAAAACCACAACCAAAAAAAAAAAAAAACAAACCAACAAAAAAAACCAAACAACAAAAAAAACCCCCCACACAAAGGAACTATAAATTTCATCCCTGAGTGCCGTGATGAGACATTGCTTAAAAAAAAAAAATAAAGAGTTGAGGGGGAGAGGGTCTTATAGAAATGGAACAGCAAAAGGGGCCCCGAGGAGCTTTGGGCCTTGTTTATTTGAAACTCTGTGAGGAAGGAAACCGGGTAAAATAGGAAAAGGGACTAGGAACAAAACTGTAAGAGAAAAGGAGGGAATCAGTTCGCAGGGAGACTAAGGCGTCAAAAAAAGGAAAGCATACTTCACCGGTGGGGTAATAACAGAGAAAGGGAGGAACGCACTAAAAAAGAGGAAGGAAAAACCATCCTACAGACTACAGACGAAAAAAAGTATTCCTTCTGGGAAAGGTGAAGGGAGAGAGGAAAAGTCCTTGCAAAAGATAAGAAAAGATATGAAGGGCTTTGTGCTCCCTCTACACGTTAAGGGGGGGGGGAACCTCGGGGGGAAAAATCCTCAGGGGGTAACCAGTGCGATGTAAGAATGAAAAGAAAAGATTTGAAAAGGGGGGAAAAGAGGGGCAGCGCCAATTAAGTTTGTGTAGATGAAGGGTTCAACCTGCGGTTCTCTCACCTACAAGAAGGGGGGAAGGGCTGAGTGAGAAGGATAGAAATATAGGGAAGGAAGGGAGAGCGTAGAATAACATCGGGGGAGAAGGGGGGGGGGGGGGGCAGGAATACGAAATGGGAACTAAAAAAAAAAACCCGGGAGACCTAAGACTGATTGACAGAGATCAGGTTCAACGAAGAAAAAGCCGAGTGGCAAAGGGAGGGAAGAGGAGGACTCGAGGGGGTCTGAGTCGCTGAAAGGAACTCAGAAAAAGTGGAAAGGGGGGTGTGTTGGTGGGTGGGAAACCCCCCAAAGGAAAAGAAAAGTTCAGGTTTTTGGGGGGGAAAAAGAAATCTCAGGGGGAAGTTAAACTCTCTCAGGAAAAAAAAGAAAGATGTTTTCTCAGAAAAATATATCAGAGGGCGGAAGAAGGAAATAAAAGTCAGGGTACGGCTGCGAACTGCCATTGAGAACGGCCAGGTTAGGGGAAGGTATCTCAACTTACGAAAAGAATCGGGGTGAGAGTAATCCGAGGGGAAATCTCTGATGGGGGTACTTTTGAAAAAAAAAATCAGAGGAAGAGGGGAGAAAGAAAAAAAAGAAGTTGGGGTCATAGGGAAAAAAAAAAATGGAATTCTGGGGGTGGTCGGGATTTGAAAGGAGACTTGGAAATGGAAGGAAAGAAAGGAGGGGAAGAACTTCAGGAAGGGGAAGATCACGGAAGACGGAGAGGGAAGCAATGCGCAGTTGACTACATTAAAGGAGGGAAAGGGGTCCAAATACACGATTTCTCGCAAATTGGGCTGAAGCAGGACGGTTCGTCAAACGAAGGGGTATAGATCCATAACCACGAATATTGAGTAAGTATGAAAGGAGTCGATTTCAGGAGTGTTTGAATGGAAAAGAAGGAAGGGAGGGGAAGGCGCCACTGGGGCAACAACCTGAAAAGAAAAAAAAGAAAAGAAAAAAAAAAAGAGACGACATGGGTGTGAACCACGAAAGCAAGCACATCCTTGCTGAAACTCGATACAAGGATTGCTCCGAGAAGGGAGAAAAAGAGTCATTAACGCAAGACTACCCGTGACAAAGACGTCCTGGCGGAAAAAACGGGGAGGGGGGGGGGGGATCCCCAAAAAAAAGTTTCAACTTAAAACACTTGATGTACTAAAGGGGGACTCGCTGCTGTGTTGAAGCCCAAGGGGGAGAAGGAAAAAGCATCTGGAGGTATCTGGTAACTCTCAAAAGGAACTAAAAGTTCGAAGAACAAAGTCAATAGGCGGAAAGGAGAGGCGACACGCCAAAACCTCGAAAAACTCTTATCTCCAACCTCGGCCAGGGTCGTAGTTCACCAGAGAACTAACAAACAGTTCAAAACGGAAAGAGGGGGACGGATCTTCTAAAAAAGGGAAGGACGAAAAAAGGCATAAAAATGGGTCCACAGGAATCACTATGCGAAGGGAAGAGAACGTGGTCTTATCACAGGGCGGAAGCCAAACAATTCCACGAGCCGGCCTGGTCTGAACTTATGGCCCTCCTGAAGGCCGGGGGGAGGAAATGAGGGGGAAGGGAACGACTACCGAGAAAGGAAGAAAATGACGAATGATGCGCGGAGGGAAAAAGGAGCTTCGGGGAAAAAAGCAAGAGGGGGGAAAAAAAAGGAGGAGGAGAACAAAAAAAAACTGAGATGATTATTTGCGGATGAGGGTGGCATTACTCTTTCACGATTTGCCGAAAGCAAAGGGAAAGGGGGAAAAGAGGAAGGGGGATCGCAATGAGACTTCAGAATCGAAGAGGTATCAAAGTGTGAGGAAAAACTCTGGGGGAGAGAAGGTGCGAGACAAAAAATGAAGGACGAAGAGAGTGAGGAGGTGTACCAGTTTATCCGCAGCGCCAGGAATGGGAAAGACAGATAAGTTCCAAGACAGGTGAACTTTAAGGGAGAGATGGCCAACAGAACCATGGGGGGGGGGGGAGGCAAGAAGTCAAAGGAGTGTTGGGCGATGGTTTTAGGTGAAGGACTTTAGTGAACTGTAGTTCAGGGGAGAGAGAAGACCTATGTTAAAAAATGAGGGTTGACGGCGGGGATGGGAAAAAACGAAACTAGTCACAAGAGATTCAGGGAGGAAAGAGAGGAATTCAGAGGGAAATTAACCTTCTGTATTTCCAGGAGCTGAAATGCAAGCAGAGGGAAAGGGGAGGGGAAAAACTTCTCGAACTAAGTGAAGTGAGGAGAGGGAAAGGATGACCTTGTATTAAAGGGGGAAAACATCAAATTCTGTTATTTATCGATGGGTTGTCGACAACAAAAGCTTAGGGGACGCGATGAGGAGGGACTGTGAAAGGGTCAATTAGAAAAAGGGGCAGGACTGAAAGCTGCAGGATGAACGGGTGAGGAAAGAAAGGGGGAGAAACTCTGACGGAATCGCAAATTTGGAAGGAAGCCATAAAGAACCTCAAAGTCCTGTTTTTCTGGGGCGAGGGAGGAAAAAACAGGGAGATGGACAGAAGGGGGGGAGAAAGTCTTGGTAGGGGAATTTGAAGGGAGCGGGGGGGAGGCGGAAAAACAAACGCAGGAACCCGGCTGCGAATCAAAGGGGCCGGATCTGGAGGCATGAATTCATTTAGGAAAAGCTTTGGGAAGGAAGGAAGGTCAAAAAGGGGAAAAAAATAAAAAAACAGTGTTTAGCAAAAGGGAGAGAGAGGAGGGGAAACGGGAGGGGCTGGTAAACGACGTCTTTAAAAGCCCCAATATAAGATGAGTCCTGAAAAATGAGCAACAAAAGAAAGAAGAGGAAAGGGGATTTTAAAAAGGGGTAAAAGGAGGTCCGTCAAGGGGCCATGGGAGCCGAGAAAGGGGGGCATACGGGAAAAAGAGGAGCCTGAACTTCGAGCGTCAATCTGTGGAAAGAAAAAAAAATTGATTGGTGGCATTATCTCGGGGGTCAACTCAGAGGGAGGATGGGGAAAACAAACAGGGGGGGTGATTTTAATGGCGGTCGTAAAACAGGGAAAGGGAAGGCCAAAAAAAGGATCGTTGAATCGGTAAGCCTGCTACAAAAAGGGGGGGGGGCTTCCCGCGAGGGGGTCTCATTATCCACTAATCGGGCCCCTGGAGGGTGAAGGAAAGGAAAGGAGCTCTTTCAAGGGAAGGGATGACTTGAGTCCGAAGGCGAGACGGGCGAGTCAAAGCCAAAAAAAATCGAGAAAAAAGGCAGGAGGCTTAGACATAATGCCATTAAAAATAAGGTCTTCCGGATGAGCTTAAAAACCAAAGGGAGGAGAGGGAAGGGTTGAAGAGGAGAGTTAAAAACGAAAAAAAAAAAGGAGAAAAACTTGGGGGAAAAAAAAGTAAAAGAAGGGGGAGGAAAAGGAAGGAATACCTGCCTTCGTTCACTCATCGGTAACCCCGACGGAGGAGAAAACATAGTCCTCCGGTGAACAAGAAAGGAGGGAGGAGAAGGAACTCAAAAGGGAGAAGGCTCGAGAGGTCACGCAGATCCACAGGGGAACCTGGACGTTTCCTCCCTGCACGACGGTAAAGAGGGGGGGAGGGTAGGATGGGGAGGGGGTGACTCCGGAGTGACCACGGAGAATTCTGCGGAGGATTAGGAGGAGGAGGAGAGGGGCCAGGTGGATCTTTTAAAGCCACAAGAGGACCGTACGTACAAAGGGGGAAGGAGGGGGAACTCAAAGAAAAAAAAACTAAGGAACGGACGAAACAGGGGGGAAAAAAGGAAAAAAGAACAAAGAGGAGGCTCCTTATTAGGGACATGGGAGTGACTTAAGCTTCGAATAAAAAGTGAAGAGGTACGAGAAAGATGTGGGGAGGGGGCAGCACGGTAAAAAACAGGGGGAAGGAAAGGGGGCGAAAGGGAAGGGGAAGTGGCATAGAAACCGAAAAACGTGTGGGAAGAAAGAAAAAGGGGGGAAGAAAAAAAAAGTACTTTTCATTCAGCATAGGAGGAGAGGAGTCGTGGTTGGAAAAAGTTCAGAAGAAAGGGGGAAGAGAAAGGAATAGAGTAGATCAAGCTTAACCTGTGTTGAGCAGCAGCACGCCCTCTCCACAAATCCCCCCATTAATGATTTGCGGTTGCAAGAGGGGGGGTGACCAAGAAGAGGGGGAAGGACCACAAACAAATTAAAAAAATTGAAAGGGAGGGGTTGGAACAGGCGGTCGAATCGATTGTCAAACACGGGGAAAGACGTAAAGGGGAAGGTTTGAATCAGCCAATACAAGGAAAGAGGCAAGAATACTATAAAAGGGGGGAAAGGAGAGAGAGAAAACAAAAACTGGGATGATGGTACCGGTCCCCGGAAACTTCTCGTGATGGATTGGAGGCCAAAAAAAAGGAAAGACAACCTGAAGAGAGGAACTAGACCAAGCGAATGCAACCAGTCAAAAAAAACAAGGGAAGGGGGGGGGAAGCTGGCGTGGGAATTCAAAAACCTGGTCACTCCTCAGAAAAAACGAAAAAAAACAAGATGTATGGTGGGTCCGTCGGAGCGGGGCGAAAGCAAAAAAGAAAAACGTGGAAGTGGAGAACTCCGAGCTGCGCGGGACATTCGAAGAAAAGAGACCTGCCTCCATAACAGCGAGGAAAGTAAGGGGTGTCGGGGGGGACGGCCATTAATGACAGCGGAGCATGGGTGGAAATGAAAAGTCGGGAAAAGAAAAGGGATCACCGCGTGCCTTGCTGCTTGAACACACAAGACGACGCTTTGTACTTTCTTAGTGTAGAAGTAAGAGGAAAGAACAGCAAAAAGGGACCATCCACGGAGATTGACGCTTTCAGACTAAAAAGGGAAGCAGCGGAAAAAAAGGGTTTCCGCGAATTAATAATGACCGAGGTAACGGGTCTACGAGACCGAGTGATAGGAGGAAGAAGCCTAAGGAAAAAAACTCTTGCAGAGGAGAACAGGAAAGAGGGGGAAGAAGCTACATCACCTGAGACGAGAACAAAAAGCCAAGATTCCTAAGAAGAAAATTTATGAAGGGAGGAGGTTGTCCGGGGGGGGGGGGGGAAGGTCGGACGTTCCGAAACATTAATCGGGATACGGAAGTTTTGAGGGACTAGAGAACCTTTAAGTGATTTTCCCGCGAGATCTTTTGAGTCCAAGAATGGTTCACCATCGATGGAAAGGAAAGTACCAGGAAGGTGGGAACACGGCGGGACTAGAACCAAGGAGGGGCGAGGGGGGTTTAGGGAGGAGGGAAAGAAGAAGATGGCACTTCACTACCCGAGCATAAACTGGGGGCGCTTTCTACGGACGATCTATGAAAAAAAGGAAATATTAATTGAAAAGGAGGAAAGCACACGTCGAAGGTTTTTAGGAGAAATTTGGAGCAGGGGTGCCGAAAGAAAAAAAAAGAAAAGTCTTGAGGAAAAAGAAAGTTCAGAAAGGAGAATGAATATCTCTGAATCAAAGCGAGAGAACTGGTGATCAATTCGATCACCCGCGCTGGGGATGAAGGGGGGGACGCAAAGTCTAAGCTGCAGAGGGAATCATCTAAGTAAAGGTGCATCGGACGACAATCAAGTCACCGAAAAGGGAAAAAACTGTGGTGAAAGAAAGAAGGCAACATTCATGAAAAAAGGGCCGGTTCAAACCCATCCATCTTTGTTTCACAAAAAAGAAAGAAGGGACGATCAAAGCGGTGGTTTTTTAGGGGAAGCCGAGGAACGGAGCTCGGCAAAGGGGGAAGGACCTTCGAAGAAAGGAAGAAAGGGGGGGGGGAACAGGGGGCGTGGAATGGCCCAGTAGGAACGGAGAGAGTAAACTCAGTCGGGCCATCAGTCTATTGTTTGGGGGAAAGGAAGGAGAAAAGTAGAACCAGAATAAAAACTGGGGAGAGCTCCAAATGCGAAACGGGGTGGGGGGGAGATGTGCACGGAGGAAAGGGGGACTCGGGGGGAAGGAAAAGAAAAAAGAGGGGCCGAACCCTGGGTTTTTCCCAAATCAGGAACGGATCAAAAGCGAGGTTGGGGAAAACGACATCCCTACATCCCTTCATGGCAGGGTTCCAAAAACGACACATTTGAGAAAAAACGTGAGGGAAGGGGGTGGAGGAACAAGGCGGAGTTACCCTTTGTACGAGGGCTTCCGGAGATATCGTCGTTTCAAACCGACGTTAGCGAAACAGGAAAGGGGAGAAAAATGAAGGCAGGAAGGATGCCTGGTTTGCCAAATTACCTGCAAAAAAACATCATCAATAGGGAGGGAGAAAAAATTTTGAAGGGTGGAACACATGGAGCACGCAAGAAAAGAAAAATCCCTGTTGGAAAATAAGCCCTAAAGGGGAGTGAAGTGGTAAAAAACACGGAGAGAACCCAAAATTGGAGAGGAATACTTGAAAAACCGAAGGGAATTAACGCAGGGAATGGGGGAAGGCCAGCAGAGGGTTGGTGGACTGTCCCTCACGAGGTTGAATGGAAAACGCTTTACAGACCGCCTTTGAACTGCGGGTTGGGGGGGAAAAAAGAAGGGGTGGACTCAAGAAATAGGGAAGAACTAGGAACACGAAAAAAATTAACCCATTGAGCGACTTCAGATGAGGATGAAGGAGAGAACGAAACCAACCAACCAAACCACTCACGAGGGATAGGAACAACCCGAGATTTCGATGTGAAAAGAGAAGAAAAAAAGGTAAAAAATACTTTCGCGGAGATGAAAACGAAAGAGGAGAGATCTCGGCTACAAGGCAAAAAACCGCAGACTGGAGAAGGGAACTTCGTTTTCTCCGCACAGGAGCACACAACAAAGGAAAAGAAGAAGGGGATGAATCAAAAAACCTCCTGCTATTAAGATAATTAGGAATTGTAAATCTACCGCGCTATAGAAAAAGGGCTAAGAAGGGGGAAAGAGGAAGGGAGTACCATTAAACAAAAAAAGAAGACGATAG
>Ga0179593_1524814_pt1 | contig 18934 bp, 24 predicted proteins | sample CZODoug2_1_08_16_FD_185931 | JGI IMG/M metagenome (GOLD analysis project Ga0179593, IMG submission 185931) | Vadose zone soil fungal communities from Angelo Coast Range Reserve, California, USA - CZODoug2_1_08_16fungal (PacBio error correction) | ecosystem: Environmental > Terrestrial > Soil >...
CGCTGAGTTGTAGTTACACTAGTGGTGGACTCATGTCCTCGCCAGGAGTAATCAGGAAAGTCTACGCAAGTGGTAGCGGAAAAAATCCCTCCATAAACTTTTGGGGAGTACCAGCGGTCGGAGAGCTTCACGGAACGCGAGTGAGGCAAAAAAAGACTCGTCAGAGGTTGACCGAGAAAAAGCCAGCGGACTTTCCGACGGAAAAATAGTGGGGAGGTAAACATAGAGGGCGTTGATCTGAATGAATACGGCGCGGCGCGAGGTCAAAATGCGCCTATCCAATGTCCGAAAAGCACTCATGGACAAAAGGTCCTGTTCTAGATGGCCTAGGGCGAAATCGAAAAGCTGGGGCGGGACGAGAAGGGGGTCGGAGACAAATAAAAAACGAGCTCCACCGCACAGTCACCAAAGGAAGGAGATAAGGAAAAGAGGATACCCAGGAAGGGAACTCCTGCCGAATATATGGCGCCTACGAAGGAGAACATGGAAGGAGACTAAAGGGAGAGTGCAAAACTCTCATAGCCAAAAAACAATTCTTATTTCTCAGGAAAGAGGGGGTCGCCCAAATGCTTCTCGTCGCATCACCTCTTGAAAAATCCGGGGCACTCACCGAAACTACGAGGGAATAAGGGAAGGAGGGGGGAGTAATGGCGAGCAAGAAAAGACGTATTCGTCCGCGAGAAAAGGGGACTTTGGAGTCAATGCATGCGCGACAGGGCCGCAAATACGTAAAAAAGGGGAAGGAAGCGGTCAGAGGGCCGTGTCCGGAATGTGCGTGACAAGGGGGAAGGTAACTGAGGGGAGGTAAAAAAGAGACCGCAGCGAAGAGGGTCAGTTTTCTTCTCGTAAGAAGAGAGGCAAGACAGATGTAAAGAAAAACCTTGCTATGGGTGGGGGGAAGGGGGGTGGGGGGGTCAAACACGGAAGGTGACGGGGGTCCCGCAGGGGGAAAAAAGAGGCGGGGGGTGTCATTTGTCAAAAAAAAGGAGAAAGGAGCGGAGGCTGCTGATGGCCAGGAGGAGGGAAAAACAAAAGGGAGTTTCAGGGACGCACGAGAGGGAGAAAAAGAAGTCTATTACCTCGGGGAAAAGCGCTCCGGAATTGGCCCGGGGGGGGTGAAAAAAAAGGAAGATTCCATTTTCGGGGGTCCCAGGGGACGTCATGCCACAAAAAAAAGGGTGGGGGGCTTGTTGAGAGGAGGGAATATCTTCCGGAGAAGGGAGAGATCGATAAAAGAAAAAACTCTTGTCTAAAAAAGGCTGTTTTGGGGGGGAGGGAGGGGGTTTGAAGCATCATCACGATGAGGAGGGTGATATGGGCATGAGCCTTGGCAAGCGCGCCGCAAAGAGAGCCGGCGTATCTACTGTGAGAGAGAGGAAGACTGGCTTCCTTGGAAAGGGGGAGAGACTGCTGGGATCAGAGCCGGCGTATGGAGGGAGTTTGAAGACGGAGAGGAAAGACTATTTTATCACCACCGGGAAAGAGGGACAATGGCCGTGGTGGAGAACTCGATGGTCCTTGCCGTAGAAGAAAAAGAGGACTGAGGACGGCGTTCGTCCGAGGTTTCCCTATCGGAGGAAGAAAGGGTAAACTATTACGCTGTGAGATTGTCGCGAGAAGAGCACGGTGCCGTTCGGCACTCGGGGAAAAAGAGGGGGGGGAGGGATCGAGTACGGACTCTGTCAATTCTCCATTCGAGAAAAAGAGAGAGATGGGGAGAATGCAGAGTGGGAGAGCAAAGCGATGTCAGAGACCGGCACCGGAAGAGATGTCCATTCGCTACAATAGGGAGACTTGAAGCGACATCGTTGAAAAATCAACCAAATAGGGAAAGGGGAGACGAACGCGCCAGCACGATCAAAAAAGATCGAACAAAGGGCGACGGCAAGACGGAGGGCGCCTATCAACAAGAGAACATCGGGGATCCAAGCTCCTTCTTAAAAGAGAGGAGCCGGCAGTAATGGAAGAAACCAGAATTGTACGATCTCAGGAGGGTCCCAAACCCCCAAAGACTCCCGCGAAAAGGAAATGCCGGCTCCAATGAGAACAAAGGAGCGGCCTCCACGTCAAAAAATACACAGAATCTGAAAGTGCGGCAAAAACCGCAACCAAGCCGGCTTGTCCTCAAGGAAAGGATCATCTATATCCAGAAAAAAAAAGGGGCTGACAGGAGGGGGGGAAGCACCGTTGCTGGGCTGCCGTCCAAGGACAGAATTGCACGCCAATTGGCATCGGGAAGAACCACACCGGGCGCCAAAAGAGCGCTGGGGAAAAAATAATAAGCCGGCGGGAACCAAGTCGATCATGCTGAAAAAAGAGCAGAAAGAAGCTTTGGCGGCCAGTGAATGGTCAGCATGAGATCGGTAGAAAAAAACGACCATGCCACACCGAAAGGGACGGCGCCGTCTGGGAAGCAAAAGCGAGACCCCCCTGGAAAGAACCAAAAAAAAGAGCAGCGTGCCAAAAACCGCCGGCATGTACATCTTAAAAAGGAAAGACACGGAAGGCCAGCAGCAACCGTCAATAAAGCGCGACTAAGAAAAAGTAAAGGGGGGGGAAACCATCCGCGTAAAGGCGCCTGCACGACAAAAAAAAGCTCGACTGAAACCGATGAGCGCGGAAGGGGGAAGGGCATGCCTTGCTTATCAAAAGTATGAAAGGGACAGAATCCGGAGGATCCAGCCTATCGCCATACGAACGCACGGGGTGAGTCAGTCGCAGTCCCACGAGGAAAAAAAGGGGTGAAAAAACAATCTCCGAAAGGGAGCGCGAGCAGCAGGAAAAAAAACTGCGGTCGATGGTTGCCTGGGAGCCATCATAATTGGCGAAAAAAGAGGGCAGGGCTCTTTGTGGAAGAGTTTCCGCGTCTCAGACAGTGACAGTTCTTCTTTCGAACCGTAGGGGGGGGAGCCATAGGGAGGCCCGTCTTTCCTAGAAGAGAGCGAATCGTCTCCGTAACAGGTGGCTGTGAAAGGAAAGCTCGCAGTCAAAAAAAAAGAAACCGACGAATCCTCCAGACGAGAGGAGAGAAAACTATGGCCCGAGGAAGAGGGACCGTCTGTCCGCAGGGGGGGCAATCGTCGTCGTCGAAGGACGGTGTGATAGACTCGTGCGCGAAAGAAAAACGCCACTCAAGGTTAGAAAGCGAGAGAGCATCACGGACGTCCTCTGCGGTTGGGGGAAGAAGAAAGTCAGGGCATGAATTCCGTGTTTTGAGGAAAGGGGAATATCTGTTTTGATGAATGCGCAGCTGTAAGGAAGGAAGGTAATTTCCCGAGGGGAAGCCGACCGAAAGAAGGGGCGATTGACTCAGGGGGCAAAAGGGGGGAACTTGAGGGGTTGCGTTGGCACTACAGACAAAGGCTATTCGTTGAAGGGAAATGAGAGCTACAACAGTCGGCTTGCTGTAATAAGGAGTGATCGCCGAAGAAGTGTTTGGCTAAACCCAAGAAAAAGAGTCGCACGGCAGAACAGGAAGCAGGGCTGGTTGAATACCCGAATGAGAGTTGAACCTCGCGAGGGGCAAGGCAGAACTGGACCACAAGTTAGAGTGGAAAGGGTGCGAAAAAAAAAACGGAGGAAAAGAGAGAAAAGAATACAAATCGAACATTGCAGGGGGGTTGCCAACAGGAGTCGCGAGGGTTTTCAAAGAAAAAAGGCGAACCAGTCGGGGGCAACTCCTCACTGGCGAAAGGTTCTCTTATGGCTCGTGGGGAGTGGTAGCCAAAAAAGAGAAGAAAGTGGACGACTCGGAAAAAGTGACATTTCCAGCCGAGAAGAAAGGTAAGCACGTCATAAAACAGGGAACGAAATATCCCAGGGAGGACCGCAGTTTGGAAGAAGCACCAGAAGTCAACGCAGGAGGGGAAAATGACTGTCGATCCGCCACCGGGACGCTTGGTGGGAAAAATCGGGAAATCACTCCGAAAGGGGTGACGCTGTCGCAGGGGAAAGAATCTGCCTCGGAACGCGCGTGGGAAAAACCGGATACCCCATTCAGAAAAGAGATCAAACCCGCCAGAAACTGGTGCCGACGGAAGGAAAAAGGTGGGTGGGGATACATCTTGGACTAAGGCGAGAGGGATGATTACCGGCACGATTCTATCACATTACGCATGGGAAAGAGACAAATGGCGCAAGGGGGGAAAGGGCGCCAGGACTTTTCGAGAACCGCGGGCGCATCAAGAGGGGAGGGGGGCGAATGACGCGAGTAGGGGAATCAACTCGCTTGGACTGCGAAGGGCAGGAAAGCACAGTCACCGCCACAGGTACTATTGAGAGGTCGGCACGCCTTGCCGAAATAGAGGCGAAAAGGAGGGGCGAAAGAAGAACTTACAAAAGGAGAACGCGGAAAGGTATAAGAGCCACTCAAAACAAACAACACCTCCCAAAAAACCCCCCAAAACAACCCCCCGAAAAAACCCCGCCCCAACAAAAGCCCAAGCAAACCCAAAACCCCCAAACCCAAAAGCCACCCCGAAACCCCCACACCCCCCAAAACCCCTATAGACACATCTCATCGTGCCAAGAAAAGAGAAAAATGAATATTATTGGTCGCAAGGCCCAGCTCACGAAAAAGATTTTGGAAAACTGCTGCTCGTAACCTCGTGGTGTCCGTTGAGGATGAAGGCGACAGAAGCGGGGGAGAACTTCTGTCGGACGTGCGGAGACGAGATGCTGGACGGAACGGACGTAGGAGCTGCACTACTAATTTCTTGGGGGAAGAAAGTCATGAAGGTCTCTTCGAATCGTAAGATGTGTTTTGGGATCCTCTTGTCAGAGGGATCCTTCGTCTTTTAGAAGGTGTGGGAAGTCTTCGTCGCGGGCAGTGTGAACCGGAAGCAGGCTGTCCTCGGCGCAAGGGAAAAGGAAGGCGTACGTTCTGTTCTATTCAAAAAAAATGTCATGGAAAACGCTTGTCTATTTTGCAGGGGTGGTTGCAAGAAAGGCAGTGGCTGTCGTTGGAAAGGGAAAGAGGACGCCGCGGAAGGGGGGGGGTGCCAGAACGGGGCGTCCGGTTGGGAATCATATCTTCCTGGGGGGGAATCTTCTTATAGGAGCCCAATAGTCTCTGCCGCGAAGCACTTAAGAGGTGTGACCACTATTACTCGGGGAGGGACCCAGCGCTAGGGGATTGGTGAAAAAGGGGGGATCCAACCGAGAACCGATGCGGAGTTCCATCGGGGGGGGTATTAACCAAATTACGAATCCACAGCCACGTTGGGCGGAGTCCAGACCTTCTTTCAGGGGAGGGGGTGGAGGGGGCTCGATCTGAGTCCCGGGAAAATCCGGAGGGAAAGCTTTTTTCGCGCAAAAACGAAGAGGGCAAGGGCCCACTTGATCGGTTCAGGAAAAAGGGGGGGTGAAGGAGACCTATGTTGCTTCGGGGAGACGCGGCGACCCGGATGCAGGGCTTTTCTCTCTGAGGAGAAGGGGGAGGTCCTTGCTCTCAAGAAGTGTAGGGGCTACTCCTGAGAAGAGATGGCTTTTAGGAACTCGGGCTCTTCAAAAAAGGAATGCACCACCGCGGAAAGGGGGGGGAGAGCGCCAGAGGCGCCTCTATTGTCCTTGAGTGAATCTTTCAGCCAGAGGGAGGGACTGTGTCGCGTTTAAAGGGGGGTGCGAAGGAGATTTCCCTATTCAAGCAAGGGCACCGACGTGAAGAGGCGTCAGCGATTGTCGAGGAGGGGAGATGATCACGGTGCAAAAGAATGGGGGGGGAATTGAGGAAAGGGGAATTACGGACTCACGACTGCAATTCGGATAAAAAAACAACAACGAGGAGGAGAACGGCGAATTGCGGGGGGGGGTCCTGTAATATCGGGAGGAAAAAAAAAAACTCAATTTAACCCGGGGGAAGGGAAAAGGGGAAGCAAAGAGAGAAAACAATCTCTGATTAGGACAGGGAGTCTTGACCAGGGACGGACTCGAATAGTTCAACGGGAAAAAAAAAATTCGAAAACACACGATCCCCAGGGGGAAAGAAAGCAAAGACTATATACAACCACTTCCATTGGAGGAGAAAAAAAACCCAAACGAGGGAGAAATCGCCACGGGGGCCGTCTTCAAACGAGCGAAAGAGAAAAAGCCATACAAATACACGGAGAGCCAGATTACGAAGAAACCGGTTCCCTGCGCAAAAACCGCCAGCCTTCATCTCCGGCGAGTGAAGCCGATAGGGACGGATCTGGAAAAGAGGGCGCCAGTTATCATCACACAGAAGATCGTTCCAGAACACTCGGCGCCTCAACCAATCAGCGGGGGAAAGGGAAAACCCTCAGGAAAAAGAAAAAAGAAATAACTTGAAAAGGGGGGGGATTCTTCCAGCTACTTAAGGGGCTGGCGGTTGTAGAGACCAATCTCTGCAACGCAAATGGGGAGAAAAGGGTTTTCTAAACCACAATATGGTCTCCAAAACAGGAGTCGCGGGGTAAAAACGAAATATCCTGTCTTGTACCACAGAAGAGAGGGAGCGCCTTCTATAAGAAGGGGGGGGCTCAAGGGGGGGCTGGCTCATCAGTAATATCGAACTCCCAACGCTGACGAGAATGCATTTTTACTACAATGAGAGAAAGGTCTGGAAAGACCGCCTTCGCTACCCCGAGAAAAGCCTTCAAAAGGACTAACAAAACCACCTATCAAGCAACCCATCTGAAGAAAGAGAACACCGTATTTCTCGGAGAAAAAAGGAAAGAAAGAACGTACTCCTATTCCAACTGAAAGGGGAGGGCATCAGGCAAGACTTTCAAACAACTTCCGGTCTTATGAAATAAATTCCACCTGGCAAAATCTCTTAAAGAAAGGCACGACCTCATTACCCAAGAGGAAAACAATCGCGAAAATGTAAAAGGTGGCTTACAGTCAGGGGAGGGGGGGGAGCCCAAGAGGACGTATTGTTCCGAGGGAAGGAGAAGTCGTTTCCCGACGAAGAGTACCATGCTCATACGACCAAGAAACACTTAAAAAGAAGGTAAAATCGATCCACATCGCGGTGCGTGTGAGTGAAACGACGCCGGCGGCGAAGCGAGGGGGGAAAAGGGAGTCATCATCAGAAAAAAAATGTCGAGAAAAGGGAGCTTGTCTCTTCGAAAAAAAGTGGGGCGCCTCGCAGGCTGGGGGTGAAGAGTCCCTGCTCATTGGAAAAAAAAGACGGTTCAGTTCTTCTTTTCAAAAGAAACGAAAGGACGGAAAGGAGATCTGCATGGTATCTCTCAGTGAGGGAAGGAAACAGTGCGGGATGGGAGCGCGCACCAGCGAAGGGAGGGAAAAAAAGCAAAGAGATAAGACATACTCAAAGGACTGCACGCCGCCGTAATGACGAGGGGCAAGGCCAGATTTTGGGGGGCCGATCCTTGTTTGGAGAAAGAAAAAAAAAAGTTTCTAGGAAGAAGTTATATCTTGCGCGGGAAGAGAGCCCCAGCGACGCACTATGCAGATTGGAGAGACCACGATGAGCTCAGGGGGGGGGAGTCCGCTGGGAAGGGATCGTTCAATCTTGTAGAAAAGGGGGGAAGGCAGGGGGGGGAAAGAAAGGCATTAGAAGGGGTTTTACCACCTGAAAGGGGGGGGGGAAAACGAAATAAGGTATTTCCCGAAAAGAACACAAACGCAGATTTCATCTATGTTACTAAAGGGAGAGGGCGTAACCTTTTAGGGGGGGGAGGGAACGGGAAAACTGAAAAGGGGAAAAAGCCAAAGGGAGAATCTGTCATGGGAGAAGGGGCGGGAACATCGTCTGGGGAAGAAAATGAGCAACTCAGGACGAGAGTTCCCAGCGGTTAGAGGGGGTTTTCTACCAAAATACAAGAAAAGGAAAGGGGAAGAGCATTAAAGAGGACAGGGAGCTTGCTGTGGGGGACGATAGTTGCTAATTGCGCTATTTGAGGAGCGAATGCCGGCAGCAAAAAGGGGAACCAAGCAAAAAAGTGTTGTTGCGCACCGGACATCTCGAAGAAGGAGTAGGAAAAGATAGGGTGTAAGTCGACAAAAGGGAATATCAGCTTTTTTGACAAAGGGGAGGAGCAGTGGGAGGAGGGATGGTGGGGGGGCAATGCTCACAGACGGGGTATGCAAAAAAAAGCGGCGAAAAATTTCCCGGTTTTGAGGGCGAATCTTAGGGGGAGGGGGGGTAGCCAACCATGGGGAACCGCTTTGACGCTTAGGGGGGGAATCAATCGAAAGTTCTAGGGGAACGCCAGCCGGCAGTGTAAAGAAGTAAGACCGAACAGAAAAAGGCTTTGTTTGAAAAGGGGGGGGGCCAAGGGAAAAACACCCTGCACAGGGGACGCAGGGAAAAAAATTAACAATTCGAGGCAGTCTAGAGAAAAATTCCTGAAGCGCACATCGGGGGAAATCCCTAGAGGTGCAGGGGTCAAACCGCAGGTTCATTTGGTTCAAATGTAGTGGTCTTGAGTCAACTCTTCTGAAAAAAGACACTTCTGCAAAATTAGGATCCGAATTTAAAAAAACCCCAACCAGAGTGACTGCTGAAATTATACTCCGAGGGGGGGGTATTTTGGGGGTGACGTCGGGGGGGGGGGGCTCATGATATTAAAGAGGAGGGGAGAAGATTCTATCACATTGAAAGGCGCGAGAAAGGTTGCACCACCATTTCCAAATGTGAACGAAGGTTCGGGAGGTTCCGGAACCAGAGGAGTCAGGCTTCGTTGAGGAAAAGGTTACGCAGTAAAAAAGGGGGAGGGGGAACGTTTCTTTTCGGAGAGATTGGACAGGGAAAAAAAAACAGCCATCAAAAACGCCACCTGTTTCGGGAAGAGAAGAAAATTGCTATCTCCGGAAAGGGGGGGCAACCGAGGGAGAACGTGCGAAATGCATAACGGCCGGGAGACGCGGACAAAAATGGCAAAAAAAAAAAAAAAAAAACCCAGAGGGGAAAATCGCAGAGGGAAAAAAAAAAAGAGGCTGCAATTCTTAAAGAAAAAACAAACAGCGTCACGTTTGACAAAAATTTTGGTGACCACCATCCTTCGCTCAACTCACCGGGGGGGAAAGCGGCGAAAAAAAAAGGGAAAAAACCCTCTAACTCCCTACGAAGGAGAGAGAAATGCCTAACCAGGGCTGGGGTGACGGTGTCGATCTTTCTGGATTGAGAGGGGAGAAAAGGATTCGTCCCTCTTTAAAGAGGGGTTTATAAGAAAAGGGACACTTTGTCTCCTCGAGAAAATGGGGTGTTCCAGGAAAAAAAGCAAGGGGAGGCTTTCCTGGCTCGTGAAAGAGGGAAGGGTTTCCTGTGACTTATTTCTGAGCTTCGAAAAAGGGAGGCCAGTTTTTGAAAGAAAAAAATGATCTTCTTTGCCTCTTGCGAAAAGGAGGAAGACAGAGGGGAGTTCTCTTGGAAAAAGGGGAATGTCCATGCAAGGCTTGTATGAGGGGGGGGAAAGGGCGATGGTTGTCGGGGGGGGGGAAAAGGGGCGTTGGGAAGAGTCGTGGTGTCCCGTCCGGCGGCCGGGGAGGATGGGGGGATCGTCACCGCAGAACGTGAGCCCGATCAGTAAAGGCTGAGAGGGGGGCGGATGCAACTGGCAGGGGAAAAGCTTTCTGTCGAAGGAGCCTCACTGATCAAGGGGAGGAGAGAAGGGATATTACGCGTAGGGTCAAAGGGCCCAGAGAGAGAAAGGTTTGATTGGCGGGGGCCAACGCAGGGGGGAGAGACGATTCCAATTCGTGAGGGGAGGGGGGGATTGGATAAAAATGAAGCCCCAGCCAATGTTTCAGGACGGGAAGATCTTTCCTGCTTCGGAAAAAAAAGAAGACCTCGTGGGGCTGGAAGACCAGCAGGGGGGGGGGAAAGCGAAAAGTTGCCGTAAAGATGAGGGGTGGGGGTCCGAAGGGGGTAAGGCGGGGGGATCTCCGGAGGGGAGAGAGCTCCGCTCTGAGTCCGGAGGCTCGGGGAAGTAGGTCACTTCTTTGCGATTGGGATTGGAGCGGGAAACGAAGGGGGACAGGTACCTTCCATGGCTAGAAGGGCTAGGGGAAAGAAGGGGAAGGCGTAGGGAGGGGGGGGGTATCTTGAGATGGGGAGAAGGCGGATTGGGGGGAAGGAAACGTTCAGCTTTATAAAAAATCTTCTGGGGGGAAAGGAAGGAAAAATGGGTAGGCTCCTCGATGGGGAAATTGAAGGGAAAAAAGTGGGAGAGGTTCGCCTCTTCTGAAGGGGATGGGGGTCGGAGAAAGTGGGCGAAAAAGTCTTGGGGGGGGGAAAGATGCGGTACCGGAACTGAAAAAAGGGGGGAAAAGAAACTGTCTCCGTCTTCCTAGGGGGGGGAGAGGAGTTATGAAGAGGGAACCACTTTTGCCGCGGAAATATGTGTCCAGGGAGAAGAGATAGGGGGAAGGGGAAGTAACTTACCACTCTCAAGGGAAAATCAACACCAACAACTTATTATTATTAAAAGGGGGGAATTGGACAAAAGAAATCGGGGGGAAAAGGCTAGAAACTATTTACTAAGAAGCCTCATTTAAAGGGTGCCGGGAAAAACATCCTTGATAGGCGGAAAAAATGTCGAAAAAAAATCTCTGATTGAGGGGGCGGTAGAAGCTTCAATAACCATTCCGAAGCGAATAGGGCGAACCATTAAAAAGGAAGGTGGAAACCGCTGGTAGGTCGGAGAAATCCCTTGCGCATCAGATCTCACCTCCTGGACGGAAGGGCTCCTTCGCCGGGGCGGGAAAGCGCCTTGCTTCCCCTCGAGCCCTCTCAAGGGAAGTGGGGGGAAGAAGCTCGACCTCAAGCACGACGCGCTTGGGGGAAGCTCCCGGTTAAATCCAAAAAACTGTCTTAAAGGAAAGAGGAAAAAGCCCAATAGAGAAAAATTATTCCCCTCTGAGAAGAGATGGTAAAGCCTTTGGAAACACTAATCGGGAATGAACCTCCCTAGAATAGAATCATACGAGACGGATACTATCTCAAGATAGGGGGAATCTTTCCAAAAAGAGGTCCCATTATAAAGAAGAAAATTCAGAAATTATTTGCATGAGGGTTCTGACCAATCAGTCTTTTCCGATAAAAAAGAACACTATTATCCGTAATAAAGTAAAATTAGAAAAAATATTAGGAGAAAAAAATCTAACGTAAACACAGGTGGGAGGGCTTTCCTGAAAGGGGGGGTTTATAAAAAAAAGAAAATCCTCTTTGAAAAATGTGGGGGGGGGTGGGGGATGTTGAGCCTTTTTGGAGGAACCAAAAAGTAGAAAGGAAGAAAACGGGTCTGGTCCACCGGTTGAAAAAGAAGGGGGGAAGAACCGGCGGGGACAAAACGGCGCCCGTCTAGAAGAAGGGGGGGGAGCCAAGGGGGTCCGGGAGCTGCTCAGCAGGAGGATAGGCGCCAAGAGCAGAGGGGGAGACACTTCACCGAAGGGAGTAGGCGCCCGGAGACCCACTCCAGAAAAAATCCTTCCCAAAAAAGGAAAAAATTGGCGGAAAAAAAAAAAAAACATCAATTCAAAACCAGTGCCCAGCATCCAAAACGTCAGGGGAAGTCGAGTCACGTGAAAAAGAAAAAAAAAAAAAAAAAAGGCAACTAAAAAGCCGCTTCCATGCATGGGAGGTAGAAACACGTCAAAAAAGTGCAAAACTCTCTCCTCCTCCGGGGAAGCACCAAATCGGGGCCCTCACCGCGGAGGACCGCATTACCCAGGAAGTAACAAAAAAGGAAGGAGAGTCGCTCTCCGGGGCGGAAGATCATTATCAAAAGGCAATTAGGGGGGCTTGGAAGAAGAGAAAGCCTTCAGGAGGCCAAAAGACCGACGAAAGAGTACATCTTCCACAAAAAAAGGGAAAGTCAGATGTTATTTAAAAAGGAGAACGAGGGGGGGAGGCTATCAGCATGAGGGGGGCAACAAAAGAGGAAGTGGCTCTGGGGAGGTCAAAAAGGTTCTCCGGACTTTTGGGGGGGGAATTGTGACTCATTCCTCTGAAAGTCGGAGGATTCAGAGGACTCCACCTTTCCTCGGAGGGGGAAAAAAGGAGGGGGGCTTATTTGGGAAAAGAGAATCCCGGCGGGGGGAAGAAGGGGGTCTCTCGATCGAGAATGGCGTTTACTGTGGAAGAAAATCAGGAAAAGAGAGGATCCGAGCCGCCTACGAAAAAAGACCAGCTCAGGCGGAGCTGGGGGAAAGCCGACTGCAAAGAAAAAGGGAGGCCGCGTGTCAGAGGGAGACTGTCGGGCCCTCGGGGAAATGGGGGGGGGGGCAAGTCAGAAATTGTGCTAGGGAGAGGCGTCATGTGATAGGGGGGTAGAGAGTTAAGAAAGGGGGAAGGAACGCCCGATTAAGATGGTTTGAAAGAAGAAAAGGGAAGATCCTTCCGGGGTGAAAAGTGTTTGGAGGGAAGAAGATAGGCATTTTAAAGTGTGGACGGACGCTCGGGGAAAAAAAAAAAAAAAAAAAAAAAAAAACCCACCAAAAAGAGGGAACCCCCCCCGGAGGGCAAGGAAAGACCTTCGCAGTTGGAATAAGAACACGTTTCTTAGGGGGGAACCGAGTTGAAGCTTCTACGCAGGTGGCGGGTAAGAGGAAGGTCAAGATTGGGGGATTTAAGGGGACTTCGGAAAAATGGGGGAGGTTGCGGGGGGGAAAAAAGCTTTCAAGCCAAAGTTCTATTCTGGAGCAGGAAAGTGCTAAAAACGGTCGTTAACACGGCTGGAGGGGAAAACCGGCCTATTGATCGCCGATAAGGGTCGAGGGGGGGGAGAAAAAGACACGAAAAGAACAAGAAAAGAAAAAACCGGGGGGGTCAACGAACTGTTAGTTGAATACCCGAATGGTGGTGAATAAATTCCTCTGGGAAAAGCCAGGCCTCACCTGCAAAATGTTGCACCAAAAAGGGGAGGAGGGGGGGGGGGGGTAAAAGGGGGGGGTCAAGGGAAAATATAGAGCACCCACAACTTGAGGGAGGAGGAAGATAGATATTGACCTGAGAAAAAAGGGAAATCGACGGGAGGGTTGGGGAAGGGTTTCTTTCCGGGGGAAGGCTCTGTTTTTCAGAGAAAGGTCTCAAGTTCACGAAAAGGAAGGGGGGGGGAACGGCAGTTTCTAGGGGGAGAGGGGCGAATATGGGGTGGGGGGGAGGCAACCATCGAACCGAGGGAAAGGGGGAGGCTATCACTCGGGGGAGCATTGAAAGAAAAGAAGGACCGGACAGTGTAGCACGAAGACGACGGAGAAATGGATTTGTATTTGAAGAAGGGGAAAAGGAAAAAGCCGACACCGTGACGAAACCCCAGGAAGCCCATCGCTTGACATGGCGACCGCCACAAGTGAAAGCCGCAGGAAAAGCGGGGGGATCCCTAAAAAAGGTTTTCAAAGTATCCCAATCTGAGAAGGGTCAAACATTAAAGAAAAAAGTAACGAGGGAATGGGGGGGTTCAAAACACAAGGAATCCGAAATCGAGACCGATATCAAACCCTCAAATAGGAAGGGGAAGGAATGAGCGAAGGGGGAAAGGATCAAACAGAGGAAAAGGGGGGCGTTGCTTTGCTGAGGGAGGCAACTTCGGGAGAAAAAAATATACAAGATCACAAATTACGACTGGAAAAAAATGGCGCGAATTGCAAAAGGCCGGCAGGGAGCCGGGTCGAGATGGCAAAAGGCGCATAAGGAGAGGGGTCGATGACGGAGTTCTGAGGAGGAGGGGGGAGGGGGTCGGAGCCAAGAAAAAGAAAAGACCACCGCACAAAGGAAAAGGTTACGTAGTCGATGTGATGTAGCGCGAAAATTGCATGCTAGAAAAGAGGGTCCTCTTTAAAAGAAAGAGAATCTGACAGTTCAAGAGAGGAAAATTAGACGGAAGGGGGGAACGCAAAGGGAGGAAAATCAACGGAGTGCGCAAAGGAGGGAGGAAGAGAACAGCAAAAAAACGCCTTTTAAAAAATCAGGAGTCATTCAGATCAAACAGAGGGACGGGCGAAAGGAAAAAAAAGAACGAGGAAAAAATCAACGCTTTTTCAGGAAAAGGAAGAACCGGGAGCGCTGTGGGCGGGGATCTATTCGAGCCATGATCCAAAGGAATCCGCGTCCAAAAAAGACGAATGGGGGGTTTTTTAAAAGGGGGAAAGGTCAGTCCGAAGGGGGGAAACTGGGATCTCGAAATCTTGCGAGGGGGGGGGTTTTTTCCAGGAGCCGGAGGACAGGCGCTTGGGGGGGAAAGGGGGGGGTGTTGGAAGGGAAGAAGACGTTCTGACTTAGAGGATGTTTGACCGGGAGACCGCGCCGGAGGAAAAGAGGACTGGTCATTTTCTCGCGCGGGGATGAGGTGAACGAATGAAATGATAGCGCCGGCGTGGAGATGGGAAAGCTGGCGATTGGGGTTTTGAGAAACGGGGAAAGTGGACTGTTTGCGGGAGAGGAGGGCGGACCGAGGACGGTTGCATTCCGTCACCATGATTCCGTCTCTGAAAGAAAACGGCTGAGCAAGAGGGAAGGGCACTTGCTCAAGCAGTTGAGAATGTCATCCGGCGCCAAGCTGAGGGAGAGTCACGACTATTACCAATAGGTTCAAAAGGGGAAAACATCATCTCTCGCGAGGGGGGAGGGGAGAGAGGGTGGGGGTTAGGAGGGGGTCTGCAAAATGACCAATGGTCTGGCAAGTTCTGAATTGGGGGGGGATCCCCCCGGGTAAGTTGGCGGACATGGCCGGTATCGGGGGGGTTCATTCGTCTGTCAGCATAGGGTAGAAAAGGGGGGGGGCGTAATGGGATGGGAGAGGGGAAGCCCGTTTTCAAAAAAACCAAGGGAGGTTGTGGGAATCTGGGTTGAGATATCATCACTGAGCTTCTTTTGGTGAGGAAGGGGCCATGAGGCCAAGATTTCTCTCTCGAGTCGGGTGCGTGAGAATTCGAAAGTAGCTTTCTGTGGGCCGCCTTCGGAGAGAAAATGGGGAGAGAAGATTGCTGGCAAGGGGAGGATGAGGCGTAGGGAGGGGAAGCCGCAATTGACTAGGTCGCGTAACGGATTGGAAAAAATAAAAAAGGGGGGGGGTGGTTCGGGGTCGGAGCCGTGGGGGGTATCGGGGCGAGCGATGGTCGGGGGGGAACGTCGCCGGGGGGTAGGGAACCTTCGGTATCGTGGGGGAGTGGGGAGGGTCGCAATTGGTTAAGTCACGAGTCGCTTCCGGAGATGGTCACGGTCACCGCTGCATCAGCGATAAAAAAAGAAGGGATCAAATGGGGGGACGAGGCACTCTGTGTTCCATGAGGGGGTCTACATAGAGGAAGGAAGGAAAAAAAATCTGTGAAAAGGGATGCCCTATATAGAGACCCCACAACCACCTTATTATTACGGGAAAAGATTTCGAGGAAGGGGAAACTGGCTATGGCAAACTAAATATCAAGCGATGTCGAGCTCGAAAGGCTGTTGAAAAGTGGCCGCCGCAAAGGGGGGAAAAAAGATCTGAATGTGAAGAAACGCTTATTGAGAGAGGTCCACGGGACGACATCCATTTCCACTTACGCGAAAAATAGTGAAACCAAGAAGAGATAAAAAAGAACACGAACGCGCCAAGTAAAAGATCATGAAAATAAGACCATTCTATTAAAGGGGAACCACGGGGGAAAGGGGAGAAGATACCCCCATACAAAGGAAAGGGGGTTGATGGCCCAGGGGGGGAAGCTTCCTTGACAATAAAAGTTTTGTTAGTCTTTAGAGTAAAAAGCCAGAAGGGGAGGAAGGACATTATTATCTAAGAAGGAAAAGGGAAAAGACGAGCAAAAGGAAGAACTCTTAGGAACGGGAATCTCCTCAGAGGGGATCCTTCTCCTCGTCGCCGGCGAGCATCTTATTTAGAAGAGAACCATGATAAAAAAAGGATTTCTTCAACCACTCGGGGAAAAAAGGTTCTGGGGAAAACATGGGATCTCTATCGAGCCAATACCAAATTAGGAAAAGGCCGAAAAGAATTCTGGGAAGTTGTGAGAAGAGGAAAAACTAGGGGGGCATTTCCTGTTCAACAGGTTTGGGGTGAATAAATTCCAATCCGCTTGACTTATAACAGTTTCATCGTGTCACAAAAAAGGGGGTGGCGAAAGAACCAAACAACAAACGTGGAGAAAGAAATTATCTCCGGGGGCAGGGTAAGCACTATTTAACGAGTAGGAACGCCATCTATAAGAAAAGGCAGTTACGGCTATAAAAGGGAGGAGGGGGGTCGGATAGAAGGGTTTCAGCGCACTCGTTTCCTCCTATTGCTACAGTGGGAAGTAATATCTTCTGAAAAAAAGGGGACGTGAAAAAGGTGACTACATTGGCAACAAAAATCAAGCGGGGAGGGGGGACCTAAGACCCACTACATCCACTAAGTAAAAAAGAAGTGTCTAAGAAAAAACAGCAAAGCCACAAAGAGGAAAGGGGGAACAGACATCCAGGGAAGATTCGAGTAATAAAACATCCTTCTGAAAAAAAAAACTGACTCAACAGACAGAGAGAGGGAAAGGGACAACTTCGTAGAAAAAATCACGCGAAAAAAAGCCCCGCCAGCGAAAACCCGAGGAGGGAAAAGGGAAGAGCCGCCAACTATTCGAAGGAGAAGCGGCATGGAAGGGAGGATCCACCAAAAAAAGTCATATTATTGAGAAGAATCCTAGGAAAATACAAAAGGAGCATCGTCCATACTACAGGGAAAGAAATTGAGGTCAATAGATCTCACATGAAGTTCGGCTTCAGGGGGGGGGAAAACCGATCTCTCGAGGTTAGACGAGGAGAGTGGTTCAGGAGGGGGGCTAACAAGGAAAAAAAAGACTAGGCTGGGCAATACGAAGGGGGGGGAGATTTTGTCAGATGAGAAGGGTGTTTTCCCTAATTCCCGAGAAAGGGGACCGCGTAAGAAGGGGAAAAGGTTGGAATGTCGAAGGGGACTCCATAAGGAGTGCCAGGAAGAAATATCGCATTGTATCGAAAGGGGGGATTCGAGAAAGGGGAGGGGGGGAAATTTTCGGGGGAGAGAGCGGAAAGGGAGACTGTGCTCTTCGAAAAAAGTACCTCCAGAGAGAGGAAGGTGCACTCAGTAATGAAGGGCATATTCCATCTCGAACAATGACGAGTGCCTAAAAAAGTTAAATGGCTCCAGGAGTAGGGAGTCGGCGGAAGGGAAGAGTCTTCTCGAAGAAGGGAAAATGATCCCCGCACGAGGGGGATCCTAAAAGATGGAACATGGGGAAAGGCGGTTAGTCTCTGTCAAGCGAGGGAGGGAAGATGGGAGCCGTGTGGGGGACGGAAAAAAAGTCCTTTTGCAAAAAAGGGGGAAACGGGCAAGTGGACTCACAGGGCAAACGTGGGAAAGTGATTTCCCGATGGGGACTCTACGCATGGATAATGGAGAAATGAACCTGGGGGCGGAAAGCTGTGAGAGTGCTTTACACTGAGGAAAGGAAGCACGAAGGGCTATTCGTGCGGTCAAAGGGAAGAGAAACACTGTCGGACAAAGATGTAAATGAGAAAGAAAGAGTGGAAGAATCTTCCAATCTTTTAGGGGGGGGGGGAGAAACCGAAAGAAAAGGACTACTAGTATAAACTTCCTTTAGACAGTTTCTTGAAGTTGGAAGACGACTGGTAAGGTACGAATTTGTCAAGATGAGACGCATGAAAAAAAGCACGGTTTGCAACACAACCCAGCATGGAGGTGCGAAAGGAGCTCTCTCAAAGGGGGGGGGAGGGGAGTGAAAAAAAGAGGGAGGCAACATTACAAAATAGGGGGATGGTTGCAACAGAGGGCGTCGAGGGGGGGGGGGGTGTAAAAAATCAGGTCAAGTCTCAAGAAAGGAGAAAGAAAACTTTCACCGTTTGAATGTCGAATCTAGGAGAACACATCTGACCGCTTGAAGAGGAGGGCCTGGAGAACACCAAACGAGGTACCTACATCGTATCACGTCATGACCGAGAAGAGAAAAGGCCGGTGTAGTGACCGCAGGGGAAGAAAAAAAAACAGGTTAAAAGAGCCATTATTCCGAGAAGGTCGGGGGACACCGGTCGCGCCAATCAAAGAAAAAAAAGTGAGTCCCCAAGGTGGGCCAAACAAAGGGGGGGGGGGGGGGGGGGGGGGGGGGGATTTTGGGAAGAGGGGTAGCCACAACCACCCGGACTCGCGTTCCGGAACCGGCTCACCATGATCTTCTAAAGAACCATTGAGCCGAGGACAGTCAACAAACAGCGGACTGTCCGACGGAAGAGAGATCACCTCGGAAAAAGCGGAAAGGGGCGGGGTGTCTCATGCTAAAACGCCCCTCTCGAAGGAAAGGGGAGGTAAGGGGCGCCGGAGTCAAATGGGCGAGGGGCACCACAAGGGCGGCCCGACGTTCCTGTGAGAAGGACTTGTAAAGAGAAATCAATCAGAGGCTGGTCGGGGGGGGCGCTGACGCGGAGTCGGGGGAGTTCGTCGGGAAATCTTGAAGGAAGCGTCCACTCCCAGAAAGGAAAAAGGTTGAGTCTAGACACTTGCGATGGAGGAAAGAAGAAGATTGGCGTCCTAAGAGGTCCTGAGAAGAGAAAAAAAATTTATTATTGGAAAAAGAGATCGCCAAAGACGAAGGACACCCCGCGCAAAAATAAATGGTCGAAATCTCCAGAAAAAAGGGGGGGATCCCGAAGAGCCATCAGCTTCTCGAGTCGTGAAAAAGAAGGGAAGCGGCTATAAAGGGGAACTCGAGAAAAAGGGATCTATTAATTCCTCACCTTAAAGGTGCGGACGTGACAGGGGGAGGAGGGAGAATCTGCTGATCGGCGAAGGGACACTCTTCAAGGGGGAGGTGGGGTGTGCGAGGAGGGAAATTAAGGTTTTATCCCTGCTCTCAAGAAATAGTTGGAGAGGGGGGTTTTCCAAACATGAGGTGGACTTCTCTTGAAAAAGGGGAAAAAGAAAGGGGGAGGAGACTTGACGTAAGGCAGTTGTGGAGAGAAGGAGAGGGGGGGGGAGTCGGCCGAGGA
>Ga0179593_1644475_pt1 | contig 18934 bp, 43 predicted proteins | sample CZODoug2_1_08_16_FD_185931 | JGI IMG/M metagenome (GOLD analysis project Ga0179593, IMG submission 185931) | Vadose zone soil fungal communities from Angelo Coast Range Reserve, California, USA - CZODoug2_1_08_16fungal (PacBio error correction) | ecosystem: Environmental > Terrestrial > Soil >...
ATGCTATACTAGGATTTCAAAGATCCAGTTAGGCTGGATCTCGTCGAAAAAAAATTAACGTACTTTTGTTTTAGAAGGGAAGAAGAAAAAGTGGCTTCACTACCAAAGAATGGAGCCTACCGAAGCGCAAAGGAAAGAAAAAGATTTTACTTCATGGAGATAAGAGGACTACTCATTTTATTGGGGGTAGAATCATCCGACTTTGGGAGAATCCCTCCGGAAAAGGGGGTGGAGGACCGTTGCTCACCAGACAAGGGAAGGCACTGCCTCCCTGGGGAGTGGGTGCTCCTTTGCACTTTAGTGTGGGGGGGGATGCATCTCGAAGCGGGGGAAAATATGACAGCTACTGGTCGATAAGGCCCATCTTACGCCTACAGGGAAGGGAGAGGGGGGGAAAGAAAAAAAGAAGACAGTTTTCCCTAGGCCCTATAACGAAGGGAGTAAGTGTCAGTTCGAAGGGGGGGGTTTAAGTCGTGGCGGTGGGAAGGAAAAAAACAGATAACGGATTTGTGGGATAAGAAAGGAAAAAGTTATCGCGCCACAGGTTCAGAAAGGGAGGAGCGATCACTGGCATTCTCAGGAAGGAGGGGGGAAAATGATCAGCCTTATCGAGAGCAGAAGGAAAAAATCTCCATCGCGCGCGAATGGGGAAAAAAGGCCTTGCTTCTGAAATCGAGGAAAGGAAAAAGGGACAGAGTCGATTATTATGATTTTATTTCAGGGAAAGGAGTTGCACATTCGACAGAATTGAAGAAAGGAAAGGAGTGAAAATTCTTATCCAAGTTGCTCGCTCAAAAAAGCGTCACTTTTCTCTAAAAAGTGGGGGAAAGAAAACAACTTGCGATGACCGTGGGAAAAGTGAGGTCTATGACAGCGAACATAGAAGAAGAAGGGAAGGAACTTTCCTCGGAAGAAGGAGAGAAGGAGCTCTACCTGACAATAAGGGGTGGATTGGGTACGCAAAGAGAAAACCTTTCCTCCGATGAAAAAGGGGAAAGCAGACGTTTTGGGAAGGGGGTCATCTGTCGAAGATTTGGTCATAAGTGAATACATTATCTCCCATTGAAAGAAAAGGGAAAAGGAGACCTCCTATAATGGCCTGAAGGAAGTGATCGTCGCGCGCCTGCGTATATGGGGAAAAATCCATTTCTTGAAAAGAGGGGGGGGGAAAAAGGTTGGCTTTGATTCAGGTGGCGGCATGGGAATCTTGGTTGGGGGGAGACTTCTCATCGCGAAGGGGGAAAGGAAAAGAAAAAAGGGTGTCTCAGAATACCTTGCGAAAGGGAATGGTGTTGCCTGGGAGAGTCGTCACACCTTCACCTGACCGAGGGGAAAAAGGGGGGGGAAAGGGTCGGATATTTTCGCTGGGCAAAACCTGGGGGGGGGAAGGGGCTTCGAATTATGGCTGGGAAAAGGGAAAAGGGCCGCCTATCCTCTCTCAACAAAAAAAGAGAAAGGGAGCATGGGAGGCATCGTCGGCGCGTCTCATTAAAAAGAAGAAAAGAGGGTCCTAAAATCAGGGGAAAAAGGATCCTACAATTATTGGAAAGGGAAAAAAAAGAGGGGGGGACGAATTGTGGGGAATGTCCTCCTACCGGCAAAAAAGAGAAGAGGGAGAGGAGAAAAAACATTCTTATTCGAAAGTAGACGAGGGAGAAGGAAGGAGCAAAGCGATCCCAGAAAAGTCCCCTGACAGGGGGGGAGCATGCCATTCAAGTACAGGGGGGTGAAAGTAAGAAACCACCGGAAGAAGGAGACGATCCCTTCAATGAGGGGTGGGCTTCTGTCACCGGGAAGGGGTATTCATTGCTTGAGGAAGTCCTGTATTCAAATCGGAGGGGAGGGAGAAAGGGTGGATTCCAAACTCCTAAATTTTCACCCGGTTCAAGAAAAAAAAAAGGCATCCGGCGTGAACGGGGGAAAAAGAAAAAAAGAAAAAAGGGGTAGTCCCTCAATCAAGACAGCCTTTGTGCCAGGGGGGATCGCCTCAAAGGAGAAAAAAAAAAAAAAGGAAAGGAAGGGGGATAGCAGGAGAAGTCAGATGTAATATGAGGAAAAGACGTAATGAAAAAAAAGGGAGTAAACCACTTGTTGAAGTTAGGGGAAAATTACCCCAACTTGAAGATCTTGGAAAAAAAAAGGGACGAAGAAAAGGATCCTGCAAGCTAAGCCATCGCGAGGGGGAAATTCCCAGTAAAGGATGGGGATGCGCGTTGGACTGACTGAAAGGGGCGCGCAGCTTTGCAATGGGCTTCGAGGGGAAAGGGGGGGGGAAAAGAGGATTTCGTGGGCAAAAGTTTGATTCTGCCAGGGAAGGTGATTTTTCCCGCGGGAAAAGGAGGCTGATAATTGTGACCCTTACAAAGAAAAGGGGAGAATGAAAAGCAGATCGCGCCCCGCTCAGAGGGGGGGAGGTAGACTGCAGGGGGGGACGTAAAAAGGATAGGTGATGTCAGGAATCAAAACACAAAGCCCTCAGGGAAAAAGCCACTACTTCAAAGGAAAAATGGAGAAGAGCCTATCTAACTTAAATTCGCTAGGAAGAGTGCCGCTCAGGGGTAAGAATTTCTTCTATTAGAAAAAAGACAGAAGCTAGTTACGTAGCGTAAAAAAAAAATCACGGAGAATTTGCCTCTTGCGAAAAGAAGGAGTACGGGAAACCTGATCACTAAAAAGATTCGGACCGCCAAGAACGTTTCAATTCATTTACCCGGGGTCCGAGGGGAGGTCTACAAAAATGAGGCAGGAGAAGAAAAGATTTTTCGCCAGAAGGGAGAATGAGCGCATCGCAAATGAAAAGGGATTGTAGATGCCGGAGGGGGGAGTGCCATTCTCTGAGGGGAGGGCTTTAAACTCTACTTTAAAAAATGTGGATATGCCGACGGAAACTCTGAGTCGTAATTTTTTTTAAGGGGAAAGTCCGTCGGCGAAAAAGAGACGCCGAAGACATAGAAAAAAAGAAGTGAAAATAATACTCTTATAGCATATAGCCGCCGAGGGTAAACCAAAGAACGGCGGCTATCTTCTATAAGGGAAAGAAGGAGGGGTGGTCTCTTCCGATTCGCGGTCGAGAAAGGAAACCACACCCATTAAAACAGGGGAAGCTCACTATTCCCATTTCTTAGGAGGGAGGGGGGAAATTATCGTTTCAATTCAAAGTGCAAGTAAAAAGGTCTACAATCCGGATTAAAGGAAAGAAAGTGCGGGGATCGCTAATAGAAAGAGAGCGGGAAAATCTCGATTAGAGTGGAGACCGTTGCTCCCTACTAGAGGGAGAAGGCCTTGCCAAAAAAAACGCGGACGGTTAAGAGAGTGTTTCGCCCTGGAAAAGGGGGGGGTGTGTTTTTTTTATCGTTGAGAGGGAGCGTCGTCGCAAGAAGGAGAATTCTATCCGGGGGGGGGAGAAGGCTGGCCCTCTACGTAACCTGGAGAAAAAGATGGGGAGAAAAGCAGCAAATGGTGAGAACCTCTCGGGGCCATACTTCCTTCATGGAGAGGGGCGATCATCATATTAGGGGGGTGTTTCCTCTTCTTGCGGGGGAGGAGGAAAAAAGGAGGGGGGACCTATCCATCAACCGGAGAAAGGGGAGAGCGGCCAGCAAATTGAAGAACCCAATCCAACCACCTGGTAAAGTTAGGGAGGCTCGGCGAATCGTTCAGGGGGGAGGAGACCTGGAATCGAGATAAAGACTGGAAAACAAGGCGAGAGTGCAGAATCAACTTTTCCTAAAAAAAAATCCGTGCCTGGAGGAAGCGAAGAAAGTTGCAAAAAAAGCGGAGCTTCTTATGAGGGGGGGGGGGGGAAAAGAGGAGGTCCACACGCGCAGGGGCCAGTGCCCGGAATTTCCTCGGAGAAGGAGGGAGAGGAAGAGGATCTGGCGGAGCACATTAAAAAGAAGTATAGCAACGGCGCTATTAAAAAAAAATGAAAGAAGGGATATGACCGTTTCGGAAAGGGTAGAATGACAGGGCTCTTTCGAAAGAAGGAAAGGGGGAAGGCGTTCTGCATTTTGCGGCGAAGAAAGGGTTCGCGGTGTGGTGTGAAGGAGGACGGATGCGAATCCTGTTTGGAGAAAGCGGGAAAAAGGGGGGATAAACGGCGATGAGTTTGGGCAATCCAAAGGCGCTTGAATACAGGTCAGAAGGACGCCTACTCCTTTCCTTCAAAAGCCGACAAAGAGGGCGCGCCCTGCGTTGATGTTGGTGAGAGGGGTATCCTTCCCCCACCCCGTTTCTTAAAGGGGAGTTGCGTCACCGGGTTGCGGGCAGCGGTATACAAAAAAGAAGCTCTCTCATAGAGGGAAGGAGGGAACAGAAAAGCATGTTCGCGAAGAAAAAGGGGAAGCCGCCGGGAAGAGGGGGGTCTGCATCAACGAAAAACAAGAAAGGAGTCAACAACGGACGTTTTTTGGCAGAAGGGAGAAAAAGAAGGTTCGGAGGGCACCTTTGGCCGACTGTCATGAGGGGAATGAGCGTGGTTTTCTGATCCGCGAAAAAGAAGGGGAGGGAAAAGGGAAGCTATCACGGAGGGGAAAGCATGTGAGCAGCGCGGCGTCGCTCAGGAAAAAGGTATTAGAGCAAATATGTCTGCAAGGAGGACAGGGAGAAATCTCCTCCCTTAGAGAAGTCCCTTCTGCCAAAGCGGCAAGGTGACTTTGTTAAAAGGGAGGAGAGGGGGGGATTCTTTATTGATGTGGCAAAAAGGCACACCACTCCCCAGACACTTTTCGCAGGTCTGTCGCAAAAAAAGAGATGCGTCTCTCCTCTTTTGAGAAATTCCCTTCCTATACCAGGGGGAAAGGAAGGGGTCAGAGACGGTTTCGCTTCCCATTTCACGAAAAGGGAGTTTTGTTGTGTATAAAAGCGCTCTACCGAAGGAAGGGGGGGAGGAGGGAGGGGTCAGGTGCCGGGAAAAAGGAGGACTGAATAACAGGCTCGAGAAAGCCATTTCGATCCCTCAAAGGGGGGGGAAAAACTCCTCGCCTTAACAGGGAAGGTCGAGGTATCCAAACAGGAAAGGGAGCCTTCCGCACATTTATATTCAAGAGAAAAGGGAAGGGGGGACGTTAAGAGCGTTATCGCCGCAATAAGGACCTGCTTTGGGGGACCTCAATAAAAAAGTGGAAGTGGGGGGAACGCAATTGCAAGTTTAAGACTAAGTGAAGAGGTGTATTCCCTGTCGAAGAAGAGAGAGAAGAATAAGCTGAGCCATCAAAAAAAAAAAAAAGAAGAACATTCCCTTACCAATCGGCAATGGCACTAAGAAGGGGAATAAAATCATAATCAATCCTACAGCGGGAAAGAAAAAAGGAAGAGGGGGAAAATTGTGCTTCGATTTCCCAGGAGGGTAAGCAACCAGTTGCACTCGCGAGAGAAGGGGACAAGGAGCTGGCTCTGTCGCTGCGGGAAGAAAGTTGAAACAATTCAGAACATTGAAAGGAAGATCGATTTTTACCAGGAAAGGGACTGAACCTTGAGTTGCTCGAAGCGGGTTTCTCTTATCCACAGAAAGGCAGGGGAAGGACAATCATATGCATTAAAAGACGGGCAAGCAAGGGGGAATTCGCCTAGCGACCGGAAAATGAGAAAAAAAAGGGGGGGGGGAAAAGCGCGTAATAGGCCGAGAGAGTGTCCCAGGACTCCAACGGAAAAAGGTAGAACCAGTATCTGTCTATTGAAGGAAAAGGAGGAGAAGAAGGAGATCTGGAAACCAATAACGAACGGGGGAAAAAGGAAAGAATTCTCACAGTCCACTCGGAGGAATAGGTCCGATTTCTTTAGTAAAACAGGGGAAAAGGAAAAGAAGGAAGGGAGGGAAGACGCAATCTAAGCTCGAAATCCTCAGAGCGCTCATCGCAATCAACTGCGTACGGGAAGAAAAGGATCCCCGTGGGAGGGAGGTCTGGGCAGGAGGGAAAAGAGAGGGCAATCCGGGCAATTCTTTGGAAGGAGAGGAAACAAAGGGTGCTACACCGAAGGGGCAGTGTTTCAAGAACGGGAGGGGATCTCGCGAGAGAGCGCCACAGACGGCAGGTGGGGGCCGCCTATCTATCTACTAAAAAAAGGGAGGGGGAAAGAGAGCTCTGCTCTATCTGCTAAAAGAAAAAGTATTGGGAGGCAATGGCGATTTGAGAAGTACACGTCCCACACCATTAAGAGGAAAAAGGAAGAGGAAAGAAAGCCTAATGGCTTAACGCAAGAAGAGAGTTTCAAGCCTACCCGAGCCAAAAAAAAAAAGATTTACTTTCATTCTACAACCGTAGGGGGAAAGAGGGAAAGAAAAGAGGCAGCGCGGAAAAATCTGTCGAAAGGTTGGGGAGACCGTTGCTCAGACCAGGAAATGGCCTTTCACCTCTCGGACGGGAGGGGAAAGGGTTTCGCCGGGGAGTTTCCAGATCGTCTCGAGAAGGGATAATGGTTCGATCCTCGTTGATGGGGGGGGGAAAAAGGCGCTACGTAACTGTAGTGAAAAACAGGTGTTGCGACGATAGAGAAAAAAAGGGGCTACTTTGGCAGGGGAAAAAAAAGGGAGGGTCTGGGTTGTGAAGTGGAAGGAGGCTTGCATGCGGAACGAGCCATCACCTGTAGCGGGGGGAAAAAAGAACTTGTCCAGGGAGGAGAACGGAAAAATCGAGCGGCTCTATCAGAGGGGAAAAAAAGGAATCTTTCAATTTGATGATTAAATCAGAAAAGAGGCCGTGAAACGAATCTCACAAGAAAAAAAAAAAAAAAAAAACAGGAGGGCATAATCAACTTTTCCCAAGAATGCTTTGAACGAAATCTGCGCTCACTTGACAGAAAAAGGGGGGGAGGATTTAAGTCCAACGGAGGGAGACCATTGCCTACATATCGTTTAATTTTCCAGAAAGGAAGATAGCTTGAAGGCTGCTCCTGCAGTTGGGTTGTTTTGGGGGGGATAGCACCTCTGACTGGGAGAGAAGAAGAGGGGGAAGTGGTACGCCACACGGGCGAGGGGTTGAGTTGCGCTAAATCGGGGAAAAGAAATGCAGGTCCCTTGCCTTGCGTGCTGAGGGAGTGATGAAGCCTGACAAAGGCAGGCATGGGAGGAAAGGAACTTGTGGAAGGCAGAACAAAAAAAGGGCTATCATCTACTTTTTGGGGGAATACTTTCGATTATTTTTTGCAGAAAAAAAAGGGGAGGGGAAAGGGAAAGACCCAGTGCCACGCGCAAGGCATGAAAAAAGAAGCCGAACAAAAAGAAAAAGGAGTTGATTTATTTATTGTCTGGTTGGAACGAAAGGAAGAAGGGGGAGGGAAGATGACTGGTGAATGGCATTGAGTGTGATTACAGGGGAAAGCGGGGAATCTCTTTGTCGCCTGGAGGAAGAGGAGAAGAGAATATCGCTATCGTTCGAAAGGGAGAAATTTGCGGCCGCAGCAGGGGGAAGGAGAAAGAAAAGAGAAAAAAAAAGAAACCATTCGTCAACACCGAAAAGACTGATCTTATTTCATACTGGAGGGACGAAGGTGCTTAAGGAAAGGAAGAGAAAGGGAGGGGAAAGGGGGGACTTGGTTTGAGCCTCATGCGAAGGGCTCTAGAGAAAGAGAGATATAGCTTCCCACTTGGAAAGAAGAGGGAGGGAGAGGCTCATGAAAACCACGCTCATTAATTAGAGAAAAAAGAGAATCTTACTGCCAAGGTGCCCCAATACCAGTCTTTCAAATCTGTCAGGGGGAAGGGGGAGAGTCTTTCTGGCGGAAAAAAAACGGAAACACAATCACTGCAAAAGGAAGGATTCTAACTATCTCCTCTAGCAGGAGGAAAAGGGGGGAAAAAAGAAATAAGCTGATTCCCCTGCCGAGGAGAGGACAACTATCAAAAAGGGAATTAACTGAAGAGTTTCAAGAAACCTGTGAGTTTTTTAAGAAAAAAAAAAAGCAACCTAATGAATCATAGGAAGCGTTCCTCTTCCCAAGTAGGAAGAGAAAAGGGAAGGAGAGGGAAGGTTTATATCCTGTATTCAAGCGAAGAGGGGGGGTGATGCAAACTAGCTCAAGGAAAAGGAGCTGTATCCAACTCAGTATCGAATAAAGGGAGAAGGGCCTTCCACAAATGGATAAGTACTACAAAGAAAAGCAAGTTGACAGGGGAATTCAATTTCCCTGATGGGGGGGGGAGGGAGGCCGCTTTTCATAGACCTCAATGGGGGGGGGGGGAAAAAAAGGTAATAGCCCGTTAAAGAAATTAATCGCTCGAAAAAAAAGGGGAAGGGAGAGAGGATTCCCTTAGCGCAAAAATGAGGAAGAAGCGACACCATAAAAAAGAAGGGGCAATTGCTACTCGCTATTCTCGTTGGAAAGAGAAGAAGAGAAAGAGGGGAAACGTTAGCGCAGAAAAGGTACGAAGTAAAAAGGAGCTTCTTTAACTTTCGGAGGAGGAAAAAGAGGGGGGGAGATTCGTTTCCAGAAAGGGAGGGCGATCAGCTGAGGAAAATCGCCGAGATTTCCCATCTTGATCGAGGGGAAAAGGGAGAGGAAGTGTAAACCCCGGTGTGTGAGGAGGGGACCAGTTGCGTGGACGCATCAAAGAAAAGTCTCTTATCAACACCAATCAAGGGAGAAAAGGGAAAGGGGGGCAGCATCAGAAAACCGCCACAAAGGGAAATTGAGGAATTAGCGGGAACGGGAAAAACGCGGTATATTCCTCTACACTGGGGAGAGGGGAAAAAAAAGAAAGACGTAAGCGTCAGCTGGGGGATAGAAACAGTAGCTGTGAATAACAAAAAGATTCGATTCTTTAAACTATAACGAGGAAAATTCGCACCACGTTACGGAAGTCCTTCGGGCAGAAAAATGACCTTATAGTTCCGAGGTCTGGAGACAAAGGGAAAACAAAATTCGGAGAAGAAATTTTTCCAAGAGAGAAGCGCAATCAAAATGCTTCCTGGAAACAAGGAAAAAAGGGGAAAAAGGAAATTCTTTGGCGTTAGGATTCGGTCGGCCGGGAAGAGACAAGGAGAGGGGGCGAAGCCCCATTTGTATCTGCGAGGGAAAAAGGGGAAGAGAAAAAAGGGAGGGTTAATGTGTTGGGCAGTGTCCGGTAGAGGAAAGGAGCAGAATCGGCACGAGGGGGAGAAGAGCCGCCGAGCTCTCCTCTCTCAACCAAAGGGGGGGGAAAGAAAAAGCAGGCGGGCTATCGTATAGCGAGGGAGGGAGGAGGAAAGGGGTACGATTCGGCGCAATCATAAAAGCAGAACGACATTGTTGTCGAATAATCTTTGGGAAGAGGGGAAGAAGGGAGGAGGAAAATAATGCCCGGCTTGGGGAAGGGAAAGCCGAAACCCGAACGCTGTAGAGAAAATTTACTTCATTTAGAAGAAGGAAAAGGGGAGGGCGATGCGCAAGGGTAAAAAAGGGGAGCATCACGCCGGGAGAAAGGGGGTGGAAGGGGGGGACTCCATACCTCTTACCAAATCTGAAACGCGCTGAATTGTGGAATGGAGGTAGTTCATAATCTGCATATGAGAGGAGGAAAAAAGGAAAGGAAGAGGCCTCTACTTGTAGGAAGACCAAAGCCGGGACTAGAACGTAGCATGGCAGTCGCTTCCTATAAAGGAAAAAAAGGAAGGGTCAGTTCGCTCGCGAAGAAGGGGGGGGAGGGGGAGGTGCCTACTTGAGAGGGAGTTTTGTTGGGAAGGAAAGAGGGGGACGAACTTTATCCTCCCTCAGGCCGGCCACCCGGGGGAAAAGCGGCATTCTCTTCGAAGAGGGGGGGTAATTCAGGAGGAGAGAACATGCGACGCCCGGGAAAAGATCGTAATTTTCAAATAATGGGAAAAAAAAAAAAGAAGGGGAAAAAAAACGAAGCCATTTGCAAAGATAGAGGGGGGAGGGATTTTATCAAAGAAAGAAAGACATTGTCCTACTCTCGGAAGGGAATTTCATCGTCGGTAGAAAGAAGAAAGTTGCTCTCTCCTGGAATCTGGAAAGAAAGGAGAAGGAGTAACGTGCCCTTGGTACGCAACACGGGGGAAAAGGGTTCGTTGCGTCGAGGATCCTCTATAACCAAGGGGAGGAAAAAAAGGAGGAAAGGGACATTTGCGGCAGAATGGACAAGGAGAAAAGGGGTTCGAGGGGAAAGAAGAAACCTGTTCGCCTTATGAGAAGAGGGGGGAGAGGGGGGGGGGGGGAAACCGGAAAATGTCTAAAGGAGGGGAAAAAAAGATCGGGGGATAGGAAATACGCTCATTCATTATGAAAGAAAAAGAAGAAGAAGGGAAAAAAATACTACATTACATTGATCGTCGCGAGAAAAGGGGATGGTTGGTACGCTTGTGTATAAGGAAAGGGGATTTTCAACCGGGTTTGCCGTGAGGAAAAGAAAAAAGGAGGAAGGAATCTCTTTGCTCCGGCAAAGAAGGAAGGAGTGAGAATACGAATTTGGAGCAGAAAAAGGAAGGTTGCCTTTTATGCGGACGAAACGAAAAAGAGGGGAGAAGAAAGAAAAAGGACGTACCGCTTTGGCCGCCTGATTCATGGAGGAGGATGGAGCAGGGGGACCGGGGGAAAAGAGGTAATTCATCGTTGTTTCATGATCCGAGCACGAAAGAAGAGTGAAGAGAGAAAAAAACAGACAAACGGAGGAGGGAGGGGGCTGGAGGAAGGGGCTTGAAGAAAGCAATATTCCTTCCAATATTCAAGCAGAAAAAACGGAAAAAAAAAGAAAAGACATTATGAAAGGGGGGAAAAAGAGGGCAGGGGAGTCGGCTGTATTGCTTTTCCGCCAAAAAAAAGAAAAGAAATTGTCGCCAGGTATGAGAAACGGCCGTAAGAATGCGAGGAAGGGTGGGCCCTCTATCAGGAGGGAAACCTGTAATCAACGCAAAAAGGGAAGGCACGTCCCTCGGCAAGAAAAAAGGGGGGGGGGGAAACAGCACTAAATACCTCCACGCAGGGAAGAGGAAGAGAAACACCGTCGGCTTGGGGGGATAGGGGAGTCATCATGCAGGTCGCAGAAGGGGGAAGCCCGCAGCTTTTACTTCCAAACTAAGAGAAGAAAAAAAAGAAAAAAACCGTCTCTTGCCAACCAGGAAAGGGGGAAGGGGAAGCGTCCGCAAATGGATAGAAAGGAAAGGAGAGAGCGTGATCGCCTCAAAGGAAAAGAGGAATGCATAAAAGAGGGGGACGCTGTCATCAAAGACATCGCCCTTTTGCGTAAAGAGGGGGCGACCAGTTCGCGTGCGAAGAAAAGGGAAGAGAAAGCAGGAAAAAGAGAAAGCTCTGTAAAATGAAGGAGGTCGTGCACTGGTGCAATCTGAGAAAGAATAAGAATACGGAATTCGTCCAGATGAAAAAGGGGAGGAGAAGACATTCACTGATTTTCCCGAAAAAGGATGACACTAGGTATTCTGGTGAGGAGGCTTTCTCTTGAGAGAGCAAGGGAATAAATTTAAAGGAGAACTTCAAATTTAATGAGGGGAGTTTAACCCTGTGGGGGTGGAGGGGTTTGGCACGTGAACCCTTTTGCGTGGACGAGAAGAAAACCGTCTTTGTGAAGTGAAGAGAAAAAAAAAATCCCGTGATCAGTCACGAGAAAGGAGAAGAGAAAAGTTAACCAGAGAAAGGGGAACCATCTAAGACTGAAAGCTACCTGAAAAGAGGGAGGTAAATAAGCCATCATGAGGTGAGAGGGGGGGCGGAGGAGGTAATATCCTCTAAAGGAGAGAACACTTTTCTCCGTCAAAGGTGCGTCCATCTTTATAATCACATAAGAAAAGGGGGGGGAAAGAAAGGGGGGGAGCTGTGTCTACGACGCGTCGGAAGAGAAGGTCCAAAGACACCGATCCTCTCGTGTTGAAAAAAGGGGAAAGAGTCTGGATCAACGGTCTCCAAACATTAAAAAAAAAAGATAGACACGCTCGGGAGAAGAAGGACAATCAATGCGTCTGGTGCAAAAAGTATTCTTTGGTTAGGAAAGAGGCGTGAAACGCTACTTTTGTGACAAAAGGAGGAGGGGAGTAAAAGTGATCTGCCGTGAAAAAAAAAAATGGACGGTAATGTTGTTGGAAAAGTGGAGAGGACGCCGAATCGGCCATTGCGCCAAAAAGAAAGGGGGGAGAAGGGCATCTAGCCGCCGCCGAAACGGAGAAGAGAAAGAAAAGAAAAGGAAGGGATTTCACCTCCTTCCCCTTGGGGAAGGGGAAGGGGAGGAGAAAGTCCTCCTAATTACACTTAAAAAAAAGGGGGGGACAAATAAGTCTGTTAAAAAAGGAAGGGGAGAACTGCTTTAAATTCAGAGGTGGAAGAAAAAATGCACGCGGTGCTGAGGGAAGTATCGGCATTAACCTAAAAGGAGCCCGCTGAAAATCTCTTCGAGCTTAGGAGGGGGGGAGAGGGAGGTGTAGACCGTTGCTCCAGACCTCGGGGGACGAGATAAGGGGGAAAAAAGGACTGAGGTGAAAGTTTTCCAGAATCCAGATAAAGAGGAGAAAAGAAAGAATGCCCGCTACTGTTTCGATCCCGTGGGGGAGGGAAAAGCTACAAAAAGAAAATCATCCAGGGGAAGGGAATATACCGCTCGGCATAAGGGAAAGGTCAGCTTCGCGACGCATAGGGGGGGAGGGGGGAAGGGATTCTTCTTTCTCATGTGTGTTTAAAAAAAGGGTGGACGAACTTTATCGCGCCCACGAAAAAAAAAATCGGCCGACGAAAAAAGAAAAGGGGCTTCGCGCGAATCTTTAATTGGGGAGGGGGGAGGGAAAGACCTGACTCCGAAGCTCAGCGAAAAAATCTCCATCTCGGCAGGAAAAGAGCGTACCCTCCTTTCCTTTGCGTAGGAAAAGTAGGAGAAACAAAAAAGTCAGCGCGATTAGTTAGTCTCAACAAAGAGGGGAGACCTCTCTGTAAGGGAAGGAAAAAAGGAGGATGGAGAGCTGAAAAAGGAGTGCTCGCTCCTGGAAGAGGAGAAGAAAAAGGAAAGGGGGGAGCTCGACTTAAACTGCACTTGGGGAGAGAAAGTTTCCGAACTGGGGAAAGTAAAAAACACTCGCTTGAGAAAAAAAATTTCCTGCTTTGGAAAAAAAGAGATACCTGGACAAGAACTTTTGAAAAAAGAGGGGATACAGCAAACCCTTTCCTCCAAGGGGGAGGGGGGAGAAGCTACCGTTTTGGTGGGGAAAGGCGAGGGTTGGGGGGAAAGAGGGGGACGCTTTAATACAGGATCTCACGGAGAGGAACGGGGATTATGCAGGGGAAAAAAAAAAAGGGGCCCGGCAAGAACATTACCAGTGATCGTCGCGCGCCACCATGAGGGGAAAAGGGAAGGGGGGGAATCCGTCTTTGCTAAAGGGGAGTGAAACAGGAAAACGTGATTATAAAAAGGGTGGAACGCTCTTTATCGGCAGGGAGAAAGGGAAGACAATATTCGCGCGCAAAAGGCGAGAGGGAGAATAGGTTGGACGGAAGGCCGCGAAGGGGAGAGGGAAAAAAGAAGTTGAGGCGGACATCACGAAGGGGAGTAAACAACCGGAAAGGGGGGGAAAGAATGTCGGAGATTTTCGCGGGGGGGGGAAAAGGGGAAGGGTTGGCAGGACATCTAAGAAAAAAGGGGGGGTGGTGAAGGGGGAGCTTGCCTCACATGACAGGGGGGGAAAAATCTAACAACAAACCACGGGAAGGGAGAGCGGCCCGGAAGGGCGCTCGGCTCATGAAAAAAGGAAGGGAAGAAGAGTCAATCTACCCTTCGTGCCAAAGGGGGAAAAATGATTGTCAAGATATCCAGGAAAGTAAAGTGGTTGACTAATTTTTCGATAGGGGGGGAAGGGAAAAGAAGTCAACCCAATCAAAAGAGGGGGAGAAAGGTATGTTTGAAAAAAGAAAGAAGAACGATAGCCGATAATCTATTCGCGCGAAGTAGGAAGGGGGGGGAAAAACTGCCTATACCGAAGAGCTTTCCAACTTTAAAGGGGAGTTTCAATGAAAATGGGGGGGAATATACAAGGAGAGGAGGAGAGAACAATAGTTCAAAGGGGGGATAGGCGTACTTCATCATTCCTGAAGAGAGGGGAAGGCTTTATTAGGACAGCAGAGAAGTAGAAGTTCAAAATAAAACCAGTGATCGTCATCCTGGCGGTAACTTTTTAGGAGAAGAAGGACAATCACACCGAGAACCATAAGAAATAGAGGATCGAGTAAAGAGGGGTATATCTTAGAAAAAGCAGGGGGGGAGGGGGAAGGAAAGAGTTGCGAACGGTGTCATCTCCCGTGTGGATTTAAATCGTCCGAAACCATTGGGGAAAGTAGCGACTCACCTTTCTAACGCAGAAAAAAAAACATCTCCTACGGAAGGTTGATGGGAAACGAATTAACTGAATAACATCATAAGAAAAAAAAGGTGCAAATGGCTTCGATTTCCGGAAGAAGGGGGGGAAAAAAAAGTTTAGTTCGGAAAAGAAGGCCATGCGCTGTTCGCTGCGAGGAGAGGGAGCTGAGACTTGAAACAAAGAAGGACGATTCGAAATGAAGATTTTTACCCGTGGTGTGAAAGGGAGAAAGCGTTCGCGATAAGTATCGTCCACCGAGAAGGGAAAAAAGCCAGTGGTGTCAAAAGAAAAAAAGACTTCAAAACAGGAAAAAAAAGATTGCTGAATTCTGCCGATCGAACTGACAAGAAACAAGGATTGGATGCAGGGGGGAGGGAGACCCAGCTTGTCCCCTGCCATGAGAGGAGAAAGGGATCCCGAAGGGAGAAAAAAGAGCTGGAATAAAGGGAAAGGACGTTCTGGAAAGGAAATAAGGGTAAAGTCTCACCAGGCCTCAAAGTCCTATCGTAAGATAAAGAGGTCTTTAGTCACGGTAGAAAAGGGATATTACTCAATCTAATCTCTACTATATTTTGAAAAAAAGAGATTAGAAGTGGATCGAAAGGGCCTCCCTTATTTGGAAAAGGAAAGGGAGGGGGGCTTTATTTCCATCAAAAGCCAGTCACGGAAACCTCTACTTTCAAGGCCGGAAGCTAGGGGAAGGGATCTGCGCTTCCAACGTTTCTTCGAAAAAAAAGGACGGGATGGTGCAAAGGAAAGACGGAAGCCGAATCTTCCATGCGCCCCAAAAGGGAGGGGGGAAGAGGAGGGTCCTCCGGATAAAGAGGGAGGAGGAAAATAGCGAGAGAGAGAAAAAATTCACAGCCTTCTTGTTCTCATGTGACAATGAGGAGGGAAAAAAAGTACACTTCCGCAACACCATTAACAGAAGGGGGGGAGAGACAATAAATGTCGGAGGGGGGACGAAGTTTCACGCCGACCCGAAGAGGAAAGGGGAAGGGGGCAAAGAAAACCGAAATACTTTCTTTCATATAAAAGGGGGGTGGGGATGAGGAGAGAAAGAAATCAGAGGGGAAATCACGCCTCATTTTTGGAGGGGAAGGAAAAGGAGGTCACTGCCTTCACAGGTGGGGCGCCTTGGCCTTTAGAGGTTGAAAAGGAAGCGTCTCACGCTGCAATCTGGGACAGAGAAGGGGAGGGGGCGGATTCTCCAATCCATGGACAAGGGGAGGCGGGACAAGAGGGGAAAAGTTTCTCTGCCCAAGGGACCGCGTCCTACTTTCTCATTGTGAAGGTCGGCTAATTCAGCAATAGGTGGAGTCGACGGATGCTTTCATCTTCTGGAATGGAAAGGGGGGGGAAAACCTATCCATCACCGTGAGCGGTGGAAGAGAAACGGTGGAACAGGACCTTTTAACATAGAGAGGGGAGGGGAGAGGGGGCTATTCCGGCGATCGTTCAAGGATTAATTCAATCAAAAAGGGAAACGAATCGCCATCGCGCGAGGGAAAAAAAAGAAGAAAAGGAAGAGTTACCCTCCGTGCCTGGCGTCGATGGAAAAAGTCGGCGATTATTTGGGGGGCAGAAATCGGATTGGCCATTGCCGACATGGTAAGGGAATTTCCAGGAAAAGAGAGGGAGCGAGAGTCCGGTTGGAGAAAAGGGGGAAGAAACGTCGCGCGATTAAACTGCAACATGGGGGGAAAAAGAAGAAGGGGGTTCGCAACTTTTTTCGTTTTGGGAGGGGGCTCCGCGATAAATTCAGGGGCAAAAAAATCGCTTACCTTGAAAAAGGGGAAAGGGGGGGGGGAGGGTAAATTTTGTGGAAGGCTCAGAAAAAAGAGAAGGGGTGGGCCTAGGGGACGGGAAGTTTGGGCATCCAACGCTTGAGAAAGAAAGGGGAATTGAATACAAAAAAAAAAGGAAAGGAAGTCCTCCTCAATGGAAGGGAAAGCCGACAGCCCGACAAAAGGAGCGACAGGCGTTGAGATGGAAAAAGGGAAAGGCTTAAAACACTCCAGGTTTTAGGAAAAGAGGGGAAGGAAAAAAACCGGGTTGTCGTGATTACAGGGAAAGACGCAGGTGGGGGAAAAAACCCCTTTTTTTTGGTGGGGGGGGAAAGCAGCATCGCATCGCTAGAGTAAGGGAGAAAAATAACCTTGCCGCTAATCAAAGGCACGGGACATCACTACAAAGCACTACCGCCTAATGGAAAAGGGAGGGCCAACGAAGACCGCTTTGTCCGAAGGGGGAAAAAGGGCGTATATTTTTCTAGGGGGGAAGGGGGGAGGGAAAGGGAGAAAGGGGAAAGGGTTTTACATGACGTCGCGCGAGGAAAAAAGGCGCAGGGCCGCTATCCTCTAGAAAATGGAGGGCCCTTGCTAAAAAAAAAAACGATCATAAATCACGGAACAAAAGAAAGAGGACCCTTCGGAAGGAAAAATAAGGGGGACGGATCAGAAGGAAGGGTCGGTTACTGTGTTGGAGAGGGGGGGGGGGAGGATGTAGTTAGTCCTCCTCAAAAAGAAAGGGAATGCATGGAAATGGCGCAACCTTCTTATGACGAAAGAGGAAAAAGCGCGCTGCTTCTTTGGGAGAGAGGACCCATGCAGGATAAAACGAAGCAAAACCCTGTTCCGAAAAAGAAGGAAAGGGGGAGAAGAAAAATGGTTTTTGAATATAGCATGAAGGGGAAAAAAAGAAGGCGAGCGGGAGATCAAGTTGGAGGGGGGGGGAAGCCACATTCGTCGGCGTGACTGCAGAGGAAGGGGAAAGTCCTGTATTCAAGCTGCAAAGTGAGAAAAAAAAGGTGAGGGAACAAAATCCTAGAGAGGGATCGCTGTATCCAACCAGCGCTCGCATCCACGAGGGGAAAAAGGGGGAAAAGAAAAAAATTGATGGAAAGAAAGGAAACAGGCCAAGGCGGCGTGAATCGCCGCAAATGCATAACGCAGGCAAGTGAAAGGGGAAGGGGGGGGAAGGGAAGCCATATACCGCAACAAAAAAGTTGCAGAAAAAAGGGGGAGGGAAACAAGTGCAATAGAATAGGGAGCGGGAAAACTTCGCTTCCGTTTCGGAAAAAGGGGGAGGAAAAAAGGCCTCAGCATCTGGAACGAAATTTACCGAGGGCGGGGAGATTCCGTTGAATTAAAATGAAGGAAAAAAGGGGAAAGGGGGCCTCATCTTTTGGGAAAAAGGGGGAGGGGAGGAATAGGGGGGTAAAGAAGAAATGCACTTCGCGGAGAGGGGGAGGCACTTGGCGCTTGGCGCTGTGAAAGGGATGGAACCAGTCCAAAAGGAATTCAAAGGGGGTTTTTACCCTGTTTTTTCGCTGCCGAAGGGGTTCTTCCAACGCTAAGGAAAGGGGGGGAGGAAAAGAACCCTTGTCATTCCGGAAAGAAGAAGGAAGGGGAAGAAAAGGGAAGTGCGGAATTCGCCTAGCTACTGAAAAAATGAAGAAAATGAGGCCTCTCGTAATGGGGAAGATTTCTCCCCTTGTCCAACAAAAAGAAGGAAATCACTCAATCCACGGGATCGAAACAAAGGAGAGGACTCGTCGAGAATTAAAAAGGGGGACCAAGGAAAAAAGAAGAGCGTTGCACAGTCAGTTACCGGTAGGGAGAAGAAGGCGGAAAGCCAAAAATTCTCGAGACGGAAGAATTTTTCCCGAAACGGAACTGAAAAAGGGAAATAAAAGGCTTCTGTGCCTCCGGATTGTAGATGGAAAGATGAGTTGGGAAGGAGGGGACCAATTAAAGAGGGGGAAATAATAACTTAAATCAGACTTTGGGAGGAAAAAGCTTCTCAAGGAGGGTGGTGTTGGGGGGGCAGTGTCCTTGAAAAAAGGGGGAACAAGAGAACAGACGAAAAGATCTAATTCTCTCGAAAAAAAAAAGAAGGGCTCGGCTTCTATCTTCTATACGATTATAGTGAAGAAAGACGGAAAGAATAGCGAGAAAGAGTTTGGACGCGCATATCCAAATGGGGCCGGAAAAAAAAGAGGGTCACGCCACCCAAGTCGAAACGAAAGACACAAAGAAGGTGACAGGGAGAGAAGGGTGTCTGATTCGCGAATTAAATAAAGGGGAGAGGAAGGATTAGCTTGCGCATCACGCCGTGAGGGGGGGAAGGGGGGCGAGACAAATGGGCAACGCGCGACGGTGATAATTCCGTAAAAAGTGGGGAGAAGGGGGGAGGGGGGAACAGAATCTCATCTCGACTCGTCTTCGAAAAGAAAAAGGATTAGAAGGAGCCAGGGGGACAAAGGAAGATGGGTTCGCGGCCTATACCGCCGAGGGGAGAGTTTCATTCTCTCGCGAAATTAAAGGATGGGTTGGAAAAAAAGATCTGAGGGATTGTATCTTCGTAAGGAGAAAGGGGGGGGTTATAAGTCCATAAACTATGTTTGCGGGGGGAAGTCCGGCCGAAAAAAGTTTAACTCTGAGCTGAAGAAGGGGGGAAATTCTCTGAGATCGGGGGGGGGAAAAGGGTCGCAGCCTTATCAGAGGAAAAGGAAACTGGAACACGAAATCTCCCTCAATTGTTGAGGTTCACAACGCGGACCATACCAAAAAGGGAGAAGCCTTTGCACAAGCTGCGGAGAAAAAGGGGAAACGATTATTACTGAGTGGAAAGAAAGGCCAAAAAAGGAA
>Ga0179593_1448147_pt1 | contig 18929 bp, 25 predicted proteins | sample CZODoug2_1_08_16_FD_185931 | JGI IMG/M metagenome (GOLD analysis project Ga0179593, IMG submission 185931) | Vadose zone soil fungal communities from Angelo Coast Range Reserve, California, USA - CZODoug2_1_08_16fungal (PacBio error correction) | ecosystem: Environmental > Terrestrial > Soil >...
AAGAACGGTGTCGGAAAAAGTCGTTGAAGTCAACATCGGATAGTGCGAGATCACAGCTCCTGTACGGAGCACGGTTTTCTAGCTGAAACTGAAGTTCACACTGTGGGGGGAAAGGTGTGGGGGGACACAAAAATAATGCACAGAACCAACCAGCCTATTTGCAGTTCGCAAAAGGATGGAAAGACCGGGACGCCGAGCCAGTAATACCGGCTGAGGGAAAAAGTGGAGGGGACAAGAGACGAAACTAGAACTAAAACCAAAAACGCTAGCCCCCTTGAACCCGCAACAGGACCGTAAGCCTAGTAACCGTGGACGGGAACGTGGTAAAAAGACGGCCTAATTCGCTTGAAGATTTCAGGGGAGTTGGGAGTCAATCGGCCACGCCCCTCAGGACATGAAACAGTGGGGTGTACCTGAGGTGGTAAGCCGTCCATTAAAGTTTTCTTCAGTGTTTGGGGGACCGATGGGGGGGGACCCGCAAAGAGGGAGTCAATTAAAAATAGTGAAAGCGAGCAGCCGGGTTCGACAGACGTCTCGCGGAACTTGGCAAGGAGAAAAATTGCCGTGTCTCGATGAAAAAAGAGTTTAGGCATCAAAAAGAGAAGGGGGTCGCATGAGGGAAGGAGTAAAAAAAAAAAAAAAAAAAAACACAAACACATGTAAAAAGGCTTGACGTGCGTTCCACAAGGCGTCTGCCTACACCAATCGGTGAACCATAATGATGAGAGAGGTGGCAAGCGTCCACGATAAAAGAAATAGGCCGATGTCGATGGTAAAGGGGGAGGGGGGACCGTAGGAACTATTTAGGGGGCCATGGGGAAAGGGATGCAAGTAAAATAAACTCCAGAAAAAAACTGTATATTGGGCTGAAAGCGACCGTGAGAAGAAAAACTGCAAAACCTTGGGTCAAGCAAGGGGAAGAAAATCTTACAACCGAATTAAACCGCTGTGCATCATAGAAAGTATAAAATGAAATCGAGGGGTGATCCGTGGAATAATTCATCATTAAGAACTGGTAAAAGGAAAAAAAACGAGAGATGGGGTAGATCGAAGAAATCCAGGAATCATTATGGACTAAAACCCGAAATAACATGGGAGATGCGGGGAGAATTGGGGGATGGAAAGTTTACTATGTTCCAAATTAGATGGCAGGAAGCGAGTTTTCTCAGGAATAGGGGGAAGGTAAAACGGGGGGGGTGCCTGTATCCTAGAGAGTTACCTGGCATACAGCGCATTTTTGACGCCGAACACAAGGAGTCGAGACGTGGAACCTGCATCAAAATTACGAAAGGCTATAAGGCGGAAGAAGAAAAAAACGAAAGGTGAAACGCGAGGACGTTAAGGTCCAAGATAAAAAAAGCGCGACTTGGGGAAAAAAAGGGGGATGGGAAGCTAAACGTCTAGGTTCTGGCTCGAAGGGGAGTTAGTAGGCTGGTTGAAGAGATGGGAAAGAGGACAGGCTTTCTGGGGGGGTTCCTCGTTCAAAATGGGAGAGACGAATTCGTAAACGAGGGGGAGAACAGGAACTCTTACGACAGGTGGTACCAGGGGGAAGAAAGATTTTTCTGGGGCTAATGATGCAACCGATTTGAAAGATGGCGGGAACGGAAAAACAGGATAAGATGAAGGATTGCCGCGAAGGAAATTGGCCGAAGGGAAGGAAAGGGGATAGACTAGATTTCCTTGGGTGTCAAGAGCCTGCTTGACAGCTGACTCGTGGGGGGCCGACCGGCGATCCCTAAGGGGCCATCGCAAAGGAAGTTGGTGGCAGAAAGAAATGCGAAGGGGTATATGTGTGCTCAACTAGGAGTTCTTCTTCAGTGGTGGGAAGAAAAGAGAGCTGGGGGGGGAAGAAAAGCGACAGCGTTAATAGATTTTATCACGGAGCAGTTGGAGGAGTTTGACTCGTATGGTCACGAAAAGAGGGGCGAATAGCCAAACGGCAAAGGATAATGCCGGGAAAACGAGCGGATGGACGCCTAGCACTTTCCTTTGGGGGATAAAACGACATCAAACGGACCTATTGGGAAAGAAGAAACTGGAGAGGCAGATAGCTCCGGGAACCGACGGGTACCATCCACGAAAACCGATCCGATATGGGGGTAGAAGAAAAGGCGACGGGCAACGAGGAAAAAGGGGGCGGCAAGGACCACTCGAAAAACCATTCATTTCGTATCGACGTATTTCTGATCGGGAAGGCAAAACCTGGGCGCCGCCGCAGCCTATAAGCCCGCAGAGAAGACGGAAACAAGAGTCTGCGTCAAGCGGGGGGGAGCGAGCAAGTAAACGGGTGGTAGCTAAATAAGGCTTGACGCAGAGGATGGCACCCAAACCAGCAAGTTGCCACAAAAAAAAAATGACGGAGAAGCGAAGGGCAGGTTTCTGAATAACACAAAAGGAGACGCGCAGGAGAAAAAGCACAAGGTCGGTTGGGTGGGGTCATATAAGGATAAGAAAGTTGCTCTGAAGAAGATCGGAAGCAACACACATGTGGGAATCCGTCAAGGAAAGAGAGAGATCAAACAAAAAACAAGAGAGAGAAGAGAGAGAGGGGAAGTTGGACGGATGAAACAGTGTGCTTCGCGCCGAGCTCGTACAGCTAAGATGGCGGGCTGAGTTAGGGTCGATTTAGGCATACAACAAATAAAAAACCCTCGAGGGAGAGATGGGTCTTCTAACCTGGACCAGGCCGCGGAAAGAGGAGGTGGTTTTTGGCCCGTTCACTGGGGATGTCGCGAATCAGCTGAGCTCCCCGTGTTTCGGAAAGCGAAAAAAAAAAAAAAAAAAAAAAAAAAAAAAAAAAAAAAAAAAAAAAAAAAAAAAAAAAAAAAAAAAAAAAAAAAAAAAAAAAAAAAAAAAAAAAAAAAAAAAAAAAAAAAAAAAAAGCCAATCTATGGAACAGGAGGGGGGTCCCGAGGGGAACGGGAGAATTCGGCATGCGGGAAATCAGGGGGAGGTAAAGGGAAAAATCAAAAACGACCGCCGATAATGCTAGGGGCGGTTGTAAAAGGAAGGAAAAAGATGAGTTGGGGAACAAAATCTCGAAGTAAGAAAAAGGGAAGGGCGATGTATATCCGGTCTCGGGGAGGTGCCCTAGAGATGCAGAGACAGAGGCAGGCATGGTCAGGTTGATTGGCTAAACACCCATGAAGAATGATAGATCCTTAAGAACCAGGGCTGGAGAAAGTTATAGTTGCAAAACCGGGGGAATAGGCGTAAAAGCAGGTAGTCACGGAAGCGAGTAAAAAAAGAAAAGAAGGCCAGACACGCTATTGACGTGGGGGTCAGCCTTCAGGCGAAAGCCCCAGCTGCGATACATCCAAAAACGAGAAAGAGCCGCGGAGAAAAAAAATCCTCAACGACATGCCGTACGTTCGAAAAAAAAATGAGAGTGCGGAAACTCGGGGATCCGGCGGACCAACGGTCAAAGCGGGAAAGAAGAGAAACCTTACCTTTTAGGGAGGAGAGAAAAAGAAGGGGGAAGAATCTCGGAGGGAAAAGTCGGAAAAAATCAACCATCTTAAGTCAATGGGAATTCCCTCCATATCACGGGGAAAGAAAAGAAGCCCAAAAGAACGGGACGCAAAAAGAGAAAAGAAGCGTGCTCACAAACCGGCCTTCCAGATATGAGAATCCAGCCACAAAGAAGGGCTGAATCCGAGGAACTAGGATCCCACTAGTAAAAAAGCCTAACCAAGATGAGGCAGTAGGAAAAGCGGAAGACCGATCGCAATTGAGAGAAGGAGAGAGACAGGGGCCGTCCTCGTCCAAAGTTCCGCCGTACTAGTAGGGGGGGCTTCGAAGCTTGGTTCGGCTGTGAATTCCTCGAAGCAACCGCCCGTTGAGGAAGATATGAAAAATGAATGAAAGGCCAATCCCAACAAAACCAGTTAACCAAAAGGCTAGAAAAAACTGAGGAAAAGCCGCCGCACTCTTAATGGCCATCGACATCATCCTAAATGTAGAAATAAAAAGTCCGACCACAGCTAGACCATGTATTGAGGGGGGGCTGCTTGGTGGAGGGGGAAAGGGACTTCGTATCACGAAGGGAAGAAAAAAAACGGAAATTGAGAAAGCTGCAAAGAAGAACCAAGGAACCCCGAATTTCATGTGGAGAATGGAGCGAGGAAAAAAGAAAAGTTTGCATTCTGTGAGGGAAGGGGGCAGTTTCTGGCAACCAGGTTCGGGTAATGCAACTGGGTCGGGCGACACCAAGCGACTCGGAGTCATTTTGTAAGAAGGGTAGAAGGGCCTAGGGGCGTCATTCCAACTAAATCTTTGAACGAATCACTACTAGACGCAGAAGGCCAATCCGGATCGGATCGGTTCCGCACACATGGGACGGACTTGACCCCCGCGTGGGCCGGGCTTCAGCCGCTTTGGTCAGAACAAAGAAGAAGGGGGAATGCGGCGGGCTATATGAAACACAAAATGGTGCGCAAAGGATTCATCTATAGCAACCAATTTTCATTAACAAGACGGATGAGGCCGGCTGCTAGGAGAAGAAACCCAAAGCCGCACGGAAAAGAATATGCGGGGAAAAATAGGGGAAAACCCTGCCGAAAAAAATACTGACGCGGGCAAACCGGCACTTTTGCGCTTTTCCATCGGCCTAGCCGCGAAAAAAGGAAAATCGCCGCGCCTTAACGCGGAGACTACTCAAAGGGGAAAAAAGGGAAAAGTAGAAACACAAGGGGGAGGTACCGCGGGGAAGCGCACGAGCCGAGTTTGAGCTCGCGGGCAAATCAAGTTACGAAGGAAAACGGGACCAAAAACAAAAAAAGTGGACGAAATGAGGAACGGCTCGAAAACCTCATTGGCCAAAGGAAAGTTCACATGAGGGGCTGTGTTGCTGGGGAGAAGCAAGAACACTCAGAAAAAACAAGGAACATAAAACTAAAGACCTCGAGCGGGAGGATGAGAAGTACCACGCGAGGTCGGAAAAGCCGGGGGGAACCACACAAGTAAAAAAAAACAAACAAAACGAGGGGAGGATGAAAGATCTAAAATCTGCCGTCCCATGCGTTTAAGAGACCTCGGGAAGGCAAATGAGAAAAGAACGAGAGGTGAAAAGGGGAAACTTGACCCTTGGGATTGCTGTTGAGACGTGAATGTCAACAAAAAAACATACAAAACAGCCGAACCGGTCCTGGAAAAGGGAGGTGGAGAGCCGTGCCACTCAGCCTGGAAATGAGGCTTGGCTGGGGGGCACAGGGGAAAGACCGCAGCGCGACTCGCGAGCCCGCAAAGGAAAAAGGAAACTTCCGGTAGCCCTCTTGAAGGCGGAATAGATCAATGAATCCAGGATTTCATCGGCAGAACTCGGAAAAGAGAAAAAATGGTGACCCGAGTGGTGATTTCGGAGGGTGGGGTCCTCGGGGGAAACTAATAGGGGGAAATTTAGTAGGCGGGTGGTCCAAAGGGTCCAGAAAGAACGAGCAGGGAAAAGTGCCTTTCTCTATGAAGAGTGCCATAGTGAGAAAGGGGGAGAAGAACGGGAAGAGCCATCTTGAAGGGACAGGATGAGGAAGTCCATAAAACCGGCTGATAAACCAAAGCCGGCAAGCCGGACAAGGATTATCTATTAATCGAAAGGGAATACCTGGGTCGGCTGCTTCAGGAGAACCGTGTCGAACCTTTTTAGGAAGAAAGGGAAGGGAAAGAAACGAGAAAGCAGAAAAATACTAAGGGGGCATGGGAAGCCCGAGAAAAGGGGGGAGAAGAACTGAAACTTGGGTGACGACAACAACGCTGAAAACAAAAGCATGAAAAAGGAGAGGTATCGCTGAAACGGTTAATCAAAAAATGAGAAATCGCGGGGGGGGGTGGCAGGGATCGCGGAAAGGGGCTTCGCACTACATCTCCAAGGGGAGGGGGGAAGCCGGAAAAAAAGGATGTGAAAATAAGCGCAAAAATCCGAAAATTAATGCACAATCCCAAGACAGGGTCAGATGGGGAGGTCGGAATTGGTCAAAAGGGGAAATTCAACTAGGGTCGACCGATGCGATGCGAGAGAGGGGGGGGGGGGTGGGTCGGAGTCTGGGAGGAAAAGGTCCCGGAGGAGGAGAAGGGACAGGCCTTTTGCGACCGACGGGAGAGCGGAAACCTGGTTACCAGAGGACAACTTCCGAAGGAAGAGGAAACAGAGCTTAATAGAAGGAATGCCAAAGTGGAAAAAAAGCAAGGGGAAAGAATAAGAACGTTTCGAGGGGGTACGGCCCCAAAAGGCGGGGATACTCAGATTTAGTTAGATGGCAGGGAGAGCGAACGACCTTTGTCTGGAGGAGGGATTAAGAGGCGATGCTGAGGGATCCCGGGGATGAAGCGGGGAGAGAGCGGCAAGCTATACGCGGGGAAATGTTATGGAGGAAAAATGATGCTCAATCAGAAGTTGGAGGGGTACAGGAAAAGTCAGCTGTCCGATTTGCGGCGAACGGGTCCCTGTCCTGAATGCTACGCGTTCCAAGAGTCAACCAAAACTTGTTTTTCAAAAAGAGGAACAGAGGAATGGATGGGGACCGGGGCAAGGGAGGTGGAAAAAGAAAGAAAATGGTACAATGGACAGGGCTGGGGGGGTGCTCACCTCGTCCGGGGGGGAGAGGGAGGGGAGTGCCCAGCGCAAGGGGGGGGACAATAAGAAACGCGTTCAATGACGAGAGGTGGGCTCACAAAGGATGAAGCAGGGAAACCGCGGAGTGGAGCCCGTACGGAACTTTAAAGCAAAATATTCCCCGTCTTCCCCCGATAACCGGAAAACGGTAGAGTCGAAGGGGGAAGAGAATGATCAAATGGGGTGTGGAGATCTCATCGAAAGACCTTCCGCTGGGAACAGAGCGCGTGACAAGGGAATAACGGGGGGAGAGAAAAAGCTAATAACCAGCAAAGCTGAAGTCGGGAGGGAGGAGCTGAAAGCGGCTGCAGGGGCGGGTACCCACTAAGAAAAAAAATGCATTTCATGGATAGGGAGGGCGAGAAACGGGGAAGCAGAGGCATGCAGAAACCAGCCGAAGTATCAGATCGGAGCGACAACTAAGAGGGAGTCACTGCTGTTAGAACACCGAAAACGACATATTAGCGAGGCAGTCATAGCCACCAATCAAAGGGCAAAAAACAAACCAAGCCTCCAAATTCAGGATGAAAGTGTTCAAAATCTGAATCGGGGAAAGAAAACGGTACATGTTAGCATAAAATAGAACGCAGCCCGCAGTGCATGGACCTATCATCCAGCGACCACAAAGTGGGGAACAGGGAATTACGAGTATATCACAAACATAAAAAGATACCAAGAGAAGGATGTAATTGAAGTAAAAGGCAGTTGAACCGAGAGCTTACACCTCTACGAATGGGTTGATCCCCCCCTGACATTGGGAGGCTCACAAAAGCGGACGAGGAGTTCGAAAAAGAAAGGAGAGAGAGTAGGCAGGGGTTGGCAACTTGGACTGCATTGCAAGGATAACTCTAATTGGGGCTCAAAAATGTTTGTTAATTCCTACAAAGCTATTGGAAGACCGATAGGGGCCTTGACGAGGAAATAAGGAGGCCTGAATTAGGCTGCGATTTTCGTTCAATGAAACGTTAGGCTAACACTCCTTACGGTCCGAAGGGATTGTTGTCCGGGTGTGGACAATAACACGGGAACACGAGGAAGCAGGAAAAAGGAACGAAGAGCGGACGATAGGGGTATGCGAATGGAAGGTGGAAAGTCTCGCGCCCGAGCGAAAAAAGCCAGGGCCTTATTCGGGCCGTTGAGTAGGGGAGGGAGAATAGCAAAAAAAAAAAAAAGAGACAGCTCGGTGCACGTATCCAAAAAAAGTTGAGTTAAGTAATGGCCCTCAGGGGCGGGCAAGTACCTCGGGGATGAAAAGGAAGCGGCAACTCCGCAGAGACGAAGTACGATCCCATAGGGGGAACTAGGAGCCTTCAGTAAGTGCGACAAGACTGCACGTCATAAACGAAGAGGACAAAGAAGAGGGGAAAAAATATCAACCAAGCAGGGGCCGTAATTTTTGTAAAGCGGGGGGGGGGGGAGGGGACCGGAAAATAGGGGAAGGGGGGATCAGCGGTAAAAGTGAGGGTGCAAAAACTGACCGGGGAGAGAAAAAAACGCAGCATAGGCCACTACCTGGACGGCCCCAATACAAGGCATCCAATTTCCGTCAAAAAACAAATCGGGTACGACTCAGATACCATAGATGTAAAGAAGAAAAGGGAGGAGAGAGCCAAGATTCAAAAGCACAAGATCAAGGGAGGAAGAAAGCCGGCCAGGAACAGAGCCGACCCAGCTAGTCGAAAGAGCAAAAAAAAAAAAAGACTAGCATCTGAGCGACCTAAAAAAAGGTGGAGGAAGGAAACGAGACAGACCGTTTGGACATGGGAGTCACAGGGAGGGTGGACGGGAATGAGCGCGTACCTTCGCGAGAGTAAAGTCCAGAGGAGAAGCCGGTGGAAAAAAGAGGGGACAACATGAAAGACGCAAGTCAACGGACACCAATTTACCAACCCGAAAAAAAGCGAGACAAAGAAACTCCATTCAAAAGAAAAACCATTCATCAAGACTTGTATTGGTGGAAGAAGGGCGGATTTGCTGAAAAGCACCGAAGGGGGGGGGGGAAGGGGAAGAAAAATAGAGGAGAAGGCTTAAAAACCTGAAACTATTTCCTGTACGTGAAGAGCGGGGTCTTCAGTCTAGGTGGCCAAGTGGTGCGGGTAGGACAAAACATGAAAGTGCAACAGTAGTAGGTAAAACGTTTCGCGTCCTTCCCCATGAGAACTAACTGTTACTACAGCACATCGGAACCCCGGATCAAGCTCAAGACTCGGGTAATCATTCGGTTTGCAAAATAAATTAAAATTTCAGAAGCTGGGGAAAAAAGAGGAAGGGGCCAAGGGGAGCATCCCCGAGAGACATTTTAGGAAGAACAAAGAGAAAAAGGACCCCCTGGAGACTCGACGAGGGAACGGCTGCCGGAAAAGAGAAGGAAAGTACCGACCGAGGCTGTAAAGGGACCAAAAAGGCAGAAAAATAAAACCGGGAAAAGTGTACGCGGCCCCCGAGTCGAGGACTGTATCTAACATCCTGAAATCCGCGGGGCAGGAAGAAAAATGCGCGAGTAGGCGCTTCACTTGACGCGCTGGGGTGAGGGGCTATAGGTGAGCGCAAAAAAGTCCCAAAAGATTCCGCCGAGCTGCAAGGTCGACGCACAACGGACCTAAACATTCAAAGGGTGTTTCCGATCCAGATTCTGAGCATAAACAGGAACCAGGAGCAACCAAAAGGAGAGCCAGGGAGAGTCAGAAAAAAAAAGCCGGAAAAAGAAAAGACGGGAAGAAAACCTGATATAACTCAACACAACGGAGAGAAAAGAGGAGAGGTACGAAGCGTCGGGTGAAAGACCTCGGCGATGGCGCGAGCCCCTCCAGCGTTAAACCTTCCTTGGTGAAAGGGGGGGGGGCCCACCGAGGCTCATAAACACCACTAAATGGGGAAGGTCCTGGCAAATGAGGTTTGGACGTGCCGCCAGCGCCGGCTGCGGGGGAAGGGTGCGCCGCATCTCTCCGCGATGAAGGCGTGCATGCCAACCAAATGAGGGCCGCGATTACCATGGGGGAAAGGGGATCCGGTTCTAAGGAGGGAAAAGGGGTGGTCGGGTCAATCAAAGACCCCACTCAGGGGGGAAGAGGAAATTGGGGGAAAGGCGTAAAAAAATTTGAGGGAAAGGTGGCCGTGGGAAAAATCGTAAACGTAGGCTCGGGCCTCTAACCTGTGCAAAATCGAATTCCCTAGGGACAATTAAGTGGAAGGGGCTCGTGAAAAGTTAGGAAAGAAAATGGAATGTGGGTGAGAATCTGAGAGCACCGCAAAGCGAAGGGAATGTCGTTCCACAGCGTACAAGGCGGTGCAAACAAAAAAGATATCGAGCCCGCCCCGTGAGCCTATCCCGGGAAGAAAAGTGGGAGCGGTACTTTGAGGAAATTCTTTCGCCAGGGGAAATTGAGGGGGGCCTCAGCAGCCGGCAGAAAGGAGGGGGGGGAAAACAAGTCTCTTGTGCCGAGACAGTCGGATAAGTAAAGATCAAGTCCAAAAAAAAACATCAGAAAAAAGAAACCGGTAGGGGGGGGGGGGAAGAGGATAAAATGGTCACAGAAAATCGCAAGGGTCAAAATCGGGGGATATCAGCCGCGTGTCACACCGCGGTGGCATCGCGAATATAAGTCCGAGCTTGCGGAAAATTTGTAGGGACTGTAAAGTCCTGAGGGGGGAAGAAGGGAGAGCGGAAGAGGACGCGCGGGGTGGGCCGATCTCGAGGCGTCGGCTTTTGGAGATGGCGAGTGGATAAGCTTGTATGAAGAAAAAAATTCGAAAGGCATCGGGGGGAAGGAGCGGGGAAAGAAAGAAAGGCACGCCAGTTGAAATGATCAAATACACCCGAACTTCGCTGCCGCACAAGAGGGGGGGGCGCATGGGTGGGGGCTGGGTTGGGGAAGGGAAGGTCAAGGTCGGGAGGCGGGGAGTCTGTATTATGAAGGGAAAGGAGCAGGCTGCTCATTCGATCGCCGACCTGGGTCAACGAACTACCCTTAGGGACTGTCTAAGAGAAAGGGAAACACAAAGTTATGGACGTCAAGAGAGGAATGCCGGGATGGGTATTAAAAGTTGAAAGGAAACGAGATGCTGCCGTTGTCGACATGGGCCGTTGCCATATCCGGATTACCGCGACGCCGTGGTTGGAAGAAAGGAGATCAAGGGTCAAAAAAACAAGAAGTTTGAATGTACGGCATTCTTGGGTCTCAAGGACCTCGTATAACGGACGGCTGCATCAGCGGGGAGCAAAAAAAACTAAGAAAAAAAGGGAGCGAGAAAAGGGAGAAGACGACGGCTGAATAATCGAAGGGGCAAAGGCTATTCGTACGCCTATCAAAACGGAAAAGCTCCTAACTGCAGCGGGGATAAGGGACAGCAGAGGAAAAACGGGGTTAGACAAAGGGAACTGGAAGGTGCGCGAACCTCAGCTCAACAGGAAACCTGGGTTCAAAATAAAGGGTAGAGAAGAGTTAGAGCTTGCGAAAGTGAAAAGAAACAAAATATATGGGGCGGCAGTGATTATTTCGGGCGTAGTTGCTATAGAGGACGGGGGCCCCCAGAACTGAGAAAGAAAGCAGCCAGTATGAAGGATATCGACAACGAGGTAGCTAACTGCGAGCAAGAAAAACCAAACAGGGGGCTGCTCGTCGAACACAACGGGCAAAAACAAGAGACGGGGGAAAAGACAGTCAATACCATGCCGGACGGGAACATCGGGGAGCAGGACGCAGCCGCCACCGGAATGTCAGGATCAGATAGACTAAAAAAAAAGAAAAGGGTTCAGAAGTCAGGCATCATACTCAAAAAAGAGAGAATAGAGGGGTAAGTCGGATGACAATGGCGGCCGAGCAGGGGAGAAATCAAATACGAGGCGCGGAGGTCAGGGGGGTAGACTACCACCGACCCTTGGGGACTCGCTATGGTAGTCACAGTGGCACCGCGCCTAATACGCGTGTTTTGGAAGGGGACCTTGGCGAGGCAATGAGGAATGCAAAAAAGGGGGTCTCCAGCGAAGCGGCCAGGGGGATTCTGTAGAGTCCGGGACGGCTATTCTCAAGGCGTCCGTGTGCCCAACCAACTAAAAGGGGGGACAGGGGGGGCGTAGTGGTAAAAAAGTGGGAAGAATAAGCCGTGCCTCAAGATACAATCTGAATGCGATTGGTAGGGGGGTCCCTCCGTGGCCTTGGCGGACAGGTCGTGGGGAGGTCTGGATCGCAAACAACCAAGAAAAGCGCTCTGCAGCCACGTCGACTTCGGCATGTATAGGGAGGGAAAAAGAGGGTATGGACAGCGAAACGTAAAAACATCAGCGGACGGACGGGAAGATAATTGAAATAGCCATGTTTATGTCCGGGGCGCAAAAAAAAAGATTCAGCAGAACAACCGACCGCGAACTCTCCCCCCGTTTTGGAAAAGGAGCGTTAGGACCAAGGATAGCCGCACCGGTCACGGGGAAACGGGGATAAGGGGCAAGGGGAAACCAAGAGGGCCATCTCGCAAAGGACCTCGGCAATAAAGAAAGGATCCGTGTTCAAGTCAAACATATCAAATGTCGCACCCGAAAAGGGGAAGGGTAGCCCCAGGAGGCGAACAAACGCGCACGCACATCGAGTCAAGCCAGGAAATCTCCGCAAAAGCCAGACATGCCTACAACAAAAATAGAACGCCAGACGAATCCGCGGGTTTCGCGCAGTAAAAAAAGATAGGAAAATCGAGAGGTAGCGGACGGGGGCCGGAAGGGAAAACGGGATCTGGGCCCTATCAAGAAGCGGAATTAAAAAAGGGACTAAGCAAGACTAAGGGCGAAAACGAGGCCAAAAGCCGACTGAGACCATACTTTTAATCCAGACCAAAAAGAGCGAAAGAAAACTCCATTCACAGGACATCGAAAGAAGGAACACCACGAGTCAAAGGTTTGGGGTCTCATAAAGTCGTATTGAAACGATAGGGAACACGCGGTGTGATCAGCGTAGATGAGTACGCTAAACGGTGACCTAATAAAGGAAAGGTGATAAAGGGAGCGCGAGGTCTTGGCGGTGAGCCGTCATGTGAGGCAAAGGTGGAAAATAGTGGGCGTGGAGAACGGGCTTCATTATGCTCCGAATGGGAGGAAGGCCCCATGGCTAAGGAGCTGACGACGCCTCCTACGCCATCAAGGAGCCAACTCTGGTCCTTAAAAAAACGGATGGAAAAAAAAGCAGATGGGGGGACCAAGAAAGAACTCGACTTTTTCCGCTCCCATAGGACAACAGGAAAGCATTTGAAGAGAACGGCACCCTTGGCATACAACGCTATAAACTGTGGATGAACCGGATGGCATCTCGGGACACACAAGGACTACCGCCCCATCTGCAAACCAAAAAACAAAAGTTATGCTACAACAAAAATGTCAAAAAGCCCGGGGGGGGAGAGGAGTCCGTCTACCACTCAAAATCTAAAATACTAATCCGGGAAACCCGTAAGGGGGGGCTTACGGGCTGGAACAGAGCTGGGGGGCTCTCGATGGAGGAAGGAAAACTGCCTAAAACCGGGTCCGCCAGCCATACCTGGCCGAGGGAACGTGGGAAACCCCTATTTGCCAGGGAAGGTCTGGTTATGACCTCGGCGGCGGGGGGAATCAATAAAAAGGCTGCCTGGCTGCGCAAACGGAAAAGGGATCCCGCCTCGCCAAGATGCCGGCAACGCCTCCGACCCGGATACCACGGGAGTATGAAAAAAATAGAGATACGGTGTCGTCCCAGCAGGGTTCCAGGGAAAAGAGCCAATGCAGAGCGGCGGAAGCAGGGGGGAGAGAAAAGGGCCCTCAGGGGAGGGGTAAAAGCCGGACCGGAGAACAAAGGAATATGGGGTGCCGAGCCCGAAAAAATCGGGGGAGGCGGTGGGGACAGTGGTCGGGGCGAAAAACGCCGCAACGAAAAGCCTCGGGATAGCCCCTGCCGGCCGCGTACTCACGGAGGAGCCGGTCGAAGGAGGATGTAGAGTAGAACCGAAGGGGGCACTCAAATTGGGGTGACGCGTCTTGGTATCCGTTAACTAAGCGTGGGTCAATTTGGCGAATCAGGGGTGCTGGCGCTCGGGTAGGGGAAGCAAAAAGCAATCCCGTCTCAGGCGTCGTTGGGCCACGGGCACTTCATAGGAAAGAGCGCATACAATGAGAAATGTGTCGCATATGAGAGCAACGGGCTGGTAGCTCTAAACATCGGGGCTGAAAGGGGGGCAATGAAATTTGAAAAGAAAATGCTGGAGCAGGGGGTGGCAGACGCATGAAAAACCTTGGAGCTTCTGTCAAAGGTCGTAATGAAGGTTCATGGTAATTACGACTGGAGAACATCTAAGCGCAACATCACGAAAAAACGAGGAGCTGCCCCCTCTACCGTACGACCAACTTGCCATCAATCAACCAACCGAAGTAAACCTGGTCGGAAATAAAGAGAACCTAAAGAAAAAACAGGATGATAGAGAAGCGTCATTCTACGCCGAGTGATGATAGGGGTTTCAGAAAATCAGAAGAGGAAGCGAACAATACAAGAGGCCGACGGCGGATAGGGGAAAGCTGGTGGGGGGAGGGTCGGTGGGGTCTAGCAGGTGACTGGTTGTGGGTGCCTCGGAGGTGTGTGCTGTACCGGCGGGTGGGATCTGAACGCAATGCAGAGCGGCCGGAAAGAGTTGCAATTTTGAAAAAAGAAGAGAAAAAGAGGCGAAAGGCGTAGATCGTGCGCCAGTAGGACGGCAGGTAAGAAACCGGACTCGAGTATTGACTGCAAACCGGGGGGGATAAGGCGTTGGGCAGCAAGGGGGCTAGTCGAGTCGCAGGCGATGTGGAGGATAAAAGGCGAGCGAGGAGAACGGGCTCCCCTGGGAAAAAAAGAAAACGGATTTCTGTCGGGTATATGAATGGGAATTTGTGACAGCCCGATGACGATCAAGAACGGGCCGCTTGTTCAAGAAAACAGGTCCGTTTCCAAAAACTTCTGTCCTCTTACCGGCGGATGGGCGAATCCACCGGGTAAGAAAACCGCGCCTTCCAGGGGGACAATGGACGGGGGGTGCGCAGCGTCTCGGGGGGGGCGAAACGAACACGAAAGAGCTATGCTGGGGGTGCTCAAACCGGGGATCGGGGGATCTAAGAGGAGAGAAAAAAAAAGGTGTCAAAGAAACCGGGCCTATCCCCCGGCACCTATCCGACGGTCAAACAACGTAAGCGACGTAATGATCTTTGGGGGGGTGGAAGGACACACCACACAGAAGACACTTGCCTCCGCTCTGGCGATCTTCCACCGGTCTACCTTAACACCTAACGTCGGGGATATCAGAACTGGCAGGTGGAAAACTACCACAAATGCATGATCGGGTTGGTAGGAGACCGTTACGCCACGGGAGATAAAGGTAGGAGCGAAGCATAAAGGAAGACCAACACGTCGGCACTAGCTGGGGGGAGAGACGGACCGAACCCTAAGAACCGATCGCTATGGGAAAAACCATGTCCCCAAAGGGCGAGCGGTTTAGAATCAAACTAACAAGGGAGAGGAACCAGGTAAGGCGAATCGAAGAAACTAGAGAGGGGAAGGTCCACAGCCTAAACAGTTAAATCCGGCAAATAAAAGCGCAAAAACAACAAAGGGGGGAAAGAGAATTGTGAGAGGCCACAAGCACGGGCCCGAGCAGGTAAGTCCGTCTCGGGTAGCGATGGGGAAGACTTCCTGGGGCGCTGCGACGATTGCACCAAGCCAAACCCTGGACCGCTGCCGTGGGGCCAATGGTGGCGATGCACTGATCGATGAGCTCCACATGGGTTGTCCAGAAGCGGAAAAACGGGTGTCGAAATGCCGATCGCGTATTCGCGTAGGGCGCGATGATCCGTGATCCTGACAGCAAACAACGCCGATAGCAGATTGTGTCAGTAGGGGCCCCCCAGATAAAGGAAAGGGGCAGAGATCAGGAGACGTAAGGGGAGGTGTCCGTATCGCCGGGGGGATGGGAAGAATAGTCGGCGTCGTGTTTCGGGATCGCCAAACACGATGAATGCCGACTGGGAAAAAACGAGCCAATCGGCCGTAAGTCCAGGGGGCGTACCAGATGTAGGGCCAGCTGAGGTCAGCCGCAAACTGCGGCAGGAAGCGTGGGGCGAGGGAACAGTCGGCCCATGCCACATCGCTTCCGTTTCGAAAGAGAAAAATCGCAGGGGAGTACATTGATAGCGCGGTTTTCGGGAAAAGAGCTCCTAAGTAATGGACAGCGGCCTCACGGATAACGGACCTTGTCGGGATGAAACCGCCAGATCTGGAAAAACAGGGTCAAGCCTCGGAATACGTGTTCCACCGTAGATAAAACCATAAGACGGGGAAGCACGACCAGGGCGTCGATTATCGTGCCGAAACGCTCTGCGATAAGAACGCCAGGGACATGTCACGGCCAAAAAAAAAGACTAGTCGCCCGCGCGGAAAAAAAAATCTTGAGCGACTCGAAAACGTGTCGGAGGGAACCCCTCTCCAGTCGACGAAAAGGGCGGCTGCCCAGTCAACTTACTTATAGGAAGAGGCTGCAAAAAAAAGGAGATTGAGCATAAAGGCCCGAAGAACAAGGGGGGGAGGGCTTCAATCCAACAGGAGGGTCACCAACGAGATCGGAAACCCACCTGGGACTAAACATCGAATCGGTCATCTCTGGAGGGACCATTCCGAAACGCATAATATTGTTGGCGCGAATGCATCGATGGTGAATCAACATCGCGGTGAGTAAAAAGTCCAGTATAAGATGCGCTAAATCAAGATTCATTGATAACGGGAGAAAGGTGGGGCTTCGGTTGGGGGAAAGCGGGCGCGGCGGCTGGAACCGTTCCGGGCAAACGCCCCAAGTGGACGTATTTGGGCGTCAGGGGCGGGAAAAAAAAGGGGCCAATGGTTCGGCATTCAAGGCAACTAAATAAGGGACAGCCGACCCGAAAAACTCCGGATATGAAGGCCACTCAGAGGAATCTTGCACCCGTTGCGGTACACTGTGCGACAAGAAAAATCGGAACTTGGGTCCTGCCGCGGGCAAAAGATGAAACATCGGGGTGATGCGCAAAGCGAGCCGGCATGACACCGACAACGGATGGGATGGCCGGCACTAGACGCACGAACGGCGGTGCACCATCCAAAAACCAGGGGGAGAACTACATGCAAAAGCCGGGCCAAGGTGGGGTCGGCGAGGGCTAGAAATACCTGATCGACCCTGGCCGCGCCCGCCGGCTCTACCATACGGGATTAAAGGGCCGGGAGGAAAAAGGGCGCTGGGTGGATCTCTCGGATGCGGGCAATCCCCAAAGAAAGAAAGTGTACGAAAGGCGTAAAACGCCACTCATTGGCCATGGCCTCGGCTTGTTTTTCGAGCAAGATACGTCAAAAAGGGCACGTCCAAGGGTCATCGAAAAACGGGGGAGGCAGGGCGAACTGCCCGAGCGGGATGCCGCGTATCGACTTACAAAACGAGAGAGGCTTGTGGATCCCGGCGTTCCTGGGGAGACCGCGAGGGCGACCACGCCGAAGGTGTAAAAGCTGGGGAAAAGGGTGCAAAGGGACGTTGAGTGTCCCCCCAAGATAAGAACACCAGCCGAAGGGGGGAAATGCGCTAGGCGCAAGAATAAGAAAAATCCGGCTGGCGTGGGCACCCGGCCAGCCGCAAAAAAGCCCGGGGAAACAAGCTCTGCCAGCCCAAACTGCCGTAAGCATCGCTACCGTTATGGACCGGTCAAGGAATTCGTTGGGGTACCGTAGGAGGGTCGCCCCTCTCCAGCAAACACGTTCCGCGGGAGGAGGGGTGCGGGGGGTGTGGTGACGTCGGTGAAATGCGCTGGTCCAGCGGTCACATCCTTAAAACGTCTACTGGAAGTAAGAGTGGAGCCAAGAAAAAAAGGAAGGGGGGGGTGTAGCATCGATAACGTTTAAATGGGGAATTAGGGTCTAAAACCTCAAACGGGAGCCGGGTGTCAAGAGAAAGAAGTTTCAGCCCCTTGCAGAATCCCAGGAGGGATCGAAGGGGGGGCGGTACTGGTAATAGCTCTAGGCAAGGGAATGAAACCGTCGCGAGAATGAGGAAACGGAAAGGTGGGGCCGCCCTGAGGGCGCACTAAAACCCTGGGGGGGCAGCATGGAAACCTGGGCAGGCCTCTGTTCCTCGAGGTACAGGAAGGGTCAGGGATGCCGGAAGAGTCTACTCGTGAGCCTTCCCCCACCCGGGGGCAAGATCCTAAGTCATATAAATACAAGAACAGGGGTCTGCCGTATGGGGTGTTCAAGTACAAATTAAGGATGTCGATTAAGGTGCGAGGCGATCTTTTGGCACGGGGGAGTACGTGGGGGGGGACCAACTAGGTATGAATTTCGCGACTGTTGAAGAAAGACCCAAAGTAGAAGTAGCGGTATGGGGAATTTGACCCTGCATCGAAACGCGAAGGCTCAGCGTGAATAAGGCAACCAACTAGGAAGGGGGTCTAAAGAAAGACTTCAAAGGTACGGCCGCTACCAGAGAAACAATGGGATCTTGGGGGGGGTGACGCGCGGTGGAGGAACTAGAATGGGGACCTAGGTCGTTGAATGTCGCTATCCCGGCTTGGATTCAGAGGGGCGAAAACTGCGAGACGCCTGGACCCGGCGGATTGGAAAAGACACGGGGGGTTATGGAGCACAAGATGAATTACCAGGCCGAAAGGACCCTTGAGAGGAACGCGGGTCCTCCGGTACTACCAGCTTGCACAGGAAAGGCATTTTTTGGGCGGAAAGGCGATCCCGGAAAAAACAAACTGCAACCTTTGACGAAACAAATGTACTTATGGGGAGAGGACTCGCTTTTGGAGGGACGCGGGTCTAATCGACAGAAGGCGATCAATCGGTTGTCGAGCCGGGGGGAGCGCGAGGCTAGAGCCACTACGCGGTACGCAACCGGGGGCAAAAGGAGGACAAGGGGGAACAGATGTAAAAGCCGAGCATTCCTTGTGGAAATCAAACAAAACAGAACTAAGGGCCATTCGGACGATCAAAACCGATAATAATCGCATAAACGATCGAGTCAGGAATTCGAGGGCAACAGAAATCATGGGCGTCAGTGTCAAAACCGGGCCTTCGAATAGAAGTATTGAGCGGAACAAAGAAACCGAAGTACAGAATCGGAGTACTCACAATAACAAAGTCGTACTAACGGGTAAAACTGACGAACCCGTGGGGCGAGATGAAGGGAACCGGTACGGGACAAAACACCGCCTCGAGACGCAGAAGGGGGTTCGAATAAGAAAAAAGGCGCGGGCCCCAGTGTGAGAGACGCAAAAGCACGAGGCATAGCGATAAATCGCCCCCAGGGGGGGCAATAAAGG
>Ga0179593_1348497_pt1 | contig 18928 bp, 22 predicted proteins | sample CZODoug2_1_08_16_FD_185931 | JGI IMG/M metagenome (GOLD analysis project Ga0179593, IMG submission 185931) | Vadose zone soil fungal communities from Angelo Coast Range Reserve, California, USA - CZODoug2_1_08_16fungal (PacBio error correction) | ecosystem: Environmental > Terrestrial > Soil >...
AGGGAAGATGTCGCAAGATTTTGGGAGGAAATGAGTCCTGGGAGAGCTTGGAAACTCTATCCTCCTATGGCCAAGAAGGGGAAGAGAGGATGTACTTGAGAGTGATTTACGCCCATTTACTTACTGTTTTAGACGTAAGCCAATTGTATGGGAGAGGAGGGGGGGGAGGTTTAAGCTGTGCGAAGAAAAAAAAAAATGAACCTGCTGGCCGCTTCCGATATATGTCCAATTAACGGCTCTGTTCAAAAAAGTCCACATTGACTAAAAAAAAGGGCAAGGGGAAGGAGAAATTGGGTGTTGCAGGGTTTGGATTGACATTGGGAAATGGGTCCAAGCTTCTGGCTCTGCCGCCGCTGCGAAACTTCTCAAGCACGCGCAGAGGAACTTAGGGAGGGGCACATTGGGGGGAGTCCATAGGCTTGGTCAGCAAAAAAGAGGTCGAGCGAAGTTGGTGCGGTGCTCCAAGGAGTTCGTATCATCCGACTACTGGAAAAGGGGAATCTCTTGGACAGAAGGAACCAGTGGCGATTGTCAGCTGGGGAGACCGTTCTTCTGTTACGCCTGGGGAAAAGTTATTTAAAGGGGCAAAAAGGAGGACAGCGAGGAGTCTTCAAAATTAAAGTAACCTTGGAGAAGAGGGGGTTTTCAAGAGAGACGTCGCAAATCATGTGAGGAATCAGCGTGCGCTCACCGTAAAAGTACATCCGTTCAGGACTAGAGCGAATCATAGCTCAAGTGATCCCACCGGACCACTATAGAAAAACGAAAAGAGGGGAGGAGGTCAGGCCAATCTCCCCGTGGTAAGGGAAAGAGAAGGTTTAGAGGACTCTATGACTTCCTTGGGTGGATCTGGTGAGGGGTGTTGACGAGCTAGGCCAAATTTTTCCTGAGATTTCTGCTCGGAAAAGAGAGGGGTGTGAAAAAAGTGTAGACCAGTGGGGGGGGGGAGGTGCACAACGGGCACGACGAAAAGGGGATAGAACAATTGAAAAGAAAGGAAAGTCACCGCAGCCAGGGGGGGAAACCCTAAAAATGAGCTGAGGGAGGAACCGAACGTTAAGGTCGTATCCGCACATGTTCAAGGGGTCCAGGGAAAAACGGGCGCGACTGAAACATGCAGAAAAAATAGTGACGGAAAAGAGGAAGGTGTAACTGGGCTTTCAGCACGGAACGGCTCGGGTTAGTTCGGGACTAAGGTTTGTTGATTTGGGGGGAAAAAGGGGAAGTGTCAAGGAAAGTGGTCGACACGGGAACAAAAAGACGTAGTCCGATGGCGGGAACAAAGAAATGGAGGGTTGCGGCTGGGGTGGCTCAAGAGGGAATGGAAGGCGCGCGGGGCTGGATTGATTTTGGGGGTTTGAACGGTTGAGCGAACCAAAATTGCGAGGCATTCATCCGTGAACCCAAACAAAGTAGAAGCACACACGGAACGGAAAAGCGTATTGGAGGAAGCGACGGGGGTCGGAGACTCTCGTGCGTTGGAGGGGGACAGGTTTCCAATGCACAACGATGGGGGCGAGTACTACTTTCTATGGGGGACCACCCAAACACGATGTTGGCGGGGGTAGCGATGATGGACGGGCAAAAGAAAACCGATAGGTGGAGAGAGGGGGGAGAAAAGGGTTGTTAACAGTGAAAGAAGGTTATTTGACTTGGGTCACCGGTGTATTCTGAAGGGGTAGCCAAGTCTTAGCGGGGGGTTCGGTAGAAGAGGAATGTTTAGCAAGGCTATCGAGTTAAGGATGTCATTAGTGGAAATGAAGGAAAGGCCGGAAGCAGAAATCTCAGGCAGGACCTATATACAAAGGACAGACGTCCAGGTGCTAAATGCATCAAAAGAAGGAAGCGAGTGCCGCTTCGCCGACAGGAGGAAGAAGCAGATCCGAATGAGTTAGGGTGGGGGCAACAGAGTCTACATCATGACCCGCTAAAATCAAGAAGAATTCAGACCAAAGTGGAAACGGCTTCTGGAAGGACAAGGAATTAGCCCAAGGCCGTGAGGTTAGCAGATCCTGAAAGATAAAAGGCAATAAAAAAAAGTAAGGGACAAAACGGGGTGTTGCTGTGTACTTCACCAGGACGTGAGATATGGGGTGAAGCAGATAGAGATGTGATTCCATCTCATCATAGGAGAAGGCTGAGTCCCCGAAGCGCGAGAAAGCCGGTGCTATAAACTAGTGAGAGTACAAGAGAAAAGGCAACCCGAAATTTTTCTCAATTCTTCAGGCCAAAGGTTGGGGATGGCTGATTTGGAGGTTTTTTGGGGAGACTAACTGTTCTGTACGAAATAAAAGGAAGAACGAGCGAGTTCCTCGGGGGGTTCAAGGAGACTTATCGCTTATTGATGATGAAGGAAAATGTCTGAGCTACAGAATAAGGTCCTTATCTCTTCGAAAAAAAACAACACTTATGATTATAAAAAAAGGGAAAAGGGGGAAATTTCGAAAATTCCCAATATCGCTACAAGCGGGCTGACAGCAAGGCGAACGCAAAAACTTTTCAATGTGATAAAAAATGGAAAAAAAAGGGGGCTTCCACTCGTATGAAAGAAAAACAAATAGGAGCCAGTACAGAACATATATAGGGGTATCTTTTCCTGAGTGTGAAGGTAAAGGAGGGCTCTGTGAACAGAGCTGTTTTTGGCGGAACAGTGGAGCCTCGTGCTAACTCGCATTGATTGAATCTCCGTCCGAGAGGAAAAAAACCGGCGCGGACCACACCCAGAAATGCTTTCAAGTGGGGGGATCCTAGTTGTCAAAACGACATAGGGAATCCACGGACACTGTCATTCGGGGGATGGGGAGAGAGAGCCCGCTTCATAACTCAGACGACGGAAAAACTCTCCATTACAGGGGGGAAGGGGCAAAGAGGTAAGTGGTTAGTTCGGAGGAGGAAAGACGTCCCAACGTAAGCACTTAAATGTCATGATTGAGGACATTCGTCAGGTCAGGAAGAATAAGCGGGCTGCGAACCGAGAGAGGGGGGGGAAAATATAAAATAGTCCTGAAGTTTGCTCTAGGAGAAATGTGGAGGGGAGTGAGTCCCATGGAGCCCGCGATATCATAAAGGAAGGGGGAAAAAGCATTTGAGAGATGCGAGGCGGTTCGACGAACAAAGGGAAAAAAAACAAAACCACCGGCCACTGCTAAAAAGCCGGACTAACAGGTCAGTCGAGAAAGTACCCAGACCCAAAATGAAATATCAAGGGGGGAAACCGATCCTAAAATCGCTAACACTCCAAAAAGCTTTGCGGACCCGTACGTGAAAGAAAGAGGAGGACAAAAGTACATCAAAAATGTTCTAAGATCCTATCAAGGACGGAAACTCCAGGGGTATTCTACACGAGGAGGAAAAAAACGAAAAGAAACCACAAACTGGGGGCACCGACGTCAGCGTTTAACTAAATCGGGGGGAAAAGGCTGGCCCATTTGGCGCAAAAGCGCGTCGCAAAGAAGCAAAAGAAAGAAAGTACGCCATCCGCCCGCCATTGGATATAAGGCTGCGCCACTAGAAAAACAAGGGTACGTGAGCCCCAACGCATACGGGACGCCGAGTTGAGGGGGGAGAGAAACCAGGATCCAGGAGTCCCAATAAATCATCACATACGGCCCGCGAATAAAAAAATAAGAGGAAAGGAACAGCATCCAAGGAGTCAAAAAGTAGGGAAGCTTTTTAAGTCGAACGGAGGGGGGGGAAAGAACCACACCTTAACGGTGGCCTTATCGACAAAACTGGCCTCGGATGACGCAACGTTGAGGAATGAGAGGGTACCCTGGAGGTAGGGAGAAAGAATGGCCTGGAGCCTCAAGGGGTCGGGCGATGGGAAGGACCACGAAAAAAGGTAGCACACGGGGGACTCAACACTCATCGCTTGGTACGAGCGGCCGCAGGGCCAATATGTTGGCCAAAAATAGTCAAAGCACCCTACACAAAAGGAAAGGGGCTAGGGAACTCGAAGTATGTCCTTATAATGAGAATCAAAGTTCTAATAATCCCTCAGGGGAGAGAAAAGAGTCAGCGTCAGAGGGAAGGGGGGCGGGAAAAAAGGTACTAATTTACTACCAGTCTTCGAGGAGCAGAAAAAAGAACATAAGAAAACCCAAATGGAACCTCTCCATAGCGTCAAAGGAACAACCTTAAAAGAAGGGAATTCTATTTGGTAGACAAAGCGATCGAACATGGTTGAAAAGGGGATAAACGTGTTCAAATCTGGGAATCAAAGACAAGAAAAAGAGAGGAAAAAGCGCAATGCGAAGACTTGTAGGAAGGGAAGACCGAGAGCCTCCCTCCTTTAGGAAGCAACTCCAAAATAAGGGAGAGAAGAAGAAACCGGTGCAAACAACACGCCCTGAAGACAAGAAGAAGAAAGGGGTTTTTTCAATTCCTATGCCGGGAAGAGGAAAAGGGCAAGGGAAAGAGCCAGCAGGGGGGGGACCAGGCTCAAGGATCCAAAAAATCCCCCCAGTACGCGAAAAAGAAAAGGGAAGGTGCAGACAGGGGAGGGCAGACAAGCTCCAAAAAAGGAGGGAAGCTCCCTCTACCTCCGCTCGAAACAACAGGGTGAGCAGGGGGGGCAAGGAAAAGATAACAGAGCTACACCTACCATCTAGCAACGTTGAAAAGGTAGGCACATGACATGAGAAGGAGAAAAAAAAGGAAAGGATCGAGTAAGTAGGCCGGCCAACGGGGGGGGAAGTTCTTGTCGCCCGAAGGAAAGTCAAGAAAAAAAGAGAGAATAATCAAAATCTCACAAAAAACGTATTAAATTAAAAAAAAAAAGAGATATTAGGCGGTCTGGGAGGGGGAAGGGGAGACGTCGCCTGTTGTCAGGGCAATGCCGATCAGCCAATGGCAAGGGGGGGTTGCCGTACGATTGGTATTCGGGATTAGGGGGGGAGTTGAGAGGTCCGTACTCAAATGCGTACGGCACCGTTGATAACATTGGTGGGAGGGGGGGAGGGATGCTGAGGAAGGAATCTACTGTTAGAAGGGCCCGAGAAGAAAGATCTATATTTCTCCGTGCTCGTGTGAAAGGCAGGAAGGGGGAAAGACAAACGGAGCACGAATCCATTAGGAGAGTGTTTTGAGGTTGGATGGGGTCAGTGAGGGAAATGGGGATGAAATGCTGCGCATGGGAACCGGACGAAAAGTGACTCAACAGAGAGCCAGCAAGGCACGGAAAAGGGAGGATGGAAAAAAAAAAGAACAAATTGGTTGACATCTCTTTTAGGGGGTTCGACTTGCAACCAATTGTGGGGAAGAGGGAAGAAAGGGGTGGCGGCTCCTAAAGGAGGGCGAGCAGCCGTAACTACAAAATCTGCATTATGTGAGGACAAAAGGGGGAACTACTATGGACTTCTGATTTAACTCGGGCGGCGGGGAAAAAGACTTGGGGAGAAGTTATTGATGGAGAAAGTCGACCCGCGAGGTGCTTCCGTTAACAAAGAAAAAGTACAACAATGAGGAGGCGCTTCCATTTTCGAATCGAGAAGGGCGAGGGGAGAACCCAGGAAGGAGGGGAGGTGCGGCTCACCTCCCTACGCCGGCTGGGAAGATTGAAGAAAGAAGGATCATCACTTGAATCAGGAAGGAAGACCTCACCAGGGCAGAGAATAACGCCAAAAGCTGGGTATTTCCAGGCGTATTCCCTTTTAGAGGACTACCGGTCATATGAGGGAAAAAGGGGCTGGGTGGGAAAGAGATAAACCCTGTCGTGAGGTATTACAGTCTGGCATCTTTTGGGGGGGAAAAAAAGAGGGAAAAACAGTGTAGTGACCCATGTCCCGGGGGAGAACATGTTCTGTTTTGACAACGAAAAGAGGGGAAAAAAGGGCTGAAAAGTGTCCAAATCACATTTATTGGAAACTAAAATAAAAGAAAAGATGACTTCCGACCACCGTTGGGCAAGGAGCTATCCACAGGTTGCCAAAGTGAGAAAGAAAGCCGGGATAAATGAAAATATATTACTGCAGCGGTACGGAGGGGATGTCCTATTCTCGGAAAAAAAAACTAAAAAAGGGGGTGACACGCTACTTTGGTCTGTTGGAAAAAGGGAGGGATACAGCGAACTTAGGAAGCGAACACACGAAAAGGGGAGGAAGGAAATGGAGGGTTGGCTCAGTGTGCGGGAGGGAAAAAACATGATGGGGGTCGGCGTCTTTCTTAACTTGTGAAGGGAGAGGACGCGCATTACTGGAGAAAAAAAAGGGACGCATTCAAACAGTGATACCCCAAAAAAGGGAGGGTAAAAGTCAAGGGCTGAACGGGAGCAGGCGGCTCCTCATGATTTTCGGGGGAAAAGGGAGAGAGCCGCTATTGATTTAGTTACGAATAGGAATGCAGTCACCCGAGGGAAGAACTTTTCCCGAGGGGTCAGCAACAGGGAGACAGATGGAAATGGGTAATCGCGTGCTAGTTATGCGCAAGGGAAGAGATGGTAGCTGGGCAGAAACCCGTTTCGTTGACGGTACGCGGGCTAGAAAAGGTTACGTGGCTCAAGGGAAAAAAAACGCGGGGCTGAAAAGGGCGCTTGGGTTAGTGAATGAGGAAGGGGGAGAAGAGGGCGTATAGCTCGAAAAGACGGGCATTCTTCTATGGGAGCTAAGACAGAAAGGGTTAAGTCACAGAACCCGCAAGTCCAGGAGTCCATGTTCTGGAGAAGTCTAAAGAGAGAGGGGGGGATGCGGAATTCGGCCGTACCCTAAGTAAGCGAAGATCCTCAAGAAAGAGAAAGAATGAGACAAGGGTTTTTTGAAAGCGCTACGAAGAAACAAAAAACATCCTTCTCTACAAGGAAAGGAAAGGGGGAAACTGGGGCTTTATTAAGAGACTATTAAAAAAACCCTCGGAGCGGGAATGAAGGCTGGCTGAAGACGAGAACAACAAAATCCATGCTTGGGGAGTGACTGAGCGGTCTCGGGGGGTTACAATAATCCTCGGGGAAACAGCCATCTATAGAAGGCAGCAAAGGTAGGACCCCAATACAGCATGGGATTAAAAAACAAAACCGCAAAACCCTGAGTCAAACCGTAACGGCTCACAAGGCAAGATTGGGTTCTCTGGCGGCAAGGTCGGGGGGTCATCTTGAGCGTGCTCGAGAACGGGGAGAGGCAAGGAATAATTGAAGAGCTGAAAGAGGGAAATTATTTGCTGTCAGAAAGGAGGAGACATGCTTATCAGAACCAGAAGTAAAAAGTCTCAGCCGGAGGGGGAAAAGAGAAGAGTATTAATATTCTTCTAAAGCATTGAAAGCTAAAAGCCCAGGGATCCCAGGCGCATAAAAAAGAGAAAAAGAGAGGTGGGCCGGGATCCGAATTGCCTTTACCGTCGGAGGGAAAAGCAAGACACCCGACTGCCAACGTAAGATTTTAACCTTTTGTAGAGGAAAGGCCAGCAGTGGGAGTTTCATACTCGGCTTTAAGGGGGTGGAGAAGCGGAAAGATTTGAGATGGCTTATGCTAAAGCAGCGAAAAAAAAATAAAAATCAAAAATCCAACCAGTGAGGAAGGAATAGATGACAATTTTGGGGTTGGTTGTTGTTGAATCTTCAAAAAAGGACGGGGTTCCTGACGCGAGAGAAAATAGGGAGCGATGTAGTACTCTCTATATGGGGGTTGCGGATGCGGGCCGATGGGTCAATATTTCAAAAAGTTGCGGACGTACTACGAAACCAAGGAACTGAGAAATTGAGCCCAGAAGTGGAAGCAATAAGAGAAAAGAGAAAGAAACCTTCCTTCCTACTTCGCTTCGCGTGGTCACTGTATATTTAGTAGAAACGGAGTAGAGAACGCGAAAATCCCTTTTGCAAGATAAATACTGTCGGGGGTCGAGTCAAAAAAAAAAAAAGGGAAAGAACCTGTCTAAGATTCAAAATCAAAGAACCGTCGGAATTCGACGGAAAGTACCGGAACAACAGAAACATGCTTAAAGCGAGAAGGCTCCGTGGGGTGAGAAACGATAGATCCAGCGACCATTAAACGGAGGTTGACAACTAGTCTCGAAAATCAAACGTCCCGCCGAGTGGGGAAAAGAAAGATTTAGCAACGGAGCGAAAAAAAAAGGTCGCTGCTCCGCAGAGGGGAAGATTGGAGAAGCAAAGCGTCCTAAATCGGTTTTAACTACCAGAAAGTCAGTTGGAGACCGGTCCGGGTCAGGTTCGTCAAGAAAGAGGGATCGGCAGCACAATCAAAATAGACAAAGGGAAGAAAGGAAGGATGTCTCCATACTAAGCAACACAGACCCCGGTGAGTGGGCAAACAAAGTCCTGACTTCGAGCATGTTTTCCTGAAAGAGAACTCAGAAAAGATGGAATTAAAGAAAGGGGAAAGACTCAATGCAATCAAAACTAGTCCCTCAAGAAAACCAAAAAGTCAGAAGTAGAACCGCCAGCAAAGGATGCCTTCACTCGTTGGTTAGGATCAAAAGAAGAGGGAGGGCCACGTTAAAAGGGGAGCCTCAAAAAAAAGGGAAGAGGACGGAACTTTCGATCATATTTTCATACCCTGGTGTTAGGTACATAAATGCGTGCACTTTGTACGCCGCAGCAAGTGAAAGTAGAGCACGGTCACACAACCCAATGGTCAAGACAAGAGGCCGGAATAAAAAAGTTGGGAAGGCAGCACAGAGTCCCCAAAATTTCCCGAGCATCGGCAATAACCAAAACACTAGAAACCTCTCTGGAAGGCTGAAAAAAGGTTCGGGGAAGTTAGAAAATAGTATAGAAGGGAGTAAGAGGGGCACTTTTCGGAACTTCGTAGCCTGTAGATATCGGGCGGGTGGGAAAAGGAATGAATTTGTCCTTAGGCTGACGCCATCGGGCTAGGAAAAAAAAAAAAAAACTATAATGTCAAAGAAGAGGAAAATCGCCGACCGGAGTGCCTCCTTGAAAGAAAACTTGCGCTGGACAAACTCGGGGTTTTTCCGTTTTTCAAAGATGCAAGAAAAGAGCCCTGAGAATCACAGGGCTGAATCAAAAAGGGAACGGGAGAGGCAGGTATGAACCTCAGTGCTCCGCCCTCCCTCCCGTTTGGGTAGAAATCTTCGCGCAAAAAGCACCAAGGCGGGGAGAGGAAACAAAACCCGCCTGTGAACAAAACGTGGGTGTCAGGAAAATGGGGGGAAAAACGGCGACGGGAGAAGGGAAAGCGGGGGAAGAAAAAGCCGCATGATAAAAATAAACAAACAGCGCGAAAGAGGATTCCGTGAGCAGTTACAATTCAAAGCGGAAAGGGGGCACCAAATCTACACGGATGCCAGCCCGCGAAAAGTCAACCGCGGACACGCAAACATTTTCAGAAGGGGAAAACGATCATTCAAACCGCAAAACAGAGATAAAAAAGGGGGCCGTAGGACACATGCATTCTCCAAATGGGGGTCGAGAATCCCGAAAGTCAAAAGAAGACAGCGAGCCGGGAATGGGGCGCGTCCAGCACATGGAGTAAACGCCTGACCAGAAAGGAAGAAGTCAAAAACACAAGTTCAAGAAAGCGCCTAGAGGAACGAGGGGAAAGGGGAAAAAAAAGATAGAATGACTCTGGGGGGGCTCTTCTTTGTTAGGGGTTTTGCGACTCTCAGTACGGGGGAAGCTGGGGACGGGCGAAAAATGCACCGAGGGTGCAACAGGAGATTGCAAGTTCTTGTTTAGGGAATGGGGAGAAAATGGGTCTGAGACATTTGGTACGTCCTGCAACTTTGACCAGCTTGGTGCTGGAGGAGTGAATGCTGATCGAAAAGGAGGGAAACCATTTCGAAAAAATGTGGGCCCTCGTCTTTCGCGGGAGAGGGCAAAGAAGGGAGCTTGGCATCCGCGGGAGTTCACCCAACGAGAAGGGGAAGAAGAGTGCGGGGGCACTGTGAGGTTGTGAAATACATGTGGAGGGGTGAAACAAAAGGGGAGGAGGAGAATGGCAAACCAAACCTTCTACCAGCAAGGGGGGAGAAAAAACGGATTCTTTTCACTTTGGAATCCGCAGGAGGGGCGGGTGTGGCGGGGAAACGCGTGGAATAAAAGGGTGGGAGGGAAAACTAAAGAGATTGCAGAAGGAAAAAGGGAAGGAGAGTGAGAATTTTATCCTGAATGACTTTCATTGTCCGATTTCTAAGGGCTGCTGTGAAGAAGCTTGAAAGTGGTGCATTAAACCTGCCCCTTAGGGAATGCTGAAGAATGTTCCTACAAGAGGAGAAAAGAGGGAGGAGTCATTCGGGGGGCGCAATTTCGATCGACTCCCCCGGCCGTGGTTGAGCATGCAGACGAGGGCAAGCTCACGCCTTCTGACGTCATGGGGAATGGGAAAATCAAAATTAAAAAAGAGGGAGAAAAAAACAAAAAAAACGTAGACAAAAAGCGATGATTAGCCCAACGGGGGGGAAGGTCCCCGGGGAAAAGAGGGAAAGGTAAGGAGAAGGGATGACCAGAGTCCTGGGTGAAGGGGGACTGTTGTCTTGACGAGGATCTTGGGGGAAAAAAAGGTATGTCAAGGCGCGAGGGGAAAAAAACTAGGTGATTGGACACCGTGGGGCGACCATTGTGTGGGCGGGGGAGGGGAAACGGCTAGACGAACCTTGCTGGATCCAAAGGCAACGGGGTTGCCTACAATAGCCATGCATGAGGGAGGAGACTCGTCAGAGAGGCCGTGAAAAGGCAGGCTTCCTGAGAACATTGTGGGGAGAAAGGAAAATGAGCGGTTAACCAGATAACAGTTACTTGCAAGCCTGTGGAACGGAAGGCGGTGGGGCTAGTATCGTTTACTGACAAATAGGGGGGGGGATTGCAAGTGAAGAAAAAGAGAGAAGGTGATCCTACCAAAATCTGCGGGATGGAGTGGGGCACGGTAGTTGCGCGGGGAGATTCTGGAGAAAAAGAGGAAATGGGCGCGGAGTTATGGATTGATTGGCTTCGGCGAGACGGGGGAAGGCTTAACGAGAACGAAGGCATGAAAAAAAATCAAGGAACCAACCAATTTAGGGGTGAAAAAGGTAGAGTCCGTAGGTGAGGAGCATGACGGCTGCAGGCGAAGATCCACGTTGCTGGGAAAGGAAGATGCATGACAACACTCTGTGCCTACAGTTGAAGGAGGGACATGTCTCGATGGACTGAACAGGTGGGGGAGGTCCTAGGGGAGAGGGGACCACAAACTGCGAATTGAGCTGGCAGAATATACTTAGGGGGGAAGTCAAGGTACCGGGAATCTAATCGTTGCTCTGGGAAACAGAAGTAGGAGAGAAAGGTGGGCGAAGCTTGGGGTAGGTCGGAAGAAGGACCTAGTTATGCAAAAAAAAACAGTAGGTCATTGGACCTTCCTGGCTGGTCGTAGATAGAAGCTGACGCCTTTGTGAATAATCAAAAGAGCAAAAACTAATCGATCGAAAGAAAGGGTCATGCAACTTTTCTGCGTGAAGGGACTTCTGGGCAAGGGGACATTCAGAAAGACGCCGCAATCAAATAAAATTACATCTTGAGAAGGGGGGTGGAAATCGCAACTAAGCCGAACCTGTGTAGGGGTTTCTCGGAAGAGGTTTCAACGTCGTCGGTTGGGGGGCTTTCGATTATAAAGACCGGACGAGCGGGGGAGGCCGCACGCGAAGGAACGGAGCCAGCAGGAAGTGGGGGTGTGTAATCAATCCGGGGAGTCCTTTCCAAGTATATAGTGAGGGCGGGGAATAAGAAAGGAAAAGGGAGAAGAGCGCTACCGAGACAAAAAGCAGGCTCTGCAGGCGCAGGCGAGTGAGAATGAGAACCACGTTAACGCTTCTCAAAAGGAGAATATAGCTCTCAGCTTGAGATTTGAAAAGGTTGGGGGGAAGAAATGCGGCTCAGAAATGGATAGGTGGGAAAGGAATCGCAGGCATGGTGAAAAACTGTTAAAAAAAAGCAGGAGGCCGCGGGGGGCGGAAGAAGTTCAATTCTGGAAGGAAAGCAAGAAGGGGTCCTTACGAGCAAACAAAAAAAACAGGGAATAGCACACTCGCATAACTTACAATATCTTGGAGATAGCCCCGAGTCCTAAAAGCTGAAAAACAGCATCTGAGGCGAGGGCTTGAAGTCAGGAACGCGAATTTCACTTTGCCGCAAAGGTCTGCGAGCGGAACGCAACCCATCCCACATGGAAAAAACCAAATAAGGAGGGAAAGAGGGTCCGTGGATCCTCCTGGGCTGCGTAAGAAAAAAAAAATGCGTTATTATAATGGCACTCGGGGAAGGCGATTGGATGAGGTCTAGATCCGCGCACGGAAAAAAAGAGACTACAACAGGAAAAGAACAAAAAAAGCCAAAGATTTGAGAGGGTTCCGTTAAGCACCAAAGGCCAACCGGGCGGCATGGGATAAGCGAAGCCCTCTTCAAAAGCGGGGAAGAAGGGTGAAAATGCAGGTTAGAGGAGGCTTCATGATGTCTGGCGGGGTGAGTGCGAGGTCCCACCCTGGCTCAATGGGGGGGGCCTACGAAAGGAGAGGAAGAGGAATGAAAATGCGTCCCAAATAGGTCTCACTCCGATCAAAAGGAAGGGAACGGGGACCTGGTTGCATCGGAGAGGGTCGCGGAGACGGGAGACAGGAGGGGTCCTTAGTCAGATACGCAAACAGCACTTCATTGGTTCCATGCTGAGTCAAAAGAGGTCAAGCAAGGAAAGAAAGCGACAGCCAGAAGTGATAGAACCGCTGCGTCCCCAAAAGCCACTAACCTTTTCAAACTGCGGATGCACAGAAACCGCAGCAAGAGAGTTGCCGGCGAGAATGAGAAAAACGGACACACACTCAAACATCTTTGCTACCTGCTTTAACCAACATTAGGGGGGAAGTACCGGGACGGACTTATAGGGAAACTTGAAAAAGCGGTCTAAAAGAGAAGAAAGGATGGCGAAGCTCGGCTACTCCGTAGATAATGAGGGGGAACCACGAGGGTCCTCGGCAGATTGGGGAATATTTTTGGAGGACGTCGAATCCTTCAGTTTGGACTCATCAATACGAAGAGAAAGAAAAGATAACATTTACTCCTCCAATTTACGCCAGCACTGATTAAACAAGAACGGTCGGTGAAACCACTGCCGGGAGTAAGGTTTCTCCACAAAAGGGAGCTTGATCATGTAAAGGCAGTTATATTAAATTAGTTCGAGAGAAGAAGGAGAAGGACCAAGTTCATTCACTCGGTGAAATCGTTGACGAGAGAGAACGGATGGTCGATACAAAGTACTTAAAGGGGAAGAGCCACGGCTAAGAAGGGGGTGGATATATTCATCAAGGGTAGTAGTTAAATCAAGAGTGCCTTTGGACTCCTAAGATCCGATGGGACGCAAGAAACAATCCAAAAAACAAGGGGAAATGGTGACCAAGGCTAGTGGTTGTCCGATCGGAAAGAGAAGAATGAACCAATTGTGACGAGAATGAGGAAATAAAGAGGAAAATATCCTTCAAAAGAGAGGGGGAACTCTCGGGACAAAAATATGGGGAAGGAGAAAAGGATCAAAATGGGGGGAAAGCGTAGAGTCGCGCGTGAGGCGGGAGGTGGATAGGAAGGGCGAAAAGATTGTCCAGACAAGCGTCCAGAGGGCCTGAAAGCCGCATCCGAGTCATGAGAAAAAGACAGCACTAGGTCCAAGGAAAATACAAGAAGGGGGCCTCAGGAAAAAGAAAGTAAAAGTACATGAGAGGGAAAAAGGCCTTCCCTCACTTAATAGGGTCAAAGCTGCGTAACAGAACCGTAAAATCACAAAGAGGGCAAAGGACAAAGAGGAACACAAAGACTGCGAAGGCCTTCGTAAAGTGAGCCCTCACGGCTGCACCCCGCCTGGGGAGACCGCCAAAAATCCTGCTAAAATCCAAAATCGGGCCAGTCCGAACAACACGCCACACGGAGGGCATACACCAAGTTGAAAAGGCATTGGTAGCTGAAGGAGTAGACAGGCAGGCGAGCAGTTTACAAAGGAAAAGAGCAAAAAAAGAACCCAAATGGAAACATTTTTTTTGGGGGCTTCCGTGAGCAGTTGGGGTGAAAATTCCGGCCGAGGGGGAGACAAAAGGAGACCCCAAAACAACTGCGTGCCGGTCGGAAAGTGGAGAAAGCACAGACAAACAAACGTCACCAATCGATATAAAAAGGGGAAGGGGAGAGAAAAAAATGCTATTCTACATCAAAGAAGTCCCCAACGGAATAATAAATCTATTTACATTTGGCGCGCCATCGGGGAAGGGGGGCTCTCGCACCAGGACTCCCCCACCATTTAAAAAATCAGAGACAAGCGCCTCGAGAAAGCTCAACACAAAGGGGAAAAAAGAGAGAGAGAGGCAGGTAGCTGAGTTAAATGGGCTACCTTCGATTGGGTCAGGAAAGGCGCGAGACAAAAAGAAAACGTGGCAAATGCGGAGAGATGGGTCCTTTGGAGAGAGCCATTTGGGGCGAAAGCATGTGGGAGACGACTTCACCGGTAGGGAGGGGGAGAGGGGAAGAAGAAAAGCGCCACATTGCTAACGCACTGGCCCGCGGCGTCAGGGAGAGGAGAATGCCAATAAGTGGCGGGTCCGTCACACAAAGGGCTCAAAAAAAAGGTCGTACTTTTGAAAGGGGGGAGAAGGGGAAAGGGGAGGAAACATTCTTTCAAAGGGACACCAAGCGAACACTAGCTCACAGGTAGAATTGGTACACCTCCACGGGCTGCTTTTACATTTTGATCGGGGAGGGGGTAGGGAGGCACCCGCGTTCTTCGCTACTTATCGTTCTCCTAATGGGAGGCAAGCAAAGAAGAGCTGGAAGGGCCATTCAGTGGTTCAGAGGGGGGCAAATTAGATGGTAAGGAGGGGGATCTCATTGGGGCTAGTGGGGTAAAAAAGGGAAGTGAGAAAAAGGGTCTAACAGCATGGACAGCGCAAAGTTTCCTCACAAGGAGCAAGTACAAAGGGTTTCATTTTTACAGCTATGGAGGCGTACTCGGACATGCCGGGGGGCTTTCATCAGGAAGGAAAATCCTGAAGAAGGAGGGAAGGAGGTTGGACGAGCTCGAATGAGTCCCAGCTCTTGTCCACAGCAGGAAAGATACAAGAGAATCCCCATCTATCAGCCACTTTTGGGGCGGGATTCCAAAAAGGTTAGAAGGCAACCATATGTATCGAGGGAGGGAAAAGAAGAGTGAATTTGAGGATCTGTCGTTGTGGATGACGGCATGTGGGGCCTGAATAGTAAAAAAACAAACTATGCTGGGAAAAAAAGAGAAAGGGGGGGGGTTACGTGGCGGAAACCTGGTTGAAAGCTACGACACTTGCATAAAAAGGAAAAATCAAGGAAATTGCCCCATACAATGGAACAGGGGTTCGAAAAAAAAAGGGGCAGATCAAGTCCTTGGCAGAAGGGAAAAAGGAAAGGTGATCCTACCCTCAAATTGGAGGAAAAAAGAGAAAACGAGTGTAAAACTTCAAAAGTGGAAGGTCTCGGAGACAAGTGCGAAGGGGCTCGGAAAAAGGGTGAGGGGTTTTGCTCAATGTATCAAGAACCTGGTTGCAGACAGCGAACAGAAAAAGCCTATTGGAGTGGGGGCAACCTGTATGGTTTCCTGATAGTGGGAGTTCGATTACGTCGCTTCCTTAAGAGAAGGGGGGTCTTATGGGGGTAGAGCGCAGGGTCTACACATGGACTGCATCAAAGGGCAGAAGAAAGAACCTAGTCCATGCTGAAGTCTTAAAACGAAAAGAAGGGAGGTCATCTAGCGTGGACAAAGCTTCGTTTCGTTGCGGGACGAAAAGGAATTTCGTAAAACATCTTGACGTTCGAGGCAATAGAAGAAATGTTTTAACTGAAAAAGGGTGTAAACAGAGGGGTTGTATCTCTTGGGGACTCAGAGGGAGCGGAAAGCAAACACGCGGGAGGGAGAGGGGCGTAGGGGGAAAAACTTTACCGTTGGAATTCCTAAGGGTTCAGGTGCGAGGTGACGTCTTCTAAGAAAACATGTGTGGAGGGATAGAATTTAGGGAATGGGGCCTTTTTCTCCTCTCATTATACATATGGGAAAAAGAAGATTCCTTTAAGATGAAGCATGGGAAGGACGCCAGTGGCAGAGAACGCATCGCAATTAAAAGTACTTCCAGGGGGAAGAGGAATTCTTGTCGGGAAAGGAAATGTCTGGGAAGAGAGGGGAAGAGCAGGGGGTCAATTGAGCTACAGGGTGCTGGGTAACGATACTCGGACGATATCAGGGAAGGGAAAGAAATGGGAGAGGACAAGGAAATAAGTGGTCTTTATGAAGAAGGTCGGAGAGACCAATGCCCGCCGAGGGATCCGAGGAAACGCATGAACTCGAAAGGGGATCTAAAAAAAGAAACGATTCGGGTTTTCTTAAAAATGTCAGAGATCTTTTGAACGGACCGGGGTGTTACCGTAGCAGTATGCGAAGAGGAGAAGTAACAAAACCTATGCGTCCTCCAGAAAGAGTCCCTCGGTTAAAGGACAAGGAACGCGCGAAAGTCAAATGTCTAGACGGCGTTCATCTTTTGTCCTTAGAGCGAGGGAGAAGACTCAGCAATATCGAAATAAGAAAAGAGGTGGGAGGGTGTCCTAAGACTAGGTTCTTCAGCAGATGGGGGGGGAGAAAGGGTGTCTACGGAAAGCAAAGCGACGGGTTCCTGGAATCAGATAAAAAAAAGGGGGTTGAGTGGAAGGGATTAGAAGGTGGGATCAAAAACATTGCCGACGTAATAAAATGACAGGCTCTGACGCCGCGAAATCGATTTCGTCAGGTTGACGATAGAGTGAACGTGGGGTCGGCTTCTAACTCATCATTACAAACCCTATGCAGGGGCAAAAGAAGCAACATTGGACTTATCTAGGTGATTGCCAGCGTGGTGCTTTTTGACTCCAGGAGGGAGAGTTTTGTTAAGTAAAAATCCTGCAATGGAGAAAGTTCTTGATCTATCCTCCTCACATGAAGCGGAAAGCCCCTTGAGATGAAAAAGCAAAACAATCCAGGTTGGGACGTGGGGGAAATTAAGCGCCTGCATAAGCGAACACTCCTATCAGGGCATGGGGATAGTAAGACTCACGACGACGTGGAAAAAAGAGGCTTAAACGGAAGCTGAGGGGGGGTTTGCTTCTGCGTGGGCTTGTTCCCACAACCTGCAAAGATGGAGGTACTGATTGAGGACCGATCCCTCTTGAAAGAAATTCAAGCCAGCGAAGGGGAAAAGTTCCCTGAAGTTGAAGAAAATGGAAGTAAGTGAAGTTTGGAATCTTTGCTTGGGTCGCCTTGATTTAGGAATAACCCATGCGTAGGAATAGAGTAATACAGAAGGCACTCTTTTCAAAGAGGGGGAGATCCATCGCGGGAGCAAGTAAAAGAATACACCCCAGAAAGGGCCCTTTTCTTGAAAAGCTTTCTTCCCCCAGAGCCAACGGAACCGGGACACGAAAAAGTTACCGGGTCAGAAAGGAGGTCTGGGAACTAGTCTCCGTGGTTGCGAGGTAGCCTAGAAAGAGCTAATCAAAAAGCTTTAGACACGGTCTTGACACAAGGAGACCGAAGAAAAGGTCCATTCATAGAAACGACATTCAGTACCGAACGCCACGAGAGGTAGAGCCAAAACAAGAAGAATGATGGAAACTCCAAATCTGACTCAAGAAACATTGTGGGACTATGGGGAGACCGGCTGAAGGGAAGGAAAGTTGGGTCCAGCCAAATCAAATCAAGTAAGAGAATAGATATCTGGAGAAAAAGAGAAGCAAGCTAATCCCTTCTAGGCCCCCAACTAAGTACGGACGCCGAGTTAGTGTGAGCAAAAAAACAGAATTGATCACTAATGTGGAAAGAAATTCAATAATGCACTAGGAAAAAGATAAAGGAGGGGTGTCCATAAAGGGGGACTCCGTTCCACGGATGCATATCGTTCGGGGGAGAGGGTTCACGTCACTCACACCTTAATGTTGCCGGAGAAGAAAGGGAAAACTGGAGGAGAGTGAATAGTGGGGGACAGAAAAGTGAGGTCAAATAAATCGATTTTTACTCCTCAAAGTCAGTCCGCTGAGACAACGGCTGGGGACAAAGAAAAATGGGCCAACGGGCCAGTCAAACTAACAGCCTGTGGTTTTGCAAGGGAAAGTAAAAAAAATCTTTCCAACTAGTCATCAAAGAACAAGATAAGGCAACCAAGGACCTCTGGGAACCAGATCCATAAATAGTGAGGGACCTTAAAGGGAAAAAAAAGGGCTTAATCCGACCTATATCGAGAGAGGGGAATGAAGATTAAATCGCGATTTGAAGTCAGCCATTCAGGGAGGCCCTGGGGAGCCGTCCAAGAGGGGAAATGAAACGTCAATAAATCCGGAAAAGTTCAAGGCCGTGTACTGCTACTAAGAGAAGGAAAATTCTAGAGAAAACAGGGGAAACAAATAAATTGATCCTGGCCAGAAGCCCTACATACAGGGAAATCGTCCAAGGGCATCCTTAAATCACCCTCAGGGAAAAGGATGGCTCCGAAAGCACTCCGATGGCAAAAACCCAAAAAGGGAATAAGAAAAATGCAATTCCGACAACAAACCAAAACCGCGTATACACCCAATGGAAGACAGAAACGGGGGAAAAGGAAGAATGTATCTCAATTCGCGTGCCATGCTAAAAAGAAGAGTTGGCAGAAAAAAGAGAAAAGGATGCATAAAGTAGCGAGGAAAAAGCAGGATGGAACGGGGAAAGATTGGTATTCCTGCCTCGTCGGGAAAACCCCAAATGAGTGCCATCTCCCAGAACGAGTCCGACGCCAAACACTTAAATGGTGGCGCATGATATCAGAGAAGAGACACCGCACCAAAAAGCAGAACCAAAAGTGAAACAAGGATAGAAAGGGAAAGGAAAAAACGAAGAAAATTAACTAATAAATCCTCGATCGGTCTGGGGGGCCTTCCAGTAAGCAAAAGACGATCCAAGAAAAGAGGGCCACCAGTCAAGACCAGCGCCTCAGA
>Ga0179593_1420128_pt1 | contig 18928 bp, 14 predicted proteins | sample CZODoug2_1_08_16_FD_185931 | JGI IMG/M metagenome (GOLD analysis project Ga0179593, IMG submission 185931) | Vadose zone soil fungal communities from Angelo Coast Range Reserve, California, USA - CZODoug2_1_08_16fungal (PacBio error correction) | ecosystem: Environmental > Terrestrial > Soil >...
TGCGGCTGCGCGCTCATCTGCAGATGAGCGCAAGCGGGACACACTCTTCTCCAGGACTGGCGGTTCGGGGAGGGAAAGGTCATAGAAGGGATGTGAACCGAAATCGACGGCCTATATACAGACGGGAAAAAATAGAGTCTGTCAGGGGAGAAGGCGGCTGCAGGGAATGAGAGGAGGATGGGAAAGGTCTGCGGGAATACAAAACTACATCAGAGTAGATCTGCGGGGAAGGTATCGGAACCATTCATCCTTCCCCCTACTAAGGAGATCAGCGGGGGAACGAAGCAGCGGGGAAAAAAAAAAGGCGTTGGCAGAGGAAGACGCCTCTATCGGAACGACTGGCTTCAAAGAGAGAACAAGATTCGCCCCCCCACCTCACGCATCCTGTCCCTCTGAACGGAGACTAGGGGATAAAGAGTCAAACCCGCTCCCGCACAAAGGAATCCAGAAGTCGATGAAGTGTGATCATTTCCAACGCTCTGAGGACAGAACTTAGGGGTGGCAACTCTAAGGAAAGAAGGGGGCTCGCACGACGGAAACTAGAGCGGGAGAAACATCTCTGCCTACCTGGCTAATACCCCAGTAAGTCTTCATCTTGCCTTCAAGAAGACTTGCTCAGGGCGTGTCTAGCTTCTGGATCGGAGAGAGGGAATATAGGTGAAAAAGGAAAGAGGGCTGGAGGCGGATCTGGGTTGATCAAAAGGAGGATCACCTCGGGTATTGCAAAAACGCCCTCCACGAGTAGGGGACTCGAGACAGAGGGCCGTTTTGAAAAAAAACCTAGATAGAGACTACAGGAGCTCCCTTGACGTCCTCGACGGCGCGCGAGCATCTATTCTCGAACTAATGGGGGGGAAACAGGGGAATATGGGAGAAGATCAGACCGCGGCGTAATCTGAGAATGGGGGGGAGAAGGCATTCAGCGATCCTCACACCCGTCCGCTACACTCTGGATCACACGAAGGAACCCACTTGTCAGCAAGGAGACCCCGAAAAATAAAGAATTCTAGATGTCTTGGGAGATGGTTCTTCGATCAGTAACAGAACTCCAGGGGGATTAAAAGGGGATCGGAAAACAAGAGTTTCACTAGGGGCTCCGAACCGGGGCAGATAAGAGAGGAAACGAAAGTGGGGGCGAAACACGGGAAACATCCTTTTCTTTTGTCTGCGGGTGGACCGTGACTACTCCTCACAATAAGAAAGGAGCGGCAAAAGGTCACGAGTGGATGCAATCGCTGCAGGGAAACTGTTCGATAAAATGGGGATGGCACGAGATCGGTTCTATGCGTTGTCCATGAAAAAGGGGGGGGGGGAAAACAACTTCAAGGGAAGGAGAGGAGGGGGGAAGGTAGGGGAAAAACCTTGTACTGGTTCATCTCAACAATGCTAGTCTCTTCTTACCTAATAAGATCGGCATCTAGGGGAAAAGGTCGATCACAAAATCGCAATCAAATGGGAGGGGACGGCGGGAAGAGGGGCGACGACACAAAAACAAATCGAGGGGAAAAGGTTAGCATCCCGAACCTCGATAGAGGAAAACAAAGGAAACAAAGGAAAAAGCTACGGCGAGAGTCGTGCCTTCTGTGAATATAAAGAAATTCGATTTCAGGGACGGTCGGGTGCAAGCGCCTGAAGACAGTACCTGGGTCGCAGTCTAAGTGAAAATCTCGGCAAGCGGGGGAGTGGTCAAAGACAAACCGCATACAAAAAACGCGGAATCTAACTAAGGCACCACCCTCACCGTGTTAAAAATAAGAAGTGTTGGGGTAGGCGTACAGCGAATGGGCCGGGATTGCGAACTTGAGAAGGGAGGGCAGAAAAGATTCCTAGTTCCGGTTGTTCCCGGCAATATAGCACCTACAAGGCTCGACGAAAGGAAAGTACCGCGAATATACCGAAAGGGAGGACGAGGATTCCAGGGAGGACCGAGAGAGTAGAAAGACAGGAATTGGATCTGGGGAGTGAACTGGTCGCCTGCGGCGGAATTGGGGGGATTGGGTGAAAATCTTCAGGAAAGCAGATAGAGGGGCTAGGGGAGAGAAACATCGCCACGCGAAATTGATCGGCCATGGGGGCAAAAGGAATGCGCTGGAAAATGGGAACGAAGGGGAACGAGAGCCGCTAAACGCCATGACCGCGCACTTAGTCTAGGCGAGATCGACAAAACAAGAAGGAGAAAAGGGGGGGAAAAAGAAAGACAACAATAACTCAAGGGGGAGGGGGATTTCGGCTCGGAAGAGCCCCGGTCCGTATATGTCCGGCCGGGGGGGGGAGGAAAAAAATAAGAACTTTTGGGGGGGGGGGGGGGGGGGGGTTTGATACATGGTGAAAGGCGTGCGGAGTATAGTCCCTCGCATCTACGAAAGCGGTACGACTGAAAAAGAAGCTCGCCGGGCGCAAAAAGCCCATCTCCCATTCGGAGGCGCGCACTTGAACCGCATTCATCCTCGGAGAACATAGCAAGGGGCGCACCGAAACGTTGGTGCAGGGGGGAAGCCGAACGCAAGCAAAAGTCCGTGGCGGGGATCGGGGAAGTGCCGAGTCTTCGATAAATGGGTTGCGCACGCCTTTAGACCGAGATCAGGAAAAAACTCTTGGGCCGCGAACAACAGAAGTCTAAGGTAAAAAGGGAGGGGTCGTGGCAGTAGGGGCGAAAGCGTGGAAAGGACGAAGGGGAAAACGACAAAAGTTACCGATGAGCTTCAACCCGTTCGAACAGGACGGCTAAGGGGTCGAAAGGAGCTTGGCAAGAGAGGGGGGGGGGGAAACAAATTCTTATGAGAGATCTAGTCATAAGGGTTTCACATCTGATAGACTTCTGCTTTCTGCTGGGGGTCAGGGGGGAAAAAAATCTACCGCCGAAAGGAAACTATCCGCTCAGGAAAGATGTAAAACGTTATCAAGGTGCAAGGGGGGGGGGGTATTACGACGATCTTTATGCCGGGCCCGCCTTGTCTGAGATTTGTGCGGTTGGTTTGGGAGAACCCCCCAAGAAAGTCGGGGGACAAGACAGGGGGAACTCAGCGACATTGGCTAGCAAAGAGGAAGGAGGATGCCGCACCCATAAAACGAAGTAAAGGTGCAGAAACTTGTATCGCCGTTGCGAAACAGGGAGGCTGATTCAAGAACGGGGGGAAGAAGATGCGATTTTTTCGCAGTGGGGGTAGAAAAAAAGTCCCAAAGATACCAAATCCAAAGAATTGGACACCTACATTTTTTGAACCCAATTTCAAAGCGGCTTTTGGGAAGGGCAGTAATGAGGAGGTTGAAGGGGAGTCGTAGGAAAATCTTTCGTGGGCGGGCAAGAATCCCGCGAGAAACGAAAGTTCCCAAGATCAAGCACGAGAGAGATTGGGGGAAGGCGACTTACTATAAAATGGGGGGGGTGACGTGTCGAGAAAGACTAGGGGCTCAGGGAGATCGGTGCGGACAAGAGGGGAAGGAGACGCAATAACTAATTCCGCCGCGTTTATGCGACGCAAACTCTGTCAAACGGGGTTAAGAGCGGGAAGGGAAAGGTAGGGCGGCTCCGAAGAAAGGGCCGCCCTTGGGCGCCGGAGACAGCACGGGATTTGGAGTGAAACAGAAGCGTCGCGTGAGAAAAGAGCGGGCTAAACGAACCAATAAGCACAAAGAGGAAATCAAAATCCGCGCAGCAAGGAAAAAAGCACATCCTAGGTCACCTATCATTACCCGAGACCGGGAACAGACGAGGACCGCTCCACCTGGTGCAGAGAACGCCGCAAATGAAAGGGTATGTTACCTGAGAGAGGGGGGCGCCTCTCTCGACGATAAAAGGCGCGGGAAAATCGGGGATAGGGAGGGGTGTAAAATATGGAGGAAGAAACGCGTTGACAAGAACGACCTTAAGAGGAAGGAGGGAGGCGCGTGCCGTTCAGTCGGGGCAAGTTTAGCAGGGAGTGCTACAGCCAGGTGAAAAAAAAAAACAGAAAATAAAAAAAAGGTAGGGAGGTGGGTAAACGCTTTGGGCTAGACGAGCGAGGTTTGTATCTAATGTAGAATAAGAAAAAAAAACCTGAGTGAGAAAAGTCGGATCTATAAGGGAGGGGGGGCATGAATGCTTGGGGCGGGAGGAAAAAAAATTTCGGGGAGATAAGAGGCTGGCGGAAAAAATCAGAGGAAGGGCAGACAAGTGGGTCTCTCAAGACGACCGAAATCCGTAATCAAATACCAAGGAGGAAATAAACGTCCAGACATATGTGGGAAAAAAGAAGGAGTATGTCACCCGCTAATGATAATGGACTCCAACCCGAGGGGGGGGAATAGAGGATGCAAAGGAAATCCCGAACGATCGAAGAAGCCCTCAGTCTCAAAAAAAGCAAAGATGAAGATAGGAGTCGGGAAGGCTAGAGGTCTTCATCGGGGCAGAGGAGGAGGATCCGCTAGCAACCAATGGCGACGCCAATACTTTTGCTCAGGGAGTCAAAAAAAAAATGGAATAGAATCAAAAGGGCGATCAGGAGGAGAGCTATAAAGAATCGGTGCAGAGGGCGGTCGCTAACGGCTGCAGAGACGGAAGTTCGGCCTCCAAGAGGTTTCTTCGGCTGAGTCGGGGCGGGCCTCGAATGCAAGAGTATCGGGAAGAGAACCCATTTCATACGACTACTCCGTCTCTAGGGGATGGGGAAAAACGGAATAAAAAGGAAGGAGGCGAACAGGACCGGGGAGGGAAGGAGGGAATCAAGCAAAGGATTCAGAAAATCGCTGACACCTCCCAAAAAAAAAAAAAAGGGATGAATCTGGGTTAAACGAGGCAGGAAAGAAGCGACAACGCGCCCAGCCCGTCTGATCTGAGAAACAGACCGGGAGACCTCTATTAATTGATAATTCCAAGGGAGTTACTCCTTGGAGGGGGTTGGAAAAGGCGCATGAACCTCCTGGACAGAGAAGGTCGGGGGCCACTCAAAACGAAGGGAACAGAACCCAGGTCATTGCGCGCACCAGCACAAGGCTTGCGCAGGGCAGAAGGAATAGCGGGGGTCATTTGGTGCGAAAGTTGAGTGCGTTGCTTCTGGAGGGAGGTTGATAAGCGTGAAGCGAGGGGAGCCCATCAGGGCGCGCGAGCCGCGTATGGCTGTTCAGAAAAAAAAACAGGGACATCAATACGAGCAAGCAAGGCGCGCAATTCTCTCGACACGCGCCATCAGAGGAACCGGGAAAAAACTATCCGGCGGGTAATCTCCTGTGGTGTCGGGAAATTATAATGCAAAAGCGCTTCAGGGAAAAAAATACGGCGATCGACAAGCGTGAAAGGGGTTCGGCTTCCATAAGCAAGAAAACAAGGAGTCTCGGGATTTATTCACAAGTTCTTAGATACCCAGAAAAATAGTTCAGGAGTTCTAAAAAAGGGCAAAGACGAAGGAGAAAACCGCCACGGAAATTGCACACACATGTATTTACAAGACGGATGGGGGGCTGGGGGTACCCGGAGAGAGGGGGGGGGACATCAAAACAAAGGCGACCCGCGGAGGAAAATATTGTCTGAAATCAAAAAGTTAGGTGTTTGCACCAACGAAGGCGCTAAAAGGGAGGCGTCTTGAATGTTGAGAGAGGCTCAGGAATCGGGCTACAGCATGGCCGGACAGGCTGCTTCTAAGACGGGGAAGAAATTCGTCGGACCCACTAAACTTTTGAGGGAAAAAACACCTCCAGTAGGGGGGTGACCATTCGGTGCAGGCCGATAAACATTTGTAAAAAACTTCAAAAAGTGAAGGCAAGAACTTATCAATGACTGGTAAGGTAAGTGGTGGGGTCGGGACGAGGCATACATGAATCTTCGCCCGACCGGAATCTCTCGGCATTGTATCGGAGTCTCTAACTGGGAGCCGTCAAGGGACTATGATGGAGAATACGGGGGGGGAAAAAGAGTCTCGACGCAAAAAGCCGACAGAACTGTAACCGTGGAGGAAAAAGGGCTGCACTCAGGTACGCGGTGACCGTCGAGAAAACTAGACAGACTAGGGGGAAGTATTCAACACCGTCCTACGACAAAACAGGATGTTTGGCTCTGGCCTAAAGGAACTGTCCAGAAACCAGTGCAAAAAGGAGACGGGAGTGCAACCTAGGGTGGGAACTTGTATCGAGACATCCCCGAAAAATGATCTTTCTTTAGAGAATCGGTAACAGACCGCTAATATAAAAAGATGTCTAGCAATCTCATTATTCCTTGATAAGCTAAAGGGGAATCGCAGACAAAAGTCTACGTATATGTTTAGCGAGCTGAGGCATCGTCGCTTGAATTAGAAACTGAAATAGGGGGGGGGAAACGCGGATAAGAGACACAGGCGACGTGACGAATTCCTTTTCACAAGGGATGCGCGTGTAACAGAAAATCAAAAAAAAAAAACGTCAATGGAATTAGTCTATCCTCCCCAAAGATACTATGAGATAGCCATGAACAAACTGATTAACATAGTACAGCTCCGTGAGGCATTTCCTTCCGGTAATTGCAAAAAGGGATTTGTTTACTCATCTATGTTGACCTATGAGCTTTTTCTAGGATCCCCTCAAATATATTTTTAGGGACGCGCCGGAGGAGCTTAAAGAAATGGCGAAAAGGAAGGAAAAAGGTCAGAATGGTCAAGGCAGAAAAGAGAGGGCTGGAAGCGGCCTCAGTTTATATTCTTCCCCACTCAGCCTGTCTGAGGGGACGGGGAACTCGACCATTGGAGGGGTGTCACTCCTGCCCAGTTCGACATCTGCCGCAAAAAGGAGTGCAAACAAAATCAAAAGGGGTACGCAAAGGCGGGAAAACGTAGAGAGGAGACGAGGGCGCCGAAGCTCTGACAAGGACGTCCTTTTGGGCGACTATCGCAAGCTGAACAAAGTCGGGAGCGGCGTGACAGGAGAGGAAAGACCTTGAAATGAATCATCTTACTGCGCCGGAAAAAGGCGGAGGGCATATCAGGTAGAAAAAGGATGTCAGGAAAAGCAGGTACTAAGAGAGGGGTCAGCAAGGTCGCCCTCGAAAAAATTATCACTTTTTGGACTCGTTTAGCTCCGGGCAGGGGGGGGGAAAGAGGGGGAACACAAATGCGGGAAAAAAATTCACGACTCCCGATTTTTTATGGGGTGGACTGAAGGGGTGCTACCGCATGGGCCTAAAGTCGACAGCTTCTGAAGTTAAAAGTACAGCTTCTCTTGCTAGATCCTAGCAAACGAGATCAGTGAAGGGTAGGGGTTCGAAAAAAGGTATAGACGTGGCAGAAACGGCAACTTTTGTCGTTGGGTTGGGGGATCTTGGGAGGCCAAAGACGAAGAAAAAAAGCTGGGGGGTGAGAAATTGTTGAGCGACCTTCCCGGGTCGAATTTTTCTCAGGACCCGCTTAAAACTGGATGCCAATACGGACACATTGTTCTGTTGAAAGAAGCCAGTCGCCTTATGCAGTAGGTGACAAGAGAAAAGAAGGGGTTTTAGTCCGGAGGGGATGAAGCGTCTCCACTTTTTCCGACCCACCCCGTCTTTTCCGGATAATCAGGACGAGGGAGTCGGTGAAAGGAACTTGTTCATTATTGGAAGGATTCCAGAGGTAATTGATACTCGCGTTGGGAATCAGCGATGAAACGAAAAGAAGTCGTCTAAGGAAGGTCGAGAGATTGGCAGGCGTCGCATCTCTCTTCATCAAAATTTGAAACGGCACCGAGAAAGGAGAAAGCTCTTAGAAAAAAAAAAAAAAGGCAGATCAACAATATAATGACACTATACGCTCCAGACGCTAACGGACCATCGGTCGGATCCGAGTTGACACCCTGTACAGGGGGGGGGGTAGAGGGAAGGACGTCCCGCAATAAAAAAAACTCTACCAAGAACTTTGTACGCAAACCGAAGGGGATGGGGAAACGGTTGGTACTAAAAGGGGGCGGTCTTATGTGATCATCTCGAGGGCAGACTGGACAGCTTCGGGAAAAAGCCGGGCAACCGAGGCGTGGGGGCGGGGAAAGAGGAACTGGATGGAAGGGAGCCGGATCGCGGAGAAAACAAACGCCTTCAGCTGGCGACGACGCGAGCGCCAGAAGGAAGTGTGTTAAAATTTGGGAAAAGAAAAAGAGGGGAAAAACGAAAAGAAGAGGGCTCTCGCTGACTCAGCAGCACCGGGCTCTCGAAAGGATCATCAAAGGGGGAAAACTGTACCTACTGACTCAGTAAAGAATCAGACTCGGGGAGTAGCGGTTCACATAAAGAAAAACTACCAAATGTAGGAAGCGGGGGGAAGGTCTGGCCGGCGCAGAGAAGGAAAATTACCTCGCGGAAGAAGCCGCAGGAATCCAACAACACACTAGGAGTGGAAAGATGAGGCTGGAATTGAACCGCGTCCTCATCAGAAGCATCTCTTGCGGAAGTTTTTCTCTGCTGAATGTCATAGATGGAGGGAACCCTCCGCACTATATCCTCGCCAGGGAAGGTAGGGGAAGTGGCAGGGGGACAGAGATGTGGGGAGAGAAAAAGAAGTGCGCGGAGCCGACGATTAACAGATAAGCAGAACTATCAAAGAGGGGCCCAAGGAAACATCAAAAAAAGAAGGCGGGAAGCCGAGGGGAAACGCCGCTATCATCCTCAAAGCGCTTCGACAAGCCAAATGAGCTGCACAACTGAGGAGACCAGAGAACCCGCCATGGAAAAGCGTGAAGACCAGGAATGTATAGGAAGTACAACGTCGCGGGAAGAAACTGACGGGTAGATTAACCCCACGATGATCGGCAGGATGCCATCGGCGACGCGCGACAGATAAGAAGGGACGCACGGAAAAGCTGCAGGGCTTAGAGAAGGTCTCTCTAACGGTTCAAAGCTCATTGCGCTTCGGATCGTTCATGAGGAGGCGTGCGGCCTCATCTCGGTAAGAAGATCGGAGGGAAGAAACAACCCAACTCCCCCCCCCCCCCCCACCAAAACGTCAAAAAAAAGGATCTAGTAAGGCGCGACCTGCCTTCAAAAAAGGAACTCATATGGAGAGAAATGAACAGCGCTCCTCTCATGAGCGCCTGGTTTGAAATCTGTGGAAGTATCGAAGGGGAAACTCCTTGTATGTACACGAACTGGAGAGGCCTGCCAAAAAGGCGGTAAAGAAGCCTCCGCGACATCCTCCTAGATCGTCTCGCAGGGGCATTTCAAGGAGAAAGGCTCAATGAAACAAGTAGGTACTGAACGCAGTACAAAAATCCCTCAGTTGCGAACATTGGTTTCAAGAGGATTTTGTGGAGTTGGAAAGACATCATCCCCAACCACACTAGACAAAATCAAGGGGAAACGAGGAGGATGTAAAGAGTTCCAAGGAACTGGGCGAAAAATATGACTCGTATGGTGATAGAGTAAGGGCGGAATGGGCGAGCAATGCGCCTAGGGGCAAAGGACCGACCGCGTCCGAGCACTCAGCAAATGCAGGCGAGGAAACGGGGGACGCAGAATACGGCAGGTCAAAGAACCGGCAATGGGATCCACACCTGCAATCTGATCAACTTAGACAACGTGGGGGGAAAAAGGGGACATTGGAAAGCCTCCCAAGCTCTGGCATATAACGGACGGAGCAAAAAGAAAGGTTCGTACTGATTGGCGCAAGTGACGATAAGCGACTCGGGCACTAGGGACCGCGGGAGGAAAAGACAAGAAGAACGGTTCCGACCTCTACCCGAACTACTTCGCCTACGCCGAAAGTTACCCCGGGCACTTGATGTGGTCGGGCCCCGGAACGGGGATTGGCACACAGGAGGGAAATCACGGTCGTGGGACGTGAGAACTTGTCAACGGTACAGGGGAGGGGACAAGAAGTGAGGCGCCTGAAAAGTAACCCCGAGGTAAGAGGGACAAGCGGGGAAAGGGAATGGGTGAGGGGAAGCCCGCGAGACCATCGACGGATGTTCCGGCGGGCGACTAGAGTCGGATACCGGCAAAGGGTCCTGGACCAAACATCCCTTTTTCACCCTGGGGCGGTGGCGGGGAAACGTTTCACACTCCACAATGAACCACCGAACGAGTAAAACCTCTAAAAACTTATTAGCGGAAAGGAACGCAGTCAATGGGCAGTAGCTGGGAAACGTGGAACGGGAGGTTAACCTCAGGAAAAAGGAAGAGAACGTCGGTGGCAAGGTGGCCCGCGAACGCGATCATGTTTATTGCCGCCCGGAGAAATAGAGGGAACAGCTCAAAGTGCGAAGGCTGACTAAGATCATGCTTGCTCCCAAAGGGAGGATATTCAAGCTGCAGCACAACATTTGATAGGGGCGCCCGAGGACGGACCACGTGGTTTCACCCCGGTAGACTTCGCCAAGTAAACAAACAGGATCATGCCGCAAACATAAGCCTAGGTTCTTGAAAAAAAATAAGGCGTCCGCGGGAGAGGAGAAAAATCCTTGTGCGAAAGATCAGGACACCCGCCTTGGTCTACGCGCGGAGTTCAGGGGGAATGAACGAAGTCTTCGGCCCGTTTGCAAACATCGATAGAGCTGCCCGGCGGGCGCCGCGGTCGTAGTCGAAACAAAAATAGAACGCCTCATTGAAGGTAGGGGAGACAACGTGGTTGACACGAAAGAGAGCGGGGAAACTGCGGCACCGAATGCAGCATGGGCCTCGAGGTGGCGGGTGATTTGGAGAGAGGGGACGGGGAAACAGGTTTTGCCCGCCGGAAGAAGGTCAGGGTAGCCCTCAAAAAACTCGGGCTAAAGAGCAACCATTGCGAGAATCATCATCCTTTGGCGAATTTGCGGGAGAAAAGAATCCGCGGGGGCGAATTTTGTAGACGGTTGGGGATCTTAAGCAGGGAGCAACATCCGTACAAATGGGCATGCCCAAATTTCGGTACTAGAGGAGGTGTGAATGGCTAAGCTGTGAGACTTACTTGTCCGGGCGGTTGGGGGATTCGATTCGGATAGGTCCTGTCCAAACGTCGGTCCTCGAGTGTCATTTAGCCCTCACGGGACGACGAATCGGTTGGGTGATTTTTGAGGCTCTTAATTCCAAGTCAGGCTGGAAAAGTCAGCTTTGGGTTTCAAACTGACGATTCAACAAAAAAGTCGGGAAGAGTGCAAGCGCTTATCGTTACCAAGGAAAGAGAGAGGAGGCTTGATAGGCCGCGCTGCCGAGGGCGCGTCCTCGATATACCTCTATCGTCGAAGGGAGGCGCGGCATTTGTCGGCTGGGGGGCTGGCTTCGGAAGACCCGAGCTTCAGGGCGGCAACAGAAGAGATATCACTAAAATTACAAACGAGCGAAACGCGCAAACGGCCCTAATGAATAGAATGCGCCATAAGCAGAACCCCTGCTGGGCTTTGCATGCAGAGAAGCGCACCCTGGGGAGGGAGCGAGTGCGACCGCTCGTACAGCGCGCCAGTTGGCCAGGGCCGAAGGGTTGGGGGCACGATCATCACTGGGAGCGCCTGTGCCGAAGCGGGCGTGCGGCGGGCTCGTCAACAACACAAGCAAGAAGAGAGGGTGGGGGCGCTGGTTTCAGACTGGGAAAGAAAGGGGCGGTTTAGATCAATGGCGCCGGTCGAGGGAAGAACGCCTTAGCGCATATCTCCTTGTAGTGCTTAAATCTTGGCCGACGATCGGATCCGGAGGCAAGCGTCCACCAACAGCCTTGGCGCAGCACAAAACATCTATCTCTTCTAAAAAAAAAGACCGGCGGCCCTCAGATTTCGGTGGTGGCGGGCACCGATGCTATGATTGAATTCCGAGGTTTGAAGCGCCTGGGGGGGCCCCGCGGAGCTACTAAGGAGGGAGACCAAACCTCATCTCTCGGCCAAAACAGGATTAGGGATTGAAATTGAAAAGGAAGACTAGAATAGCTTCTGACGAATAAATCTCATCCCACGAACCGTGATCGGAAGTTCTATAGGCATCCTTCGCCATTCTCGGTTATCCGACAAAACGAAAGATCATCTCATTGAACAGTTCAATTTAACAATTTGAGTGCCGGACGAAGGAGGCGCAACCGCGAAGAGCAATCGCAGACATGAAAAACCCTACGTATCTCGGCCAAAGGAAAGAGGCGATCGGAGGGGAGGAGGGCCTGATCAAGCCGAAGAGTTCCCCCGCGCTCATCCCCCCACAATAATTATCGGGAAACGATGAAAAACCCAAAGGGCCCGCAAGGAAAGGAAACTCTGAACTCCTGCAAATCTGGGGGGAGGGACATGTCCAGGAAGAAGTCATACATCCTATACCCGAACAGGCCCTCAAAATCCCCGAGTAGAAGAGCTTCGGGGAGACCACTGCTAACGGATAACCAGGAGAAAGCGGTCTGCAGGAAAGTCACCTAATTTCAAAATTCTATAGATTTCTGCGGATCGGCATTAGATTTTGCGCAGAAATACCTGAATGACTAGGGAGTTGGGAACACACAGAACGTGTGGGGAAAACCTCGGTATCTCTCGCTGGCTGGGCCACCAAAGATCGGAAGAGAGGCGCACTCCCTCGACGCCGATCCTCGGGGGGGGATGGCGCTCCTGATGGATTGACAGCAAGTCAATGGCCGCATAAAAACCGGCCGGAAAGGTGAAGGAGCAAAAAGGACTGGACCGCACCGAACGCATCCGGATCAGGCTGACGACAAAACCGTGAACTGGTCGGGAAGACTCCCCTAGACAAATCCCCTCGTGTTGAGGGGCTCATCGATGGAGCGGTACCTAAGACAAAAGTGGACCCGGTTCTAACCGCTAAGGAGCGATAAACAGCAGGAAAAAATTGGGCTGAAATCGGGGTCAGGTTGAACAACGTGGATTGGGCCTGGTTTCTGGGAAAACAAGGAGAAATCGACGCGTTAAGGGGGGAGGTCATCCGATGGGACGGGCGAAGGCTCTACAAAAAGGGCTCGATCGGAAGGGTGTTAGCGATGCAAACCCTACTGGAGGGGTCTACAGAATGCAAAGATGATCGTCGACTAAAAAGGCAAACCCTTGGGTGAGACTCTGCGACGCCAGGAAAGGGCAGAGAGAGGTGGTAATTCAGGAGATCTGCACTCTGGGACAGTAGTCTGCGGAAAAAGTCCGTAAGCACACAACGGAAATCGTTCGGACTTAAACAATCAAAGGGGAAAAAAATAGGGGGGGGATCTCAGACTGATGACGAAAACTGTCTCCCCGTCGAAAATGAATCGGAAGGGGGAAGACAATTGAGAGCGACGGCAAAAAAGCGAAGGTGTTCGCAACGTTGGAAGCCAGGTAGCAGACCTGGCCGATGGTCGCTAAAAAAAAAAGCTCTCAGAAGGCCAAAGAACGGTTTTTAAGAATGGTTTTTGGAAGGCCAAAGGTGGGCGGCATGTCAAGGTGTCGGAGACAAATCCTCTCGGGACTCGTTTCCAAGAGACAAGGGGGCGTAGTGCGCTGGGTAAAGAATATACCTACGATGAGGCCTCGCAGCGCTATGCCGGGGGAAAGGCGGAAGGAAAAGAGTAGACTTAATGGGGGGGAGGACATGGGGAGAGAGACGGAATGTGAATGCGAAACCTGCTATCGCGTAAGTCCAACGGGGCCTGTTCCAGGGGCGAAAAACATTCCCTCCGTCGGATACGTGCCTGAAAACGCGCCCCGAGATCGACAAACCAAAGGAGGAGGTGAAAAAGAATTCCTCATCAGAGCGCTTGGTCCATGTCTGGAACCACTGCCCGAACCAGGGCAAGGCTAAAAAAGGGGGGAACAGCCTAAGGAAATTGTCCCGTCGATAGGGGGGTTGGTCGAAAACATTCACCAGCAGCGCTAAATTGCGAAGCATCGGTCGCAGGAGGAAACTAGTCAGTGCGCCTCGAATGAGAGTAACGCTAACGACGAAAGAAGTGTCGGTGATCGGGAAATCATTTCCAGTTGGAAAACGCAGTTACGATCGACCACAGGGTCTAAAAGCAAGTAGCGGACAAGGGACGAAAAAAAAGTATGCGATCGCGCCGGTTGGAGAACTCCCAGAGCAAAAATGCCTAAGTCGGCCGAAAGGTCGGCTAATGGCAAGCTGGACTGAAAGAAGGAAAAGAGGCCATATCTACATGGCCTACGCATAGCCATTTGGGAAGTCATCAGGGAGAACGAGATTAAAGTTTCGGACGAGAAACAAAAGAACATTGATCAGCTGATGACGGAAGGGTATCTGCCATTGACGTATGAGGGGGAGGGAGAAACCGGGGCGCCTGGCGAAAAGCGAATGGAGACAGGGCGACACACAGGGTTGCCCGCCGTACTGATCAGGGAATGGGGTATCCAGAGTTCTTCACCACGCAGACAGGACAAAAAGGAAAAAAAATTATATGTTTTAAGTGAGTGATACGTGCATAAAAAACGGGGGCAAAACATGAGCCCCATCTAGGTCTAAAAAAAATTTCCGGCGCGTTCGATCCTTGTTCCAAGGGGTTTTGGGATACAGTACCAAAGCAATCAAATCTTGGGACCCGAAAAAAACAAAAAAAAAAAAAAAAATGGGGTACCCAAGGCAGAGAAGGGGTCATGCGGCCCTGTTTCAAGGCTTGCATGGTATCACGTCTTCCAAAGCTCAAACTCGGGCGGGTAGGAACCTACGAGAACTGTTATTTTGGAGTGAAAAAAAGATTTTCCGGTGGGTGGGTAAAGTGTCGATCAGAGCGGTCAAGGGGCAAATTGGGCAGTAACAGCTCTGTTATCGAAAATAGACCTTACGGCGTCCCGTATTTGACCGCGGAGGGTCAGGCCGATGCAAAAAATCAGAAGAGCAGCGGCGCGACGGCGAGGGGGACCATCCAACGCGTCCGGGACGAAAAGGGGAGATTGGTCGAAAAATCGCACTCAGCTGATAACATAACGCGCAGACACCTATAACGACAGCAAGAACGCTCGCGAACTGAAAAAAGTCGGGTGCGGAGAAAGATGCCTTCCACGACAGCTGGTTGCAGGAAACGAGGAACGATAGCCGACCGTTCTCGTTGAATGAGCTTGTAAAAAAAGGATTCTGTAAGCAAAAGACTTGGATTCTCAAGTTGACGAATTGCAGTCGGGGAAAGGGCTTCTAAAAACTTTGGCCGCTGAACTAGGTGGAATGGCAGAGAGACTAGGTGTGGTGGGGGGGGGGTCGAATCGGGGGGGGAGGCAAAGGGGATTGATCCGTTGCGACGGCCGCTCAACTAAACCTTCAAGCTGGATCGAGAATCTCGTGTTCTAAAAAAGATGGATTGGACTTAAAGGAGAGGTTCCGCAGCTTGGCGCGCTCCTGTAACATCCCTTGGGTCCACAAGCTCTCCGAACTGAAGCGAAACGAAGACGGCAAAGTCGAGTTAGGACGTGATTCGGGGGAAAGCGATGAGAGAACTCCGAAAACTAAGTTAAGCGCATTGGTGGGGGGAAACGCGGCGAAGAAGGATACGACTAAGCAAATCTATCAAAAACGAGTAGGAAAAGATCAAGAAATGTATTCTTCTCTACGCGCGGCAGCTTTCGCAGAGTCAAAAAAGTAGGACGCGTAAGGTAAATAGCATCGGTGGAAAAATAGAGGGTAAAAGAATCAAAAAGACACAGTGCCGCGTGCTCGCCTTAGCGAGAGAGGACAGAGTGACGGGAAAAATGCGAAAAGGAGTCGGCAGAATTTACGCCCACTACTCCGGCGGCGTCCGACGACAGAAAGGGGGAACTAACATCGCCAAGGAAAGCAGGTCTCGGAAGGAGGGGACGACACCCAGCGCGTGGAGTTGAAAAAGACACTGCGCAGCCGTCTTCGCCCCCGGAGAGCCCGAGAAAAACCTGACATAAGGGAGATGGTCGGAGTTCTAAACGACGGCATTTGGGGGTACACGCTCAGGCAACAACGCGCCCCGGTTCTTCGGAGAGGACTCAGGAAGATCGCCGACGCGAAAATCAGGGGCCGGGCTCGGCATCCGCAACCGAGGTCTTACTAAAAGGAGGAGAGAGGGGTCATGAAAGAGGCGCGAGGGAAAAGACGATTTCTGCTGGATCGTTGATCAGCTGCGTCACCGGGCGACAGAAAAAAAAAAAGGGAGAGAAAAGTCGGGGCAGAATGACAAAAAGCTACGGCGCCCTGAGGCTCACTCGACGAGAAAGACCGGAGTGAAAAATGATTTACGAGGGGGGCTTCGTAAAGCTAGAGGTGCGAAAAGGACGAGAGCCGAAAGACTCGAAGATCAGGAAACCCACGTTCACGAATATAGCCAAGGCACCCCAAAAATCCCAATAAATTTCGTGAGAAAGGCACAGTCGCTGGCCTTTCTTGATGAAAAAGATCGTGACGTAAGACGAAAAGCTGTGGCGAATATGAATTATCCGCACATGGTCGGGAAAGGCACAAACTTTGTCATTGGAAGGGAGATGTTGGGGACAGTTACTAATATAACAAACCAACAAGACCCGAAAGAAAAGACCGGAGGAGCTATCGGGCGCAAGGGAAAAACAAAGGAGGACACTATCTTGCATGTATTTCGTGGGACTTCAGCAGGGCAGAAATAGCAAACGTCACGACGGAAGAAAGTTTTCGAAAAAAGGGCTGGGGTGACAAAAAAGCACCCGCCAAATGAGATCGATTAAAGCGTTAAGGGGGAAGAGAAAGAACGGCACTCAATACCAGCAATGGCGCAACCCTCTGCAATACACGGTTAAAAGGATACGGTGTACGATTCACTCTCGTATGCATTGGATCCCCACAGAATCACTAAGGGACAAAGGATCTCGGTATCAATTCTCATCAGGGGATGAGTGAAGCAAGTTCGTTTCAAGCTCTTATTCTCGCCGACCAAGTCAAAAAACGTAGTCAAGGGACCATAGCTTCGGGAGGACACGGTCCTGCGCATACCCTCTCGTCAAAAACCTGGGAAAGAACTGGTAACGTCACTGGGGGGGGACTGGCAAGAACTTGCGGGCTTTCAACGGTTATAAATGCGTGCGTAAAAAATGTTTGCGGAGGGCGACCGGACGCCACACCGGTTCGACTGAAAGATACATATACCCTAAAAGAAGCGCTCAACTATGATTTAAAAACGCAGGACTCTGGTGCACTTTTATAGTGCCCGCGTGGGCTCTCTCTTGAGGTGAATGTCAAGAGAGAAGAGGAGGTAGTTTCTTTGCAACCGGTGCTCGAACCGGATCAAGGTGGGACCCAGTATTGGTCTCTGGGGGGTAAACGAATAAAGACCGCGTTCAGCGTATCTAAGACCAACCGCGCAGTGATCCTCACAAAACTGAGGAGTAAGATGGACTCAGTCATTTCGATGGGTCTGGTCCTCATCACAACGACCCAGGGAGACCGTCTTTTTCGTAAGAACAGGACGTCACTTGCCGGGTGATGACGACAAGACGAGCAGTTGGGAAACATTAAACAAAATAAGAAAATGAGACGGGAAAGACCCAGTCGAGGCGAGAGCGGCTTCTTCGAAGGGGACCCTTCGAGAAGTTCAAAAGATATTGGCGATACCGCTAGGCACGACGTCTTGGGGAGGGGACTGGTAAAAAAAAAGGTCTCGACGCCCGAGATTTTTGTCGAAAACCGTTAGTGCCATCAACGTGGACAGCAATAAAAAAAGCTCCGGCCAGGACGTAGAAAAGCGAGCGCGGGTAAGAGCCAGCTGATGAATGTGCCTGCCTAAAATCGCAGGAAACGGCAGGGGGATCAGGGGGAAGTGCCTAGTCAGGGCACCTTCGCCGAGCGCAGTTGGGGCAATATGGAAAAGCTATTCCGGGAGGGCAAAACCAACTCAATTAGGGGGGAAAAGAAAGGGGATGGGGCCTGAAGGTGGGATCGCCATTGCCTGTGGTGTTTGTTTCCTATCGTGTGAGGGAAAAATTAAGCAAGGCTCATAAAAAACGCCTCGAGCGGGATTAAAAGCGTTGGAAAGGGTTTGCCCGCCATGGATCGCCGGCATGGACTGAGCCCCCAGCTTCCGTGAAAAGGCAAAACCCCGAAGAGAACCAGAGGGGGCACCTTAGCGCCGGAATGGCAGCTGATGCGAAGTTTCCTTAGCGGGCAGACTGGGGGTGGGAACCGGCAAAGAAACATCCAAGTCTATTCGGCATTTCAGGGCGGCTTTTCGAGGACAGACGCGGGTAGCCTGGCCTCAGTACAGCGCATGCATGTGTCGTATAAATACTCTAAAGCTCTTATGCCCAGAGTAAAGCCGAGAGGGGTGGGATGATCTCTTACTGAGGGGGGGTTAAAAGGCTTCATAAATTAGCTAGGCGCTGGTTCTTATGCGTTGGGAATTATCATCTAAAGACAGGGCCATTTCAAGGGAGACGCGCGGATGGATCAATCATCCGCCTCGATTGGCGACGTCGCCTATGGTAGCAGAGCAAGTGCGAGATTGATCTTCTTCAATGAAGGAGGAGCGAGAAACGAGCTTGTGCGACCAGACTGCCGTAGAGACGCATCTTATCCAAAAACCAGCAATCGCAGAGAAATCAGCGGAACACGAAACGTCACTAGAAAGGAGGTCGGGAATATTTCCGTGCAGGGTGCCTGGGATGACCGTAAGGTCACTAAGGGGCCGGCGGCGGGTGCACCCAACGACGGAGGTCACTTGGAAATAAAAACCTTAAGAAGGGGAGTCAGGAGAGGGCGGGAGGGGGGGTAGCATCGGGGACGCAAGGGCAAACGGGAACGAGAAGCGGAAGTCGTGGGGCGGTGGTCGATTGGGAAAAAGAATGCTAAATGAAAGAAGGGGCGTAAAAAACTTTTCCGGGGGCTGAGAGGGAAATAGCTCCGCTAGTCCCGCTTAAAGGTTGGCCGACGGCTTTCCCAGCGCAGGTCCCAGACAAACCGGGAGATCCAAAATCTATCTTCGGGGGGCGGGATCCGTACGCCTGCCTATACGTAAAAAAAAGATCTATGAAGGGAACTCAAAGCGTGTCAGGAAGAAAAGTGACGGGGGCCCGAAGTATTGGGAAACGCACAAAAAAAAACTTGTTGTCACCGCGGGCTCGCTACAGCGTGAAATAGAGCCGAGCAGCTAGGAAGGGG
>Ga0179593_1661174_pt1 | contig 18927 bp, 16 predicted proteins | sample CZODoug2_1_08_16_FD_185931 | JGI IMG/M metagenome (GOLD analysis project Ga0179593, IMG submission 185931) | Vadose zone soil fungal communities from Angelo Coast Range Reserve, California, USA - CZODoug2_1_08_16fungal (PacBio error correction) | ecosystem: Environmental > Terrestrial > Soil >...
GGGGGGGTCAGCCATCCTCCGGGGGAAGGTCTCAAGTTTGGGCAGGGGCAACGGGTACCTCGGCGGAGGTTGTCTGTCTCGAGGCGTCGTTGGGGACGGCTAGGGCTTAGTAGGTAAAGGTTAGCAAAAGGAGACAAGGTTTCTAATAAAAAGGGAAAGGAGAGACGTGCCAGAGTGGACAAAGAAAGGAGGGTGTAAAAAAGTTAGGCTCACTGGAGGAAAACCCCTGGAGGGAAGGACCGTAAGGGGCCCGCATCTCGTTAACCCCCAAGCAGTGAGAAAGACCATCCATTTCAAGAAATCGGGGACGGGAACTGTGCGTTGGAATCCGGGAGATTTCTACAACAGGATTCCGGGGAAGTGATCGGAAAAAAACCGTGATTGGGTTAAACTCCATAGGGGCAACTTCTTCATGTCTTACTTCATCATAAAAGCGTCTAGAGGACGTTAGTTTACGTTTCAGGGCTCAATCTTCAGGGGCTGCCCTATCCCCACAACCCCAGGGTTACCTGCGCTAAAACGCTCACTGAGGAAGGGGGGGAGAACATTCATCAGACGACATGGGGCATCTTCATAAAAGACGGTATCTTTGTAAGGAACAGTGAAGGATCGGTCTAGGGCGTCCCCACGCGGGGGGCTTACTCGGTCTATCAAGGGAGGGGATGGGGAATAATCTTCTTCACATGGGGTGGGTGAGTCTCTATACGTCCTGTCGAAAATGGGAATCAGAAGCAGATCGTGCCTACATACTGTAATAAGACCGATTATGAGGAATGTTGAATAGAAGGCCTATTTTGGTACTTTCAACCTGGCGAATATTCCCCCCGAATCCTCGCTGCAGATGCTGAGGGGGCGGCGATCCTTGAAGTTGTAACTAAAAGGGGGGACCTCCGAACGATAAGAAGAATCAACCGCAAGAGCCAAAAGGATCGTCACCACCACAAAAAAACCCGGAGGGGAAGAGGAATCTTGAGGGCTCTAAAAAGCAGACGAAACTGTAGAAAGAAAGGATCTCCGGGGGGGGCCCCATGGGCGAAGGGGCTCTGCATCTCGAGATCACCCAGATAAAAGCGGGGGTCGCCCCGTGGGGGCACCGTGGATGCATTCAATTCTCGAAGGGGGAGATCCGACTATCTCAAAACACCCGGGAGATAAATCTCGGGGGAAATTGCTAGACCTTCCTGGGGCACCTGCGTGCCTTCAACACACCGCCAGGGAACGGGGGAAGCGAGGGGGGAGTGGGTGAGGGGGAGATGAGAACGATGAGAGAAAAATAAAAGGCTTCGAGGGAGAGGGGGGAGGTGAAGAGAGAGCGGCCGATCTTTGGGTCTTTTCTCTTTCCTCGCCTGAAAGCGAACAACCCGCTTGTCAGATCAAACACACAGGCGGGGAGCCGGTCGGAAAGGTCCTGGGGACTGCAGAGGGGGGGGGGTCCCTTTAGGAAAAGGCTTTTGGATCGTAACAACTCATTTGGAAATCATCTCTAACCCGGCCAAAGGCTACTATATTTTAGGGGGAGCCCAAAGGCACACCCTCGTCCACGGCCAGTCCCAGATTCTACTGGAAGAAGTCATCTGGACTACCAATCTGCTCTTCTCTTATTCCCCTGAAGAACCTCGGTTTTCCCCCGCGCTCGTGAGGTGAAGCAAAGGGGGTCTCAGAGGGGGGCTCTTCTTGGACGAAACGTTAACGACCTCAAGCCTAAAAAAGGTGTCAGACGAGGGCGGGACGCTGCTGTAGAATAAATGCCCTGAGGCGACCCTACCCGAAAGGGGGGAAGTTCGGGGGGAGGGAACCTTCTACGTCAAACTAGCTCCTGGCTGTTCTCCGCCTAAGCCCCCTCGAAGGGCCAATCTCCTCCTGAAGGGGGAATCCCTGGTGTTCTACTTACTGAGAGGCTCCCTGAGAAAAGGCTAGAGACTCTAGAGATTGCCTATCTTCGTGGGGTCGAGGGGTCGGGGACGGGTCTGTGCTTGCGAAGAAAAAAAGAACGAGGCAGAAGAAAAAGCCCTCTTCGGCATCAAACGGCCGTGATTAAGCCGAGTCTCGAAACAACACGGATGAGGAGGGGATCGATATAGAAAGGCCATGCCGAAGGAGTATGGCAGAGTTTTACTTCAAGTCGAGTTCTGGAAACCGCAAAGAAAGCTCAAAGGGGAAGTGAGAGCGACAATCGAAGATCTGCAGCAGGTCGCGTAGATTCTATTTGGCCAAGATTGAGAAAAAGGAAGATTATACTACTCCATTTGAACCTCTTCCAGTATTCGGGGGGGCAGGTAGGGACAGGAACACATAACATTAAGTGATGGTTACTGGAATTATTCTAAAAAAAAGAACACCTCAAAACCTTTTCTTAGTCAGGATTCGGGGTCCGGTATATCTCCTCCCTCGGCCCCCAAACCGACCAACTCGAGAAAGCCCTCCTTCGAGTCCCTTTCTGGACTTCTGAGGCAACAGGCTGGTATCCTCTAAAGCTCGCTCTAAATCCGGTGCTCCCCGAGGGAGAGGGACCGGGTATTTCCTTAGCGTCTTTGCCGTTTGGGTCGCTCCCTCCGGAAAAGGGGGGGAGGCCTAGGTTCGGCGTCCACTGGATATGAAGGGTCATAGGGCCCGAGGCAGATTTTGGGGGAATGGAGTCCACAGCTCGACGGGTGCGTCTTCTTAAAACCTCACACTTATCTTGGGTCCCGGACATACCTTAGGCCTCAATTCTTAGGGATCTCCCTCCCTTCTAACCGATCTCTTCCGAAAGTCTCCCGCTTTCCACGCGGCCTTGTGGCGGAAAAGCGCCGAAAGGGGGGAAAGCGCTACACCCACCAAAAAACCCCGGACCGAAGGGGGATGAGGTTACTGCCATGAGGGGCCTCCCATTACTTCAAAACCAGAACCAACGACCATTCTTTCTCTACTTTGGGGGCGAATCTACCGTCGATTAATAATAGAAACGTGATTAACCCCCGTTTTCGAACCCGTCGAAGAAAAGGGGCGGAGATGGGAACCCGTGGTAGTTTTTATCCTCTAGGGGAAGATGGACTAAAAGTTGCGCCATTCCTCGTATGCGATCAAAAAACTCTTCTTTAGGGTCTGAGAAAACATTGGAAAGTAGATCTTCCCCCTCTCATACAGTTCCCTTGGCTCTCCTGGGGGAAAGTAGTTCGGGGAGCTTCATTATAAAAAGAGAATATCCGGGCCCTTAGTTGCCAATGATCGACGAGCAACGGGAAAAAAAGACCTGTGGGGCTAGGGGCCATACGAAAGGTTCACTTCCAAAGTCTTTAGTATCGGTCCCTCCTCTCAGGCCACCTTATGAAGAACACTTCAAATTTTCTTTCTTGAACACTTCCTTGGTCTGGCCAGGGGATTCGTATCTTCAAGAACGTGGGGCTCCCAGTCCTTTATATCAAACAACCATCAGAAAGAATAAGGAGTTCCTAAATGGAAGTAGGGGGGCCTCCCTTGAAACCTGCCTGATCAGTCCCGGGGGGGGGACGAAAAACCTCGCACTGACAGTGGAGCATCCCCCACAAGGGTCAGCAATACGGTTCCCTCCCCGTAAAGCCTCCAAAGTTCTCATCTCTTCCTTACCGCAGCTGCCCATCTCTCTCGGGGGGGAGGGGGCCTCTATAGAACCCCTCTTTTTTTTGGTTTTTCTCTTTCAGCCACGGGAGGGGAGTGATGGCAGAAATTCACGATTAAAGAGCTAAAGGTGCCGCTGCGATGCCGGGTGTGAGTTTTAGAGGGGGGGAGGGGAGTCAACGGGTGGGTCAGCATTGTCTCCCCGTCAAAGGGCGAGTCCCACTAACCAAAATTTTCCTTACCGGAGGAGATTTGACATTGAAGAAGGGTGTTATCTTCATCCTCTCCTGGTGAGGAAAAGAACGATGCAGGAACGCCATTTGTCATCCCCCGTGGAACCTGCATAAGCTAACATCCTTGATTTCTTGTCCACGACCAAGAAAAACGGGGGGAAGATTCCCCTAGAGGATTCGCAAAGGTCAAATTTTCTGGCTGCAAGAGAACCCTGGACCCCTGAAAGTATCGAAACAAAAGGAAAAGAGAAGACCCAGTACAAAGATAAAAAAAGGAAAGAAGCGTAGAAAGCAAAGATCAACAATTGCAGGTCTGAAAAGGAGCCCGGACGACCTGCAACTTTACCACCAGTCTATGATCTATGCTGTGAGATAAAGGGAGACAACTTCCATCGCCAACGGGAGGGGAACCCGGCGAATTTGAGGAGGGGCGTCGGATTCAGGGGAAAAGTGGAGGCAAAAAAAGAAAAAGGCAGACAAAAAAAAAAAAAAAACAAAAAAACAAATCAAAAAAGTAAAAATCAACGGTGTGGACGGGTGGGAACAGAAAAAAAAATAACTCTTCGAGTATTAGCAAGGAGGCCCTGGAGGGGGGGGGGGGGGGGGAACAGAGAGACAAGGAAATGCAGTGAACCTTTGACAACCGGAAACGGTAGGGAAGGGGGAGGGGAGAAGGTTGCAACCTCGTCGAGGTGGGCGATTCGCCACGTATAAGCGGAACCCCTAGAGGACGTCTGGCATAGAAAGCTCATATGAAGAACAAAAGTCACACCCTCGGAGGAGAAATCTTTTCGGAAGCTTTTTTTTTTCAGTAAGTTTCTTCCCGAGGGTCCTCTAAGGGGCGAAAAGGAAAAAAAGTCCTTCTTCTGAGTTCTTCCTTCTTTAAAAAGGAGGATCGAACGAAAACCGTACCGAGCTGCCCGCCCTTTTAGAATCAATGGGGACTTCTCACAGAAAAAAACCCAGGGGGAAAGATTCCGCCAGGGCGATCAGAAGCATGACGTATTGAGTGGGAAAGGGGGAGTCATCTTTAAGGGGGGAACGCCCCTAAGGGGTTAGGGCTTTGACAGGTCTAAGAAAATACCCTTCCCAGGAGAACTACACTGGGGAAGGGCTTGGTACAGATGTTTAGAAAAGCTTTAGGAAAACTAAGGGGGAATCTCTAACCACCATGTGGCGAGGGTTTAAGTAGGCCATCACCACGGGTCTTCCTGCAAGACGCCGAAAGAAAAAGTTATCTCCCAGGGAGCAAGAAAATCGGGGAAGCCGGCTAGGAAGGGGAATACCCAGGAGGACGCGTACCGGTAGAAACCTCCTCCAACCTTTTCGTGACTCCGTTCGTGTTAGAGGGACTTACACCAGAGCGGAAAAAAGGAAAAGGGGGCGTCGTGGAGCCAGTAAAACAGCGGCACCTGGACGAGAGGAGCCAGAAGAAAAGAAAACTGCGCCATCGGGGAGAAACAACAACAAAGTGAGAGAAGGGAGGCTGCGTTTCTGGAAAGGCGGCGCGATCTGCAAGGAGGGCCGTATTTCTGGAAAAAAGACGGCACATGCGGACGACTCCTTTTTCCCTGTATCGCACGAAGGGGAAGTTGCCGCGGAGAAAAAAAGCGAGGGGGTCTTTTCGAAAGAAAAAAGAACCCCAACGATGGGAAAAGCGGGGCGAATATGGTTGATGGAACTGGTGAGGGAAAAAAAAATTCCAGACTTGGAAGAAAGACGACCCAGCTAAAGGAGGGAGGGGGGGGGGTTTCCTCTCAAAGTGCTCTTGGAGCTGAAGAGCCACAGGTAGAGCTGCTTGTCAGGAACCGGGTCGTCGCAAAAAAAAAAAAACGACGTTAGAGAGGAGACCATGTGAGGAGACGAAACAAGACACTTCAAACCTCCAGGGTCGCTAGGCGGGAAGGAGTCAAAGGGGGAGGTTTCTTTTAGGAGAGTAAATCAAGGCGCTACAACCTTCGTCGTAGCGGGGAGTCTTAAACCGGCCACCCGGAGGGAAGCCTTCCAAAGCCCGCCTACGGGCCCTAAGGGACTCAACGATCCAGGTACTACCGCAAGAACCCACTGGAGCCTACTCTAGTAATCTGTTTTCAGGGGGGAGTCCTTTCCATAGAAGGAGTGTTCCTCTCCGGAAGCTCAAAAAGGATCCTTCTGGGGGGGAACTCGAAGAAGGGAAGTTGAGCAAAGCTGCAACCAACCTCGGGTTGAGGTTCGTCCATGATCGGGGGGACTCTACCTGGGGGGAAGGGACTTTTTCACTGTAACCTCCCCCAGGGGGTTGTTCACCAGCTGCAAGCCGCTAACGAAGGCGACGACCTGTAGCGAAAAAGGCGGGGAAGGAGGAAATGTCGGGGGGGGAAACACAAAAGAAAGCGACTCCTTAACAACTTCTGAAGGGGGGGAGATGGTAAGGGTCGGGGTACCTTTCCAGAAGAGATCAGAAGGGGGGACTGCCTAGCCCACGGGGCAAGCAACGGGGCTCATAGGGACCGGCAACGGGGGTATCAGAAAGGAAAAGGCCTCTTTGTGGGAATCTTCTGGGACTGAGAAGGGGGGCTTAGGGAAGAGGGGGGGGTCCCTTGGGGGCAGCCCGAGAGACAATTTAAGAATCCCCCCGAATCTAGAATGAAGCCGGGGGGAAGTGTAAATGGGGGGGGAATAGGACAGAAAAAAAGGGGACTTTGTCGATTGTAAAAGTCAAGGGCTTAACCGGGGGGAGGTCGCTTCCTGGTTCAAAGTCAAAAGGCTTTCACCCACGCCATGATAAGCACAGAAAGGGCCCTCGACGAAAAGTCCGGCCCCATGGTCGGGGGCGTCCTTCTTCTCGAAAAACATCGTTTCAAAGGGGGGGGGGAAGGCGGATACCAACCGGTCCTTGAGGCGCAAAAAGAAAGAAGAATCGACGAAATCATCCTTCGCTGAGAGGAAGGGGCCTCGGCCTGTGCTCGGGGAGAGGCCACGAGAAAAAAACCCAAAAAAAGGTAGCGAATCGAAAAAACTGCTAAGCATGGCAACAGGATCTCTCGAAATCGTGCGTCAAGACGGGAAAGGGGAGTCTTTTTCCGTCCACGAGGGGAGTTCGGAAGAGGTGCTTCCACAAAGAAGGATTACTCTTGGTTTCGCTCACACAAGGGTCGGCATCTTCCTTCAACTGCTTGCATCCGAGAGGAGGGGCCCCACACAGGCGACGTCCTTGAATCAAGCATAGGGGGTAAAACCTTCCGTCGAGACCGACCTGATCTAAACAAAGACGGGGAGGGATCAAGGGACCGAATGTCTTTTCCTGGCTCAACACGAGAAACACCGAGGCGAGGACGGTCGAGTGGAGGGGGGACCTGAAGATGGGGAAAAACAGGGTTCCTCAGAAGGAGACCGAGCATGAACCGCCTCACCTACGAAATAGCGTCGAAGGAGAGGGGTACGAGGAGAGAAAAAAGATCGCGAGGAAAAACTCAATTCTTCTTCAGAAGAATGCTCGGGGGCAAAGCTTCGCCATTCAAAAAGAAAAAAAGACGGGTCCAAAGGGAAGGTCTTCGGCATGTTCGAATAAAAGAAGTAGCCCGGAGGAAAAAGGGGTCGATCCACGAGCGAGAACACCCGGGAGATCCCTAAGGGGGGGGAGAAAAAGGGGACGATCCTGGAGAGGCTTCCTGAAAAGGAAGAGACTGACTGGGAGAAAGCCCCGGCCTTTCGTCGGGGCGAGGTGAAGAGGACTCGGACAACCCGCGGAGCCTCCAGCCACCTTCCAGGGGTGAGGGGCCACGCGGGAGAACGTACTGCGGGCTACCCCGTAGAAGGGTACCTAGGAGTTACCCTCTTCAAAGGCAAAGCAGCGTGGGGCGTCCACCGAAAGAAGGTTGGACCAATGGCGAAAAAAAGAACCCTCGAAGAGGCCCTCTTCCCCCGGGGGAAGACGTGACTCGAAACGGTCATCTTTCAGCTCAACGGCTGGGGAAAAAGGAAAATGACACGCCTCGAAAGGGCCCTGCGGGGGCACCGTAGGACTAGGGAGAGGAGGGGGGTCCCTCAGTTTGACCTACCCTAGAGAAAAAATAAAAACACGGGTGCTCTGTGAGGACGTCTCAACAGGAGGGCCCGAGACCCAGCGGCACCCTTGGTGGTCGTGTACGACGGAAAACGCCGTCACCCTAAAAGAGTCCCACTGAGACCTCAGAGAAAAGACTACATCCGGAAGAAGGGGGGGGATCCATCCCCTGGCTATTTAGACTGGCTGATCCGTTCGGAGAACTGGTGATGTTCCGAGAGCCTCAGAGGGCCGGGAGCAGGGAGGAGGCTGGGGGAGGTTCCTTCTTTCGGGAGGCTCATAAGATAGGAGGAAAAAAGACCTCAAAGTTTCTTCCTCTTAAATCCTGTTCCCCGTCCGTGGAAGAGCTCAAAAAAAGGGAGAAAAGAGAGAGATAAAGGACAAACGGCCGTGTTACCATGGAGGAATTAAAAAAGAAAAAAGCCTCGTTGACTTCAAAGCTTATGGAAACAAACACGGCAAAAAAGGAAAAAAAGCGACCCGAAGATCGGTCCGCGTACCGGGGGGAGGGAATGGTTGCTCCCCCATCAGAAGTGAGGACCCTGATGGACCCGAAGGCGTTGATTTATTAGAGGACATCAGCGAGATGGCTTCTCACAGAAATCGTGAGGGGGGGAGAACATGGGGAAGAGGGAGAACTAACATCCCTCCAGGGGGAGTCCTTTACAGACAGGACCAGTAGAAGCATTCCCCGCCCAGGCATCGAAAAACCGGTGGTTCCTTCATGGGGGAACTTGTAGGGCGTCGAAAGTATTTCACGAGCCCGACGGGGAAGAAAAAAAAAGAGGGGTCCGACCGCTGGTCTTCTTCTCTTGGGGCCAGAAAAACCGATCATCTTGGTTAGGGACCCGGGAGGCAGGCTTCGAAAGGAGCCTTGGGCCGATGACATGTGAAAGATGCCCAGTATATAGAGATGGAATCCGAATAGATGAACCTCCACTGCGCTTTTACCTATTGAAAGGATCATAGGGAGGAGCCACACGTCATATCAAAACCGTGCCGCAAAAAATTTACACAGAAGGGGGGGGGGGCCGAAAAGGGGGTCAAAGGAGCCGGGCTAGCGGAAAAGCCACAGAACACCGCACCGGTTAGTGAGTATAAGGGGGGGGAATGAAAAGAGGGGGGTCCTCCCATTATAAGGGTGCAGCGACACCCCGAGGGGAATCTCCTTTTTTTGGGGGCGCTCGGTATAGAAAAAAAGAAAAGGAAGGGGGGAAAGACCCTTTGGCTCCAAGTTAGGGGAGACCGGGCAAAGTTGACCCCGATCGGATCTTCTCGGCATAAATCCCATTGGGGCCCACTGAGAAAGCACGCGTATGGTCGGTCCTGCGAGGAAGGGGAGAGTACACGATGAAGAGGGAAAAGGAAGTCGCAAGATCAGGGTGGAGGGGCGGCGGGCTTGCAGGGCGAATGTGGAACCCGACAATCTTCAGAGGAATGAAGCCAGAAAACAAAAAACCGAAAAAACGTAGCCGGTGTTGGGCAAAGGGAGCCAGTGGCAATACCATCGGGACCGAACACGATCCAGCCGTCTAATCTCAGGAAATGGGGCAAAACGGCCAGAAGGGCCCGATCTGCTGCTAAAGAACGGGGGAAAAATGACCCTGCCTTAGGAACCCCAGCCCTTAGAAGAAGAACAGCTTTATATTCCTCACTGGAGCCCGCTTAACTCACCCGGGGGGAGCCACCGACGCCCCTAAAGAGGGGCGGTTGACCCAGGACCCGAGAAACTCCCGGTCGAAAGGAAGGTCCCTGCCAGGAAAAGTATCCTATCATTATCATTATAAGACAAAGGGGTTTTTGTGCAATCCCGAAAAAAAAGATGAAAAAAGGAGGACATTAACTAAAACACACTAGGAAGCTCGTCAGGGGGTTCCTTGAATCGGGGGGAAGAATGGTGGGCCTCACTTGTTTTTTAAAAAATTTCAAAATCCCCTTTCAAATAGGGTGGTTAGAATCATAAGGAAAGTGTAAGGGACGTTAATTGAGGGGGCTGTCTGCTCGAATTGTTTGTTAACGCGGATGAGGGCAGAACACAACAACAGAAAAAAAAAAAACACTAAAATAACAACAAACACCATTTTCATCCCCAAAAAGGAATGAAAAAGGCAAATTCCTTCTGGGAGGGAACAAGGGGGGCCCGATAATTCGGCGTCCCACATCCGGGGGAGTAAGGACCTTGGGGAGATTCTCGGCTGCGGACGGACGCCCGAAGGAGCCCTCAGGACATCCCAGGCTCTCCTAGAAAAAGAAGGGAAAGCTTAGAAGGCACGGTTCTGTCTTGAAAGAAGAACTTGAGACCTTGGGAAAAAGGCCGCCCCGTCCCCTTGTGAATGGCCACCTAGGAATGATCTTCTGGTAGTATGTCCAGAATGTAAACTCCCCTTCCAGGAGGGGCGGTCCCTCGGAAAAAAAGGGGGGGACGGCGTCGAGGATCTTCAGGGAGGACCATTTACCGGAGGGAGAAAAGTGGACTATCCATGAAGTACTGTCTGGGGAGAGGCGGGGAGAAAAAAAAAGGTAAGAAAAAAGGGGCTTTGGGGAGTCAATGGACCCTGAATTATCTTTCACCAGTTGGAGAGGTCCAATTTCTTCCCTGGAGTCAGAGGTCCGGATGAAAAAAATCTCCGAAGAGGAAACATCCTCTTAATAGGGGGGGATTGCCCGGGGAAGATTAAAACAGGATATTGAAAAAAGGCGCCAGAACAACCAAGGGGATTTTCAGGGGCTGTGGGGGACTGCTCCGGATTAAAAAGGAAAGAGAAAAACGTGAGGCGAACATACGAGGACTGATCTTAAAAAGTGAGGAATGCGGTCAGCAGGGGACCATGCAGACCGCTGCCTCTCCCTGGAGAGGAAACTGAGGATGATGTCTTCCTTCTACCAAAAGAAACCGAATCCAGGGGAGAAGGAAAAGTACTTAGGTATGAATTTGGGGGAAGGGCCCAAATGTCGTTCAGAAAGTGAAGGAAGGGGCCGAACAAAACAAAAGAAAAGACTACGTGGAAATCGTGTAGTGGAATAAAGCTCGCGGGCCGACCGAGAGGCCACCGGTAGGCAACTGGCGATCGGGAATCCAGCAAAAACACAAAAGTCTTGAAGGAGGCTGCCCATATCGACAGATCGCAGAATATTATCAAACCCGATGATCTGCAAAATAGGGGACCGACGGAGGGCGGAAGGGGGGCGCTCGACAGAAACGCCGGAAGGAGCGGATGAGTGAGGAACACGCGTTTCCCTAAGTGTGCGGGAGAAAATTGTCATCTGAAAATTTGACCGACTTTAAGGGACAGAGACAAGCCTCCCTTCCGGATCATATAGAAAGAAAAAAAAACAACTTAGGAAGGAGGAAAAGGGAGTTTCTTCAATATGAGGCGAAAGTCTTCCCATGATGAAGGTCTGGGGAGACATAGGACGACTCCGGGTCCGCACTCATCAAAAAAAGGGGCCGTTCACGTCTAAGTCGCTCTAAGTACGGGGTCTTATCGCCCCCTAACGAGGGCGATCATCTTGGAGGGGGGAGGGGGCTGGGAAGAGGTGTAAAGGACGAAACAAGAAATAGGAAGGGCATAAAAAAAAAAAAAGACGACGATCAGCCAGGCCTACCTTTTGCGACTAAGTCGGGCTGCGAGCGTCGACTGGAAAAGGTCAAGGGCGGAGGGAAACTGGGGCCTGGCGACAAAAAGCCGTCCACCGTGCTACATGAAGGGGAGAAAACAGATGCCTAAACAAAGCGGGTCGCTAAGAAAGGGAGGGAGTCACCCGGAAAGAATTGAGGGAGAAGTAAAGACGGCTCAACGAAGGAGGCAAAGGGTAGTCTGTGAGAGGAAACAGCCCTGCTACCCAAAGAGCCTCACAGCCGCCTAGGCCTCGGATGGGTAGACCCGAAAACGTACTGAAGAAAGAGACCTCGTATTCAAACCCATAGTGAGGGAAAGGCGATTCCAACGCTGGTGTTAACAAGGGAAAGGGAGAGGGTTAAGAAGCCTCCCTCCAAAACGCCTTAACACGGCGGCCTTCTGCGAGGAGACGCCGGGCTCGCAAAAAGGAAAAAAACGCGGGGGCCCCATTGAACGGAGCGGCAAAATACAGGAAAAAGACGATCTTCCGGGCAATCGAAGGGAAAAACTGGCGGGTACACGCTTCGAAAAAGCGCACGACGGATTCGACTACTAACGTGTATCGGGGGGGAAAAAAAAGGGGGACCTATCGGCACGCTTCCTCCTTGAGAAGAATACTCGAAAAAGGCATCAACTGGGAAGGGACCGAAAAAAGTTGGGAGGCCGGGACTCTACCGACAAAATCTACGTTTTGAGGGGACCTCCGACAAGGGCAAGAAATGCACTTTCTCAAGGGGGGGAAGACCTGCAAAGAGAGAGACTCGGGGGGGGGAGGGATCTTCGTTGGTGGTTCCTGCAAAGGGCGATAGGTGTGGGAAAAGGGGAGTAGCATCCTCTAATCTGTGAGAATCCCAAGTGGTACAGAGAAAAAGGGATCTTTCCAGAAGTGGTACAATAAAGACTTGTCGGGAATATTCCTTCTCAGGGGGATGAACCGGGGACTGAACTTTTTAGAGGCCCTCGACGGTTCAGGAGGAGGCATGAAACCCTGCAGGAAAAGCTCCTTAACGTCCTGATTAAAGCTGTGGTGGGGTACTAGACGTTACCACAGTAGGAGGGGGCCGGGTCTTCCTCTTCTGAGAGGGGAGGTGTATCAGAAGAGAGCCAACTACCACTAATCGACTCAAACAGGGAGAAGTTCTTGGGGAAATCAGTTCTTTTAGGGTGCTCCATCAAAATAATGAAGGAAAAAAAAGAACCCAAAAGGGGGGTCCTGGAGAGATCATTCTCCTGCGGCGACGAATGAACGGACCTTCATATAGTCGAAGACTTAAGTCACAGGTAAAGTTTCTAAGCTGTGCGGTTCGAAGGGGTACTTCCTTATAAGCTCTTGGGAAGAGGAAGAGAGACTCAATGGATTCCTCTACACTAGTATTATGCCCAGTGGGTTAAAGCTCCGCCTTCAAGGGAAAAACCCCCACTTTAGAAGTACATTAAAGGGCAGAAAGGCGGGCATCCATAACCTGAGGCCTCTCATGGCGTGGGGGGAAAAATATCAGGAAAGTTGCCGTTCCACAAGATGGAGCCCCGAGGCCCAAAAGGGGCGACTTTCGGCAGAGGAGGGGGCGAGACTCAGACTTGGGAAGAAGGGGAAAGAAAAACCCGATCAATGACCGCACTCCAGCACCTACGCCCCCCTTATCTCTCAGAAGGGGCATCGTTTACGCGCTCAGGAAAAGAAGAGAGGGAGAAAAAAATCGGATGAGAAAGGCCAGGGGGCCCCATTTGGTTCGGGGAGCACGTCATCTCAAAAAAAATAGTGCCTCGGGGCAGGAGGTCCCATCAAAAGGGGGGAAAGCACCTTTATGCTCTTCGAGACGGGTCAAAAACAAAGGAGACACACACCCGGATAGAAATAAGCTTAACGTCTGGAGGAAGGGAAAAGGGGGGGACTGTGCAGGAAGGGGCCTTCAAGAGACATTGACGAAAAACGTCCTTTCGGGTGATTGGGTTGAAAGACCTTATAGAAAATCTTACAAGAAAGGCCGGAAAAACATTACACACAAAAAGTGTAAAATGAAAGGCTGCAATAGGGATCGTTCCTGAAAGGCGGGGCAATTACCGAAACTTTTTGGAAAAGGGTACCGAGGAACAGATTCAGTGGGGGTATGCAAACAGAGGTATATGATACGTAAAACCTAAGAGGTTGTGTCGGGAAAATGAGCCTCCTCACAACTTCCTAGGATATGAGGCTCACGAAGTTAAAACAGCTGTTAAGAGGGCTCCCATCATAACCAAGGTAACACAAGCCAACATCTACTAAAGAGGTATAAAGAGGTCTCAACAGGCTCTCCTCTTAGCGTAGGGGAAAGTTGAAAGGAAAGTTCCCATGGCAAGGTGGAGTTTTGGAGGGGGGAGAATGCTGATGAAATGGCCCTTGGGGGAGACCGAACCGAAAGGCGGATGTTCGTGTCAAGTCTATTCTGTGGAGGAAACCCTCCGAAAGAGGGACAGCGAAAAGACAAGGAGGGGATCTCCAGAGAGATACGGAAGGAACCTGGAGGGGGATCACATCGCCGAGAGGAGAAGACCTGCTTCCTATAGTAGATAGTACTGGAGGTGCCTTCTTTCCGTTCTGGGGGATCAAGAATCTCACGATGAGGAAAGAGGGAGGAATCTTCGTCAAGAAGACGCACGTCCTGTTATTCGAGCTATCAAAACACAGGAAAAATATATAGATAGAGCCTGGGCCCGTAGAAACTTGAAAGAAAAGACCTTTTGAACATGAAGACGATCTTCTGGATACCAAGAGAACGCCGGGGGCAAGGAGAAAGAGCGCACGAATTAAAGAAGTACGGAGGGTGAGCAGAAAGCATGGAGCACAGAGAATTATAATCGCAAGGGGATCCACGCATTAAGGAATAGTAAAGAAAAAGAGTGGAGGAACGCGACACAGAAAAAAGGAGGGGGGTGACTTCTAGGAAGCCTCGGGTAAGAGGGAAGAGGGTCTGAGCAAAGGGCCATGGAAGAAAAAGGAGCGTCCCCACAAAAAAACACATCCTACACGGACAATGAGGCCCATTTCTTCGGAAAGGAAGGTCCCAAGTCCTAAGGGAAAAAGGGAGAACCATCAGTGGGGGACCTCGGGGCAGGAAATCCGCCTACATCTTGGGGGACCTATTCTTCACGTCGAATAATTAGCTTGGGGGGGGGAAGGCGGGGTTGGAGCATGTCTCCGCCAAAAAATCAAAACTAGGGGAGGGGGGACGTCGAAGAGGCTTTCTTGCAAAGCCTTGTATTGCAGTACAAAAAAGGATCATCCAGGAGGGGTTATCCCGCAAGGAGTGAAAACCCGAGGGAATCCGAGACCATGGGGTAATGGGTGATGGGGGGAAGGCGTGGGCTCACAGCGGGGTTTACGAGCTGAAAGTGCTAGAAAATCGAAAAGAACCAAGAGAATGTGGGGTGCAACTCGATTCTATTGAGTGAAAGGAAATCAGGAAGGGCAATCGGAAGAGGAAAGACCCACCGATCTTAGGGCTCTCCCGTAGAGATAGTTGTTACAAGGAGAAAGATCATCCAAGGCATTTTCAAAAAAGGAAAAAAAATACGCTCGGAAGGGGAACGATCTTTTTTCTCGTCGGAAAGAGAATGATAAATCAGACCAAAGCAGAAGGGGAGAAAAGATTATTTTCGTCTTCTCGGAATGGAGCGATGTACAAGAAGATTACTCCAGTTTCTCCAAAGGGGGGCCTTAAGGGGGGGGCTCAGGGGATCTAGAAGACGGCCAACTTACGTTTCCAAAAGATGGGGAGACTACGCCTCCATCAAGCAAGAATACGTTTTGGGAAAAAGGGGACGCCATTTTGGGAAACCATCTTACCGGGCGCTACCAAGCCTCTCCCCATGCCGGTAATACTCCTTTGGAAAAATGGCTTTTGAAACTATCTTCTTTGCTGCCTTAAAAGTTTGGGGTCGCCCGTAGGGCTATTAACCAAAATATGCGAAAAGATAGAGTTACGAACTTTTGAAGAGCGTAAGAAAATTCGTGGGACGAAGAGACCTGTTCAGGAAGGAAAACCTGGAGGGAACAGCTCCCTAAGAGGAAAAAACGAGGTTCGGGAGTTCCAATGAAATCCCTGAGAGAGGATGCGGGGGAAAACTTTTTTTTTGGGGGCGGAGGGTCAGAGGATGCAAAACTTCCGAAAAGGAACATTCAGTAGAAGTAACTGTTCAGTTAAGGAGAGCAGGGACTTGTTGTTGGAAAAAGCCGATTTTTTTCTAAAGGTGGGCATCACAAACTGAACGCAAGCCTAGGGTCCCTCTTAGAACACAACAGGGGGAAGATTTAATGCTCAGGGGAACTTTATTTTCGGAGAATTGTGTGTAAGGGGGGAGGTTCCGAGCAAGAATTAACCAGAAAAGGTCAATACCACCCCCATGGAAGGCAATCGAAAAAAATTCAGGGAAATAGGGTATTGTTCTCCCGTACTTTCCTCCGGGAAGAGATAAAAAGAATTTTTTATTACTCTTTGGGGGAATTCCTGTTTCATCAAAAAAATATATATATAAAAACTCATAACACAACATAAGACTTCTAAGGAGGGCGCAAAGCTTCACTTGGAAGGTCATGCCAAGAACCTGAAGAACGGCCCCTTGGGAGGGAAGGACCCGAATCTCTTGGAGTGGGGGGAACGGTAAACGAAAAAGTCAAGTTTGCGGGGAAAAAGATTTAGGGAGAGTCTTTATCTCCGGTCGTTCAAGCATCACCTTGGAGGACCAATTGGGCTAATAAAAAAGACGTTGCCTTACATTGAGGGGGGTCGGCGCTTTCGGGTAGAAAAAGAGGGACTCTGAGGAGAAGATGTTCACCCTTTGAAAAGAGATCTTCCAGAAGGTAGGAGAAAGCCATTGAAAGGGGGGGAAAAAGGTCTAGGGGTTCTCAATTCGAGAATCTTCCCCGCGGTTACTGGACCTAAAGTTAACCCACGGGGGGGCCATTACCTCCAGCAAGAGTTGTTGACATTCTTCTACGATTTGGGGGGACGGGGAAAAGCCGTGTCTTAAAGATCCGCTGGGGGGAGGAGTAGACTAGACTCAAAAAGAGAGGCGTTCGGGGGGGGGGGGGATTTGTCACATCAAGGGCCTTGAGGGGACAAACGAATCTTCCCTCAGGGCCTCGAGAAAAAAAAGTGATGATGTAGAATTATCTCATAAAACAAGGGCCGAAATGTCCCTCCAGGGGGAAGAAGGGGGTATTTCTTAAAAATGTCGGCACTTTTGGGGAGGTAAATTCAGATGGGGTCATCAGGGGGGAGTGAAAACTTCGAAATCACAAGGGAAAAAAATCCATCTGCCTTGAACCAGACGTTTTGGGGAAAGGGGTGGAGAAGACTTCCTTTGGTAGTGCCGTCCTACGGCCAAAGTATATCTAGATACTGATCTTCTATGGGGGTAATTTCCAGGAAATCTATTTCGGCACCATATGGGACCGATGAAATTGCAACCTCTGAAGGGAGGGGTCTTTAATAAGTTAAATGAGGAAAGCTACCATTAACGAATTCCAAGGAGGGGGGGAGAGCGTGGAGAAGGTTCCCAACGTCTTACCTTGGTAGTGGTATCCATACAAGGCGAAAACGTTCTAAATTGGTGAGGCAATCAAAAGAGACAACTTCAAAATACTACTCGAAAAAAACCACGGAAGAGTCACTCTCTAGAGGGAGAAGGGTGATTTCTTGCCACTATCTCAATAAAGGGACGGGAAAAAAAGATCCAAAGCCCATGAAAGGAGTTTCCTACGGGTGTGATCAAATCACCTGAGACCATGGGACTGGAGGTAAAGCTTTTTCTCTGGTTGAACTTCTTCCATTCCGCCATTCGGAAAAAAATCCCCTTGGGGAGGGGGCATCGGGGAGATCCCTCTGGTGAGCATTTCATAGTTCTTTTTGCGAACAAAGAAAAAGAAGGGAGAAAAAGGGGCGATCCATCCAAGAAAGATGGTGTGCCTCGCGGGCGTCGACGCGAGACTGTCTTCAAGGGAACAACTCCTTGTTCAGGGGGAGGATGTTCCTTTTGGGAAAGTGCGAAAGACTAAAAGATAAAGACAATTGGGGGGGGCAGATGACAAAGACCCACCGGAAAGACCTACGTCATCTTGTCGCAAAACGGGAGAAAAATGGGCCGTGAGGTCGAAAAGGGTCCTAACCTACCAGAGGAAAAACCGGTCTGGGGAAGACTTCTTAGGGGTTTCCTCACAAGCACTCGCATTACAGAAAGAAAGTTGATCCTCTTGAGAAATCCGCAAGTCTACCTAAGCCTTGAGAAAGGATTCACGAAACCCAAAGCTAAGGGGATTACCATTCAGGGTTTCCTGGGAGGGTCTGATCGCCTAAACAAGAGAAAAATCTTGTGGGCTTTTGGAGGGCGACTTTTAGAGAATGAAAAGATCCCTAGGGTAACAAAAAGGAAAGAGCCCGAGCGTGCCTCTACCTTTGCTGGAGAGGTCCAGGATCGACCTGAAAAAGAGCCAGGGGGGGGGGTTTTCGACACTCTTAAAATCTCGGACTTCGACCGAAATCCGGTCAAGACGTGCTCTGAGACCAGTTTCTTTTACAGGGATAGTCATAAGGGGTCCTCCCCACTCTCGGGGAAGACGGCAGGCCTTCCTAACTTCTGCCGGGACATTGGCTTCTTGGGTCGTTTAAAGAGAGGAAAGAATCATCCGACGGGACACGGGCAAAGGGAGAGAGCAAAATCAGTTCCTGGCAGCCGCAAGAAAAGAAGCTTTGTAGGGAGAGAGGGGGCGTTGGGGGTTTTATTCTACCGGTATGAGTTCCCTGTTTGGGAGACTCGAAGGGGGAAAGCCCCCTGGCTCCGCGCTTCCTAATGAAAAGGTACAAAAAAGGAAAGTTGTCCGATGGACCTAGGGGGATCACTTTTGGAAAATTCCCGTAGGGGGAGCCCGCCCTCCGGCGTCACCCCCAGAAAGGAAGAGCCAACCCAGAGCCTCTCCTTAGTACAGGAAACCTTGGGGAAAATGCTGAGAGGCCACATCGGCTTGAGGGATGCATCTGGATAGGTAGTGAAAAAAAAGCGGGATGCCAACTACCAATAGGCACGACTTAGAAAGGACGACTGGGTAGTCTTACGTTTCCTAAACGTTGCCTACCAGGGAGATATCCAAAAAACAACGGGTTTCTTTCTCTCAGGTCTAAGAGAATGGACCGCATTTCCCCTGCAATCGTCACTAAGGTGAGTAAAAGGTTCTTCCTCTTCGGTCTTTTCCTGGTCCTCTGGGGGGGCCTGTAATGATGCTTTCTCTGTTTCATCAGCCAGGTTCGTACGAAGGAGATCAAGGGGAAGCCTCAGGGAGGCAAGCGTCTTCATTCTTTGGGGTCTCTCTGGAGCACGGGAGCGCCAAAAGTTTCTAAAGGGAAGGAAGCAGAAATCAAGGAGAACTGAAGGAGGCATAAGATGAGTCTTAAGAGAGGCATGGGAAGCGTGTTCAGAACCG
>Ga0179593_1543122_pt1 | contig 18925 bp, 25 predicted proteins | sample CZODoug2_1_08_16_FD_185931 | JGI IMG/M metagenome (GOLD analysis project Ga0179593, IMG submission 185931) | Vadose zone soil fungal communities from Angelo Coast Range Reserve, California, USA - CZODoug2_1_08_16fungal (PacBio error correction) | ecosystem: Environmental > Terrestrial > Soil >...
GAGTTCATGCTAGTGAATGGGAGGAATCCTTTAATTGCCTCCGGGCTGTGGATCAGTAATGGGGGTTTCACTCAGCGACAAGGTCTTTGGAGGGGAAAGGGGAAATAAGAAAAGTCTCTGGGGAAGGCAATAATTAAAAAGAGAACCGTTTGCTACTTCGGGCCTTCAGATGAAATAGTTGGGAAGGAGATCGGAGATGAGGAGCTAGTGAAAGTATTGAGAGGGGGGGCCGCAACGGGGGGGTAAAGAGATAAAGCACTTGTTGTTGTGTGAAAGTCAAATTTTAAGGGGATGTTGTGGCCCTTCGGGCCTACACAGGGAGGGTGGGTGCTTGGAAAAAAAAGACAGGGGCACGAAGCTTGGGTAAGAAAGAAAGGAACCAAAAGGGGGAGAGCCAAGAAACAAATGAAAAGAATTACTATCACGTTGTGTGTTGGTATAATTTTGAGAAAAGGGTAAAGGTATCAAATTTGGCAATGGGGAAAGAGTAAGGAAGGGGAAGGGAGGGGAGGTGTAGGGCCAATTCAAATCAAAATTAGCAACAGCCCAATGGAATTACTCGTAAATCTGGAAAAACTATGAGGGGGGGGGGGGGAATCTTCCAAATTAAAAGTGCAGAAGAAGAAAAGGGACTTCCATGGGGTTGGCCAATTCAAAGGTGTCGGATCACCCAAATTGGGACGGAAGCCGTATTTCTCATGGGGGTGACGAAAAAAGGGAAACCCAAAAAGGTAAGTTTGTGGTGAGTTTGAGGGTTAACGGCCATGTTGTGGCCAAGAAAAAAGGCTAAGCAAGGTGGAGAATTGAATCTTTAAAAAAGAAAAATGATGGGAAGGGGGGGGGGGGAGCAAGTGCTTTAGAAATGGGAAAGTAATGTAGGTAAACTTGAAAGGGAGGGACGGAAACGGGGGGGTTGGGGTGGGGTAGGGGGAAAGGGCTGAGTTCACGGGACTTCGGGGTGGGGGGGGGAAAGAAACCGGAAAAAAAAAAAGTTGACATGGAGGGGGTGGTTCGGTTTAAAAACGTCGCCAAAGGGAAGGTGGACGGCGGAGTCTCACAATGAGCTCAAACATTATGAAGGACAGTAAGGGGGGGTGGTTCTCTCTCCAAAAAAAACCCCGGGAAAAAAGCTGGAGAGACAAAGAGAAAAGGGTACACGGGAAATCATATTAGTGGGGGGGGGCAGAAGAGGGGAGAATAATAGACAAACTTGTAAAAAAAAAAAAAACCAGGGGTTGGGGAGAAATATTGACCAACCAAAAAAAAAAGATCAAATTGAGTTCAGAGGGTTTGGAAAAACATGAAAAAAAAAAGAGAAAAAGGGAACTGACTGAATCACTACCCTAACCCAAAAAAAAAAAAGTGGGGAGGTTGCCGTCGCAAAGTTCAGGGTACATAAAAACACAAAGTAATTTGGGGAAACGGTGATACAACAGAAAATCAAGGAATCGGGGGGGAAAAAGGGGAGGAAGAGGGAGCGGGGAGGGGGAAGGAACAACCTTCATGTGGGTTAAAAGTGGCAAAACAGTTATATGTCCAAAGTTATGCAAGCAAAATAGACCACGAACAGAGAGGGGAATGTGAGTAGACATCTGGTCTAGGAGGGCTAAAGGAGCAAGGGGGGGGGGGTGCGTCGGACTCACGAAATGAACCAAAGTGGTAACCAACATGTATAAAATCAAGAGTATATGTATGCTGTAGGGGGGAAAGGGCCACCAACTCAACAGGGGGATTCGTGGGGAAAAGAAGGATTAGGGGAAATTTCTTGCAATTTGTTTATTGTAAAGAAAAGGTTAGAAGGGGGACTTGTGTCCCAAGAACAGAAAGGAAAGACACTAGGGAGAGAGTATTGGAAATATTTAAATGAGGAAGGGTGGAGAGCAGGGGAGAAAAACAAAAAGTGGATTAGAATATGGGATTCTGATTAAGGTGGTGGAGCTTTCACCAAATGGTTTGGGGGTTTGAAGGGTTCAAACTAAAGAGAGGGGCAGGGAGACATGTGATTGGGGACGTGTTGTGAAAAGGCAAAAAATGTAAAAAAAGAAGGTGAAGAGGGGGAATCGAAGGCCCAACAGCCAGCCTGGACAAGTGAAAAAAAAAAAACGTTCCTAGTTCTCCAGATGAAACGTGGAAAAAAGATCAAGGAAATCGCATCAGCAGAGGGAGGGGAGGCTTCCCTCAATCGGCATTTCCAGAAAGTACAGGAAAACTAGGGGGTATTAATGTGATGAAAAGGGAGGTAAAAAGAAAAAAAGGGAGATCGAGGGGGGGATCCACCCATTCGGATCCGGAGAAAGGTAATCTGGACCAAAAGAAAAACTCAGATTATTCAAAAGGGGGGACAGCCCGGGGAAAGGTGTATAGGTTAAGAGAATTCTCGCATGCACAGAAGAAGCAAAGAGGGAAAGGGGGGAGGGCACATGACGATTTTGAAAGGCCTAGGAAATAATAACAAAAAGGGAGGGGAAGGAGATTGCTTCCAATAAAAAAAAAAGAAGATCCATCGTATAAAAACGCAAGGCAAGGACGTTTTTTAGAATGGTCCCCAGGATAAACCAGCACTCAAAAAGAGAGCTCCCTCCAAAAGCCTCACCAAGAAAGAGGGGAGGGACATAAGAAAAGAAGCGTCCAAAAAGGGAAAAAGAAAAGATTTCTGAAAAAGAGAACTATGGGAGGCATGCTCCGAATGACGGGACAACAGACGTTCTTGGGAAAACTGGAAAAATAAAGTATAGGGGGGGGAGGGAGGGACAAAAGTTTATTAGGCCGGGGAATTATCTGGGGAAGAGTGGGTGTAAGGTTGAATTCTTGAGGAGGTCGCCGCATAAACAGTAAGAATTTGGAACATTTAGATGGAGGACTAAGAACGGGGGAAAAAAAAGATTGAACAGAAGACCCAGAGGAGAACACCCTGGATGTCCCACACGAAGAAACTCTCCTTCTACAAGGTTGTGAAAGAAGTGAGAAAGGGTTCAAAGTCTAGGGTGGAAAAAAGACACTAAATCAAAAATATACACAAAGTTGTGTTTCAACAAAATGATCGGGGGAAGCAGTCCCCGTGATTTCAACGGGAAAAGGACGGAAAGAAAGGGTGTGATGAGGCATGAAAATAGAAAAGGGAAATAAGTAAAAACCAAGTTGGAGGGAATTTGCCCAATTTGTAACCAAAAGCTCTTGGAAAGTGGGGAAAGGGGATGGAAATCATCATTCTGAATTACTGGAAAAAGGAGGCGTGAATTACTGAGGGGTCATGACATCAGAATGGAGATGGGACAAGATTCTTGATCGAGCATATTGGAGGGTGAAAAGAAATAGAGAACAAGGGGGAGTGCCCCTTTGTTCACGGGGAAGACATGGTTGATGTTAACTTGCGCCAACCTGGGGAGGGAAAGAAGAAATGCATCGTGAACACCTCTGGGGGAAAGCAAAGAGGGGACAAAACACTTGAGAAAAAAAAAAAAGGAGAAAGGGGCAAAACATTTCATTGACCAATAAAATGGGCACAATACGAGTGGAGAACAGGGGAAAAGGAAGGGGCAAGCTACATCCCAGTAGGAAAAATTGGTAACACTCTGGAAACTACCTTGCCCATTAAAACTGTAAAACGGGGGGGGAACCTGTTCTGTTTCGAGGGAGTGAAAAGGGGAGGGGGGGGCAAATTTTTGTTGTTTGGGGTCGGGGAAAGAGGGGGCAGGGGGAAAAATAAAGTCTAGGAAGGGTTTTTCAAAAGTAGTTAAGAGTACCACACAAAATCTTGAGCGCACTGGGAAAAATAAGTGTTGAACACAGGAGCAGCTTGAGATAGGAGAGAACTGGAAAAAGAACGTCATGACTCAATCAGAAAGGAGTACGAGAGGAAAGAAATCATCTCCAAAAAAAAGGAAAAAAGGGGGTGCAACAACAGTGCACAAGTGGGGCTTCTATAAAACCAAGATGTTAGGTGGCGGGAGAATGGAAGTAAAAATTGTGAACTCAGGGGGGGGGGGACAAAGGAAGGGGGAAGGCGAAGGACTTCTATGGTTAGGGTATCATGTCAAAATTATCAGGAGCGAAGAAAAGGGGCCCAAATCGCTTCATCCGATGGGGGGAAAAATGAAAGGAAGGGGGACAAACACGTGTTTTGTAGCCTAGGGGAGGCAAAAGGAATAAGGGGAGACATCAATATTCTTCATGGGGGCGGGTAGGAGGAAAAGGGGATCCAGGGTCCCCGGGGAAGTACTCGGAGGAGGGGATTTTGAGGAGGTTGCCGCCAAAATGATAAAATCGGGGCTAGGGTTAAGCTTGGACTCGTGGGATCTGAGAGGAATACAAATCACCTCTAGGAGAAAGGACAAAGGAAAACGAAAAGAAGGACCCTATTCTAAGGAAATGCTATCGGAGCGTTAGGAAAACGGAAGTAGAGTCCTAGGAAAACCAGGGCCCTCTTACCTGTGGTAGGAGGGGGGAGAAGATCAGATTATTCTTCAGTGCAGATAAAATAACTGAAAGACCCGCGTATCATCTGGCAGAGGGAATGAAGGGGAAAACATACCGGCGGTTTTGAGGAAGACAGGAGACCATGATGTAATAACGAAGGGAGAGATGAGATTAACAGCTGAAACCAAAAGGGCAGAAGGAAGAGTTGGGGGTTGTCTGTTGATTACTCGGGGAGGGAGGAAGGTGCAGGGGGAAACTAAAGGGGCTTTCCGGGGCTAATTAGACTGGAACCTCCATGCACAGACTAGAAAGAATGGGATGAGGGAAGAGTGAAAAAAAACAAGGAGTGGAAGGGAGGTGGTGGGGAAAGGGTGGGAAGAAAAAGAACAAACTCTTTGGGGCTAAAAAACGGGGGTGAAATTTGGCAACATGAAGTGGGGGGGGCATCACGGTCACTCGGTCCGAGATGCTCATGATTAGTGGGGGGGGACGGTCTCCAAAGAGACAGTAAGCAAAGCAACTGCTCCGGGGTTCGAAAAAAGACTGGAGGGGAGAAAAGGACAAGCGCTCAAAATAAGGGAGGGGGGGAAGATTTTCATATGACGCTAAACGGAAAAACCAGCGTCGGGCATGGAAAAGAGGCTCCCCTGACACAATTCACAAACTGGTTAAAAGGGTCAAGCCAGAAAATAAAAAAAAAATACAGTTGCAGTTTAAACAACAAGGAGATCTGGTAAACACAGTGAAAATATGGGCCGGTTCAAATGAGGGAATAACTGACTGGAGGGTTGGGGGGGGTAAACGGCCTGTCAAGGGAAAGGAGGGGAATTATAACTGGTAATTGGGGTCAAAAGGGGGGGGAACGTAATCCTTTTGGTGCCTCTGGGTTAGAAAGGTTGCTTTTGTGACCCATAGAAGAAAGGATTGGGGGGGGGGGACATCGGAAAAAACGGGGCAGAGGACGAAGGGCTGGAAAGTGGAGTCAAGCCGTGACGCAGGTGGTGGGGGAAAAAAGATAAAGTTACTCCCAGAAGAAATGGGGGGAAAAAGCATATGGACCAGATCCAGGCAGGCAGAATGAAATATGCCTGTTAAATGGCTACCGACCTCATCTCTTAAAGGAAAAGAAGGTCTAAGAAAAGGGGGAAGGCTAAAAGGTCAATCCATAAAGAGTGTGCGGAAAAAGGGAAATAAGAAGTTCCATCCTCATCGGACCCCTCGTGAAAGGAGAACGTGGAAAAAGAACGGGAGCCGGGGCCAACGGAGATTTGGGAAGAAAAGTGGTGGGTTTGGGGGAGGAAAGGGGGGTGGGGTAAAACCGACGGGGAGGGGCACAAACAAAAAAAAGAATTTAATTAGACAAAAACCCTGGAGAGTGGACATCGGGATTTTACCATAGGGTCGGCAGGGGGAGGTCATTTGCGAGGGAAAAATTGCCCACATAAAGATAAAATTTCACTTCATGGGGGATTGAGGAAAGGAATTACAAAGAAAAGGACACTCATACCGCGTAAGAGAACTCATCAGAGTTCCACCAGAAAATCGGGAGTGGTGGTGCCCAAGACCGATGGGGATGGAATGGGAGGTGAGGATGGACAGAAAAACAAAGCATTTCAGAAATGAGGGAGTGGGGGAAGATTAGAGAAATGTTTTTATTTTAAACTTAATGGGGGCTTGGTGGGTTTAGGGGGAGAGGGATGGAGAGGTGTGGCATGGGATAAGGGGTTCAGGGAAGGTGAAGGTTCAGTTTAGTACGCTGGGGGGATCTGAGAGGGACTGGGGCATCAAATGCTCATAGGGCCCCAAACATGGTACTGGGAACCAATTGAACAGGTAATGCACAATTGAAAGAAAAAAAAAAAAAAAAAAAGACCAGGGTAAAATCTCGAAATGTTCTTGCAGAAAAGGAAGAAATTTACATCGCATAGGGAGTGCTACCCCGTGGGTAATAAATATATGAGTGGATCAGAGGACTTGCGTAAAACATTACTCACGGAAGGTGGGGATAGGGAGCTCGTGGGGTCGCTAATTCCCGGTCAGAAACATTCGAGGAGGGGGGCTAGGCGGGAATTGAAGAGGGACAGGGGAAAAATGCCAAATAAATCAACTAAAGAAGCTCGAGTGGCCCAGATATTACAGGGGCCCAACGCAGTAAGGAGTATTCCTGGTTGGTTGGGGGGGAGTGAAAGGTCTTGTTTTTGGGCCTTCTATTGACAGGAGTGAGGGTATGGGTACAAAAAGTGACCAGTAATGCGTCAATACGACAATCATGCTGGAAGAAGATAAAAGGGGGGGGATACAACCAGCCATTCATGTATAATGAATAACATGGGAGAGGTCAGAGACAGGATTGTTTAAGGTTATAAGGAATCAAATTTAACAATAGAATAAGCCGGAGTTCAGCTGGTCATGGCAAAGTCAAAATAAAAGGGGTAAACCAAAGTGTAGAGGGGACTCAAGTAAATCTATGGAGCCCTGGGGGGAGTTTTTTTTATGTGCAGGACTGCTGGATAGAGATGCTGGCCTTTTGGTGGCCAAAAATCAGTGTGGGTCTGAGAAAAAAAGGGGAAAAAATGGTACGGTCCGTAAGGTCCTCGGAAGAGGGGGTCAAGGGCTTTTACCCTCCTCGAGATTGTGGGGGGAGGAGTGGTTTGTACATGTTGGTGGCCAATTCAAAAAAAAGGAAGTTTGGGAAGGAAAAAGGGGTGGAATGGGTTACTTCGGGAAGAAAAGAACATATTAAGGGGGGGGGGTGGAGAAAAGGGTCTTTAATTAAAGGAAAGGGGCTGTGGTGGGGGGAGAATGAAAAGAAGATGGGTGGGTTTTAGGGTTGGGGGGTCTTGTAGGATGAAGGGAAGGTCGAGTGTGGCCACAAGACTAACTGAAAAAGGGGAAAGAGTATGGGGGAGGGGGAATGAGGAGCAAAACACTTGTCAAGGGTGTCTAGTTTCGATTCAAATAATCAGGATAAGATATAAAAGAGCCGAGGGTGGTCTATTTTGGTCTCTCTCAAAAAAAAACAGAAAAAAACGTATTAGGAGGATGAGAAGAGGAAGTTTGGAATGGGAAATCAGCGTTTTGGAGCTATGGACAGAGGACAAACAAAAAGTGTGGGAGAAAGTATTGGGCAAAGCAGTTGAGGAAGGAAGGGACAGGGGTGTTTTGGGGAAAAAGTGAGCGAAGATAAAATAAACCAACCCTAATATCGTGTCAGGCGAGGGGGAAATGTTCCATGACATATAATAGGCAGGTGAGTGAAAAGGGGGGGGAACCAAAAGAAACTCAAGGGAATCTTTAATTTCAGAAAGCCAGATGGGGAATTCCAGAGGTTAGGGGGCCACCACAGGGACCAACACAGTATATGAAGAAAAGAACCAGGGCCGACCATATTCTTTTCAGGACAATGGGAAAAAAAGATTAGGCCGACTAAAGTCAATGGTAAATGATCCAGAAAAAAAAGGTTGACTTGGCCACCTGAGAGTCAAAGGGATATGAGGCCGGTGAAGGGAAGGAAAGAAAAAACCAGAAAAGATTATTCTGGAATAGAAAGTCAGGGGTACAGGAGCAAATTTGGTTGATCAGATTTTAAGAGGGGTTGGATTGGGAAAAAAAAGAAAACCAGGCTATATTATTTGCAGTGTAGAGGTTAATACCAACAGTAAGAAAGGGAGAGTGAGTCTCATCTTGAAGGTCGGGGGGGGCTCGACCAGGCGATTTTGTGAAAAGGGAAAAAAATTAAAAGGCTCTTGTAAAGGGAGATTGGGGGACAAGGGGGTTTACATTGTCAAAAGGTACCTAAGGGTTGAGCGGCAGGCCCACATCAAGCCTGGCAACTTTGTGAGAAACCCCAAAAGGGGGGAGAAACTAGGTCCCAGGCATGTTTGACCAAAAAAAAAAGGAAAATCGATCCTCCTGCGATGGCTGGGGACTAAAGATGCATTAAAAGGGCCATCTTAAATGAAAAAAACTACATTAGAAAGGTTCAGTAGTGGAGGATCATAAGATCACTGGGGAGAAATGAGTGAAAATTCACTCCAGGACTCACACACATCAGATATCGCAACAGGGTAAACAAGCCCGGCAATTAAACTGGAAAGTTTTAAATCTCATACAGATAAGAACACAGACTTAGAGGAACGTTTCCCGTATGATTAGATCAAAGCCGAGGTGCATTCAGACAGACCAGGATGGCCACCAGTAATAGAGGGGGACTAAATTAAAGGAAAGGATCAGAGTTTATTCAATAAGGGGGGGGGAAAGAAAAGTATCACATGCATAAAAACACCAGACAAATCACAACCGCAACAACGCCTCACCAAGCACCAGACATGTCCTGTGCCAACACCGAGAAATACGAAAAAAAACTGCCAATCTTTCATTAAAAGAAAGGGAGGCATGCTGGGCAAGCCACTTTCGAAAATCCACTGTCACCGCCCCCGAGAGGGAAAAACAAAAAAGGAGGAATTTCGATTGGGGGAATTGGGAGGGAACCGGATTAGGACCTCGAAGAATGTTTATTTCGGGAAGTATGCGCCCAAGAACACAACTTAATAATTCATCAGTTAATGGGAAGAAACATGCAACTTCAAAATTGAAAAAGAACCGAAAAGGGGCCACAGGATGTCCTCGAAAAAGCTCAGTACGGAAAAAGACTGGGGGAAAGGAAGGTGGCCGTAGAAGTGCCAACGTTATTGGGGTGCACCACCCCATCTGTACGAAAAACGAAAAAGTTCCGTGACCCAAGACTCCAGGGAAAAGAACACACGGTATTCTCAACAAGGGTAAAAGAGTATGAAAAAAGGCGAAAAGCACTTGACATGCCCAAGAGGGTATGGCTCGCGGGGTCCAAAAGACGCTGGTCCATGGTGTGAGAAGGGGAAAAGGGGAGGAGGGGAGCGGTACATTCACTGAAGGGCAGGCAGGAACTTCATTCAGCTGGATAGGCCAAGTAGAAGATTGAGGGAAATGGCTACCGTCTATATTTTGGTGAAAAAGAAGAACAAGTTGGGGGTGGGAAAACGTTCCATCAATGCATGTGTGAGGTGCTACAAGTAGGGGGCAGATGACGAGCCCTTCTCGATACAGAGGTTAGCCAAAGAGTCCCCCTGTGAGCCAAGCAAAGGATATAGAAAACGGGCAATTTTACCAAGCCCCTTGCAGGACGATTGACCTTAACCAGGCAGAAGGGGTACAAAGACAGGGACAGATAATTTCAAAGCACAGCCATAGGGGCAAAAAAGAACCAGGGTTTCAACAAGCCACTGTATGTGGAAAAAATGTTGCAACCTTCGTGGTGGAAAAGTTTATGGGTTTTAGGCACCCATGTCATTGTACGGCCAATGGAAAGTAAGGGAGGGTTCAGGGTAGAGTATTCAAAGCTCACAAATCTGGCCGTTTACGGGGGTGTGGTGGGAGGTAAAAGGAACAGTTTGTTGTCACACAAGGCGCCGCTTTTGAGAGGATCGAGGAGCAATGGCTCACGGGGGGTACAAAAAAGAGAATACGAGCGGACCTCTTTCAGGGAATGGAAAACCGCGAGAGGCACAAAATTGGACCTTGTTGAAAGAACAGCCACAAGGGGGGGTTTCTGGGAGAGGAGGGCAGAAACGCTCCCCTTGAAAAAAAAAAGTGGTTGGGACAATGCACAGGCAAGGCGTACTATGTACGGTTCATGGAGGATTGCGAATGAGAAAAACTAAATCCTTCTTGGGCCCAGTGGCAAAGAAAGGGAATCCATAACTAACCGGACCGCAGCTGAGGGGGCTTGGGTGTAGAAGAAGGGTACTAATCCGGGGAAGGGGCCTGCCCCTGCTGAAGTAAAAAAGGGAAAGGTCCTGGGGAAAAAAAAAGAGTGCAGGGAAGCGGAAGGCGAAAAATGATAAAAGAGTGTCTAGTAAATTCGCAGGGTGTGACAAGGTTCTATAAAGGTCAGCCAAAGAACGGAAGCCGAAAGAAAGTGAACATAAACAAAGCACCAACAACACCGGAGGGGAGAAAGTGGTTTAGGGGCATTGAATTGCAGGGGACCGGTTGCTGGGATAAGAGGGGATAGTAAATGGTCAGATAAAAGAGTGAAGGAAAAAAGAATTGGGGGCTGGCTTCATTCAATGACAGAAGGGGAAAACAGTGGGAGGTAAGGAGCTCCGATGGGATGAAAAGGGGGGAAGAATGGGGAAAGGTAATTCTTCCAAACTTAACCACATAGGCCTCAAAGGTGAGTGAAAGAGAGGGAGGTTAACATCTTGGATGAAAAGATGGAACTGGGAAAGAAGGTGAGCTCATGAAATGGAAAAGATCCATGAAGCACAAAGCCGTTGATGCCGGAAAGGATTTAAAACACTAGTGCCATTTTGGAAGGGGAGGGGGAAAATAATCATAGGGGGAAATCAAAAAAACTTGGGTGTGTTTGTGTCAAAACATTGCCGTGGCAGAGGTTAACTCGGTCCGCTCGTATGATCATGAGATGGAACAGGACTTTCGGTTACCAAGTCTAACGGGAACCTATAGTGCACTCACCAGGTTGTTGTCAGAAAATAACTTTAAGGAAAAAAACCCCGCGAAAAAGGAATAGGGGACGGGGAGCGGGGGGAAATATTCTACAAAGAACCATAATGACTTGATGTGCGAAATGTCTCAACAGGACAACACATAAACGTTGCAACAACGGGAAACTACTCTCACCAACAGTGGGGACAGAGGGAGAGATGGATGCAAGGATTTGCAAGAAAGATGAGGTTTGAAAAGAAAGGTTAAGGAGAAGGGGGCTTCCTTGAAGGAAAAGTGTTGAGTAAAGGAATTGGTCATTGACCTGTGGACAAGAAGAAATTTTGCCGCTGGGATCAAAGGAGAGGTGAGGGTGGTTGAAAAAAACTGGAAAAGGCGCGGGAAAGAGCAAAAGGGGAGAGGAAGGTTTGATAAACATTATGGGGGAGGGGGGGGGGAACGTGAATTTCAAGCATTGTCTCGCATTGTGTTTTTCAAGGGAAGGCTAACAATCTACTTTTGAGTCCACAAAGAGCACTATGATGCAGACACGAAGGAATGACAGTGCCGGGAAGGAAAGACCGGACAATGAAAAAAAGGGGCCACGTAAAAAAATAAAAGCGTCATGTTGACCCTGAGGAAAACTGACAAGCCCATCTGTGATTTAAATGCGTCCTTTCACATCATCTGGACACGGAGAAATTACCGGGGCCACTCACGGGACTGAAACCGAACCCACGGGGGGATGGGAACTTTGGTGTCTCTTTTTTTTGGAAGGGGGTTGGGACCAATGACCGGAACAGACAGGTGAGGCAACACCCCAGGGGAGGAGAAGGGGAAAGTTTCCCTGTTCGAGTTGGACATCGAGGTGAGGATTGAGGTTCAATCGTACATGTTGCATCAATACACATCTAACTGGCGATGTCAGGGGTGGAGCGACATCCTTCAAGAATTCCAGGGTAAAATCGGAATACTCCTTCACCAGAGAGGACGGAAGAAAAATAACCGCATCAGCCCTTGTGGTGGGGACCAAACGAGGGGGGAGGGGGGGGAGGTTCTAAAGTTCTTGACAGCAAGGAAGAACAGGAGCTTGTGCAGGGTTTCATTAGGTACCGATGAGTGTTGATGGCAGAAGGGATTGACTCTTTGTTTTGGATGTGAGATGAGATTGGGCTCATGTGAAGGGGGGGGGGGACAATGGTCTCCCAACTTTCATGCGGGGGGGAAGGGTAAAAAATATCTTTCGAGGATAATTGCATGAGGAGCAGGGCCAGGAAGGAAAACCCGGCATTGAAAATCTAAGATGATAAACATTTGCAAGTAGTCTGGGTTCATGAAAGGGGCAAAAAAGTTGTCGAACAGGGCTAAGAGGGGATAAGGGAGTGGTGTAAGAGGACAGGGCGGGTGCAGGACGCATTGCAGGTATCTCTTGGTATTAATTTAGACGGGGAAAAATTAGATAGTTTGCTAAGCGGTCAGGGATCTGGCACGTGGGGGATGGCCAGCTGGGAAGCTCGACTCCCTCAGCCATCGGAGATCGAGGGGCCCCGGTTATCCGGAAAAAAAAAAGGCAGGGGGGTCCCGATAATAGGCCGGGTGTGGGTGTGGAAAGAAAAAGGGCCAAAGGTTGGCCCGAGAGGCCATCAAGTAGAGGGGGGCACGTAAAAAAAGACAAATGGATGACAAAGCGCTTAAAGGAAATGAAGGGACTACCCAATCACATGAACAAGAGAAGGTGAAAATTTGTTTTGCGCCTCCAGGATAATTGGTAATAAAAATTTCACGAAAAGAGAGAAGGGGGGGGAGGGGTGTGGCCCTGGGTCATGGACCAAGTCAAACTAAAAAAAAGGACAAAAAAACCAAATGGGAGAATGGACCAGAGAATTCCAAATCCCTATTTGAGTTGGGGGGGATAGTCTAAGTACGGAGGGGAGTTGAATTGGTGGCCAGGATCTGGAATTTCGATCAGAAAAGTGAGAAAAGGACTTTGTACTAACCTTAAGAAAGGTGGGTACTCCATTTCTTGGAATCATCATGACTGGGGGAAATGGAGTGAAATAGTTTGACTAAAGTGTTGGGGCCAAGACAAAGGAAGTTGGGGGGAACATCCCAAATTTGAAATGGAAGGAGGGAAATCACGGGTAAAAAATTGATTTTCTTGGGGGATGAAAGGTTAAAAGGGATAGTTACTGGGGTGGGGGATTTGGAGACTGAAACCGAAATAATATGTTGGGTTATGGGTGTAAATTCACGAACAGACATTTGGAAACGAGTATGGGGGAGGACTAATCCAACACTGGGGGGGAAGAGTTTCTGGACTCACAATAGATCTAATGAAAAAAAAAAACCATAGTGGTCTATGGTTGTACTTCTCTCAAAAAACCAACGGAATACCAAAACCACTATGACGAGTTTTTTAGGGGGAAAGAGAGAGAGAAGGAAGACTAGAAAAAGGGTGTGGGAAGGACAAACCATAAGATTGCAAGGTTCAGGTAAGGGGGGGGGGCCAACAGGACAAATGAAGTGAACTTAAAACAGCCAAAATAAAAACCCTAACAACCCATAGATGGAGGGTCGTCTCAAATTTCAATGCAACACAACAGTAGGCACTTGGTAATTGAAAGCCACTTGATCCAAAACTCGAGAAAAGGGGGATACAGAATGCAAGAGAAATTGTGGGTACCAAAAAGGATTGTGACGGGCAACCAAACATGGATAGGTACACTATATGGGGAAAAGATAAACACATGATTATGTTAATCAGGTAAGTAGAGAGAAGGGGCCTGGCGAAAGTCAACAAAAGGGATGAGAGCAAGCAAAGATTTGACGTGGCCACCACATGGAGTCAAAGAGGAGTGAATTTTTTACTTTGAAGCCACGGAAACCAAAAGGAACAGGGATTCAAAAAAAGGGAATAGAGACTTGTCAAAATCTGGGGATGTCCGAAAATTGAGATTTGTGAACCAAGAAAAAAGAAAAGCCAGGCGGAGGTCATGTGAAAATGTGGAATTTGCGTGAAAGTTGGGGGATACCATCAAGAGACAGTGATATATTTCGGGGCCCTTGGTGGCTTGTGAGGAAAGGTTTGTTCATCTTTCTTTCAGCGCTGCAGTAAGGATGTAAAGGTGTAAGTACAAGGGAGAAGACTCCTTTTGGCCGAGCAGGCACAAACATCCCGCCTGGGCCACAAGAACACACCCCCGGCATAATACTAGGGGACCTAATTTGGGCAGAAAGAAAATCCTCTAAATAAAAACGGAGACTGCCTCGCACTGCTGGCATGTCAAAGTAAAACAACGGCAACACCTATCATTATTGAATTGTGATGAAGGAATTAAAAAGAGAGAAAGGAAACATGGACGGAGTCCTGCAAAAAATAAAAAAACTTTCCACACAATCAGACTAGTTCAAAAGGGTAAAGCCCTGAAAAAAGGAAAGGGGCGGACATCTCATTCATCGCATGCACATATGCAAAATCCTCTTATTCACAATGAACAGGAATGCAGGGGAAAAACAAAAAACCATTATGAAACATGCGGATATCCTGCAGGCAACGAGGAACTGAAGATGTACTAAAATGCAAAGGAACGGTGGAAGAAAGAAATTGGGAAACATTCAGAACCAACATCGAAATCGAAAAAACTCTCTACCAGCCCAACTCCCCACCAAGGTGAAGGGACCATCAACACCATCATAGGGGGAAGAGAAAAAAGGCAGGAAGGTCTAACATCTCCATGGGAGGCATGAAGTCAAGAAAGGAAGAAAGAAAAGACACTCGCCCCCTCTGGCTTGGGTCAACCTCAGACCAGGGATGGCGGGAGTGAGCGTAGGTGAGCGGTAGATTGGGTCTTTGTAGGAACTAAAAAAAGACAACCTTAGGAAGAATCATGGGGTGGAAGGGCAGAATATCCTGCAAAAGGGACCATCTGGAAAAAATGAACATCTATTGTCCACGTCGACCTTAACCGAAGGGAACTTCTACATCCTGGGGGGATGGTCGCTCATCTGTGAAACTTCAAGTTGGGGGGAAAAAAAAATCATTACAAAAATGAACACCCAGTTGTCACGTACCAGTTGGCCAGGGCCCGTTAGTGGCCGTAGAAAGAAAAAAAAGGAAGGAATGGCTATGGGAATCCTGAGAAAAAAATGGGGGGGGAGGAAAAGGAAAGCATGTTTCCAAGACGAGGGGGGGAAGTGTTGATTCGTGCTTTCTGTAGCATTCCGAAAGAACTACTTAGGGGGACAAATTGTCAGAGGATGGCCGTGCGAACATTAGAGGGAGCGCCGTAATATATTTGTAACGAGCAAAGCTTGAAATGTGGTCACGTGCAGCAAAAAGGAAGCTCGCCAAAACGTTTTGCGAGGGACTACCCTCAGGAAAGATGAAAGCCAAGCCTGTCCACCCTCTGTTGGGACACGAAAAAAACTGTTCCAGGCAATGTGAAAAAACCCAAAAAACGGCACAAGATAGTTGGGGGAACAGGCCAGTAAAAATCTACACCATTCTTAAGGGAAAGAGATGGGCCTACATGCCCCATATTTTGGAACTGTGCTGGCCTGCAGCACACGGGGGAGAGTGGGTCGTACTGCTTGTGCAAAAAGGCATGCAACATGTGGGGTGTGGTTTTCCAAAGTTGGCACAGCATACAATGAAAGGCCAGATGGGGGGGAAGTGGGAGGCATCTGAAAAGCCAAGCGGAGCTCGTTACTGTTTTCATCAATGGTTTGTTCACAGGGAGACCCGAGTGAACGATAGTGGGATCGGAGGCACAAGTACACCAAATATAGGCAAATGAGAAAAAGAAAGGAAGTTAAATTCCCAATTAAAAGGAAATTTGCCCAAAAAAAGTTTTGAAGGGCTTATCAAAAGGTATTCTGGAAAAGAATGGCACTCAGTGTTTGGAAAAAGAGAAAAAAGTCTTAAAGGGACTTAGTAAATTGAATCATGAGAAGACCTTCTGTTCCCAGTGGAAAGGACATCAAATGTCCCACATGGACCGAAAAAAAAAAGGGAAAAAATCAGGGTTGAGGCCTCTGTTTGGTGAACGTTCAGGCCGTCTATCAAAAGTTCACAGGGCTTCGTTATTCCCATATGGCCAGGGTCCAACCTTGCATGGAAAGCTGTCATGGAACGAGCAAGGAAAGTAGCTTTGAAAAATAAGGTGTGAAAACAATAACATCTGATCAGAAGCAAAGCCTGGCCCTGCCAATGAACAGGAATACTAATAGAGAGGAGAAAAAATAGAGGGTTTCAGGGGGAAAAGAGGCTGGCCAAGCGGTCCTTTTTGAGGGGGATTCATATCTGAATCAATAGGGGATGAGGAACTAGACCCTCTGATCATCTGGCGGCATTCAATGACAAGGAAGAGTTGTCTGTTACTTACCGGACACTGGCTAAAAGGGGGGAAAAAAGAAAAAGAATAGAGGAGTAGAGACCGGCCGAAACTAGGGAATCAAAGGCAAGCTGCTTTGGGTCACAGTTGAGGCTTGGTGCAGGAAAGAAGGTCTTTCAAAATGAAGGGGGGGAGAACTCACATGCAAGAAAAACAGATAAGCCGTGGCACTGGCACTTAGAACAAAAGACCATTTGATTATTGTTGGCCAGAACATAACCTCTTGGGATAAAAAGAAAAGGAGGGGAGGGGTGCAACATGGCTTGGGGGTGGCGGCCTAGGCACGTCCGCGTCGTATGGGGTTGTGAAGGACGTTCTGTACAGTGAGCTCCGATAAAGAAATGTGGGGGCGGAAACACTTCTGGGTTTAAAAAAAAGACCGCGCTCAAGAGCGGGTGCTGGTGATCATGTATCTATATCTCACTGAACCTGGGGAACTTTCATTGAATGCAAGCTCAAAAAACAAATGTCAAACCGACGGGCACAGAAAAGATAAGGTCAACCAAGAGAGAAGGGAATTTGAATATGGGGGGAGTGGCAATTAGGGATTTGACATACGCAAGGGGGGTTGATTGTAACGGAAAAGAGAAAAAACGGAAGGGGAAAAGAAGGCCGTGGTCAAATTGACAGGGGGTTGGACAAAAATCCATTTCCGCAGGGGGTGTGGAAAGATTGGGGGGCGTTGGGCAAAGGGATCGAAACGCAAAGAAGTTGATAGTTGGAAAAAGGAAAAAAGGGAAGGACGGTACCACAAGGCAAAAAGTGTAAAGGGGTTTTAGATAGATACAGAAGAGAAAAGGGTTTGTTACATACTTGGCAATATCCATAGGAATATTAGGAAGTGCCTTTCAGGAAGCAGAATCAAGCATCTTACATTCTTAAATGTCAGCGTCAGTGGACCTGCTAAAGGATACAAATAGGGAAAGTCATAGCATTCACATGGAATGAACCCTAAGGTAATGAATACATGTGCACAAGCGGGGGAACGGCGAGAATGGGGGGTGGCCGGTGGTGTTGCGTCCACATTGGGGTGAACAAAAAAAGACCCAAGTGGAATGACTCAAAGACGTCAGGAGGAGGCCAGGTGAAGTGCGAGTGGAAGAGATGTGAACAGTGGGGAGGAATGTGACTGTCAGTTTGCAGAAATTCAACACACATCTATGCAAAAAGGCAAGGGAAGAATTGGGCGCGCAGAAGCATGAAAATTAAAAATCGCCTACGATCCTCGCCCTCATCACCTCGTGCAAACCTCGGAAAAAGAAGGGGGGGGGGGGGGGTTAGTTGGTGACAAAAACTGAGGGATGCTTTGCGAAAGTGGGCTTGGGGAAGACCTCCCATGAGGCAGACAGAAGGAAAAAAGGAATGGAGTGGTAGGTACCGTATGGTTTGTGTTGAGGGATGAGGAAGGGGGTGGTGTTTTTGGCGAGAGGTATAGGTTTGGGGAGGAGTGTTTCTGCAGGTGATGGGGACAAGGGTTCTCCCAATGCATGTGAAGCTGGAATATCTTTCGTGCAAGGTATGGAAAGAAAAGGAATGTGGCCCCTCATGGCCCGTTCTGGAAAAAAGGCCATTGAAACTGGCATGCTAAGAAAGGGAAAAAGGGACATAGGTGCATGCGAGAATGAGATGGGAAAAAGTGGATCAAGGTGTACCCTTGGAATACGGAAGAATGAGTGGTGTGGCCATCAGAGGAGGGGGGAAAAAAGGCATTGCGTGGCATACAGCTTTTTGCTTGGATATGCCCGGAAGAAGAAAAGAGTGACAGTGTGCTACGTAAGCATGCAATCTGGCACATTGGAAAAGCAATGGGATCCCAGGATGAGGGCCATTATGAGTCGGGGCCCCAAGCAGGATAGAACGTGTTGTGTGCTTCATTGCAAAAAGGGGGAAAAAGCGAGGCCATCAGGAGTGAGGAAGGCCTGTGCAAACGTTACCAAGAGGGCTGACAACTGGGGGGGGGGAAAGCGAAAAATGAAAAAAGACACCCAAGCACTTCAAGGAAGATGAGGTATGAAAGTTGGTGTTCTCTCGGGTGGTAGCATTTTAAAGGAAAAGGGAGTTTCACATAACTAGGGGGGTAGTGCTGATGGCCCAAAAATCTAAAATTTAGGAAAGAAAAACCAATGAAGAATGGGGAGAAAGCTACCTCTATTAAAAACCTGGGTTGGTGGATCAGATCCAATTGAAAGGATAGTATGCTTGACTAAAAGGGGGGGGGGGAAATCAACCTCTGTGAGGAGACATAAAAAGAGAATATTAGTAAGGCTCTAGTAAAAAAAATGCAGGGGGGAAAAATCATCATGTCTGTGTGGGATGTGAGGTCATATACTGGGTGGAAGTCCATGTTGGGGGCCGCCGGGGACCCCAAATTTTTGGGAAAAGGTGACTTCTGTAAGGACCTATCGGGGGTGGTTGGTATCAAGTGATTGTTAAAAAAAGTTGGGAAGGAATGGAAGGGGGTGTTTTTGTGTCTGATTTGGAGGAAAGTTTGTTAGGTTGGGTAGTAGTGAGCAGAAAATAAAAGGTTTGGCCAAACAATGAACAATTTTGTAGGTGGGAAATAACATTAAAAAAATTGTCAAGGTCTAGTTCTAGAGATAGATCTAAGGAAAAAAGAGATTTCCATGTGGTCT
>Ga0179593_1695877_pt1 | contig 18925 bp, 21 predicted proteins | sample CZODoug2_1_08_16_FD_185931 | JGI IMG/M metagenome (GOLD analysis project Ga0179593, IMG submission 185931) | Vadose zone soil fungal communities from Angelo Coast Range Reserve, California, USA - CZODoug2_1_08_16fungal (PacBio error correction) | ecosystem: Environmental > Terrestrial > Soil >...
CTTCTAGGCCTTTCGAGGCTCGGGGGAGGAAATTTGGGTCTGTCACCGTCGATTTCATGCGAAAAGGCCAAAAAAGAAGATTGAACTGGAAAGAGGGGGGGGGGGATTTTGGAAAAAGAACGAAGAACTCCGGAGATTGGGAAGGAACTTTGAGGATCCATGTGGAAATAAAAAAGGCCAAATGGCAAATTCGACGGGGGGGGCTCAAAAAAGGGGAAAGAATCACGGATTGCTTACTCTATTAACACGGGGTAGGCCATATCCGAACCGGCAAGCCCCACGTGAAGCAGGAGGGGGACAGTCAAGGATCAAAAAAAGACTCGACCGCACAGTGGAGCAAGATTCGGTGGGGTAAGTCTTCGAGTGGTACCTTCTTGAGGTGCGAAGAGAGTCTTAAATTAAGAGTAGTATCTTCTATGGGAATTGAACATTCCGGAAGAAAGACATTTTGGAGAGCCTTGAAACAGGGTGCGGGCGGGGCCCATTCCTAAAAAAGCATTACTCCTTTTAGAGTGATCGCTGCAGCCTGGTGGAGTAACGACTGCAAAGAGGACTTTGAGAGAAAAGAAATTCCTAAAGGAAAAAAGGGTCAAGAAAGAAAAAGAAAACGGCCTCTGAAAGATAGTGGGGAGGGGGGAAGTGTCCTTAACCCGATTTCAAAGGGGAATCAAGTAGAAAGGTAAAGGGGCTGTAGGGGGGGGGAAGAAAAATAATCGGGATGGTTTTAATTGACGAATAAAAAAGAGGAGACTTTGCTTAAGTAGAGAACTGCCCCGCCAGGTGTATGGGGCACTGGTTAAGGGTGAGTCCATTATGGGGGGGAATGAAAAGGAGGGTTTTTTCTAGGAGCTCACGAGAAATGGAAAGCGTGGAGGAAGGAGATGGAATGCAAAAAAGGGTTCCAAAGGGAGCTTGACCCTATGGGGCAAAGAGAACCCATCCGGCAGTATGGGAATTTAGGTAACGTTGCGATATGAGCCGGAAATCTGAACGCGGTAGGAGGGCGATTGTGTTGACTAAAGCCAACCGCGGATTGGATGGAAAAATCAGCGGAGGACCACAACTGCGCCTTGGCGCGACAGGGGCTGAAAAAAGAAGAGAATCAAAAAAAGGACAAAGGTCGGAACGCCATCACAAAGAGCTGGGGTAACAGAGGAGTCAGGGACACCAAACGCTTGATCGAAATTTGAAAAAAAGGACACTGACACATGGCTCTTGGGGCAGGGGGGGGGCTGGGCGGGGGTTGCCTTAATTGGCGAGGAAAGGACCATTGAGGAGAAGGGTATCTCAAGGAAAAATTGGAAATGGCGCCACTCGCGGAAGGGAAGTAGACTTCCACTCGTTTAAGGACAGGGTCGTCCCGTCATCGAAAGATCTCTCAGACAGGGTAGTCGGGTATATTCCGTCCTCCCATGAAAAGCTAGGCGGAAAGTCTTAAACTGGAGGAGAATGATCTCTCAAAACTGAGTGGCGCCAGGGGCTGAAAGTGGAGATTGACGATCGCCTCTCCCCGGCAAGGCCTTCGAAAAAATACGTGTAAGAGCGTTCTGAGTGGGCGCGGGAACGAAAAAATGGTGACACCCTTTCCCGCAAAGAAATGGGATGAAGGGCGTTGCCGAGGTTGGCAGTTCGCATAGGGCGAAAAACGGGAAACGGGGAAAAAGTGAAAGGGGTGGAGGCGCAGACGTCAATGCAACGATAAATCGGTGGGGCGGTGCAAACATGACAATGTTTGACGGGCGACCGGAATTTCAAAATGGTACAGAGCCTATATGAAAGAAAAAAAAAAAGGAAGCAAAGGGAAAAGACGAGTACGGGAAAAAGGAGCAAAAATCTTATGTTGTCCAAAATCGCCTCTGATTCGCGAATGAAATCAAAAGGGAACGTGAGCGATCTAAAAAGCAGTCGACGCCTACATAAACTGACCTCCTGCTACCTGGGCCGGGAGTCGAAAAACTCCAATAGCCGGTCTCATCGGGAAATTTGCAAAGGATCTTTCAAAAAGGGAACGCACCATGAAGATCATTCGTGCTCGGAAAATTGGGGCCAGGGGGACGTACTTACCAGGGGAAAATCAAAAAACAACCAACTTCAATTGAGGGGGCCGAGGGTCCAGGAGAGGGGGGGCAAGTAAGGAAACTTTTTCGACGGTCGCGCCCCGGGCAGATTTGACGAGAATTCTGAAAAAGATGACGGGGAGACCTTAAGGAGGCTGGGAAGCGTGTCCACCTCTCTAGAATCGGTGTAAGCCCAGCAAAAACATGAATTCGTGGTAAGGGAACACAGAAAAAAGATCCGTTAAAATCATGACAATCTGGCTCACAACTCCTTCAGCTCTACAAGAAAAGCCACGCCGAGGGCGGAACAAGGCGAATAAACGCGTGGCCCGTGGGTCAAAAGGGAGCGACAAGCCGGAAGGATAGCCCTGTACAAGGGGCGGAAAAAGGTGTATTGGGCAGGGCGCACAAACCCCGCAGTGAGATAAATCGGACGGGCTAAACCCTGTTTTTCAAGGGGGTAGAAAAGAATGGGGCCCGGGGAAAAACGAAATGGGGCGTGGCAGACCGTACCAATGATCCAATCGAAGAAAAAAAGAATGCCTTACAGTGGCCTAGCCGTGGGGGAACCTTGGGAGAACGAACGTCAAAAGAGTAAGGAGGCCATTCAAAGGAAAACGCCGGCGATATCCTAGGAATCCTGAAAAGGGGGACGAAAGGGAATGATATAAGGATCAAAAGACAAGAGAAAAAAGGGACTCAAAACAAATCGGGGGAACAACAAATCAATGAAAGGAGAGAGTAGCTCAACAATGTAATTCCCTTCGGTCAAAAAGGGGGGGGAAGGGTCGATGGGGGATCATGGGGGAAAGAAAAGCTCTTGGAGGGGAGGTCCAGGAGGAATGGGAGGACCACACCGTACGAGGCTCACATTTGGGGGTTTGGCCTTCCTAAGGGACAGCCAAGATCTGGGATGTCGGGAGCTTTCTCCGAATCGCGGAGAGGCCATTAGACGCTGACGATCGCTTTGAATAAAACGACCTCTAGTCTGAGGGGGAAAAATCGAGGGGAAGAGGAAATCTTTTAGGCGGGGGGGGGGGGGGGGGGGTGGGGGGGGGGGGCGGGGGGGGGGGGCGGGGGGGGGGGGGGGGGCGTGGGGTTAATGACCAAAAGATAACCACTTAAAAAGGCGTGTAAAATGGAGGGGGCTCAAAATAAACAGCCCACGTCCCGTTTAGCGGCGAAGGGGGGAGACACAAGGAAGGATCTTGATTCAAGAAGCTTGAAAAGGGAAAGTCCTCAGGGTGTCGATGACTGGGGAGTTAACACGTTCATTGGTAAGAATTGGGAGGGAAGTTAAGTCAAAGGGATAGAAAGAGCGTCTTCACATTCCGTCAGACTCGGCTCATGACTAGGGACAGGTCGAAGGCCTAACCGGGTTAGGAGAAGCGAAATTAAAGAAAAATAGAAGGTGGTAAAAGGGGGACAGAATTTAAGACGAAAACAGTTCGAACTCAGTGTGATTAAAGACACTCAAAAAGGGGTTTGCAGAACAGTTCCGGGAATAATTTCCCCCGAAGAGGGAAGAAGAAATTATCGAGCTGGGGCCGCTTCTTACGGGAAATAAACCCACCAATTAAATAAGGCGAGACTTCAAACTTCAAATAGGTGCTGAGGGTCGGGGAAAAACTCCAGGGTATGCAGACCTAAGGGGAGTTCGAACTCGTGAGGTGGGCGGTCAGAAAAACGGGAAAGATCGGGAAGGGAACGCACCAAAAAATCCAGGTAAAAAAAAGGCGGCCATTTCGCGAAACGAAAAAATGGCTCTAAGTGTCCACAAAAAGAATTTTCCCAAAAAAAAACGACCCTTTTAAACGAACCAAAGGGGACTTTGAAAACGGACTGTTTGAGGACCACCTCTCCTTAACGTTCCTGACCCCCCATCGAACACTGGGCACTGCAAAACCAAAACCCTTTGGGACAACTCAGGGCAGTGATTTAAACAGGGCGTCCAAAATCAAGCCCTTTGCGCGTCCGGGTACCATACAGGGAAAAAAATTCCTACATCGCACTCCTCAAGGCCAAAGACTCCCCCTCGGGAAGAAGGAGGGAAAGGGGTGTTAAACGGCAGGAGTGGGCAAAAGCCTAATGGGGAAAAAAACAGGGGCGTTGTGAGCGGAGGAAAACTGTCCCACATCGGATGCGGGAGGGTTTAGAGAATCAGATCAAAAAGGGGACAAAAAAAAAAAGACCCTGCGGGCTTAGCGACGGCATATAAAAGATAAGAAGAGGTCCGCGAAAAAGGAAAAGGGGTATACAAAAAGAGAGAAAACAACAAAGGGAGGAAAAGTAGAGATCCATGCCGAATGGTCCTTCCCTTAGAAATACGAACGTCAACCTTCAACGACTTGGGAAACCCATCTAGTGGAGACCAAGAATGGATTGGAGGTGAAGGGAAAGCAGGAAAACAAAGAAAATACCTGTTATAACTTCTCCCGAAAATTCGGGGGGAAAGGAGGCATGGAAAGAGGGGAAAATGAAATCAGAGGTTGAAAGGACTTGGACACAAAAAACCCAGAAGGGGGGGGAAGTGTGAACCGAGGTGAATGTCAAGGCGGGCCGCGAACATGCCTCAGGAACGCCAAGCTGAGTGTTTATGGCTTTTCCCCCTTACGAGGCACAAAAAAAAAAGGGGCGTGAAACGTCACAATCTGGGGAGATTTCATATAGAAACGTTCAAGTGCAGAAAGACATATTCAGGCTCAGCTGAAAGGGAATGGTGTCTTGCAGGGAAGACTTTGGGAAACCCTGCGAGGAGAAGTAGGATCAGAGAAGCGAAACATTGAAAAAAGAGTTCATCGTGCGCCCTCGAAGTCACTTCAGGAGCAAAAAAATTGCCTGAAAAGAAGAAATACAACTACAAATGGAGGTCTAAGGGAAAACGCAGAGAGGCACTTGAAAGGCTTCATCATCATATGAGGCTGCACAGTACTCCAATCAAACGCAACTGGAAGACGCTCCCGAAAACAAAACAGAAACCCAATATGGGGAAGAACATTGGGAAAAACAATTAAACGACGCCCTCTACCTCAAAAACCCTCTCAGCAAAGGAAAATAATTCCTTATCTTTACCTCTAAACAAAAAAAAAAAACGCCCCCTTAGGGAGTAATTTCGAGGACAGAAAACGAACCGAATAAAGGGAATCACATAAAAGCATGACCAGAGAAAAATAAGCTCCCCGCGAACAACAAGGCCCCTCGCCCTGGACTGAAGGGATGGTGAATGGTGACCAGACTAAAAAGAAGCTCTCTGGAAGGGGACGAAGTTTCGAAGGGCAAGGAGGAGGGGGCGTGGGGGGGAAGGGTGAAGGATGACCGGTCCGTACGAAAAGATGATCAAACATACTAAAAGAGCTAGACAGGGCTCTTCCGCACCAAAACCGACGGTGCGAAAAAGGAGCCGCCTCCCCTCTTGTCCCCCGAAAGGGAAAAAAAGCGTGCAATAGAAGGGGGAGCGAGGCAAGGAAAGCCTGGAAGCCGGGGGGGACTTGGGAGGATCTGCGTGGAATCAAAACCCTCCAAGTTCCTCAGGAAACGGTGCCCCTCGTGTGGGGAACAGCGTCGCGACAAAGATTTGAAAGGAAACTAACAGGCCCTTAAGAGAAAAACGGCAAGAAAAAATGACAGCGTACACATAAGGTAACGCCGGCACTGTAGTTCAAGGGAAATAAGAAAAAAAGAGACATGGAATAGACCCCTGGGGAAGCACAGTCAACGGCAGGACCAAAGAATAAAAGCCAAATGTAAATTAAACCGGCCAGCTGGCCGGAAAACGTACCTAGAAGAGGGGGCCGGAGAAAGGAGGAGAAAAAAGGAGACGACCAGGGATTTCTCGGGAAATGAGTTTGACATTCTTTGAGTGGGGTGAACTTATAAAAGCTGCTTGGGACTCGAAACCTTTCAAAACCTGCAAAAGAAAAGCTCGAAAAGGGTGAGAACTTCGGGCTTCTTGCAGGTAAAGAAGGGAACTCCCCTGAAATCTCCGGATCATCGTTCGGGGAAAGAGCCAGAAAGACAGCACGAAGAAGGAGAGACCGCGAAAGAGCGACCGTATTGGGGGGACAAGATTGCCTTACCAGCGGGGGAACTGAAGAAAACAAGCCCCACGGCTATCAGGGCAGCGGGCCGTCTTCGGAAAGAAAAAAAAAAGCTGAATAGGGAAATTAAAGAGATGAAAGAGGGCCTAGAAATCTGTTCTGAATAAATTGAAACATCAAGGAGAAAAAGAAAAGGGGGTTGGGGGAAAGGAATAAACACCGATCGGGAGTTCTTGAGGGATTTTAAGGGGCGTGGCACAAAGAGGGAAAAGAAATACTAAGACAAGGCGAGGGGTAGGGAGCACTATGGGGGGGCCACCTCGTCAAATCCTGCGGGAGGGGCGACGGGATGCCCAAGGAAAGGAGCACTAAAGAACTAGCAAGAAGTTGGAAACTTAAGATGAACCGTTTCGTGTCGGGGGGGGAGGAACATAAAACCCCGATCACCAAAATGGGAAGGTGAACCAAAGACGTAAAGGACTGGGACCCAAAGAAGAAAGGCTGATGGGATATGCCGGAGAAAAGACGCTATGCTCATTGGAAAAGCCGGCACGTATTTAGCCGAGGGTATTGGAATGGGGGGTTTGAGAGGGTCCTCCCAAATGGGATTTAACTTACTGGCAGGATAAAATCAGGAGGTCTCCTCGGGGGTTTCCACATAGGAAGATGGCCCATGGCGGGGGGAGGAGGGAAATTTCGGACCGTTACGAAATAGGCGATCGGATCCAAAAGATCTGAAGGCGTCGGGAAAAAGATTAGGATTTGGCATGGGGAAAAAACGTCAAGAGCACTTCTGGAGCTTGGATTGGCGTGAGGAAGGAAAGAGGATGGGCCTGCCTTGCGAAAGTCCGATACACCGCCTTGAAAAAAGTGAAGATGGTTGAAAAAAAGGGTAAGGGTCCTGTCGAAAAAAAGTTCAAAAAGAGGAACAGGGCTTCGGAAAGGTCCTGAATGTTGAGGACGAGAAGGGCCAAATAAACGGGGATTTATCTCAGTCTATAAGAAAAAAAAACCCGGGGAAGGCTGTGAATATCTAAGGAATGAAGGGAATCAGGGGTGGGATACGGCAATCTCAAAAAACAACACAATGGGAGAAGAGGATACAAGTATCTCAATGGAGCCCTTAGACTTGACCGGGGGGAGAGAAATTCAAACGGAGGAGGGGAGATCAATCAGAATGATTAGGGAAAAAGAATTGATATTAAAAAAATCGACTCTCAAAAACCTGGTATGGAACCTAAAGGAAAACATTAAAAGATCCCTTTTAGTAAATTAAAATTCGCTCAGCTGTGTTAAAAGAAACCTGGAAAAAAGGGGGGGGGTTGAGCGATGAGGAAGTAGGAGGGAAAAAAAAATCAGGAATACCTCAGGCTGTGTCTCTTTATGGGGAAAGCTGCAATCGACCAAAGTGTGGGAAAGAAGGAAACAATCTTTTGGGGCAATCTTAGGGGAAACCAAACCTAGAAAGGGTCACGAAGCAAGAAAACACATCTGAGCGACCCACAAAACGAGGGGGGCGTTAAACGATGAAAAATACCAAGGCAAACCAAAAGGAAGGAAAGCTCGAGTCGCTAAAATGGGGGGTCAAGCTTAGTCAAAAAAAGATTCAAGGGGCTCGCTCTATCTGGAAAATCTACAAAGAGTGGACAAAAGAAAAGGATAACCTAAACGGCAAGGGGAGTTTCGCCTTACTCAACAGCTTGGCTCGATGTCGTCAAAGAAGCAGTGGTAGCGATTTCTGGTCCGTCACAATCCTTCATCTTTACCATAGGGCGGCCGTCAACAGGGCAGGTGATTTTGGAAAAAGCTAAAAGTGGTCCTCACCCACTCACCCTAATGCAGAGCCCGAGGAAGGCCGTCTGCGGGAAAAAAGGAAGTTAACAACTTGGGCTGCAAAGAGGACTCAGCCACCCTAGGAGGGTTACCCGAGGGAACTGCTTTCACACTACCTTGCCAGGATGACGAACAAAATGTGCTGGTATGCGTCAAGGACACCCCCATTACACGGTTGGCCCAAAAAGAGGTATGGTTTTTGCAGACCAAGTCATTCCTTCTCCCTTGTCCCCCGGAGTGGCTCCTTGCGACTTCTGGTGGGCGCCCACCGGATGAAGGGGCGTCAAAAAGGGATTCAAAGATGGTCTTAGGAGACAGAAGCACCGACCAACAAAACACGAGAATCAGCTGACCAAAAAATCCGAATGAGTTTGTCATCAAAGAAGCGAAAGAAAAGAAGGCTTGGGGAGAAAAAACGTGGAAAGGATAGACGTGTGGGAATGTGGGGGGGAAGTTTCCCTCAAAGGGAGCTGTAAGAGGGTGCCAGGAAAGGTTCCCTGAAAGAAGAGAAAAGCGATGACGATCTCATCAGCCGCCACCAAGAAGGGAATCCAGCCGGGAAAGGGGACCGGAGAAAGGAAAAGGGAAAAAAAAGAAAGGAGAACGTCTGCCGTCAGCGAGGCCGTTGTCCGGCATGCAACGGAGGACCGCCAAAAAACTCCGACGAGACAGAAAAGCCGATAGAAAAGAAACAAAAAACGGAAAGGAGCATCGGAAAAAAGAAACAAAAAGGGTGGAGAAAGATTAGAACGGCTGAGGGACCTTATCGTCTTGGGGAACGGGAGCGAAGGGAAAATTGAACAGGCGGACTAATGCTTGAAGTGGAAGGGAGAAAACTGACGGGTCGACGGTTCTAAAGGGGGAGGGGGGGGGTTGAAAACGAAGAAAAACCTTGCCTGGGTCTCGGGATGAGGGTATATCGGTCCTTCCAAGGGGATCAAGGGGAAAAAGAAGCTTGTAAAAAAAGAGATAAACAGGAACGCTGGGATTAAAAAGTGTAGGGGGATTTAAAACTTCCAAAAAGGCAAGCCACACTTTCCTTCAATTACTGGACCCCACGGGAAGGGCCTGGAGAGACAAAGGATGAGGAGTGGAGCCTCTTGGAGACTAGTGTTTTTTGTTAGAGGGAGCCATCCTTAATTGAATTTTGGGACGTTGGGGGGGGAGAAAAAACTCCTACAAAAAGGCAGGTTTGAGGGATCCCAAAAGGGACGGGCAAAGGCCCGAACAGAGGCCATGACTACGGGAGAGGACGCTTTTGGGTGAATCGTCCAAATGCCGGTCAAGGAAACGGATTCCCGAAGAAAGAAAAAACAATGGGGGAAAAAAACCGGTCGAAAGAAAGCCCGAGTGGGGAAGAGTGGGGGAGGTGGGTGGGTCACAATTACTCCCCCTGTCCCCAAGGAAGGTTTGGGGACTAGGAGAACTTATTAATTTGGGGAGCACTGACTCGTCTCCCCTTAGGGACTGAAGCGAGCTCAGGACAGAAGATTCCGGTCTAAAAACCCTTAAGGGTTCTGTACATCTGGCGTTCAACAATTGATGGGGTGCCTGATGGGAAACTCCGCTCCCTAACTTCAGGAAATTGGCTCGGAAATTTGTTCTGAGAAGGAGAACGTCAGAATGTCACTAAATTTGACATACCTTCGAGCCTCATTGTTATGAACCCAAAAGGCGTGGGCATCAAAAAGAGCTTTAGATCTTAGGTGGAAGGGGGGGATAGCGCCAGGAGCGAAACCGCGGTCGCACTTCAGGTTGGAGAGACGCCGGAGTGTCATGCAATTGCAGAAACACGCACGCTCAAGAGGGGAGGGGGAGGGTCATGGAAAGGCACGGGGGCTGACAACGTCCTGAGCGAAACGATTCCGGCTCGGAAGGGGAGAACCCAAGAGGGGAAAGAGGACAGTGGAAAAAAAAAAAAAGTGAGCGGGGGAGCAAATTTCTTGAAAAAAGATGGTTCTAAGGGGGAGACCAGGGAGGAAGAAAGGAAACTCATCGATCAAGCATCTGCCGACCCGGGCTCCACTAAGAAGGGAGACTTCCCGAAAGGGGAGGAGAACCCGTCAAGGGGAGAGAGGGTCTAAGAAAAAAGAGGATGAAGCGTCTCCAAATGGTCCAAAGGCGGACACGTTCCGAACAAACCTTGGAATCCATGAAGACTCAAGCAAGGGGGAGGTCTGTACCGGACCCCTCGAAGAAATCAAGGGTATGGACCTGGGGGAAAGACGGAGGGCAAGGGGGAATCCATAAGTAAGGGGGAATTTAGCTCAGCTGGTTTGAAAAGGGAACCAACTTGAACGCAAAAACCAGATCACTGGGGAGGGAGTTTGCCGGAAGGGGGGCGGAAGAGTAGGGGAAAAAAAGAATCCCCTAAAAAGAGCCAAGGAGGGGGGGGTTTCTTGGCCGCCGGAAGTTGAAACGATCCAAGCTCGGCGAACCTTCACACTCTTGGCGACCTGCATTTGCAGAAGGAGGTTCCCGGGGAGAGGAAAAGTCCTACTAAAATAAGGGACAACAGGGGGCGGGGCCCAAGAAAGAGGTTTAAACAGGAAACGGGGCGAGAAAAGGACATTAAAAAAGAAAAAGTCCAGAAGAGGACCATGGAGAAAACAATTGGCCAAAATCAATACCCTCCGGCAAGAACTAAAGCCTTAGTCCATCACGCAAATAGCAAGGGAAGGAAAAGTCTTCAGAAAAAGAAATGGGTAGAGATGGAATCTACGAAAGGGAGACTCTGAGGAGCAGGAACCTTTCCTTGGGGAAAGAGTGGAGTACTGCAAATCACCGCCCACCTCATTCAGGAAATCAAAGTCGAGGGAGAGACCGTCGTAAGGGGGGGGGTGAAAACTTTCAAAAAACCGAACGTCTTGACGGGGTTCATCGAAAAAAAAAGAGGACATGGGAAAGGGGGAGGACCAGGACCCGCCGTCTTGGGAAAAATGGAAACAGCAAAGAAGCGATTAGGGGAAACCGTTCGCAGAATTTTCATGATGGAACAAGCTCTTCAAAAAACCGAGAAAAAATCCCTGGGAATGCCCCGAGCGAGAAGGAGAGGAAGACGCCCTGCCCCGGCCTCCCGGAAAAGGATTTCCGAACACCCCAACAAGCTCGGTAGCAAGGAAACACCGAAAGTTCTCGGGAAAGAAACCGTTGGGGAAGAAGGTTTAGTTATCCTAAGGAAACACGGAAGGCCATCGGCGTGATGGGTAAGGCAAAGAAAAGAAGAAAAAAAAAGTCATCGAAAAAAAGGACAACGGCAAGAAGCAAGAAGGCCGACAATGAGACTCGAAAGAGGGGGGGATCCAGGAACGAAAAGACACGGAACAAAGAGTCTCTCATCGTAGAAAAAAAAAAGATTGATGGAAAAGAAAGAGCGAGAAAGTAGGGGGCTTAAAAGGGGAGGAGGGGGGTTCGAAGGAGCTGCTGGTCTCATTTTGGGGACAAGCACTCAGGATTTCTGAAGACGGGGTGGGGGGGTGGGGGGTGGGGGGGGGGGGGGGGGGGGGGGGGGGGGGGGTGGGGGGGACCCCACAGGGAATGGCTACGTGAGAAAGTTTGCCTTCACACTTAAATACTCCTGTTCCGTCTGGGGGGGGCTCCTTGGGGGGTCTGAAAAAAAACGCACGGAGAAAATCAGGGGGACTCCGTTGGGAAAACGTAAAAAACGTGTAAGGCTGTGGATTAATCAAACACCATCAAAACAATGGAAAAAGTCAAGAAAAAGGAGCTCCCCCAAAAAAGTTGACAAAAGAGGGAGGCATTGAAAACTAACATTTTTTAAAGGGGATAAAAGCGAAGAATGAAAAAAGGGAGGATGCAACTCCACTAAAATTTCCTGGTTAAGGCGTTGTAAGGAATTCCTTCATAAAAAGGAGTGTTCAAAGGGGAAAATGGGGTGAGGGGCACAAAGCCCGTCCCAAAAGGGGAGAGAAAAAGGATTCAAAGACACAATTCAACTCCGGTCATAAACGGGGGTTTGGGAAGGTCAGAAGCCAGGCACCCCAAGGTGACGACACATGAGCTCGAAAAGGGCGGAAAAGGGTGAATGATCAGAAGAGGAGTTTAGAGATGACGTCTCTTGCTCGGGGGGGAGTAACTGAAAAGGGAGGGTTAGAATCTTTGGGTACGTCAAAGTAAGGGGGTGGATCATGAATTGGGGGGCCAAGATAGACGGGGGGAACGCGGTACTTGAAAGGTATTAACGGCGTCCCATGGGGAAGTAGATGGAAAGGGGGGCACAGAATGGTAAAAAAAGACTGAGGGGACCTGGGACACGGGAACGGGGGAAGTACGCTCGCGGAACTTTTCAGCTCACCAGAAGGAAAGTGGAAAAAAAAAGGAGGCTTGGGAAGTACGTCATTCGAAAAAAAAAGAAAAATTGGGAGATCGGGATGAAGGGATTGAAAACGGGCCCCATATGAGAAAGAAGCAGAAAAGCGCCCTTCACGTTCTCAAAACGTGCTCTGTTGGGAAAAAGAGATCCCAAAAGGAAAAAATTTCAAAAAAAATGGAAGGGACAAAGGTCATTTTCAGGAGGGGAAAAAAGGTCGGGGAGAGGGGGTGCATCTCATCGGAAAGGCACAGACCCGGCGCAACTCGAATTCTTAGATCGAAAAAAAAGGAAGGGAAAAAAAAAGGAAGAAGGCTTCCCTGGGAAGAGGAACAAAAAGTCCGTGAAGAAAAAAACACTCTCCCAAATTGGTAAAGGGCTAGGGGAACCGAAGCAGGCACATTCAAACGACGAACCCTGTAAAATAGTCAAGCAATCCCAAGCGAGAGATTTATCGAGTAGGAGCCTCCAAAAAAGAAACTTCTCCCGAAAAAAAAGAAAGGTCGGGGAAATTCGCTCAAGGCTAAGACAGGGAACACACACACCATGTTTGTGGAACGGGGGGGAGAAGGGAGCGGGAAAAGAATCCAAAAATAAATGGAGGAGGGGAATGTGAAGAGGACAAACGATCCAGCACGGGGGCGGGCAGATTCACCCCAAAGTTTAAGAGAACAGCATTTTAAAGAAAAAAGTATCGATAAAGACTCCAGATGGTGGGGGGACAGTCCAGCTATCTTACGGAAAAAGAGACGGCGAACTTAAAAGAATCCCAGATAAAGGCTTACAGATCAGTGGCAGCGGGAAAAAATCTTGCCAGGAAGAAAAGGGTCTAAGAAAAAGAAAAAAAAGGCTAAAAAAGAAAACCTGCTCGGGGAAAGGCTTCGCAAAGATTCAGAGATACGCAGAAGGGGCATCCCAGCGCACTGTAATCTATGACCTTAGGAAAGAGAAACCAGGGGGAAAATGAACGCAAGAAAAAAGTGCTCGGCCCCGAAAGGCCATCGGGGCCTTACTAACCTACACACCTCACAATTCATCAGGAAAATGCGATGGAAGTTCTACCGGAAAAGGACTGTCAAGGTCGCTGGGAGAGCTTGAGGGGGAAAAGTCTGCATCATAGAGCCCCTTAGCATGACTTCAGTCTAAAGACTCCTAAAGTGGAGAAATCTGGAAAAAAAAAGCAAAAAATGGCCCTCAGTAGATTTCAAACCGTCAGAGAAAGGGGGCCCTGAAAACAAATCCATCTCTTCAGGAAACGGAGAGAATGCGAAAAAAAAAAAGTTCCCAAGGGGGGGAAGCCTCCAAGGGCCAGCGGGACGTTTGTTGGGGCACAGCGGGAAAAAAAGCTAAATGGGGCGGGAGGGAGAGCAAGTTTCCCGCCCCCGAATGACCTCGTTAAAGGGAAACCTCGGAGGGCGTTCGAAAGGAGGGTTCAGAATCGCATAAAAAGGTAGAACCATGAGCAAAGAAAAACGTCGGAGTTCCGTCAGAAAAATGTGGAAATCAAAGGGAGGAAAAAAAGAAGCATGCCAAATTATACAAAAGCCTCGATCAGGAACAAAAGAAAGAGACCAAAAGGATGGGGGCTCAGATGTTCAGAACCAAAGGGAGGGAGAAGAAGCGAAGAGAGAAGGGCGTTTAAATGAAGGGCGTCTTGGAAGCAGATAGGGGAGGGGAAAAAAGTGGGCGTTTCCTCGGATAGCTTGCGGTGCCTGGAAGGACCAAAAAGCTATGAAAAAACGTTGATGGTAGGAAAGCCTAGGAAGGGGAAGAGGTGGGCCGCTATTGGGGGAGGTAAGTAGGACAAGCCATAGGAAAGACAAGATCCAAAGCGTTGGGGGGAGAAAAAAAATATCTGAACACCTGGAAAATGGAGAGGATTGGGAAACTGCGTTCAATAACTCACTGGACGGGTCATGGTCGGGAAAAAGGGCCTCGAGGAACAAAAAAGAGTCTGGAAGGGTATTACCAAGGGGAGGCGGAGGGGTCGATTAGGGTATAGAGTTTGGTGTCGGGAATAGGAAGAATCTGGCATCATAATGACGGAGAATGAGAAAAAGAGGGTGGAAAAGGGGGGAAAAGGGTCAAGGTGGAGAGCGGGGAAGGAAAGGAATGAAAGGAAGGACAAAGGTTTCAGAAAGAGGATCCAGTGGGGGGAAAGAGAAGTCCTTTGTGTACCTGGGAAAGGCAATGTAGCTCTTCCAAGGAAAGAGTATACGGGGCCGGAGAAAGATGAAGCATTTTTTTTAGGGGGGTGAGGACACCTTCAAACGAAAATTCAGAAAAAATTTCGAAAAGAAAAATTAAAGTCTTAGAAGCAAGAAACGCTCAGGGGAATGGGTAAAGATAACTATCCGTTTTCGTGGGGAAAAACCGTAAGGTTTTATAAAGTTGGAAGGGATTCCAAAGTTAGAAGACTGAATTGGCATACCCCGAACATTGTTATGCTAGATAGAACTGGGGAGTGACAAACATCAAGAGATGGGAACCTCAAAAACCAACTGGCGTTGCAGCAGGATGCAAGGGAAAGGTGCGATCAGAGAAAAGTCTGAATTAGGAAGAGGGGGGGTGAAAAACCACCTAATCGTTGTTGGGACGGAGGGGGAAGAGGTCTCGGGAGAAAGGTCAAGGGTATGAAGGAGTAGGGGCTGAAAGTCCTAATCATATTCACAACAGTCATCAGGACCAGAAAACGCACCTGACCACAGGTAACAGTAGAACATGACTAATTTTCCAACCGGGAAGGTTTCGGGGAGGGTTTCCTTCCGGAATTGGAGAAAGAGGGATAGAGTAGCTCATCGCAGGAGGGGTCAAAACCATTGAGGGAAAAAATCGGGGCGGCTTTCAGACGGTACAATCTTTGAAGTTTAAAAGAAGAAGAAAGAAGCTGACCGGGGGGAAAAGGAATTGAAGCAACGTCTGTAAAAAGGGCCAGAAGCCAGCTAATGAAGGGGACAGAGGTCTCCCTTCAAAACAGGGAAAATCAAGAATAAATCGCTCTCAAAAAAAGGGAAGGAGGGAAATTAAAAAAAAAAGAATCCGTGGGAAAGTACTCAAAAGAAAACGTAATAATAAACGGAGGAAAAGGTTAAAGAAAGAGAGTTTGGCGAAGAGCTTTGAAAGAAAACTTTCCAAAAGGGTGTTATGGGGGGAAAGTTCTGGGGCAACGCGATTTAAAATCCTAAGATGTCGCCACACTTGAGAGGGTAAGAAAACAAGTTGTGGGCAGAAGATACGGGAGAAGGCAGTGTTCGATTCTGAAAAGACGCTTTAGGGGGTAAGAGCGACTTTCGAACCATTCAAGGCATCATCTAAGAGGGGGTCGAGGGAGTTCTTAAGGAGCTAAGTCAGAAAATGCCTGCTAAACTAAAGTTCAGTAGAGCAGGTACTCCACAGGAATATCTACAACTCAATGGGAGAAAAACTACCAGAAGAGAAGGGGAATTAGTAAGAAAAGATCATCTGAAAAAAAGAGAGGAAAAACCTTTGGAAATGGTGCTCTACATCAGAGGGGGAAAAAATCGAGAAGGAGGAATTCTTTGTTGGAGGGGGACTTAAAAAAGAGGAAAACCGCAAAAGCTAAGAGCTTACCAAAAGGGGGCCTGACTTGCGTCCGAGGCAGACTACAAGGGGAACGAGGGAACTTTAAGAAAACTGAGACGATTCCAGCCCGGGGCCGGATGGTCCGAACCAAAATTGTAAACTTTGAGGAGGGGGGGGGGGGAATTTTGGATCAGGCATCGCGCTGGTCAAGATGCCTCGGGAAAGAAAACCAAAACAGGGAATTTCGGCCGTCAGGGGAAGGGGGAACCACGAACATGCCAGGCGTGCACCTTGGGGAAAAAGGGAGAAGAAGGACTTTCCACAATGACCAACTCTCGGGGATGCCGTGAGAAACCAAAAAGCAAATCGTTGAAACCCCTTAAATGAGGGTGTACTCGGAAAAACTATGGGGCGCCTTCGTACGAAATTCCGGGGTCAAATCCTATTATACAAGAAAAGATCCCTGGGGGGATTCTGAGTTGATAAAGTAGCATTAGTCGGAAGGGGTTAGGAAATTAAACGGAAGAAAAACAGTAGACGAAGAAAACCTACAAATTAAATAAAAGGGGAGAAAACTAAAAGGTCAAAAGTATTTCTCGCTCGAGAAACAAGGGACCATAGAGATGAAAGAACTCTCGGGGGGAGTCGTGTGTCGCTTAAGAGAGTAGAGATGTAGGAAGAAGGGGGGGAAGGTGCATTCACTGAAAAGAAAGGTCGTTGGTTGGCCGTTGTGGTCCCAAAAAAGAACGAAAAGGGGTGTCAGTATCATTTTAGGGAAGGGCACCTGCTCGCGCCGCACGGCGTCCACTGGGGGGGGAGAGATCGAGGGGAAAACACGAGGCACCAAGAGATTTCTACCAGGAGGGGAATACCTCACCATCAAAGGAGAAAACTGGGGCCGATCGATCACCCACGCTCGAAAGAAAAGAAGGGGTCAAAGAAGGGGGCAGGCGGGATGCAAAATTGGAGGCATTCGGAAAAAGGTTTTAGGGTTGGGGGGGGTTCTGAGGGAAGAAAAAAAGTCATAGAGGGGAAAAGAACGGTGAACTGCCTCGACGAAGAGGCCAGGGGGAGAGTGAGCCGATTAGGGTTTCCATAAAGGGGAAAAGTCCCAGGAGAAGGGAGGGCCAGGGACATTTAGGGCGTGGTGGTCTGAAGTCCATTAGGAGGGGAGAAACTGGACCGAAATGGGAAAAAAATTTCAAGGGGGAAGCCCACTGAAGAAGAAGGGGGGGGGAACCAACGCCCCACGATGGTCCCAGGGGGAAGAGAAAGAGGAAGGAGTGAATGGATGGTCCAAGATAATTCGAGAAGGGAGGGGGAAGACGAAAAGGAAAAATGTTCTAAAGAAGGGGGGGAAAATGATTTAGGGGGGGGGAAAAGGAGGGGGCAGTTTGGAAAGAGCCGCGGACGCTTGAAACATGAAGAAGGCATTCTGGAATATAATTGCTCCTGAAAGGGAGAAAAAAGCTTTCGGGACCCGAAGAAAGCAAAGGGGGGGGGGGAACGTGGTAGCAGCAGGAAGCGGAGGGAAGGGAGGGTAAAAGGTGGGTTACGGCAAGGCACCTACTGCTGTCTTTTATCTGGGAAGAAAACCATCCATAAACCGAAGAGGTCAGGGGAACGAAAGACACTGGGATACTGGGTGGCCAGGAAGGGGTAGGGAAGGTGAAGTCCAACAGCAAAGGACGAATTGCCCCCAGGACTCGCCAAAGTCCACTTTTTAGGGGGGGTCAGTGAAGACGTGAGAGTCTTGAAATAGGAGGTAGGACAAAAACTCTCTGGAGTTCTACGAAAGGGGTGGACAGGGTGGCCTAATAGAAGGCATTGACGCAAGGTTTGAAACTGCTATCTCTCGAAAAGGATCCGAAAAGAAATGTGAAGCCTTCAAGAAAGAAATGGGGAAGTATCCAGAAACGGACCCAGCGAGAAAGACCAGGAAAAGAGGGATTGGATGAAAACAATCGACATTAAACTTGTTATGTGACCTAAAAAGAGAAATGGAGAAGAAAGCGTGTAAAGGAAGAGCGTACGGGGAAAAGCAAGAAGAAATGGAACCGGGAAGGTCGTGAGATGAGGTCATCTTTCTGGCAAAGAGACATACATCGCAAATCGCCAGAGGCTTCTCGGGGAGTCATTAACACCGAGGGACGTTGCGTCACAAAAAGTTGAAGGCGACCGGAAGGAGAAGGTAAAGTTTCCTGGCGAGCCTTTCATGAAAGTCCGCACGCCGGGTGGGGGGTGCCCATCTGTGAATGTGTAACCAAAGGAGGAAGATCTAGAAAGCAAAGGAAAGAATTCAAGCGGGAAAAAAAAGGCGGAGATGTATGGAACTTGCAGTCTAACTTTGCCCAAGAAAGCAGGAGTAACAACTACAAAGGGGGAGGAACATCTTACAAAGAGAGGCTCAGGTATGGACCACACAATCATTAGGATTCTGTGTAAGAGCAAATTCACAATCACCGAAGACGCTCATGAGATAAACACAACGCCGGTTTGGGGGAAACGATTTGCGTACTGTTACAAGGAAATCAAATCATTGAAAAAAGAATACCGAGAAAGGAACAAAGCGCTGCCGTTTCGGTCCGAAAACGGAAGGCCGAACAAGACTATTGACTAAACACTTCGGGAAAATCTCCGAACTTCTCAGCATTGGCGAGAAGGCCTGGGAATGGAAAAAAACCAACGAAAACAAGGCACGCGGATTGTGGAAGGGGAACGTCAAAAAGACAACCAGTAATTAATCCGCTGCTCATAGAAAAAAACCAAAACGGGGAGAAAAAGGAAGGGAGAAATCCCGGGATCAACTGCACACCGATATGCAAAAAAGGGGGAACCTTGGGTCTAATAAGATCACCGTGCCACTCTCCAGTTTGAAGTGCCGTGGATTGTAGAGGGAAAAACCCTCACATCGCTTTTTCTAAAGGGGGGAAGATCTCCGGAAGTCAAGAGGAAGGGCCGGAATCGCCGTGATTACAAATATCGAGAATACAAAGGGGAGGGTTCATGATGGGGGAATCCAAAGCGGAATGGAGTGAAATCGAGAAATTGGGTCAGAAATTAAAAAATCATTAAAAAAAATTACCTAAGAGATGTCCTCCTACAAAGGAAGTCGCTCATAGGCC